>OFML01000143.1_pt1 | contig 74044 bp, 67 predicted proteins | sample 1541831 | NCBI WGS metagenome assembly OFML01 (sample SAMN04209237, study PRJEB22552) | human gut metagenome | biome: gut; material: feces | host: Homo sapiens | place: USA: Oklahoma | reverse complement strand
TGCGTCCAGACTCAGTCTGGTAGAAAGGGTGGTCGGTTTCGATTGGCTGAAACGCGAGCTACTCATTTCGATAAAAAAAGAGCCTGGAACGCGAATTGCGTCCAGACTCAGTCTGGTGGCGGAGATGGTGGGATTCGAACCCACGTGCCCATCTCTGGACAAAACGATTTCGAGTCGTTCTCGTTACGACCACTTCGATACATCTCCAAATCGAAAAGACGGACCATATGATGCCGCCGCTTTCAATGAAGCTTTATTAGTATAACAGATTTTGCACGACTTTGCAAGTGCCTGCTCGAAAAAGATGATGCTTTTTTAAAGCGGCACAGGACTTTTTCGCAAAGGTGCGGCAGCAGGAGGATTTGGTTGACAGTCGCGTATATATCGGATATAATCAATGAAAAGAAGAGAACAGGTGAATATTTATTCGTTTGTTTTTCTGAAAATAAAGGAGGTGTCCGCTGTGACGACCGAACAGGTGAGCGAATTGCTTGCACAATTTCCCAAGGTAGGGTTGGCGCTCAACCCGACGCCGTTGCACCCGATGCAGCGTTTGCAGCAGGATTTAGGCTGCGGTCCGCTGTTTATCAAGCGGGACGATCTCAACGGGCTGGGCGTGGGAGGCAACAAGATACGCAATTTGGAGTATCTGCTGGGAGATGCGCTGGCACAGGGCAAGAAAACCATTTTGGCGTCCGGTCAGACCCAGTCGAACCTCTGTTCGCTGTGTGCGGCTGCCTGCTGTCGTCTGGGACTGCGCTGTGTGCTGGTACACAATAGCCCGCCACCAAAGCAGCTGGAGGGGAATGCCCTGCTTAACCATCTTCTGGGCGCAAAGGAATACTATATGGGAGAAGCCAGCGAGCAGGAACGGGCAGACTTTGTCGAGCAGCTGCGGGTACAGCTGGAGCAGCAGGGGGAAGAACCTTATGTCATCGAAAACGGTGCCTCCTCTGCGCGCGGCGCGCTGGGCTATGTGGAGGCTGCGGTGGAGATTGCCCGGCAGATTCAGCAGGATTCGAGCCTTTCGAGCATCCAAAGTGTCTGCATCCCGGCAGGCAACGGCGGGCTGGCAGCCGGAATGATTTACGGGACGGCGCTGCTGGGCAATCCGTTTCATATTGAGCTGATTTCGGTCGAGCATCCGCTCGAGCAGCTGCGAGCAATCCTGCTGGGATTTTTGCAGGATTTGGAGGAGCTGTGCGGTGTCAAGATGCCGTGTGCGCTGGAAGAAACGGTCACCCTGCACGGCGGATACCGCTTTGGCGGCTGGGGAAAGGTCGAACCGGAGCTGGAGCAGTTCACCCTTCGTTTTGCACAGCTGGAGGGCATCTTTGTGGAAAAGGTGTACACCGGCAAAACGCTGTATGGGGTCTGCGACTTGGCAAAACAGGGATATTTCCCGGCAGGTGCTTGTTATCTTCATTCGGGCGGACTGGGTGCGCTGTTTAGCCAGTACCCCGAAGAGAGATAAGGATATGATTTTACCATCAGGAGGAAGAAGAGTATGCGTCAAATTTCAGAATTTCCCCGTGTGGAGCTGGGTGTTCTTCCCACTCCACTGTACAAGCTGGAAAACCTGAGCAGAGAAACAGGCAAGAACATCTACATCAAACGGGACGACATGATTGGCGTGGCACTGGGCGGCAACAAGGTCAGAAAGCTGGAATTTTTGCTGGCAGATGCCAAAGAAAAGGGAGTGGATGTCGTCTTTACCGCAGGCGGTGCGCAGTCCAACCACGCCATGCTGACCGCAGCCTGTGCTTCCCGTCTGGGAATGCGGGCGGTGCTGGTCCTCAAAAAGCGCGGCGAGCTTGCCGGAGGCAACCAAATCCTAAACAAGATTTTCGGGGCAGAGGTCTGCTTTGTGGACACCGATTCCTATGAGGATGTTTATGCACAGATGCACCGTATGATGGAGCAGGAGAAACAGCAGGGTCACACCCCTTACTTCATTCCGGTGGGTGGTTCGGTTCCGCTGGGCTCGCTGGGATATGTCAACTGTGCCCATGAGATTGCCCAGCAGGCAGAGCAGATGAACGTTCACTTTGACAGCATCGTCAGCGCGACCGGTTCCGGCGGCACCTATGCAGGTCTGACCTATGGAGCCAAGCTCTATATGCCTTCCACCCGCTCGGTCGGCATCGGCGTGTGTGATGACCCGTTTGAAGAGATTTCCTACGACTTGATGTGCGGTATTCAGGAGCTGCTGGAAAGCGATGTGCCGGTGGAGAAAAAGGACATCCATATGCACTTCCACATCGGTCCCGGATATGCCATCCCAAGTGAGGAAGGCTGTGCAGCAGTCCGCAGGCTGGCGCGCGCCGAAGGGATTTTGATGGACCCGGTATATACCGGCAAGGCGCTGGCAGGATTTTTCCAGCTGCTGGAGGAAGGATATTTTGACCAGGATGAAAACATTCTCCTGCTGCATTCGGGCGGCGCAGGTGCGCTGTTTGCAGTAGACCTGCTGGCAGAATAATTGGCAGCATTAGAACACGATGCGTGTTTTTACAGAAAGGAACGGCACCGGCATCTTCCCAAAAAAACAGGAAGGTGCCGGTGCTTCTTTTGTAAACTCAAAAAATGAAACGGCTCTAGCGATGGATGGAGTAGTACACCATCCCAAGGGCGCTTTGTCGGATGCAGATTCTTCGTTCTTCGCCGATGTCGGTGTCACGGTAGACACTGCTGGATACGCTGAACTGTTTTTCTTCGCCGTTCCAGTATCCGTGCAGGTAGTAGTCGTCTGTTTTCCCGCTGGTGCTGATGTGTTTGTCTGTGATAGTCACCGTTTCGTGCCGGGCTTTGTCGAAGGTCAGAAGAAAATTGAGCGGAAAGGTGATGGAAAAAGCGAGGATGAAGGCAGCAAATATGACGGACAGCTTGCGACCCAGCCGCTGCGGCAGCTTGGTTTTTGCCGACTTGATGAGGTAGGGAAGTGCCAGAAGTGCGGTCAGAGCAAAGGTGATTTTAAAGTAAACACCGGAATCGTAGTTAAAGGTCTGCGCAACACCCAGGCACAGGAGGATGGCAGCCGCAGCACCCAGGCAGGGCATTTGCAGCGCTTGCTCTTCTCCCTTTTTGGTGGTGGTTTCGATATAGATATATGGATAGTACCACAGATAAACTGTATAGGCAGCCAACAGCACACCGGTCAGCAGCAGCATCATGGGTTTGCCGCCGCTCAAATAAGCTGCGACATCCAACGCAATCAAAATCCAGCCGATGATTTTCAGCCGTTTCTTTGCCTTGACCCGATAGAAGGCTTTGCTGTTTTTGGACATCTGCTCGATGACCTTGGTTTCATCAACAATGGTGTGGTAGTAATTTCGCTCGATGGCGGTCAACAGCGGAAAGTATCGGGACAGGTTCTTTTTCTGCTGCGCCATTTCGCCAAAATCAACAAGGGGGATTTCGTTGTCAATCAGAGCTTCCAGCAGTGTTTCGGGATTTTCCAGCGTAGGGTCCAAAGAGAGAAGCCGCCGGTACTGCTTATCCACCAGGACCATGCGGGTGCGATTGCGCAGCGGAATCAAAAGCAGACATCGAATCTCCCGATAGTCGACCTGCTGTGTCTTTTCAAACAAGCGGCAGATGGTCAGGCTTTCCTTTTCCAGCAGGATTTTTTCTTTTTTGTATGCCAGAATCAATATAATTCCCAGTGCGGCAAAGGGAAGAAAAAAGAGGGAAGCCAGCAGATTTCCTGTCAAAATCAGGAAGACACTGACCGACAAAAAGAGGACTGTCGTAATGATGCCGATGACCTTTACAAACTTAGCATTTCTGACCACATTTGTTTCCATACAATCTTTCCTCCGCCTTTTCTTCAGACAATCTATTTAAGATGCAATCCATGCCAGTGCTGCCAGAGCGCTGATGACCAGAGCGGTTCCGCCGACCAGCAACAGAACACGCTGCCATGTGGCTTTCAGTCCTTTTTTTACCAACCGAACGATGACTATAGGACTTATCAAAAAAACAGCAAGGACATAGACAATCAAAAGTAGTTTCATTACAAATTCTCCTTCGCAGCTTTGTATCAAATGTCTTTGCAGATATTATATCATCTGTACGCCTTGGGGTCATCTGTTTTTTTGGAGCGTGCCGATTTTTTTAGCAGGAAAAAAGGAAACACCCGCACGCATCCGTTTTCGGATGCGTGCGGGTGTTTGTTTATAGGATGAAAGGACAGGGGGTTATCTTGGGTATTTGATAGCAGCCTGTGCAGCGGCAAGGCGTGCAATCGGTACACGGAATGGAGAGCAGGAAACATAGGTCAGACCTGCTTTGTGGCAGAACTCAACCGAGGACGGGTCTCCGCCGTGCTCGCCGCAGATGCCCAGCTTGATGTCAGGACGGGTCTGGCGACCGAGGTCACACGCCATCTTGACCAGCTTGCCTACGCCGTTCTGGTCGAGCTTGGCAAATGGGTCGAATTCATAAATCTTCTTGTCGTAGTAGTAACCCAGGAATTTGCCGGCATCGTCGCGGCTGAAGCCGAAGGTCATCTGGGTCAGGTCGTTGGTTCCAAAGGAGAAGAATTCAGCTTCGGTAGCAATCTCGTCCGCAGTGACAGCAGCACGTGGGATTTCGATCATGGTACCGACCTTGTAGTGCATCTGTACGCCTTCCTGTGCGATGATTTCGTCGGCAACCTTGCAGACGATACCTTTGACGTAAGCCAGCTCCTTGACCTCACCGACCAGTGGGATCATGATCTCAGGAACGATCTCCCAGTCAGGATGTTTGCGACCTACGTTGATGGCAGCGCGGATGACAGCGGTGGTCTGCATCTCAGCGATTTCCGGGTAGGAAACAGCCAGACGGCAGCCGCGATGACCCATCATTGGGTTGAATTCATGCAGCGAGTCGATGACGTTGTGGATTTCTTCCACAGAAATGTGCATCTCTTCGGAAAGCTCTTTGATTTCCTCTTCGGTGTGAGGAACGAATTCGTGCAGCGGTGGGTCGAGGAAACGGATGGTGACCGGCAATCCCTGCATGGCTTCGTAGATGCCCTCAAAGTCGCCCTGCTGCATTGGAAGCAGTTTTGCCAGAGCAGCACGTCTTTGCTCTTCGGTCTTGGAGAGAATCATCTCGCGGACTGCTTTGATGCGGACACCCTCAAAGAACATATGCTCGGTGCGGCACAGACCGATGCCCTGTGCGCCGAATGCCAGAGCCTGAGCAGCATCCTTCGGAGTGTCGGCATTGGTGCGGACCTGCAGCTGTCTGACTTCATCTGCCCAGCCCATCAGACGACCAAAGTCGCCGGAAACGGAAGCGGCAACGGTTGGGATGGCTTCGCCGTAGATCTTACCGGTGGAGCCGTCCAGAGAGATGTAGTCGCCGCGATGAATTTTCTTGCCGCCCAGCTCGAAGTATCCTTCTTCGTCGTGCATGATGATGTCGCCGCAACCGGATACACAGCAGGTGCCCATGCCTCTGGCAACAACCGCTGCATGGGAGGTCATACCGCCGCGAACGGTCAGGATGCCCTGTGCATGGTTCATGCCTTCAATATCTTCAGGAGAGGTCTCCAGACGAACCAGAACGACCTTCTCGCCTTTCTTGCCTTCTTCGGTAGCTTCCTCTGCGGTAAAGACAACCTTGCCGCAGGCAGCGCCAGGGGAAGCAGCCAGACCGGTGCCAATCTCTTTGGCAGCCTTGAGTGCTTTGGAATCAAACTGTGGGTGCAGCAGAGCGTCCAGCTGTTTTGGCTCGACCATGCAGACCGCTTCTTCTTTGGAGATCATGCCCTCGTCCACCAGGTCGCAGGCAACCTTGATGGCAGCGGTAGCGGTTCTCTTGCCGTTGCGGGTCTGGAGCATAAACAATTTGCCGTTTTCGATGGTGAACTCCATGTCCTGCATATCTCTGTAATGCTTTTCCAGACGGTGTGCAACGTCGCAGAACTGCTCATACACTTCCGGCATGATGTCTTTCAACTCATCGATGTGCTGTGGGGTTCTGACGCCGGCTACAACGTCCTCGCCCTGTGCGTTGACCAAAAATTCGCCGAACAGCTTGTTTTCGCCGGTGGCAGGGTCACGGGTGAAGGCTACGCCGGTACCGGAATTGTTGCCGGTGTTGCCAAATACCATGGTCTGTACGTTGACCGCAGTACCCCAGGAGGATGGAATGTCATTCATTCTTCTGTAGTAGATTGCGCGTGGGTTATCCCAGGAACGGAATACAGCTTTGACAGCGCCCATCAGCTGCTCTTTTGGGTCCTGCGGGAAGTCTGCACCAATCTGCTCTTTATAGTAGGCTTTAAATTTGACAACCATGTTCTTGAGGTCTTCTGCATCCAGCTCGGTGTCCAGTTTAACGCCCTTTGCCTCTTTCATCTGGTCGATGATGACCTCAAAGTTGTGCTTTGGAACCTCCATTACAACGTCGGAGTACATCTGAATGAAGCGACGGTAGGAGTCGTAGGCAAAACGCTCATTCTGGGTCAGCTTTGCAAAGCCTTCCACTACCTGGTCGTTGAGTCCCAGGTTGAGGATGGTGTCCATCATGCCCGGCATGGAAGCTCTTGCACCGGAGCGGACGGAAACCAGCAGCGGATTGTTGACGTCTCCGAATTTTTTGCCGGTAAGCTCTTCGAGTTTTCCGAGGTATTCAAAGATTTCAGCCTCGATTTCAGGGCTGATCTGTTTGCCGTCTTCATAATACTGGGTGCATGCCTCGGTTGTAACGGTGAAGCCCTGTGGAACAGGCATACCGAGTACGGTCATTTCTGCAAGGTTTGCGCCTTTGCCGCCGAGCAGTTCACGCATTTTTGCGTTTCCTTCAGAAAACGCATAAACAAATTTCTTGTTCAATGAAAAAACCTCCCGAAAAATATTGCTGGATGATCAGCTTTTCCTAAAACGGAAAAAGATGGACCCAGGAGTTTCAGAATTTGTGCCGGCAGGACAAGAGTCCATGTCAGCATACCTCTTCTCACATTATACCAAATAAGAAACCACAATTCCAGACCATTTTTTATAAACATTTCATAAAAGTTTGCACTGTTTTTTTATAAAAAACAGATAAGTTTCACACATATTTTTGCGAGCAAGGACAAAGGAAGTATGGATAGCTTATTTAAAAAGCCAAAACGAAGGCAAAATATACAAAAATGCAATAGAAAAACTCACGAATATGCGCATGAGTCGTTTGAGCTGACAAAACAGCGCCTCATAACGAAAAGTTATGGGAGGAACGCTTGAATTTTTGCAGTGCTAAATTTATAATAATAGGGTGAAACGGGCAGCGGCTTTATAACAGCAGCTGCCATACCTTCTTTTACAGACGGAAACGGGGGAATCATGATGACAAAAGCCTGTGCAATCATCCTGGCTGCCGGACAGGGCACCAGAATGAAATCCAAATATCCGAAGGCACTGTGCCAGGTGCTGTTTAAGCCGATGATCAACTGGGTCACCGATTGGTGCCTGAAGGCGGGTATCGAAGAAATCTGTGTGGTGACAGGGCAGGGTGCGCAGTATCTGGAGCCGGTGCTGCCAAAGCAGTGCTGCACCGTATCGCAGCCGCAGCAGCTGGGGACAGGGCACGCGGTAATGATGGCGCGTTCCTTTATCGGTGAACATCGCAGCAGCCCGATTTTAGTGCTCAACGGGGACGCTCCGTTTGTCGATGATGCGATTTTAAATCAGGCGCTCGAGCAGCACAGCGAGCAGCAGGCACAGGTGACCGTGATTACCGCCGAGCTGGGCAATCCTGCGGGATATGGCAGAATTGTGCGCGCACAGGACGGCACTGTACAGGCAATCGTGGAAGAGAGGGATGCGACAGAAAGCCAGCGCGCTATCTGCGAGGTCAACTCGGGTGCCTACTGCTTTGATGCAGACTTCCTGCTGGATGGATTGGAAAAGCTTGGATGCAAAAATGCACAGGGAGAATATTATCTGACCGATTTAGTTGGAATTGCTGTTAGTGAAAGAAAAAAGGTCTGTGCCTGCCGCAGCCGGGACGAAAAGGTAGCGCTGGGAGCCAACGACCGCGCCGGTTTGTTAAAGCTAAATGAAATCGCCAACAAAATTGAGGTTGACAGACTTTTGGAAGATGGTGTAAACTTCTATTGTACGGACGGTGTGGTCATCTCGCCGGATGCAGTGGTGGGAAGAGACACCACCCTTGGACCGGGCACCCAGCTAAAAGGTCATGTGGTGATTGGAGAGGATTGCGACATCGGACCGAGCACCATCATCGAAAACAGCACCATCGGCAGCGGTTGCCAAATCCATTCCTCCTTCATCGAGCGCTCTGTGGTCGGCAGTGGGGTCCGCATCGGACCAAACAGCCATCTGCGTCCTGACAGTGTGCTGGGCGATGGGGTGAAGATTGGCAATTTTGTCGAAATCAAAAATTCCACCCTGGGAGAAAAGACCAGTGTGGCACACCTGACCTATATCGGGGATTCCGATTTCGGCTCGCACATCAACGTCGGCTGCGGCGTGGTCACCGTCAACTACAACGGCTACCGCAAATTCCGCAGCAAGGTGGGTGACAACGCCTTTATCGGCTGCAATACCAACCTGGTGTCGCCGGTCCATGTGGGAGCGGATGCCTATATCGCGGCAGGCTCCACCATTACCTCGGACGTGCAGTCCAATGAGCTTGCCATTGCAAGGGCGCGTCAGGTCAACAAGCCCGACTGGGTGGAGGGCTACCGCCAGCGCGAGCTGGAAAAAAAGCAGCAGAGCAAAGGAAAATAATTTTGTATCACACAGTGGGATACCTTGCATAAAGGTCCTGCTGTTGAACGGCTGTTAGCCGGATATTCTTTAGAACGACTAAAGAGCAAACAAAAGGTGGGCGGAGAAATCTGCCAAGAAAAGTAAGGGGAGTCAGAAAAGAAATGAATTTGCATGGTAAGGACATCAAAATCTTCACTGCCAATGCCAACCCGAAGGTGGCTGCAGAGATCGCGGCTTGTCTGGGCCTTCCACTGGGAAAAAGTGAGGTAAAAACCTTCTCCGACGGCGAGATCGGCGTTTCCATTCAGGAGTCGGTCCGTGGTTCGGACGTGTTTGTGGTACAGTCCACCTGCACACCGGTCAACGATAACCTGATGGAACTGCTGATTATGATCGATGCGTTTAAACGCGCTTCTGCCGGTCGTGTTACAGCAGTTATCCCATATTTTGGTTATGCAAGACAGGACAGAAAAGCAAAAGCCAGAGACCCGATCTCTGCAAAGCTGGTGGCAGACCTGATCACCGCAGCCGGCGCAGACCGCGTTTTGACCATGGACCTGCACGCAGCACAGATCCAGGGCTTCTTTGATATTCCGGTTGACCATCTGCTGGGTGTTCCGATCATGATCCCGCACTTCATCGAGAAGATTGGCGACGAGCAGTCCAGCTACACCATCGTTTCCCCGGACCTGGGTTCGGTCACCAGAGCAAGAAAATTTGCTGAGCGCTGCGACGTTCCGCTGGCTATCATCGACAAGAGAAGACCAAAAGCAAACGTCAGCGAGGTTATGAACATCATCGGTGACGTACGCGGCAGAAAGGTCATCATCGTGGACGATATGATTGACACCGCAGGCACTTTGTGCAATGCAGCCAAGGCACTGGTGGAAATCGGCGGTGCAACCGACGTTATCGCCTGTGCAACCCATGGCGTACTGTCCGGTCCGGCTCTGGAAAGAATCGAGAACAGCGTCCTCAAAGAGGTCGTTCTGCTCGACACCATTCCGCTGCCGAAGGACTGCAACTGTAGCAAGATTACTCAGCTGCCGGTTGCTCCGGTTTTTGCCGAGGCAATCGAGCGCATCTATCAGGACAAACCGGTTTCTCCACTGTTTGTTTAATTTTGACAGCCAAAAAAGGGCAGGTAAGTGTCACCTGCCCTTTTTTCTGGTAGAGGGGTTGGAAGAAAAATGAAGTATATTTGTTACTGCGACCAGGTGACCGAGCAGGATGTTCTGGATGCAATCGGAAACGGTGCGCGCACCGTCCGGCAGGTTTGTCAAATGACCGGCGCGATGACCCACTGTGATTGCAAAAATAAGCATCCGAATGGGACTTGATGCAGCGCGGATATTTTGCATCTGCTGAAAAAACAGCTGGCAGCGGCAAAATGAGCCGTTTGGAAAACGGAAAAACAAAGGAATGGGCAGGCTGACCACAGGCGCTCCATCACAGGATGGGGGTCTGTGGTTGTCCTGCCCTGTTGCCGACCCTGCAAAAAGGACGGGTCAGAGCAAGAAAGGACAGGTGGATTATGTACGATATTTTTGAAAAGTTAAAAAGTCTCAATACCGCTCCGACGGTGACCGGCACGCCGGAATTTCTGGTGGTGGGACTGGGCAACCCGGAGCCGAAGTATGATACCACCCGGCACAACGCCGGATTTATGGCAATCGACCACATCGCACAAAAGACCGGCTGCAAGGTCAACCAGCTCAAATTTAAATCCTTGTGCGGAATGTGCGAAATCGAAGGGAAAAAGGTCATGCTCATCAAGCCGACCACCTATATGAACAGCTCGGGGGAAGCGGTGCGGGAGGCAGCGGCATTTTATAAGATCCCGCCGGAAAAAACCATCATCATCTTCGACGACATCTCGCTGGATGTGGGCAAAATGCGCATCCGCCGCAAGGGAAGCGACGGAGGACACAACGGCATCAAGAGCATCATCTATTTGACAGGGAGCGACCAGTTTCCGCGCATCAAGGTGGGTGTGGGCAAAAAGCCGCATCCCGACTACGATTTGGCAGCGTGGGTGCTGGGACATTTTTCCGCAGAGGAGCTAAAAATGCTGGAAGAGGTGTATGAGCACTGCTATCAGGCGCTGGGAGAGATGCTCAAGGGCAACATCGACCGCGCCATGAATCTGTTTAACTAAGAGAAACGAAACAACCGACGCAACAAACAAAACAGGGAAGGGTGGGTGAAGAACAATGAAACAGTTTTTAACACTGATGGATGGAATGGTGGAATACCGTCAGATGAAGGAGGCATTGCAGCAGGGCAGGGTGCCGGTCTCGGTCAGCGGTGCGTCCGCTTCGCACAAGACCCATATCATCGCCTCGCTGACAGCGCAGCTGGACAAACCCGCGCTGGTCATCGTGCCGGACGAAAGCACAGCGATTCGTTTTACGGCGGACCTGAGTGTGCTGCTCGGCGAGCGGGTGCTGCATTTTCCGGCAAGGGACTATGTGCTGCTGGACGTGGACGGAGCATCCGGCGAGTTTGAGCATCAGCGCTTAGGGGTGCTCAGCGAACTGCTGCAGGGAACTGCCAGGGTGGTGGTCGCTTCGGCAGAATCTGCCTGTGAACGCACCATCCCGAAGGAAACGCTCAAAGATTCTATCTTGACCATCGACATGGACGGCAGCTACGACCAGGAGCAGGTGGTCAAAAAGCTGGTGGCAATGGGTTACCAGTGCAGGGACCAGGTGGAGGGCATCTGCCAGTTTGCACGCCGTGGCGGCATTCTGGACATCTTTCCGCCGGACCGCAGCGAGCCGGTGCGAATCGAGTTTTGGGACGATGAGATTGACACCATGTCCACCTTCCAGGTGGATACCCAGCGTCGTCAGGACAGCATCGAGCAGGTCACCATCCCTCCTGCAAGGGAGGTGCTTTACCAAAGTCCGCAAAAGCTTGCCGATCTGTTGCGTCAGCAGATGGCAGCCCAGAAGGGTAAGGCGGGTGTGCAGGTCAAGGAACATCTGCAGCGGGACATCGAGCGGCTGGAAGGCGGGCTGAATCCGGTGAGCATCGACCGGTATCTGCCGATTTTGTACCAGCCGCAGACCATCTTTGATTATTTTGAAGCGGACGCGCTGGCGTTTTTGTGCGAACCGGTCAGCTGCAAAGAAAATTTTGCCAATGCCATGGCACAGCACCACGAGGATGTCAAGATGCTGATGGAGCAGGGCATCCTGTTCCGCGGGTGCAGCGTCTATTATGATGATTTTACCGAGCTGTGCCGCAAATTCTGCCGCTGCCAAAGCGTGATGATGGATACCTTTACCCGCTCGCTCAGTGATGTGCCGGTGCGAGAGCTGGTGCAGCTGAGCGCATCGCAGCTTTCTACCTGGAGCGGGGAATATGCCATCTTAAAGGATGACATCGAGGACTACATGAAGACCGGCTTTTGCTGTGTCATCTTTGCGGGCACACCCAGAGGAGCGCAGGCGCTGACCGAGGATTTGCAGAAGGACTTTTCGGTACAGCTGGTTCGGGATGTTCCTTCCATCGACCCGGGCAGAATCTATGTGCTGGAAGGGACTTTGTCGGCGGGCATGGAGTATCCGCAGCTGAAGCTGGCGGTCATCAGCCATGCCAAAACCGGCAGCAGCCGCAAAAAGCCGGCAAAAGCCAAAAAGGGCGGAATCAAAAATATTTCGGACCTGAATGTGGGCGACTATGTGGTACACGTTTCCCACGGAATCGGCATCTTTGAGGGAATTGTCAAGCGCGACATCCACGGCGTGGTCAAGGATTACATCAAGATTCGCTATGCCGGCAGCGATATGCTGTTTGTGCCGGTCACCCAGTTGGACCTTGTCACCAAGTACATCGGCGGCAAGGAGGACAGCGTGGTCAAGCTCAACAAGCTCAACTCCGCCGAGTGGGCAAAGACCCGCGCCAGGGTCAAAAAAGCGGTCAAGGATATGGCGGATGAGCTGATCAAGCTGTATGCCAAGCGGGAGGCGGCACAGGGCTATGCCTTTGGACCGGACACCGACTGGCAGAACGACTTTGAGCGCCGCTTTCCCTACGACGAAACCGACGACCAGCTGCGCTGCATCCGGGAAATCAAGGACGATATGGAAAAGCCCTCCCCGATGGACCGTCTGCTGTGCGGGGACGTTGGCTTTGGAAAGACCGAGGTTGCCATCCGCGCCGCCTTTAAATGTGTGATGGACGGCAAACAGTGTGCGGTGCTGGTGCCGACCACCATCCTTGCCTGGCAGCACTACCAGACCTTCCGCAAGAGGATGGAGGGTTTTCCGGTCAAGGTGGACATTCTCTCGCGCTTTCGCACGCCAAGGGAGCAGGAGCAGGTGCTGGAGGAGCTGCGCCGCGGACAGGTCGATATTGTGGTGGGTACCCACCGTCTGGTGCAGAAGGACGTGAAATTTAAGGATTTGGGACTGTGCATCATCGACGAGGAGCAGCGCTTTGGCGTCAAGCACAAGGAGAGCTTTAAGGAGATGCGCAACAATGTGGATGTGCTGACCCTTTCGGCAACGCCGATCCCGCGCACCCTAAACATGGCGATGTCGGGCATACGGGATATGTCCACCATCGAGGAGGCGCCGCAGGACCGTCAGCCGGTGCAGACCTATGTGATGGAGCATGACTGGGGAATTTTGGTGCAGGCCATCAGCAAGGAGCTGCGCCGTGGCGGGCAGGTGTTCTACCTGCACAATCGGGTGGATACCATCGACCGGTGCGCTGCGACCATCCAGCAGTTTTTGCCGGATGCAACGGTGGTGGTGGCACACGGCAAGATGAGCGAGGAGCAGCTGTCCAAGGTGTGGAAGCGGCTGCTGGACCATGAAATCGACATTCTGGTTTGCACCACCATCATTGAAACCGGTGTGGACGTTTCCAACTGCAACACCCTGATCATCGAGGATGCCGACCGATTGGGATTGTCGCAGCTGTATCAGATTCGAGGCAGAGTCGGGCGTTCAAGCCGAAGAGCGTTTGCCTACCTGACGGTGACCAAGGGCAAGGCGCTGACCGACGTTGCTACCAAGCGACTGGAAGCCATCCGGGAGTTTACCACCTTTGGTTCGGGCTTCCGCATCGCCATGCGCGATTTGGAAATCCGCGGTGCAGGCAACATCCTGGGCGCACAGCAGCACGGTCACATGGAGGCGGTCGGCTATGAGATGTATCTGAAGATGCTCTCCGAGGCAGTAGCAGTGGCAAAGGGAGAAAAGCCCGAGGTGCAGAACACCGAATGTCTGGTGGACATCCGCATCGGTGCGCATATCCCGGAGGATTACATCGAAAGCCTGCCTCAGCGCATCGACATCTACAAGAAGATTGCTTCGGTGGAGAACGAAAAGGACGCCAGCGACATCATCGACGAGCTGATCGACCGCTTTGGCACACCGCCCGAGGCAGTCAAAGGACTGGTGGATGTTTCTCTGCTGCGCAATATGGCGGCAGGACTTGGCATCCGGGAAATTTCCCAGCGCACCGACAGCCTGCTGTTCTACCCGGAGACGGTGGATATGCAGGCGGCAAGCCGTCTGGCAGCCGGCTTAAAGGGCAGGGTGATGCTCAACGCAGGTGCAAAACCCTACCTTGCTGTGAAGGTGGCAAAGGGAGAAAAACCGGTGGACACCATGCGACTGGCACTGACCATGATGGCAGGGGAAGCTCCGCCTGCAAAGTAAGGGTGAAAGCGGTGTATGATAAATTTGGCAGGGGCGTTTTCAGCCCTTTTTAGAGTTTATTCATGGACTTTTTGGGCGTTTGGGTGTATAATATCGGGGTGTTGCCCGAAGAAATATCCATGCCCTGTGATACAGGGTTCGGGAAGTAAAATAACAGGAGGATATTCGAATGAATTTTCTGAAAAAATGTGCAGCAGTGCTGCTGACCGGAGCGATGGTGCTGTCGATGTCGGCGTGCTCCTCGGATACAGACTGGATTATGCGCAAGGGTGAACTGGAAATGCCTGCGGGCGTTTACATCAACAACCTGCTGCAAAGCTATTATCAGGCATCCACTCTGGTGGAGAACACAGAAGAGGATGTGCTCAAGCAGCAGGTGGAGGGCACCGACGCCAAGGAATGGATTCAGCAGCAGGCATTGGACGAAACCAAACGCAATATGGCAGCATGCAGCGAGTTTAACGAGCATAAGCTCTCTTTTACATCGGATGAGCTGGAAAGCTGCCGCCAGCAGGCAGAGGCTTACTATGAACAGAACGGCGAGAACCTGGAAAAGAATGGCATCTCGCAGAACTCCATCGAGCTGCTGTACCAGATTGCTTATATGAAGAATAAGCTGTTTGATGCGCTGTATGCACAGGGCGGCGAGCAGGAGGTCAGCGAGGAAGAGCTGCGCAGCTACTACGAGGAAAACTACATCAAGATGGCAGTGCAGACCTTTAACTTCCCGGAGGAGCCGGAAATCCCGGAGGGTGCTACCGAAGAGGATAAGGCTTCCTACGAGGAATTTTATAAAACCGAGCGCGGCAACGTTTACACCAACGCAAACTCCTTCTACCTCCAGGCACAGATTGGCATGGATGCAGGACAGAGCTGGAACGAGGTGCTCAACACCTACAAACAGCAGAATGCAGCGGCTGCCGGTCAGGAGTACGACATGAACACCAACAACTACCGACTGCTGGATACCGCCACCACTCCACTGAATGCGGACATCGTCGGTGCGCTCAAGGAAGCAGAGCAGGGCGAGCTGGTCAAGGTGGAAACCGACACCATGATTGCCATCGGTGCGACCACTGACATCAACGAGGACCCGACCGATTATGAGTATGTCAAAACTGCCATCCTGCACGCGCTCAAGGACGAGGCGTTTGAGGAATATCTGTTGCAGCAGGCACAGGACGAATCCTATGAGCTGAATCAGAAAGCGGCAGACCGCTATCAAATCAACAAGCTTAAACTCAGCTAATTGCAAAAGAGGACCGTATGCACAAACGGTCCTCTTTTTTCTTGTATAAAACAGAAAAATGGCACAGAAATAATATGAAAGAATCTTTAAAATTTTTTGAGAATCTTCCACAAACGTACTTTTTTATGATATAATAAGCAGGAATAAACTTCGACAGCAGAGAATGGTTCTGCAAATGCCGGATGCTGCGCAGCGTCCGGGAAAAATGATAAGCGAGGGATGAAACATTTATGAAGGATAGAATCGGACAATCCAGCAGCAGAAAGAAAAAGAACACCGAATCGGATTTTTCCAATGTGACAGGAGTTCCAAAGCCGGACAACTACGGAGGATTTTCCCCCGATGACGACGGAATGCCGCCAAAGAAAAAGTCGAAGCTCCCGATTATCCTGTGCGGGCTTCTGGCAGTCGCAGTGGTAGCGGGCGGCGGATGGTTTTTGCTCAGCCGCAACGGAGGAGGCGATGTCGTGCAGCAGCCGGCACAGCCTTCGGTGGAATATCCGCTGAACACAGCCGAGCTGGACCAGGACGAGCAGGCGCTGCAGCAGGTGCTTCAGAGTGCAAAATCCCAGCGGGTGCCGACCATGACCCAGCTGGTAGACCTGATTGCCATCAACGAGCTGCTGGGCACAGTGGAATCCAGCGGGGACGGCAAAAATGCTAACCTGGTCGCACAGCTGGAAACCGAATCGCTGGCAGCCAAGGCAGCTGAATTTAAGACCACCAACAACGATGACACCATCGGATGGATTCGCATCCCGAACACCAACGTGGACTATCCGGTTGTTTATAAAGCAGGCGTAGAAAACTATGCCTATTATGAGAGCAAGGGTTATGACAAGCAGTACAGCAAGGACGGTGTAATCTGGGCGGACTATGAGTGTACCTTCCCGGAGCTTTCGCAGAACACTACCCTGTATGGGCACAACTGGCACAACATCTACACCCCAAGAACCCAGGCAAATATGCAGGCAAACGACCTGATGTTCTCGCTGGTGATGTCCTATAACTACACCGATTTTGCGCAGGAGAATCCGTTCGTCTACTTCTCCACCACCGAGCAGGACTATGTATTCCAGGTGTTTGCTTCCTACTACACCGACCTGAACTTCGGCTATAACTATGCGCAGATGAGCCAGGAGGACTTCCAGAAGGTGATTGCTGAGGCAAAAGCCAAGAGCCTGTCCAACTACAATGTTCCGGTGACCAGCGAGGACAAGATTGTCACCCTGTCCACCTGCACCCGTGTACATGGAAACACCAACAATCAGCGTTTTGTTGTAATGGCAAAGCTGGTGCCGGTCGGAACTCCATCCACCACCATCAGCACCCATTCCAATCCAATCGCATACAATTCGAGCATCGACGCTTAAAACACAAAAAGCTCCCCATCGGGGAGCTTTTTGTGTTGAGAGGAGGGATGTCTATTTTGCAAGGGAGACCGGATCGACATATTCTCCGTTGGAACGGACGTCAAAATGCAGATGCGGCTCCATCGAGAGTTCGCAGGGGACTTCGCCAACGCTGCCCAGCTGCTCGCCGGCGCGGATGGACTGGTCCATCTTAACCAGGATGTCCGCAGAAAGTCCCGCATAGGTCATCACATATTCGCCGCTGGTCACCTCGACAACATTTCCCCACATCGGGTCGTTGCGCACGGCAGTGACGGTGCCGTCGCTGGCTGCCCGGACCGCTTCTCCGGCTTCTGCGCGGATGTCGATGCCGTTGTGGGTGCGCCAGTCGCCCAGCGTTTCATTTTTCACCAGCATATCACCGCTGAATGGGGTGATGGCAGCGCCGCTGACCGGCAGCTCAAGAGAAAAGCCGGAGGAAGGCTGCGGCTCGCTCGGTTCGGCGCAGGTCTGTGAGGAAGGCTGCTGTGCTTCGGAAGAGCTTTCCTGCGAGGAAGGCTGCGAGGATGCCTGTGCGGATGGGTCCTCCTCCGGCGCTTCGGCAGTGATTTGCAGCTGCTGTGACTGGGTGGAAGGGGAGCTGTCGCCGTCCGACTGTGCGCTGGGGGTGTCGGCGGCGGGCTGCTTTTTTGCAGGCTCATACGGCTGCTCCTGTTTCAGCTGCGGCTTTTCTGCCATAGGAGCTGGTTCTACGCTCTGGATAGTCTTGTCCACTGCGACCCAGGCAGCAGCGCCTGCACCGGCAAGGCACACCGCCAGAGCAAGGTAGAAGCCCTTGCCGGAGATAAATTTCTGAAAACCGTTACTCATGGTGATCACTCAATCCTTTCGTAGGTAAGATGTTTCCTCTGACTGTATTTTGCACCGGCAGCTGCCGTTTATGCTTTGCGGTGGAAAAAGTTTTTGCAAATCAGCTTGGCTGCAAGGTATCCCTCCCGCAGACCGATGCACAGCAGAAAAATTCCGAAGAAGCGCCGCAGCAGCTGTGGATCGATGCGATTGGAAATCAGGCTGCCGACCACGCCGCCCACCGCACCGGAAAGGATGCAGCGGGATAAAACAGCGGTGTCAATCAGTTTGTTTTTTCTATGGAAGTATAGGGAAAGCCCGGCAACCGGCAGGAAGAGCAGCAGGTTGAGCGACTGCATCTGCGGCTGGGAGAGGGTGGAAAAAAAGGAGAGGTACAGCAGCAGGATTGTCCCACCACCCAATCCCATGGCAGCAACGGCGGAGGAGAGAAAGACAGCGGCAAAGGAAAAGAGACTGAAGGTCAACGAGGATACCTCCCATCACAAGCAGATTTAACCCATCACCAGCCGGAGGGCGCTGTATAAAATCAACAGGGAAAACAACAGCTTGAGCAGTGGCACCGGGATTTTTTGCAGTCCCCATGCGCCACAGGCAGAACCCAGCAGAGCAGGCAAAAAGAAAGGCAGACCCTGCAAAAGCTCCAGATTGCCGTTTAGGTAGTAAACCGCCAGACTGACCAGAGACAGCGGAAGGATGATGGCAATACTGGTGGCGTGCGCCTGACGGCTGGGCAAGCCCTGCTTTTGCAGCAGGGTGACCGCAAGGATGCCGCCGCCCGAGCCGAAAAATCCGTTGAGCAAGCCAATCAGCGCTCCGTATACCATCAGCATGGCTTCACCTCCCAAGAAAAAAGAGCCATCCTTTGTCAGTTTGATCAAAGGATGGCTCTTTTATGCAGAAAGGTTATGAAAAAGAAAAATTTTAGCTGCTGTATTTTTTCCAGACCCGGTAGGAATAAAGGATACAGAAAATTCCGTCAAGGATAAGTAGAGCAATAGGCAGGAGATTGAGCCACAGCCGATTGCCGATTAGCAGGCTGCCGGCAATGAGCAGTACACCGGTCAGCAGCAGGCTTTTTCCTCCGGCGCGCTGGCAAAGCTCCCAGCAGCGGTCGTTTGCCATGCTCCATTTGGTGCGCAGACCCAGGACACCGTTGCGTTTGACCTTTGGCATGGCAGTACCCAGCGGCAACAGCGACAGTCCCAGCAGGATATTGAGCAGCTGCGGCAGCAGGAGTCCTGTTTGCGGGACATCTGCGGCGGAGAAGGAGAAAAAGAGAATGACACAGGACAAGGCATCCAAAGCCGCCAGCAGCGAGCAACCGGCAACCAGTATCGGCTTTTGATTCTGCGGCTGTGTAAGGGACATCTTTTGAATGAGTCTCTTCCAGATTAGACCGCCGACCAGACAGCACAGCGGCAGCAGCAAAACCTCCAACCTACTTCCCCAGCGGTCCACCTGACCGTACAGATTGTAGTGGGCAGGGATGCGCTCGGGCAGCAGCGGCAACAGCAGCAGGCTGAGAACAACAGGAAAACAGGTCAGCACCCCAAAGATGCGATGCAAAGCTTTCATCGGGCGCGCTCCTTTCTCAAAGGCAGATGTCGTTTAGCGAATCATCCCCAGCAGCTGGCGGATGCCGACGCTTGCCAGCAGATAACCGGCAGCAGGCGGGACAAAGGCGCAGCTGGCAGGGCTGTGTCGACCGTTTTCTGCCTCGCCGACGGTGGTCTTGGCAGGCAGTTCCACCGAATAAACGACCGTCTGCCGCTGGACGCCGCGTTTTTTTAGCTCGCGGCGCATCACACGGGCAAGCGGACAGCCGCAGCCGGAGGTCTGGGAGATGTCTCCCCAGCGCAGCAGGGAAGGGTCCAGACGGTTTCCGGTGCCAAGGCAGCTGACCAGAGGGATACCGCGCTGGCTGCACTGCTGGGCAAGGTAGAGCTTGGAGGTCACCGTGTCGATGGCATCCAAAATCAAATCCGGCTGCTGCTCGAACAGAAAGTCGGAATTTTCGGGGAGAAAGAACTGCTGATGGCAAATAAGCTCCAAATCCGGGTTGATGGAGAGCAACCGCTCCTTTGCGGCAAGGCACTTGCTCTGCCCGACCGTTTGGGCGGTGGCAAACAGCTGCCGGTTGCAGTTGGTGCTGTCGATGCTGTCGTTATCCATCAAAATCATCCGTCCCACACCCATGCGGCAGACCGCTTCGGCGGCAGCGCCTCCCACGCCGCCCAGTCCAAGGACGGCGACGGTGGCGTTTTGCAGTTGTTCCATCGCAGGGTCGCCCAGCAGGGTGCGGGTCCGCATCAGCCATTGATTGTTCATCGGTTTCCTCCTTCTTCTCTTTTTGTCTGAAAGGTAAGCGACAAAAAGAGGGAAATCTTTTTATTAAAAAATCAGGCGCACCTTGTTTAGACAAAGTGCACCATTGTTTTTATAGATACCCCACCGTGCCGTCGCCATGGCAAGTAAAACCCGTCGTATGGACAGGTGGGTTGCTGCCCTGCACCTTCACGCTCCCTTCGTCCGCAAAAGCGGGAGGTCTGCAATCCAGTGCCGGAGCGGGGCGTCCCTTTTGAAAAGTGTTGGATTATAAAAACCATACTTTCTCGAACACGGCAGGAGTATAAGCAATAGAATTTACAAAAACAGAGGGATTATTCCTCGTCGATTACATCGTAATCCTCTTCCAGGCGTTCCATGAAGATGTCGGCGATTTCATCCATTTCGTCCTCGTCCTCGATGGTTTCCAGAAATTCCTCGCCATCAACGGTGACCACCTTGAGGATGACCAGCTCGCCGCTGTCCTCCAAAGTCTGCTGTGGGTCATCATAGACAGGGGAAAGAGCCATGTAACGGTTTTCGCCGTTGTCGATGGTATCCAGGACTTCAAATGTATGTTCTACGCCATCATCGTCCTCCAGGGTGAGGATGTCGTTGCCAAATTCGTTGTCGATCATAGCGGTGATGCTCCTTTCTTTCCAGCTACGATTATATTATAGCATTCTGCGTGCAAAGTCAATCTCCATTAAGAATTTTATAAATTGTTCAATAAAAATATTTCTTTTTGTTGAAAATTTATATTGAAAAACAGCAAAGAATAGGTTATAATGGAATCACAACAAAGGTAATATTAAATATAAAACAGAAAGGGTGATTCCTCATGAAGATGGAAAATGAACCAGTTATAATCCTTTCTGAGGAGTCGAACGGTTCCTCAGAACTGACCCACAACCGATAACAAAATCCATTCTCAAAGCGATTGGAACACCTGATGAGTAGGAAAACTCAAACGAGATTTCCAAAAGCAGGATAAAACAAAAATCGAAAGCATGAAGCAAAAGCAGAATGATGGAAAAAGTTATCAAAGGGTTTTATATTTAATAAGTTTCCGGTGGATGTAGCGACTGGAAGAAAAGGAAAAAACCTTTTAAAAAAATCATCAAAACTGAATATGGAAAACAAGGACAAAGATCCAAAAGCAAAATGAAAATTTCCGATAATTCGATTTGTCGAGTCGGATTATCAAAAATAAATAATATTACCTTTTCATTGTTAATATAGATTTTGAGAAAAAACCTGATTAACATTGATACCAAAAAAATTTGTAAAGGTGATACCAATGAAAACTTCCGAATAGGATTTCCGAAAAACAGAAAATAGTCTGAATCAAAGGAAATCAAAAACAGAGAGTAAGCATCAGGGTAATTTCCAAAGGAAGCATTCCTGATTTTCACAAAGATAACCCAAACCCAAAAGGCAAACGAAGGCAAGTTCAAAAAGGAAATGTGATGTAAAATGAGAGCATTCCCCCAAAAACCTGAAATCGTAAGTTATCTGAAAGAATATTAAGAAAATGAGGGAACTACCAATGTACTAATCTGAAACATTCGGAAAAGTTTATCATCTGAAAACAATGCAAAGGAAAACAAAGGCATTGTAAAAAACATAACCAAAAAAGTGAATCAATACATACAGAAAAAGGGGTCGTAATATTACGACTCCTTTTTCATGTGCTGTTTTTTGAGGGAGGAAATGTTGTGAGTTCACAGACTGTATGTAGAAACGGTAAAAAGAGTATGCTATAATAAACAACAGAGTGTGAACATCACTAAAAATTTTATCCATTCTTTTCAGAATGGTTTTGGGAGATGAACCTATGAACTATCCGCTTGTGAGGGAAAAGATTGCACCCGGCGTTTATTTTTCCTCGATCACGGACAAAAAATTTAAACATAATCGAATGTCGGTCAATCTGATTGTCAAACTGGACCGGCAAAAAGTGACCAATCGCGCAGTCGTTCCCTTTATCCTGCGCCAGGGCAGTAAAAGCTGCCCGGATTTTGCGGTGCTCAACCAGCGGTTGTGCGATTTGTACGGCGCTTCTTTGGATGCAGGCATCGACAAATTTGGCGATTATCAGATCATTGCATTGGGCATTGTGGGCATCGACAGCCGCTTTGCTTTGGAAAATGAAGATATGGTGCAGAGATGCGCCGATTTGCTGGCAGAGATTTTGTTTGACCCGGATATTACAGATGGTAGATTCAATGAAAAGAATACCGAATTGGAAAAACAGTATCTGCTGGACACCATCGATGCAGAGATCAATGATAAAAGGACCTATGCCACCGTCCGCTGCAAGGATGTGATGTGTGCCGAGGAGCTTTGCTCCATCAAAAAATATGGCTACCGCGAGGATGCCATGAAGATTACACCGGAGTCGGCAGCAAAGGCGTATGAGGAGCTGCTGCGCACTGCGCGGGTGGAAATCATGTTTGAAGGCTGCGGCGACCCGACCTTGGCAAAGGATATTTTTGCGCAGAAGTTTGCGGGTGTCAAACGCGAACCGATTGAATTGAGTAGAAGCCTTGTAAAGGCACAGCAGGGAGCGGTGAAGGAAGAAACCGAGCGGATGGAGGTCAAACAGGGCAAACTGGTCATGGGCTTTCGGGTGGAAGGAATCGAGGATTACCGCCGGATGAATATGGCGCGCATCACCTTTGCGCTGTTTGGAGGGACTGCCAATTCCCTGCTCTTTAAAAATGTGCGGGAAAAGATGAGCCTGTGTTACTACTGCTCTTCCGGCTATGACCGCAGCAACAGCATTATGATGGTTTCCAGCGGAGTAGAAGCAGAAAATGCGCAGAAGGCGCGTGACGAGGTGCTGCACCAGTTGGAGATGCTGAAAAATGGAGAGTTCACCGACCGGGAGCTGGAGGAAACCAAGCTGTTTATCCGCACCGCCCTGATGGCGACCAGCGATTCTTTGGGAGCGATGGACAGTTGGTATCTGGCGCAGACGGTTGGCGGCAGTGAGGTGTCGCCGGACATGGAGATCGAACTGTCCGCACAGGTCAGCCGCGAGGATGTCATCTGGGTGGCAAACCATACCCACCTGGACACCGTCTATATGCTGATGCCAAATGAAAATCAAAAGGAGGCAGAATAGCCATGAACAGCCAGATCATCAAGGACAGCCGACTGGCGGAAGAATATCTGCGGGTGGAGCATCCCTCGGGCTTGACTATGCTGCTGTATCCGATGAAGGGATTTTCCACCGCATACGCCATGTTTTCGACCAAGTACGGTTCCATCGACACCTGCTTTCAGCGCGGGGAGGATGCGGACTTTGTCAAGGTGCCGGAGGGGATTGCCCACTATCTGGAGCACAAGATGTTTGAAAGCGAAGAGGGCGATGCCTTTGAAAAATATGCACAGACGGGTGCTTCTGCCAATGCTTTTACCAGCTTTGACAAGACCTGTTACCTTTTTGCCTGCACTGACCGATTCCAGGAGTCACTGGAGATTCTGCTGGATTGTGTGACCCATCCGTATTTCACCAAGGAAACAGTGGAGAAGGAGCAGGGCATCATCGGGCAGGAAATCAGAATGTACGAGGACGACCCGGGCTGGCGGGTGATGTTCAACCTTCTGCAAAGCCTGTACCAGAACAACAGTGTAAAGGTGGACATCGCAGGCAGCATCGAGTCGATTGCACAGATCGACGCCGAGCTGCTCTACCGCTGCTACCACACCTTCTACAATCTGCACAACATGGTGTTGACCATTGCCGGAAACTTTGACCCACAGCAGGTCATCGAATCAGCGGACAAAATCCTCAAACCGGCAGAGCCGTTCTGCGTACAGCGTAAGACCGAGGACGAGCCGGCACAGGTGTGCAGAAAGCGCTTTGTGCAGCATCTGCCGGTGGCGGTGCCGATGTTCTATATCGGCTTTAAGGGTCCAAACGAGGGCGAACGCCAAAACTTCTGCAATATGCTGATGGACGAGATGATTTTGGACATTGTGACCGGTGAAACCACCGAGCTGTATAAGCAGCTGTACAACGATGGGCTGATTAACGGCGGCATCATTGGAGAAACCATGCCGGGCAGGGACTACCTGTGCTCGATGATTTCCGGCGAATCCCGCGACCCCGACCAGGTGTATGAGCGTATCTGCGCAGAGTTTGAGCGGGTCAAGCAGGAGGGAATCAATCAGAAGACCTTTGAACAGGTTAAAAAGTCGACCTATGGGCGGTATTTGGGACTGTTCAGCAAACCGGAGTCGTTGGCAAGTGCAATGAATAACTGCTATTTCGCAGGGCTGGATGTCTATGAGCTGGTGGAGATGGTCGCATCGACCACCAAAGAGCAGCTGGAGCAGAGATTGAAACGGGATTTCTGCACCGAATACAGCAGTCTTTCGATTGTAATGGCATAAAAGATAAGGAGCAACATGGTTATGGAACAGACAGCAAATATCGTTTCCTTCCCGGGATTGGGATGGGAGTTTGAAATCGACAGAGTCGCCTTTCACATCGGAAGTCTGCCGGTCTATTGGTACGGCATCCTGATTGCGCTGGGATTTATCCTGGCAATCCTGTATGTCACCAAGCGTGCCAAGGAATTTGGCGTTGACCCGGACCGGATGCTGGATGTGGTGCTGGGCGGCGCCATCGGCGGCATCGTCGGCGCAAGAGCCTATTTCGTGCTGCTGCGCTGGGACTACTACGGACAGAATCTGGACCAGATTTTTAATACACGCAGCGGCGGCATGGCAATCTACGGCGGTTTGATCGGCGGCTTGCTGGTGGGACTGCTGATGTGCAAGCTGCGCAAGGTCAAGGCAAAACCGGCGCTCGACCTGGTGGTCGGCGGATTCTTCATCGGTCAGTGTATCGGACGCTGGGGCAACTTCATCAACGTCGAAGCCTTTGGCGGCAATACAGGGCTTCCGTGGGGAATGTCCTCGCCAACAATCGTTTCCTATCTGACCCAGCACGAAGCGGAGCTGGAAGCCATTGGAATGAACATCGACCCGAATATGCCGGTTCACCCGACCTTCCTGTACGAGTCGCTGTGGTGCCTGCTGGGCTTTGTGCTGATTGCATGGTACACCAAGCGCCGCCGCTTTGACGGTGAGCTGACCCTGCTGTACACCGCATGGTACGGTGCAGGCAGAGCAGTCATCGAAGGACTGCGCACCGACAGCCTGATGATTCCGGGCACCTCTCTGCGCGCTTCGCAGGTGCTGGCGTTTGTTCTGGTGGTTGCGGCGGTCATCCTGTGGGTGGTCAAGAGCGTTCAGTTAAAGAAGACCGGCAAGACCCAGCTGTATGTCGATACCGAGGAGGGTCAACTGGTGGTCAGCGGTCAGTTCTATCAGAAGAAGAACAAGGAGCAGCCTCAGGTGGAGGAAAATTTCCCGGGAAATGGCGAACCAGCGAAAGTTTCGTCTGAAACAGAGGAAATCGCTGATGAGCCTCAGCCGCAGGAAGAAGCGCAGTCCGGGGAGACAGCTGCCAAAGAATCCCAGCCGGAAGAAGCGGCAGACACGGAGGATAAACAGCAGTAAAATGAGGGGAAAGCAGGGCGTGTCCCTCCCCTTATAAATAGATACCGTGAGGTAAGGAGGAATCCCGTATGGCAACAATCATGGATGGAAAGGCACTTTCTCTCAAGCTCAAGGAGCAGATGAAGCAGCGCATCGCACAGCTCAAGCAGCAGGGCATCAACCCGAAGCTGGTGGTTGTGCTGGTGGGGGATAACAGTGCATCACAGGTATATGTGCGAAACAAGCACAAGTCCTGCGGCGAGGTAGGTATCGAGTCGGAGGTCATCACCATGCCGGAGCAGACCACCCAGCAGGAGCTGCTGGAGGTGGTAGAGCGACTGAATCAGGATGAAACGGTGGACGGAATCCTGGTACAGCTGCCGCTGCCAAAGCAGATTGACGAAAAGACGGTTCTGCGCTCGATTCTGCCGGAAAAGGATGTGGACGGCTTCCATCCGGTCAACGTTGGACTTTTGAGCATCGGCGATGAGTGCTTTGCACCGGCTACTCCGAGCGGAATCATTGCAATGTTCCAGGAATACGGCATCGACATCGCAGGAAAGAACTGTGTTGTCATCGGCAGAAGCAACATCGTGGGCAAACCGATGGCAGCGCTGCTGCTGAAAAATAATGCGACAGTCACCATCTGCCACTCCAAGACAGAGGATTTGGCAAGCTACACCCGCTGCGCTGATGTGGTCATCGTTGCCACCGGTCGCCGCCACACCTTAACGGCGGAGATGGTCAAAGAGGGAGCCGTAGTTGTCGATGTCGGCATGAACCGCAACGAGCAGGGCAAGCTGTGCGGCGACGTGGATTATGAGGAGGTCAAGGAGAAAGCTTCCTTTATTACACCGGTTCCGGGCGGCGTGGGTCCAATGACCATTACCGAGCTGTTGGAAAATACCATCCAGGCGGCACAGCGCCATCATCGGGCAGAAAAATAGAGCGGATGTCCCTATAAAACAGAAGGATTGTAGAAAAGGAATAAAAGAGGCAGAGTTTTGTTGAAAAAATTCTGCCTCTTTTTTCTGTTTATTCTGAAAAAGGGTGTTGACCTTTAGTGAATAGTATAGTATAATGATTTTGTTAAAAAAATAACGTTAATAATATAACAATAAGAAGAGAAATACAGACAAGGGATACCAAAGGAGGATGCACCAGATGGCAACCGAAAATACACAGATGATCATTGATAATGTGGATGCTTTGCAGGAGCGCATGAAAGAGATGCGCAAGGCACAGCAGGTATTTGCCACCTATACACAGGAGCAGGTGGACAAAATCTTTTTTGCTGCTGCAATGGCTGCCAATAAAGCCAGAATTCCGCTGGCAAAGATGGCAGTACAGGAGACCGGTATGGGCGTGGTGGAGGATAAGGTCATCAAAAACCACTATGCTTCCGAATATATCTACAACGCTTACCGTGACACCAAAACCTGTGGGGTCATCGAGGAGGACAAGGCATACGGTATCAAAAAGATTGCAGAGCCGATCGGTCTGATTGCAGCGGTTATCCCGACCACTAACCCGACCTCCACCGCAATCTTTAAAACTCTCCTTTGCTTAAAGACACGAAACGCTATCATCATCAGCCCACATCCGCGTGCCAAGGAATCCACCATTGCCGCGGCAAAGGTGGTCTATGAAGCAGCGGTGGCAGCAGGTGCACCGGAAAACATCATCAGCTGGATTGACGTTCCAAACCTGGAGCTGACCAATGAGGTCATGCGTGAATCGGACACCATCCTGGCAACCGGTGGTCCCGGCATGGTCAAGGCAGCTTACTCCTCCGGTAAACCGGCTCTGGGCGTCGGCGCAGGCAACACACCGGTCATCATCGACGACACTGCGGACATTCGCCTGGCGGTCAATTCCATTATCCATTCCAAAACCTTTGACAACGGTATGATCTGCGCCTCTGAGCAGTCGGTCACCGTGGTTGGAGATGCCTATAAAGCGGTCAAGGACGAATTTGCTTACCGCGGCTGCTACTTCCTCAAGGAGGATGAGCTGGACAAGGTGCGCCATACCATCATGATCAACGGCGCGCTCAACGCCAAAATCGTTGGACAGTCGGCATTCACCATTGCACAGATGGCAGGGGTAACGGTGCCGGAGCAGACTAAGATTCTGATTGGTGAGGTTGAATCGGTGGACATCTCGGAGGAATTTGCTCACGAGAAGCTCTCTCCGGTGCTGGCAATGTACCATGCGAAGGATTTTGACGAGGCTTTACAGAAAGCAGAACGTCTGGTGGAGGACGGCGGCTATGGACACACCGCAGCGCTGTATGTCCATCCGGCACAGCAGGAGAAAATCAGCAAACACGCAGCTGCGATGAAAGCCTGCCGAATTTTAATCAACACTCCTTCCTCCCACGGCGGAATTGGAGATCTGTACAACTTTAAACTGACACCGTCGCTGACACTGGGATGCGGCTCCTGGGGTGGAAACTCTGTTTCGGAAAACGTAGGGGTCAAACATCTGCTGAACATCAAGACGGTTGCCGAGAGGAGAGAGAATATGCTGTGGTTCCGCGCTCCACAGAAGGTATATCTGAAGAAGGGCTGTATGCCGGTCGCCTTGGATGAACTGGGTCATGTGATGGGCAAGAAGAAATGCTTCATCGTCACCGACTCCTTCCTGTACCAGAACGGATATGTCAAACCAATCGAGGAAAAGCTGGATGAGATGGGAATTCAGCACACCTGCTTCTATGATGTTGCACCGGACCCGAGCCTGAGCTGCGCACAGGAGGGTGCAAAAGCAATGACCTCCTTTGCACCGGACTGCATCATCGCGCTGGGCGGCGGTTCTGCAATGGACGCTGCCAAGATTATGTGGGTGATGTACGAGCATCCTGAGGTGGATTTCTTGGATATGGCAATGCGCTTTATGGACATCCGCAAGAGAATCTACACCTTCCCGAAGATGGGTGAAAAAGCATATTTTGTTGCCATCCCAACCTCCTCCGGTACCGGTTCGGAGGTCACACCGTTTGCCGTTATCACCGATGAGCGCACTGGAACCAAATATCCGCTGGCAGACTATGAGCTGCTGCCGAACATGGCAATCATCGACGCAGACAACATGATGACCCAGCCAAAGGGACTGACCAGTGCCTCCGGTATCGACGCTCTGACCCATGCACTGGAAGCGTATGCTTCGATCATGGCAACCGATTACACCGACGGTCTGGCACTCAAGGCGATGAAGAATATCTTCCGTTTCCTGCCAAGCGCGTATGAAAACGGCGCCAATGACCCGATTGCCCGCGAAAAGATGGCAGATGCTTCCTGCATGGCAGGTATGGCATTTGCAAACGCTTTCCTCGGGGTCTGCCACTCGATGGCACACAAGCTGGGCGCTTACCACCACCTGCCGCACGGCGTAGCAAATGCGCTACTGATCTGCGAGGTTATGCGCTTTAATGCCGAGGAGGTTCCAACCAAGATGGGCACCTTCTCTCAGTATCAATATCCACACACCCTGGAGCGTTATGCCGAGTGCGCACACTTCTGCGGCGTATGCGGCAAGGATGACAGCGAAACTTTGGAGCTGTTCATCCAGAAGATAGAGCAGCTGAAAGAAAGAGTGGGAATCAAAAAGACCATCCGCGACTACGGCGTGGACGAGAAATACTTCCTGGAAACACTGGACCAGATGGTGGAGGATGCCTTTGACGACCAGTGTACCGGAGCCAACCCGCGTTACCCACTGCTCAGCGAAATCAAGCAGATGTACCTCAAGGCTTACTACGGCGAATAAATCAAAGGACAGCGACAGGAAGGAGAAGAGATATGCAGGAAAATAAAACCGTCCTCTTCACAAGAGAGCACAAGACCCTGTATGCGCAGGGCGACAAGGTCATCAAAGTATTCGACAGCAACTATAAAAAATCGGATGTCCTCAACGAGGCGCGCAATGAGGCGCTGGTACAGGAAAACAGCGACCTGAATGTTCCGTCCCTGTCCTCGGTGTCTGAAAGCGAGGAGGGCTGGTGCCTGATTCGCGACAAGGTGGAGGGTGTGACCCTAGCCGAGCTGATGCAGCAGCATCCAGAGAAGATGGAGGAATACATGGAGTTGTTTGTAGACCTGCAACTTCAGGTCCACAAGCAGCGTGTGCCTTCCATCAAGACGCTGCGCCACAAGCTGATGGACCAAATCAACAGCCTCAAGGAGATCGATGCCACCGCACGCTATGAGCTGGCAAGCAGATTGCAGGGAATGCCGCGTCACACCAAGCTCTGCCACGGGGACTTTAATCCAAGCAACGTGATTGTTGCACCGGATGGCAAGCTGTGGGTCATCGACTGGGCGCACGCTGCACAGGGCAACGCTTCGGCAGATGCTGCCATGACCTACCTGCTGTTTGCGCTGGAAAGCAGCGAGCAGGCGGAGCAGTACATCCGACTGTTCTGCAAAAAGGCGGACATCGCCAGACAGTATGTCAACCGTTGGTTGCCGATTGTTGCCGCAGCACAGCTGACCAAAAAGAAAGAACAGGAAAAAGAAATCTTGATGCGCTGGATCGACGTCATCGAATATCAGTAATGTGAATGAAGCCCGGTTTCATAGCTTTTCCCGGGCATAAACGATGAAAACGAACACTCCCCAATCTGCTTCAGGTTGGGGAGTGTTTCTTTATTCTTCAACAGAGGAAAAATTAATTTTATAAAGCAAATACCTTAGAATTATTGAAAAATGTATAGAGAATCAATAGTTTTTTTATAATTAGTTCATAAAATTTTATCAAATATGTTGACAATGAGGATGGAGTTTGATATTATTTAGGAGCAAAAGTAATACTTATACTTTTTAAATGTTTTTTATCGGAAAATCAAGCAGACTCAGCTTATGAGGTCAATCAAAAATTTTTCTGTAAAGAGCATGAAAAATAAGGAGGAGCAGGTATGAAAAAAGTAGTATCAAGATTGTTGGCTTTCGCTTTGACAGCTTCCTTACTTCTGACCGGTTGCGGCGGCGGCACAGCTACCGAAGAAAAGGAAAATGCGGAAACTTCCACCCAGAAGACAGAGCAATCTGAAGAGGGCAAGAAGGAAGAAGCAAAAGAAGAGAAAAAGGGAGAACAGATTAAAGATTTGGTTATCCCCAAGGTAGCCAGCAAGGAGATTTCCGGCTTTAATATTCTGTACACCCAGAAGGGCGAGGACTTTGAGGGCTTGAGCAGCCTGATGGATGGTCTGCTGGAGATTGATACAAGCGGCAAGCTGATTCCTGCCATTGCAGAGGAATGGGGAACCGAGGACGAGGGTCATACCTGGACCTTTAAGGTAAGACAGGGAGTTAAATGGGTCAACGTCAACGGTGAAGAGGTTGCTGAGTGCAACGCACAGGATTTTGCAACCGGTCTGGAGTGGATTCTCAACTTCCATAAAAACGATTCCACCAACACCTCAATGCCTTTGGAGATGATTGAGGGTGCAAATGAATACTACGAATACACCAAGACCCTGAGCAAAGAGGAAGCTTATGCGCTGACCGCAGGGGAAGGCAGCAAGTTCCGCGAGATGGTCGGACTGGACACCCCGGACGACTACACACTGGTGTACACCTGCATTGATAAAAAACCATACTTTGATACACTGGCTCCTTACGTTTCCCTCTATCCGGCTTCCCAGAAGCTGATTGATGAGGTGGGCGTGGACGGCTTTAGAGCTATTAACAACGAAAATATGTGGTACAACGGCTGCTACACCATGACCTCCTACATCCAGGGCAACGAAAAGGTATATACCAAAAACCCACTGTACTGGGATACCGACTGCACCTTGTTCGACACCGTCACCGTTAAGATGGTTGAATCGAACGATGTGGCTTTCCAGCTGTATCAGGCAGGAGAGGTAGACTATGTTGGTCTGGGTGAAGCACAGATCAATACGATTGCAAAGAACCCGGACAACGAGTTCTATAACTATCTGGTTCCAGATGTTCCGGCAAAATACTGCTATCAGTTCCAGCTGAACTACCACAAGCTGTTTGATGACGGCAGCGAGGACGTAAACTGGAATACAGCAGCAGCAAACGAAGCCTTCCGTCTGTCCTGGTGGTACGGTCTGGATTTGAAGGAATACTACAAGAGAACCAACGCTGTCAACCCAATGGCTTGTGAGAACAACTTCTACACCATGAAGGGTCTGGTATACACCTCCGATGGCACCGACTACACTGAGCTGGTTAGACAGGAAATGGGTCTGCCGGAAGCAAACGGCGAAACCATGGTCCGTCTGGATGCAGAAAAAGCAGCCGCTTACAAACAGCAGGCAATCGAGGAGCTGACCGCTCTGGGCGTCACCTTCCCGGTCACCATTGATTACTTCATCTCCGGCTCTAACCAGAATGCCCTGGACAGCGCAAATGTCCTCAAACAGGTATTCAGCAATTCTCTGGGTGATGATTATGTTCAGCTGAACATCAAGACCTATGTATCCAGCCTGAGAAAAGAGGTTACCCAGGCACACCGTCATTCCTTTATCCTCAACGGCTGGGGTGCAGACTACGGCGACCCGCAGAACTACCTGGGTCAGCAGCGGTACGGCTATGACAATGCTTACTACTGCACCACCTACAACTATGTCAACGACCTGACCGAAGAAACCCCTGCCAACAAAGACCTGCTGGCTACCTACAAAGAGTTTGCTAAAATGGTAGACGAAGCGGATGCCATCACCGACAACATGGATGAGCGTTACAAAGCATTTGCAAAAGCAGAGGCTTACTTCCTCCAGCATGCGCTGACCATCCCATGTAACTATGGCATCGGCTGGTGCTTGACCAAGATTGACAACGACAGCAAGGTGCAGGCTCAGTACGGTATCCAGAATGAAAAGATGAAGAACTGGGAAACCAACACCGAAGGCTACACCAGCGAAGAAAAAGGCGTAGCAAAACAGATTGCAGAATTTGCAGCAACAAAAGAATAGTGGCATTGTCCACTGGCAAAAAAAGACCTTCTCAGGTGAGAAGGTCTTTTTTTGCGCTCCAAAGGGAGCTGACGTGAAGAGAAGTTGCACAGCAGGAGGATAGATTTTCCCTTGTTCTGCATAGAATGGTAGCAGAGAACAAAATGGACAGGGGAGGGAAGCGTGTGAAAGGTTTGCCGGAGGAGCGTGCCATTCAGTTGGCACAATACATCATCGAACAGGACGCCACCGTGCGCCAGGCGGCAGGGCGGTTTGCCATATCCAAAAGCACCGTACACAAGGACATCAGCCAGCGTTTGGAGAAGCTGAGTCCGTCGCTGCATCAGCAGGTCAGGCAGGTGCTTGAGCGCAACAAGCAGGAGCGACACATCCGCGGTGGGATGGCAACCAAGGAAAAGTATGAGCAGCTGCGTAAAGCAAACGCAGAAAAATAAGGAGCAAAACAGGGAAGATGATTTAACAAGTTAAATCATAAAATTCCATAAAAAAAGGTATGTTTAAGCAATTCAAATGGTTTAAATATACGAAAAGCGGGGTAGATGGCGTAAGAACCGAATAAAACTATTGATTTTATCTTCAGAAATCCTTATACTATATAAAGTAATAACTTTTCATACTTCTGCATTGTACTTTTTCTGTGATGCGCTGTCCATATAATCCGACTGATTGGAGTGGGAGTATCTACGAGGCGACCGCAATCGTCCTACACTATGGAAAGCAGCTTTTTTGGAGCAGAAGGGTTGTTACCTTTATGATGATATTTTCTTAAGATTGTCTTTTTCCCGTATAAAACAAAAAGCGTCGGTCTTGTGACCGGCGCTTTTTGTTTTCTGTTATATTTTATTTAGGCGATGAAAAAGCACCCGCATCACAGGGATGCAGGTGCTTAAAAATTCTATCGACAGACAAAAGCTGATTAGCAGAATTTGGAAGGGTTAACCTTAACGCCAGGACCCATGGTGGTAGCCAGAACGCAGGATCTTACATACTGACCCTTTGCTGCTGCCGGTTTTGCTTTTACGATAGCGCCCATCAGGGTGTCAAAGTTTTCCTGAAGTTTCTCAACACCAAAGGAAGCTTTGCCGATTGGGCAGTGGATGATGTTGGTTTTGTCCAGACGGTACTCGATCTTACCAGCCTTTGCTTCCTGAACAGCTTTTACAACGTCAGGAGTTACAGTGCCAGCTTTTGGAGAAGGCATCAAGCCTCTTGGACCGAGAACTTTACCCAGACGGCCAACAACGCCCATCATGTCAGGGCTAGCGATGACAACGTCGAAATCCATCCAGCCGCCCTGGATTTTCTGCATGTACTCGTCAGAGCCAGCGTAGTCTGCGCCAGCTGCCAGAGCTGCGTCAACCTTGTCGCCTTTGCAGAATACCATAACGCGAACGGTTTTGCCGGTGCCGTTTGGCAGAACGACCGCGCCACGAACCTGCTGCTCAGCGTGACGGGAGTCAACGCCCAGTCTTACATGGATCTCTACGGTTTCGTCAAATTTAGCCTTTGCGGTTTTCAGGCAGTTTTCAATAGCTTCGGTGGTATCGTACAGAACAGCGGTATCAACCAGTTTGGTGCTGTCCTGATATTTCTTTCCGTGTTTCATCTTTAATTACTCCTCCCTTAAATCTGAGTGGTAAATGCGGAAATCTCCTCCCACCCGGGGAGTACTAGTCAACTACCTCGACGCCCATTGCGCGAGCAGAACCAGCGATCATGCTCATAGCAGATTCGAGGTTTGCAGCATTGAGGTCTGGCATTTTGATCTCAGCGATTTTCTGCAACTGTGCTTTTGTGATTTTTGCAACTTTGGTTTTGTTTGGTACACCAGAACCGGATTCGATTTTGCACTCTTTTTTGATGAGTACAGCAGCCGGAGGGGTCTTGGTGACAAAGGTGAAGGATCTGTCAGCATATACAGTGATGATGACAGGGATGATCATGCCAACGTCATTTTTGGTTCTTTCGTTGAATTCCTTGGTGAATGCCATGATGTTGACACCATGCTGACCAAGAGCAGGACCAACCGGTGGCGCCGGAGTAGCCTTTCCAGCAGGGATCTGCAGCTTAATGTAGCCGGTAACTTTCTGAGCCATTAGTAAATTGCACCTCCATAACATGTGGTCAACCGGAACAGATGATTTGTTCCTCCCACTGGGCTGCCCATTGCCCCATGCAAAGGCAGCAAGAAAAGCCCTTTTCGGGCAAGACCTAAAACGGGTTATGGTTTTAAGTCACCTCATAAAGACGATATTATTCTATGGTCTGTACCTGATCCAGTTCAAGCTCTACGGGTGTCTCTCTTCCAAACATGGAAACGACGACCTTGACCATGTTGCGATCGGTGTCAAGTTCTTCAACCACACCGATGAACCCGTCAAGATAACCGTCGATGATTTTGACAGAGTCGCCAACCTCGAAGTTGACTTCGACCTGTTTTTTCTCCACACCAAGGGCAGCTACCTCTTCATCGGACAGCGGGACCGGTTTGGAGCCTGGTCCGACAAAGCCGGTTACTCCACGGATGTTGCGGACGACATACCAGGAATCGTCTGTCATAATCATGTTGACAAGCACATAGCCTGGGAAAATTTTGCGCTCCACTTCACGTTTTTTGTTGTCCTTGATCTCGACAACCTTTTCAGTAGGAACCATAACGCCTGCAATCAAATCATGCAGCTTGCGGTTTTCTACTGCGTTTTCGATATCTGTTGCAACCTTGTTCTCATAACCTGAGTAGGTGTGCACCACATACCATTTTGGAGTTTCAGACATACAGTTATCCCTCCGATGGTGTAGATCGTTTCGGTAAGCTTTTGATTAGTGGAACAAACCGACAAGAGCATTGAAAACAAAGTCGATGATTCCAATGCTGACGCTGGAAAGCACAAGCACAACGATGACGATGCCGGTGTTGTTGAGCACGGTCTTCTTGCTTGGCCATACCACCTTTTTCAGTTCACTTTTGGTGTCCTTGAAAAAGCGCTTGATTCCAGAGGCGATACGCTTAAAAAAGCCTGGTTTTTTTTCATCAGCCACTTTAACAGCCCGCCTTTCGCCTACTTGGTTTCTTTGTGAAGTGTGTGTTTGCGGCAGAACTTGCAGTATTTGTTCATCTCAAGTCTGTCAGGATCGTTCTTTTTGTTTTTCTTTGTGTTGTAATTACGCTGTTTGCACTCTGTGCAAGCTAAGGTAATTTTAGTCCTCATATCGGCACCTCCTGATAAAACGGATTTTTTTGCCTCCCTCGTAAAGGAAACGCTTGAATCTCCAACCTGACACAGCCGTGGCTGCTGTCTGTTGGCGGGTGGATGGTTCATTTTTGGACATAAAAAAATAACCCTTTTAGAGGTAACGTTAGTTTATCACATCCGGGTCCTTTTCGTCAACGCCTTTTTGCCGTTTTTAAGCGATTTTTTTGAAGTTTAGGTATTCTGCTTACAATCGCCGCTCTGCTAACGGCTGTGCTTGTTCTTTTTTGCCCGACAGCGGTCCCACAGCCGTGCAGTTGTCGGTGCAGAGGATGCAAACAGGAAGAAGATGGTCCGCTTTTCACAGGATAAAAGAGGCTATATTTTATAGGAAGGAAAGAATCGGGCAAATCTGACAATCCGGCAGAGATTAAAATATACAAAATGATACAATGAACCCATTGAAACAAAGCGCTTTGATGTGATACAATGAATAGACACTGTAAATCGGCTGTTTTTTCCCTGCATGGCAGAGAAAAACATAATGCAGCCGTCGGTTGTATATAGTATGAAATAAAGATGGAATGATCTGCTGATAAAAAGGGAGTGTATTGGATGACAGGCAAACGCATCAGGGTCGCTGTGCTGTTTGGCGGCGTATCAAGTGAGCATGAGGTTTCGCTGATGTCGGTGGAATCGGTGCTGGCAAACCTGCCGCAGGAGTACGAGGTGCTGCGAATCGGCATCACAAAGGACGGACGCTGGGTGGAGTACACCGGCAAAAATGATGAAATTACAAGCGGAGCATGGGAACAGGACAAAAGTCTGCGCACCGCTGTCCTGTCGCCGGACCGCTCCCACAAGGGCTTTCTGCTGCTGGGCAGCGACGGCTGGGAGCTGGCACCGGTGGACATCTGCTTCCCGGTGCTGCACGGCAAGCACGGCGAGGACGGCACCATCCAGGGTCTGTTCCAGCTGGCAGACATCCCGTTTGTAGGCTGTGACGCCATCTCCAGCGCCAACTGCATGGATAAGGAGATGACCCACACCATCCTGGAGGCGCATGGCATCCAGATGGCAAAATGGCTGCGGGTGGACAACGAAAAGATGCAGGATTTTGACGCCTTTGCTAAGCAGGCGGAGCAGAAGCTGGGCTACCCAATGTTTGTAAAACCGGCAAACGCAGGCTCCTCGGTGGGCGTAGGCAAGGCGCACGACCGCGCAGAGCTGAAAAGTGCATGCCTGCACGCTTTGCAGGAGGACTACAAAGCGGTGGTAGAGGAATGCATCGAGATGCAGGAGGTGGAAACCGCTGTTTTGGGCAACAGCAATCCACAGGCGGCAGGTGTGGTCGGCGAGCTGGTACCGGTGGTGGAATTTTACACCTACGAAGCCAAATATATTGACGGCACCACTGCACTGCACATCCCGGGCAGGGTGGATGAGGAGATTTCGCAGCAGCTGCGCCGCACCGCAGAAAAGGCGTTTGCTGCCATCGGCTGCCAGGGCTTTGCACGCATCGACTTTTTTGTGCGCAAGGGCGACCATGCGGTCATCCTCAACGAAATCAACACCATCCCGGGCTTTACCTCCATCAGCATGTACCCGAAGCTGTGGGCACACTGCGGGCTTTCCTATCCGCAGCTGCTGGACCGCCTGATTCAGCTGGGACTGGAGCGCAACGCACAATAACCAAACCAAAGGAAGGGACCAGACGTTTATGGATAACAGGGCAATCGGGGTGTTTGATTCGGGACTGGGGGGCTTGACCACCGTCAAGGAGCTGCACCGCATCCTGCCGCAGGAGGACATCATCTATCTGGGGGATACCGGACGGGTACCCTACGGTTCCCGCAGCAGAGAAACGATTATCAAGTATGCCAGACAGGACATTGCCTTTCTGCTGCAAAAGGACATCAAGATGGTGGTGGCTGCCTGTGGTACGGTCAGCAGCACGCTGCCAAGGGAAATCTCCGCCAATCTGCCGGTGCCGTATCTGGACATCGTGCTGCCGGCGGCACAGCAGGCGTGCGCTATGACCAGCCGCGGACGCATCGGCGTGGTGGGGACCAACGCGACGCTGCGCAGCAATGCCTTCGGCAAAGCAATCCACAACATCCGCGCAGATGTGCAGGTGTACGGCAACCCCTGTCCGCTGCTGGTGCATCTGGTGGAAAACGGGCTGGTGCAGCAGGAGAATCCCATCACCCGCCTGACGGTGCAGATGTATCTGGAGCCTTTGATGAAGGAGCAGATCGACACGCTGATTCTAGGATGCACCCACTACCCGCTGCTGTACGATATTTTTAACGAGTTGCTGGACTATCAGGTCACCTTGATCGACCCCGGGCGCTGTGCGGCAGGCTCGGTGCGCGACCTGCTGATGAAAAACGGTCAGCTGGCACAGCGGCAGCGGCAGGGCATCACCGAATACAATGTCACCGATGAAACGGAATCCTTCAACAGGACCGCCTCCATCTTTTTGGGAGAACAGGTCAAAGGAGCTGTCAACCGCATCGAGCTGGGCTAGGCAGGGCAGGAAAGGGAGAAGGATAGTAAGATGGAAATTGCAAAGGATATGAAAAAGGACGTCCTCATCACCATCAAGGGCACCCAGAGAGTGGGAGGAGAGAGCGACGTCATCGAGATGATGACCACCGGCAGGTTTTACCGCAAGAACAAGCTGTACTACATCAGCTATGAGGAGACCGAAGCCACCGGCTATGAGGGGTGCAGGACCACGCTGAAGGTGGGTCCAAACGACAAGGTGACCATGACCCGCTTTGGACCGTCGCGCTCGCAGCTGATTGTCGAGCAGGGGGTGCGCCATCAGTGCCAGTACGACACCGGGTATGGCGCCATGACCATCGGGGTGATGGGCGACAGCTTTGAAAGCACCCTGAGCGACCGCGGCGGGCTGCTGCGGTTTGGCTACACACTGGACATCGAGGCAACAGTAGCCAGCGAGAACACTGTGAGCATTACCGTCAAGGAAATTTTAGCAAACTGATACAGAGGTGCCAAAACAGTATACAACCATTTTCAATAGACAAAAATCAGGAAAGGAAAGAACAAGAATGAATAAAAACTTTGTGCTGGATGCAAAAACAGAGGTAGAAGCTCTGATTCGGGACGCCTTTGCTGCGGCAGAAGCGCAGGGCAAATTGCAGGGCGGTCAGCCGCTGCCTGCCTTTACTGTGGAGATTCCGGCGGACAGCTCCCACGGCGATTTTGCGACCAATGCAGCGATGGTTTCTGCAAAGACCTTCCGCAGCGCACCGGTCAAAATTGCAGGAGCGCTGGTGGAGTGCATGGACTTTTCCAAAGCGCGTTACATCGACCGCGCAGAGATTGCAGGTCCGGGCTTCATCAACTTTTTTGTCAGCCCGGTCTGGTTTGCAGACATCGTAGCGGGTGTGCTGGAAGCCGGAGATGACTACGGCAGAAGCGACTACGGCAAGGGCGAAAAGGTGATGGTGGAATTTGTTTCCGCAAACCCCACCGGTCCGATGCACATGGGCAACGCACGCGGCGGCGCGATCGGCGACTGCCTGGCAGCGGCAATGGATGCCTGCGGCTACGATGTGACCAGAGAGTTTTACATCAACGATGCCGGCAACCAGATTGAAAAGTTCGGTCTGTCGCTGGAAGCAAGATATTTGCAGATTTTTAAAGGCGAAGAGGCAGTTCCGTTCCCGGAGGACGGCTACCACGGCGAGGACATCAAGGAAAGAGCGCAGCAGTATGCCGACATCCACGGGGACAGCCTGCTCAACTGCTCGGAGCAGGAGCGCAGACAGGCACTGGTGGACTTTGCCCTGCCAAAAAATATCGAGAAGCTGCGCACCGACCTGGAAAAATACCGCATCACCTATGATGTATGGTTCCCGGAAAGCACCCTGCATCAGTCGGGCGCGGTCAAGGCAGTGGTCGACGAGCTGACCCAGCGCGGCATGACCTATGAAAAGGACGGCGCAATCTGGTACAAGGCGACCCAGTTTGGCGGAGAAAAGGACGAGGTACTGGTGCGTGCCAACGGCAACCCAACCTACTTTACCGCAGACATCGCCTACCACAGAAATAAATTTGTGGACCGTCACTTTGACAGGGTCATCAACGTATGGGGCGCTGACCACCACGGTCATGTAGCACGTCTGAAGGGCGCGATGGATGCCATCGGTCTGGACGGCAGCAAGCTGGACATCGTGCTGATGCAGCTGGTGCGCCTGATGAAGGACGGCGAGCCGTACCGCATGAGCAAACGTACCGGCAAGTCGATCACCCTGTCCGATTTGACCGACCTGGTTCCAATCGATGCAGCCAGATTCTTCTTTAATATGCGCGAGCCAAACTCCACCCTCGACTTTGATTTGGATTTGGCGGTGGAAGAATCCTCCCAGAACCCAGTATACTATGTGCAGTATGCTCATGCAAGAATCTGCTCCATCTTAAAGAATTTGCAGGCGCAGAACATCCAGCCGAAGGACTGTGACAGCCAGCAGCTGATGCTGCTGAACAGCTCGGAGGAAAAGGAGCTGATCCGCAAGCTGGCACAGTGCCCGCAGGAAATCATCAGCGCTGCCAAGAACTATGACCCGGCACGCATGACCCACTACCTGATGGATGTAGCGACCCTGTTCCATAAGTTCTACAACGCTTGCCGTGTACAGGGCGAGGACGAGGCGCTGATGCAGGCAAGAATTTCGCTGTGTCTGGCAACCCGCGTGGTGCTGGCAAACCTGCTCAAGCTGCTGAAGATCAACGCTCCGCAGAGTATGTAAGAATAAAAAGCGATGCGGGCGATGGGCGACCATCCGGTCGGATAAAAAGGAGTATGAAATGGAAATCCCGTTATCACAGCCGCTGCTGATGGACGGCGCGGCAAGAACAAATCTGTGGCTGGAAGGAATGCCGATGTACAGCTGTCCGGCGCAGTGGATGCTCGAACACCCCGAGCGGGTGCAGAAGCTGCAAAGGGAGTTTTTGCAGGCGGGCAGCCGGATGCTGTGCACCCCGACGGCACAGGCGGACAGTGTGACCCTGCAAAAGTGGGACGCACAGCAGCAGATGGAGCCGTACAACGAGCAGCTGGCAAGGCTGACGGTGGAAAGCTGCCGCCGGGCAGAGCAGAAAACGCTGGCAGCCGGGGTGATTGCACCGCTGGAGCTGCTGGCGGAGCCGTTTGGTGAAACGCCGTTCTTTGAACTGGTGAACATCTATGCGCATCAGGCGTTTGCCTTGCAGCGCGGCGGGGTGGACCTGCTGATTGCAGACACGATGACCACCCTGTCGCAGAGCAGGGCGGCAATTTTGGGATGCCGGCAGACCGGTCTGCCGGTGATGGTCACCCTGAATGTGGAAGAGGACGGCGAGACCTGCATGGGCAGCGATTTGGTTTCCGCCCTGATTGTCTGCCAGAAGCTGGGTGCGGCGGCATTTGGACTTTCCTGCTGCGACCGACCGGAAAAGCTGTACCATCACATCGAGGAGATTGCACCCTATGCCAAGGTACCCATCATCGTGCGCCCAAGGGCAGGGGAGGATTTTGACCACCTGCTTTCGCCCGAGCAGATGGCGCAGCAGATGAAGGGACTTTTGCAGCGGGGAGCCACCCTGGTGGGAGGCTGCTGTTACACCACGCCGCAGCACATCCGCGCCATTGGGCAGATGATGTCGGATTTTGACTTTGCCGGTGTACACATCCGCAAGGAGGACAGCGACACCATCCTGATGGCGGGAGCGACCGAGCCGTACTTCCTGGATGAATACTTCGACCAGACCGAGCCGGTGTATTGTCGGGTGGATATGTCCGACGAGCTGCTGGAGCTGGAGCACAGCGGAGCGGATGTGGCAACCATCTGCATCGAAACGGTGGACGACGCATACAACTTTGCACTCAACGCTCATATGCTGCATATGCCGGTGTCCTTTTTGTCGGACAGCGAGGAAGCGCTGGAGATGGCACTGCTGATGTACAACGGCTGTGCGTTTGTGGATTCCCGCAGCGACCTGGATGAAAGGATACTGGAACGCCTTGCCAAAGGGTACGGCGCGACGGTGCGATAACAGAAAAATCAAGAATAGAAAAAGAGAGGCAGCGCCTGTTTTTACACAGGCGCTGCCTCTCTTTTTGTGTTGTTACAGATTGATTCAAAAAATGGAAAGCAGAGCTTATTCCAAAAAGCTGTATTCTCCGCAGGCGATGGTGGTCGGATAGTCGTCGATGACCTCGACCTGTTCCCAGCGCAGCAGCTCGACCGAGCCGTCATCAGCAAGGACCAGAACAGCGGTGACAGTGCCGTCAATCTCCTGCTCAAACAGCTGCTTGAGGGCAGCGGGGGTGAACACCGCTTCAATTTGGCTGCTGCCGCCTTCCTGGGTCAGCGAGAGGGAAGAGAGGTTTTTCAGTGCAAATCCATCTGTCAGCAGAGGAGTTTGCAGCCAATGGAGGGTCTGAATATATTCGTCGTAGCTGTTGTAGATTTCGCGGTCGCCCTGACCGTAATTGATGCCCGCCTGCAACGTTTCGGCAAGCTTCATCTGCGCTTCGATGGCAGCCTTTTTGTTGAGGTTGCCCTTTTCGTCGTAGGCGTTGGTCAGGTCAAACTCCAGCTCATAGGCGCCTTCGGTCCCATCGTAGTTTAAACGGTAGACCTCCAATTTGCCGCTCTTTCGGGAGAAATTTTGTTCGAGGACATTTTTAAACACCGCATACAGGCGGGTGTCCAGCTTTTGTGGGTTGTCCTTTAATTCGGAAGCAGGACGGGTCTGCAGTTCCTTGGAAAAGTTGGGGAGCAGCGCCGTTGGTGCTGTGGTCTGCTCGGTTGCCTGCGGCTGGCTTTGGGCAGAAGGGTCGGTGGGCTTTTCTGCTTCGGGTTTGGCAGCATTGGCAGATTCGTTTTCTTTTGACGGGCTGCTGTTTTGCGTTTGCGGTTGGTCTTGTTTTTCCTCCTCCTTCGATTCCTCCGGCTGTGGGTCGGAAGAAGGAAGGGTGTCCTCGGCAGGAGTTTGCAGCTGGGCTGCGGGTGGGTCTGGCTGTGGGTCGCGGCTGCATCCGGCAAACGCCAGAGCCAGCAGCAGAGCCAGCAGACAAAGAATGGTGGTGTATTTCATAGGTGTACCTCCGTAAGGATCGGGTTTGGGTCTTGCTTTGCTTTTATTGTAGCACAGGATAGCCAAAGCCGCCAGAGAAAAAGGGAAACTGTAAACAATCCTTCTATTTTTGTAATCATGTGGGCAGCTTTTTCCTTCTATAAGAGAGGTGTCCGATGCGGGCGGATTTGATGCAAAATCTGTCGAACAAATTTATGAAAGCAGCGACAGAGAGTGACAAACTTTTTGGTGGAGAGAAGGTATGATAGAGCTGTACCCAACAAGCGGACAAGCCGGGACAAAGGAGGAGGAGTGAGGCAATGGCTGTGCAAATCCAAATCAGGGAGGAAACGGTGCAGGCGTGCCTGTCGGGGGAAATCGACCATCACAGCGCAGCGCAGATGCGGGAAAAGATTGATGAAAGCGTCATCCAATCCGGTGCAAAGACCCTGGTCCTTGACTTTTCTCTGGTCACCTTTATGGATTCTTCCGGTATCGGGCTGGTGATGGGGCGGTTTCGACTGATGCAGGAAAACGGGGGCGAGCTGGTCCTTCAAAACCTGCCTGCACCGCTGCGCAAGGTGATGAAGCTGGCAGGATTGGACAAGCTGGCAAAATTCCAGTAGTTTTTCACAGAGCAAACAGCGGTATGTGGAAAACAAGCCGTACCAATGGAGGTTTTGTGATGAAGGCAATGAATACGATGCGTTTGTGCTTCGATTCGCGATCCTGCAACGAGGCATTTGCGAGGACAGCGGTGGCAGCATTTCTGTGTGGGCTGGACCCGACGGTGGAGGAGCTGAGCGATGTAAAAACAGCGGTTTCGGAGGCAGTGACCAACTGCATCGTCCACGGCTACCGCAGCAGGATCGACAAGGTGTATCTGACGGCAACCATTGGAATCAAGCCAAAGGACACCGCTCCCTGGGTGGTCATCCGTATCCGGGACAAAGGCTGCGGGATCGAGGATGTACATAAGGCGATGGAGCCGTTGTTTACCACAGCGCCCGAGGAGGAGCGCGCCGGTCTGGGCTTTGCTGTGATGGAAAGTCTGATGGACCGGGTGAAGGTCGTTTCCCACCCGGGCAAGGGGACGACGGTGACGCTGGAAAAACGGATTGTATCCAAGGCAGGAGAAGGTGATGCCCATCGTTGAGCAGCTGCAAGCCGACAGGGAAAAACAGCTCGAGCGCCAGAAAACCATCGAGGAAAACATCGGGCTGGTACACGCCTGCGCCCATCGGTTTCAGGGAAAGGGCATCGAGTACGACGATTTGTTCCAGGCAGGGTGCATGGGTCTGGTGAAGGCGACCGATGCCTTTGACACCGGGCGAGGGGTGCGCTTTTCCACCTATGCGGTGCCGGTAATCTTAGGGGAGATGCGCCGGCTGTTCCGGGACGGCGGGACCGTCAAGGTCAGCCGCAGCTTAAAGGAGCTGGGGATGAAGCTCAACCGCTGCCGAGAACAGTTTGCCCGGGAGCACGGGCGGGAAGCGACCATCACAGAGCTGGCGCAGCAGCTGCAGGTGACCCAGGAGGCGGTGGTGGAGGCACTGGGAGCCAACAGTCCGCCGGTTTCGCTGACCAGCAGCGAGGACAGCTCGGAGGTGGATTTGCCGGTTTCTTCACCGGAGGAGCTGTTGTCGGACATCCTTTCGCTGCGGCAGATGCTCGAGCGCCTGGAGGAGCGGGACCGAAAGCTGATTCAGTTTCGATATTTTCAGAATATGACCCAGGTGCAGACAGCGCAGCGGCTGGAGATGACCCAGGTGCAGGTTTCCCGCAGAGAAAAGAAAATTCTGTTGTGGCTGCGCGGTCAGTTGGTATAAAATGCCTGCGCCAACAGCAAACCCATCAAAATTATTTTGACATCCGGTTCCATTGCAAAAGGAGATTCATCCGCCCTTTTAAAATGGCATGATTCTGATACTCTCAACCCAAAAGGAGGAAGGCAGCGCATTGCGCTTTGCCTCCCTCCTTTTGGGTTCTTTGTTTTATTTTGCATCCAGCCAGCTTTTGCCGCAGCCGACGTCGGCTTTGAGCAGCACCGAAAGCTGTACTGCGTTTTGCATCTCTTCCACCAGCAGGTGTTTGACCTGTTCAAGCTCGTGCAGAGGCGCTTCGACAATCAGCTCGTCGTGTACCTGCAAAATCAGCCGGGCAGAAAGCTGCTCAGCCTTCAGCCGCCGGTAGACCTTGATCATGGCAATCTTGATGATGTCGGCAGCGGTGCCCTGAATCGGGGTGTTCATAGCGACCCGCTTGCCGAAGTTGACGATATTTTTGTTGGTCGAGTGGATTTCCGGCAGTGCGCGGCGGCGTCCGAACATCGTTTCGATATAGCCGTGCTGCTGGGCAAATTCCACCGTTTCTTCCATATAGCGGCGCACACCGCTAAAGGTGTCCAGATAGTTTTTGATGTAGCGGTCGGCTTCTGCGACGCTGACACCGATGTCCTGTGAAAGGGAGAAGGCGCCGATGCCGTAGACAATACCAAAGTTGACCGCCTTTGCCTTGCGGCGCATCTCCGGGGTGACAAACAGCGGCGGCATATCGAACACCTGTGCGGCGGTGTTGGTGTGGATGTCCTCGTCGGAGTTGAAGGCGGCAATCATGTTCTCGTCCTGCGAGATGTGCGCCAGTACCCGCAGCTCGATCTGGGAGTAGTCGGCGTCGACCAGCTCGCAGTCCGGCTGTGCCTTAAAGAAGGCGCGCAGGCGGCTGCCCAGCTCGGTGCGGACCGGGATGTTTTGCAGGTTTGGCTCGGTGGAGCTGAGCCTGCCGGTGCGGGTATCGGTCTGGTTGAAGTGGGTGTGGATGCGCCCGTCTTCGGCGACTACCTTGAGCAGACCGTCCACATAGGTGGATTTGAGCTTGGCAAGCTTGCGGTACTCCAGAATCTCGTCGATGATTTCGTGCTTGCCGCGCAGGCTTTCCAGCACCTCGGCGCTGGTGGAGTAGCCGGTCTTGGTCTTTTTGCGGGTGGGCAGACCCAGCTTTTCAAAGAGGATTTCTCCAAGCTGCTTGGGTGAATTGAGGTTAAATTCTTCTCCGGCAAGCTGATGGATGCGCTGCTCGAGCTGTTTAATCTGTTCGTCGAGCATTTTGCCGTAGTCGGTCAGGGCATCGGTGTCCACTGCAAAGCCGCACAGTTCCATCGCTGCCAGCACCTCGGACAGCGGCAGCTCGATCTCTTCGAGGAGCTTGAGCTGGTTGTTTTGTTCAATTTGTTCACGCAGCACCCGATGCAGCGGTTCGATGCAGGCACAGCGGTGCAGCAAAGCGATTTCTGTCTCGTCCATTCCTTCGGGCAGACCGGTGATGTCGCAGTGCAGATGGTATTCCTCGCACAGCCGCTCGAGGGTGTAGTCGGAGCTGTTGGCAGAGAGCAGATAAGCCGAGAGCATCACGTCGTCTTGCAGGCGGGCGATGCTGCTGCCCTGCGGCAGTGTCCAGTGGTAGAGCGATTTGCAGTCGTGGGTCAGCTTCGGGTTTGGGCGGTTGAGCAGCTCGAGCAGCTGCACCTTTGCAGCTGCTTCCTCGGATGGCATACGGTACAGGGCAATTCGGTCCCCAAAAGCCAGAGCCAGAGCACTCATCCGATGGCAGCTGTCAAAGCAGGGCAGCAGGCTGATGGGAGTTTCCTCTGGCAGGGTGTCCAGCAAAGTGGAGAGCGGGTCGGCATAAAAGCGCAGGGCAGGCAGGTCGGTCGAAGAGGTGTCTAAAGCTTGGGTCGGGTGGTATTCTCCGTGCAGACCCAGCTTTTTAATCATGCTGTTCATCTCCAGCTGAGAGAGCAGCTGGAACAGCGCCTGCTCGTCGCGCGGCTTGGGCAGACAGTCAGCCAGCGAAAGACCCAGCGGAACGCTGCGGTCGATGGTGGCAAGGGTGCGGCTTAAATATGCCGAGTCCTTGCCCTGCTCGAGCTTGGCACGAATGGATTTGCTGACCTCCAGCGCATCCAAATCGGCGTAGATGTGGTCGATGTCTCCGTACTGACCCACCAGCTTGAGGGCTGTTTTTTCCCCGATGCCTGCAACGCCGGGAATGTTGTCCGAGCTGTCGCCCATCAAAGCCTTGATGTCCACCAGCCGCTGCGGGGTAGTGCCGTATTTTTGGAAAAAATAATCCTCGTCGCACAGCAGCGTTTCGTTTTTACCCATGCGGGAGCTTGCCAGCAAAACGACGGTGTTTTTGCCGATGAGCTGTAGGCTGTCGCGGTCGCCGGTGGCAATAAAGCATGAATCGCCGCTTTGTTCGCACAGGGCAGACAGGGTGCCGAGGATGTCGTCCGCTTCATAGCCCTCGCGGGTGATGATGGGGTAGCCCATGCTTTCGAGCAGCTGTTTGACCAGCGGCAGCTGCTGGGCAAGCTCCTCGGGCATTCCCTTGCGCTGCGCTTTGTAGCCGTCGAACATCTTGTGGCGGAAGGTGGGCGCTTTTAGGTCAAAGGCGCAGACCACTGCATCCGGCTGCACGTCGGCAAGCAGCTTGAGCAGGATGTTCAGAAAGCCGACGACGGCATTGGTGTAGGTGCCATCCTTGGTGGTGAGTATCTTGACGCCGTAGAAGGCGCGGTTGATGATGCTGTTGGAGTCCAGACACAACAGTTTCATGGGGCAATCTCCTTTGTTGTTTTATTCGTGGGTGGTTGAGCCGAATCTGCCCTTCATGGCAAACCACAGCTGTACAAGCTGCGGATAGTAGGGGACGAATCGCTCCTCCTTAAGCAGCTGCAAAATCTGCGGCAGGGTCGCCCAGTTTGCATCCAGTACCTCCTGCGTTTGCAGGCGAAGGTCGGACAGGGCGATGTCGGGCGTTTGGATGAGGTAGACATCGTCAAAGCCGTCGGGAAAATTGACGGTGAAGGCAGGGCGTTCGTTTGTAAAATCGTGGCGAATCCCCATCTCTTCAAACAGCTCCCGGGCAGCTGCCTGTGCGCTGGTTTCTCCGGCAAGGGCGCTGCCGGCTGCGGTGGCGTCCCACAGCCCGGGGTAGCCGGCTTTGTCCAGCTGTCTGCGCTGGATGAGCAGCTGACCCTGCGGGTTAAACAGGCAGATGTGTACGACCAGATGGTAGTCCTGGTCGGCAAGGGCTTTTCCATCGACCCGTCGGCAGAGTTTACCGGTTTTCTGGCGGTCGATGTCATAGATGTCCCAAAGTTCCATGGTACTTCCTCCTTTACTGCGCCGAGCAGATTTCCTTGCATTATTATAGCACACTTTGTGTGGGATGGCTTGTCGAGGACAAAATTTTCTGCTAGAATAATGGGTGGTTTTTCGGCAAAAGCCGATGGATGAAAACAATAGAGGATTTGATTTGAGATAAAACAGAAAGGACGAGCCTGAAATTGAAGATAGGAAACATCACCATCCCAAAGACAGCAGGTCTGGCTCCGATGGCAGGCGTGGGAGACCGCGCCTTCCGCGAAATTTGCAAGGAGTTTGACTGTGCCTATGTGGTCAGCGAGATGGCAAGCTCCAAAGGGCTGAGCTTTCAGGGAAATAAGACCGAGGAGCTGCTGCTGCTTTCCGAGAAGGAACGACCGGCAGCCATCCAGATTTTCGGGGACGACCCGCAGATCATGGCACAGGCAGCGCAGTTGACGATGAAGTTTCAGCCGGACATCATCGACATCAACATGGGATGTCCGGCGCCGAAGGTGGCAGGCAACGGCGGTGGCAGCGCACTGATGAAGGACCCGCAGCTGGCAGGTCGGATTGTCAAGGCGGTCAGCGCGGCGGTGCCGGTGCCGGTGACGGTGAAATTCCGCAAGGGCTGGGACGAAAATTCGGTCAATGCGGTGGAATTTGCGCAGATCATGGAAGAGAACGGCGCGGCTGCCTTGTGCATCCACGGAAGGACCCGCCAGCAGATGTATGCGCCCAGCGCCGACTGGGAAATCATCCGGCGGGTCAAGGAAGCAGTGTCTATCCCGGTGATGGGCAACGGAGATGTGACCGATGCACTTTCCTGCAAGCAGATGTATGAGCAAACCGGCGTGGACTTTGTGATGATTGGCAGAGGCGCACAGGGCAGACCCTGGGTGTTTAAACAGATTGACCATTACCTGCGCACCGGTCAGCTGCTGCCCGACCCGAGCCTTGCAGAGAAGATGGAGATTTTGCTGCGGCACATCCGCCTGCTGTGCGACTACAAGGGCGAGAAGATTGGGATGCGTGAGGCGCGCAAGCACGCAGCGTGGTATTTTAAAGGGGAGTACGGTAGCGCAGATTTTCGCCGCAGGGCAGGTCAGCTTTCCACCTATGCGCAGCTGGAGCAGCTGGTGCAGGAAATGCTGTGGCAGCGCGGTTAAAGGGAAAGAAAAACAGTTGCCCGCGCCGATGGAATCTGCTATACTGTATAGAACCGTGAATTAACCGGAATGTTTGGAAAGGAAGATTGGAATCAACATGGAGGAACAAGGGCGAAGTTTGTGCATCGTACCGATGCAGCCGCAGCATATTGACCAGCTGGAGCGGCTGGAAAAGGAGTGTTTCAGCGCACCGTGGAGCTATGACGCGCTGGTATCGGAGCTGTCCAACCCGCTGGCAGTCTTTCGGGTGGCACAACTGCCGGACGGCTCGGTGGCAGGATATGTGGGGATGCACCACATCGTCGACGAGGGCTTTATCTGCAACGTGGCGGTATTTTCGCAGTACCGCCGGCAGGGAGTGGCAACGGCGCTGATGCAGGAGCTGGACGATTATGCCAAAGAAAATGAGATGGCGTCGGTATCGCTGGAGGTGCGACAGTCGAACCTCTCTGCCCAGCAGCTGTACGAGAAAAGCGGCTTTGAAGTGGTGGGAAAGCGCAGGAACTTTTATGTCAATCCTACCGAGGATGCCCTGATTATGACCAAAACCTATGGCGGGTTGTTTTAGCCCGGAAAGTAAGGAGCGTGTTGTTTGTATGAAGATACTGGCGATTGAATCCTCCTGCGACGAAACCGCTGCCGCAGTGGTAGAGGATGGCAGAAAGATTATCAGCTCGGTCATCAATTCGCAGGTGGACGAGCACAAACTGTACGGAGGGGTCGTGCCGGAAATTGCCTCCCGCCGCCATGTGGAGAACATCTGTGCGGTGGTGCAGCAGGCGCTCGAGCAGGCAGGGGAGAGCTTTGAAAGCATCGACGCGGTCGCAGTGACCTATGCGCCGGGCTTGATCGGTGCGCTGCTGGTGGGCTTAAACTATGCCAAAGGGGTGGCGCTGGCTTCGGGCAAGCCGCTGATTCCGGTCCATCACATCCGCGGGCACATTGCAGCCAACTACCTGACCCACCCGCAGCTGGAGCCGCCGTTTTTGTGCCTGGTGGCTTCGGGCGGACACAGCCACATCCTGTTAGCGCACGATTACACCCACTTTGAGGTGCTCGGTCGCACAAGGGACGATGCAGCAGGCGAGGCGTTTGACAAAGCAGCCAGGGTGCTGGGCTTTCCGTATCCGGGCGGCATCTACATCGACAAGGCAGCCCAGCTGGGTCAGCGCGGACACTACAAGCTGCCAAAGCCAAAGGTGAACGGCTCGGATTTTGATTTTAGCTTCTCGGGCTTAAAGACAGCGGTCATCAATCTTTCCCATCATGCCCAGCAGAAGGGTGAACAGCTGTCGGTCAACGATTTGGCAGCCGATTTTCAGGGGACGGTGGCAGACATCCTGACCGACCACCTGATGCGTGCTGCTCAGTTTACCGGACAGAAGAAGATTGTCATTGCAGGCGGCGTCAGCGCTAACAGCGGACTGCGGCAGGCGCTGCAAACAGCGTGTGCGGACAGAGGATATGAGCTGTACCTGCCGCAGCTGAGCCTGTGCGGGGACAATGCAGCGATGATTGGCTCGCAGGCATACTATGAATATCTGGCAGGGGTGCGCGGGGACCTCTCCTTAAACGGAATTGCCTCGTTGCCCGCTTAAAAGAGCATAAGAATAAAGAAAAACCTCGGTGAATTTTTCACCGAGGTTTTTTGATACCGAAAAGCAGCGATTAGAGTGCGAAGGCATCGTGGATAGCGTTGACTGCCTTTTTGCCCTGCTCTTTTTCAATCAGAACCGAAATTTTGATTTCACTGGTAGAAATCATGCTGATGTTGATGTTGTTTTCGCCCAGTGCTTCGAACATGGTGGCGGCTACACCCGGGTTGGAGAGCATACCAGCACCAACAATGGAAACCTTGGCAACATTGTCGTTAAAGTTGACCTCCTTGCCGCCTACCGTCTGGCAGAAGGCTTCGGCAATCTGCATGGCAGCATCCTTGTGTGCAGTGGAAACGGTAAAGCTGATGTCCTTGGTGCCCTCACGTCCGACCGACTGCAGGATGATGTCTACGTTGATTTTGCTGGCAGCCAGCGCGGAGAAAATTCTGAAAGCGATGCCCGGCTGGTCAGGAACCTCGATGACCGAGATGCGGGTGACGTCGTTGTCGAGAGCGACCCCTTTGATAAGCATTTTTTCCACTTTGCAAACCTCCTTGACAATGGTGCCCGGCACATCGCTGTGGATGCTCGAGCGCACTTCCATCTTAACAGAATATTTTTTCGCCATTTCCACCGAGCGGTTGTGCAAAACATTGGCGCCGCAGGTGGCAAGCTCGAGCATCTCGTCGTAGGTAATCTCGTCGAGCTTGTGGGCATTGGGGACGATGCGCGGGTCGGTGGTGTATACGCCGTCCACATCGGTGTAGATTTCACATTTATCTGCCTTGAGCGCAGCTGCAATGGCGACTGCACTGGTGTCGCTGCCGCCGCGTCCGAGGGTGGTGATGTCATCGTAGCGGTTTAAGCCCTGGAAGCCTGCGACGATGACGATGTTTTTCTTGTCCAATTCATTTTGCAGACGCTCGGTGTTAATCTTTTTGATGCGAGCGTTGCGGTGGGTGGATTCGGTCAGGAAGCCTGCCTGCCAGCCGGTCAGAGAGATGACCGGGTAACCCATCTGCTCGATTGCCATTGCCAGCAGCGACATGGAAATCTGCTCGCCGGTGGAAAGCAGGACATCCATCTCCCGGCTGGAGGGTTTGTCGGTGATCTCTTTGGCTTTGGCAATCAGGTCATCGGTGGTGTCACCCTGTGCGGAAACGACCGCAATGACAGAGTTGCCCTTTGCATAGGTGTCGGTGATGATCTGTGCAACGTGACGCACCCGCTCGACGTTAGCAACAGAGGAACCACCAAATTTTTGAACGATCAGATTCATATCGTTACCTCCGTTTCTGTTCCCTTGTTTGTTTGATTATAATACAAAAAAGCGCATAAATACACCCTTTTGCCGATATTTTTATGGAAATCTACCTTTCGCAGAAAAATATTCGCATTAACAGGAAGATTTTGTGCGGTTTGCTTAAACACGTTACCACAGCAAAGCACAAAAGGGTGCAGAATGCTGCCTTCTCATCCTATGCACCAAGGGCACATAGAGTGGCAGGGCAGAAAAAGACAAGGGAAAAACAGAGAGTTTATTGCAGCACAAACAGAGTGTTTAATGGGGTGATTCCCTCTGCTTGCAGCTGTGCAAGGATTTCTTGCAGACAGCGGCGGGTCATGGTGGAGGTGACAAGGGCAATTTCGGTTTTGGGCTGGTCGGGTCGGGAGAGTAGCTTGTATTCATCCAATAGCAGGGAAATATATGCCAGCTGCTGCGGGTCGGATAGACGCAGGCGTAGGTAGAAACGAGCAGGAATCTGCTGCCAGTCGAGCAGCTGGCGGTTGCACTCGTCGACACTGCCTGCCTGCCAGAACAGGGTGTCGATGGTGCCGGAGGCTTTGGTGCAGTCGATGACATCGGAGATGACCGCCGAGGCGGTAGGCAGCTTGCCTGCGCCCTTGCCATAAAACAGCACCTGCCCGGTAGCATCGCCATCTACCAGGATGCCATTGAAAACATCATCCACAGTGGAAAGCTGGCTGTCGTGTGGGACAAACATCGGAGCGACCAATGCAGACAGCTGTTGGGTGTCCGGGTCGCGGTGGGCGCGGGCAATCAGCTTGATGACACCTCCCCAGTTGCGGGCGTACTCGACGTCCTCGGGGGTAAGCTCGGTGATGCCCTGACAGTGTACCAGCTGCGGGTACAGCTGGCTGCCAAAGGCAAGGGATGCCAGAATGCAGATTTTGCGGCAGGCATCCAAGCCTTGCACATCGGCAGTGGGGTCTGCTTCGGCGTAACCGAGCTGCTGTGCCATCTGCAGCGCCTGGGAGAAGCACATCCCTTCGCGGCTCATCTTAGTTAGGATAAAGTTGGTGGTGCCGTTGAGGATTCCCTGGATGTCATCAAGCTCATTGGCGCCCAGACACTGATGCAGCGGGCGGATGATGGGGATGCCGCCGCCGACGCTGGCTTCAAACAGCAGATTGACCTGGTGCTGGCGGGCAAGTGCGAGCAGCTGAGCGCCCTGTGCGGCAATCAGTTCCTTGTTGGCGGTGACCACGCTCTTGTTGTTCTTTAAGCAGGCGGCAATCCACTCGCCCGCAGGATGAAGCCCGCCCATCACCTCCACAACGATGGAGATTTCCGGGTCGTGCAGGATGGTGTCAAAGTCATAGCAGAGCTTGTCCTGCCAGGGCAGTTCGGGACGAGGACGACGCAGGTAAATATATTTGATGTCCAGCGGGCAACCTGCCTTGCGCTGGATGCTCTGACGGTTTTTGTAAAAGACCTCGACCACGCCGGAACCGACCGTTCCGCAGCCAAGTACTGCTATTTTTTTCATAGGGGATGCTCCTTTTAAATTTGAGTGGACCGATAGAGGAATCAGGAAACCTTGCTGACCTGTACGACGCCGTGCAGGTCGCGCAGGCGCTGCATCAGCGGCTGCTCCTCCAAGGTGACATCGGTCATGCGGATGGACACGGTGACAGCGGCGATGCCGTCGGAGGGGATGTTCTGGTTGATGGTCAGGATGTTGGCACCGTACTCCGCCAGGTGGTTGATGACCGAGGACAGCACACCGGGGATGTCCTCCATCGTCAGGTAGAAGGTGACGATGTTGCCCGAGGCATTGGAGTTATATTCCATCACCCGGTCCTTGTACTTGTAAAAAGCGCTGCGGGAGATGTCGGCAAGGCGTACCGCCTCGGAGGAATTGCGCGCTTTGCCGGTGGCAAGATATTTTTTGGCTTCCAGCACCTTTTTAAAGATGTCGGGTGCGATGCTTTCTTCGACCAGCAGATATTTTTCTTCGTTGGACATGATAAGACCTTCCTTTCCGTATAGAGTTCTTAGGACCGGCGGATTGTTTTTTTCCCGAAAACAACTGTTTAAACTATACAGAAAATATACCACGTTGCAGCCCTGCCTGCAAGCCCTGTTTTGTGGGATTTTGCAAAGAATGGGATTTTTGTCCGCCTGAGTGTATGTCACAGGTGTACAAAGTATCCTTTTTTGAAAAAAGAAAGCCTTTGCAGGTCCGTACAAAAAAAGAAGGGCGGCGGGGTGGAAAGTTGTGAAGAAAACGGTATTTTTATGCGTAGTACACTTTTTTTACAATCCTGCCTTGCCATACAGGGAGGGAGTTTGCTATAATGTGCTTGGAAAGAAACAGAAAAATACCCTTTTGACCCTAAAGCCCTGCGGGGCATTTGTTTTTTTAGGGGACAAGGGCAGATAACAGAAAACAGGGAGGAATTGTTGATGGGTGGATTTTTTGGCGTAGCAGCAAAGAAGGACTGTGTGTTCGACCTGTTCTTTGGCATCGACTACCATTCTCATCTGGGCACACGCCGCGCAGGTATGGCAGTATACGACCAGGAAAAGGGGTTTGACCGCGCAATCCATAACATTGAAAACGCACCGTTTCGCACCAAGTTTGACCGGGAGGTCAATTCGATGCAGGGCAGTGTAGGAATCGGCTGTATCTCCGACTTTGAGCCGCAGCCGCTGATCGTTCGTTCCCATCACGGAACCTATGCCATCACCACGGTGGGACGCATCAACAATACCGAGGAGCTGGTGCAGGAAATCTACAGCAAAGGGCACACCCATTTTCTGGAGATGAGCGGAGGCGACACCAACCCCACCGAGCTGGTGGCTGCGCTGATTAACCAGAAGGACAACCTGATCGACGGACTGGCGTATGCACAGCAGCGGATCGAAGGTTCGATGACCATTCTGCTGATGACGCCAAAGGGCATCTATGCAGCAAGGGACCGGCTGGGACGTACACCGGTCAGCGTGGGCAAAAAGGAAGATGCCTGCTGCGTTTCGCTCGAGAGCTTTGCCTACCGCAACCTGGGCTACCAGGAGGAACGGGAGCTGGGTCCGGGCGAGATTGCCGTTGTTACCCCGGAGGGTGCACAGACGCTGGTGAAGCCGGGCAACAAGATGAAGATTTGTACCTTTATGTGGATTTACTACGGCTACCCGTCCTCCTCTTATGAAGGCATCGGAGTCGAAGAGATGCGCTACCGCTGCGGAGCGATGCTTGCCCGCCGCGACAAGGGTACCATTCAGGTGGATACAGTAGCGGGTGTACCGGATTCCGGTACAGCACACGCCATCGGCTATGCAAATGAGTCGGGGATTCCTTTCTCCCGCCCGTTTATCAAATATACCCCGACCTGGCCGCGCTCTTTTATGCCAAGCATCCAGAGCCAGCGCAACCTGATTGCACGCATGAAGCTGATTGCAGTGCAGGAGCTGATTCGGGGCAAGAGCCTGCTACTCATCGACGACTCCATCGTTCGTGGCACCCAGCTGCGGGAGACCGGTGAATTTTTGTACGCCAGCGGAGCCAAGGAGGTACACGTCCGTCCTGCCTGCCCGCCGCTGTTCTATGGCTGCAAATACTTAAACTTCTCCCGTTCGCGCTCGGACATGGATCTGATTACCCGCCGCGTGATGATGGAGCTGGAAAACCAGATCACCCCGGAGCTGCTGAATCGTTATACCGATCCAAACACCGAGGAATATCAGCGGATGCTGGACGTCATCTGCCACAAGCTCAATGTGACCAGCCTGCGCTATCACCGCCTGGACGATATGATTGAATCGGTCGGTCTGCCGCGTGAACAGCTTTGCACCTACTGCTGGGACGGCAAAGAGGACTAAACAGCTTTTATAATACAGACAACAGGGTCAATGCCGCGGCTGCCAAACACAGGTCGAAGGGCTTGACCCTGTTTTTGCATCGGCGTCAGGATTTTGGAGAAGTTTAGGGAGATAGACATGAAATGTTTACAAATATCCTTTATGATTATCATAGAATGATTTTTCTGACGGCAAAACGGAAAGGGATGGTCAAATGAAACAGCGCAGCGCAGAGATTCTGTGCATCGGCACCGAACTTCTGATGGGAGATATTATCAACACAAACGCCGCTTATCTGGCAAAGGAGTTGGCAGGACTGGGCATCAACCTCTACCATCAAAGTGTGGTGGGGGATAACCCCGAGCGGCTGCGGCAGTCGTTGCAGCTGGCGCTAAAGCGGGCAGACATTGTCATCACCACCGGCGGGCTGGGTCCGACCTATGACGACCTGAGCAAGGAGACCATCGCAGCCTGCTTTGACAGAACGCTTGTGATGGACGAGGATTCGCTGACACGCATCCAGGCGCATTTTCTGCGTTTAGGCAGGGAGATGACCGACAATAATAAAAAGCAGGCGATGATGCCGCAGGGCTGTATCATCTTTCAAAACGAAAACGGAACGGCGCCCGGCTGCGCAATCGAAGGAAGCGGCGAGCTGGAAGGCAAGACTGCCATCATGCTGCCGGGTCCGCCGCGGGAGATGAAGCCGATGTTTGAGCAGCAGGTCAAACCCTATCTGCTCAAGGACAGCGACACCAGGCTGGTCTCCCACACCATGCACTTTTTTGGGATTGGAGAGTCGATGCTGGAGGACAGGCTGCGCAGTTTGATGGAAAAGAGCCTGAACCCTACGGTGGCACCCTATGCCAAGACCGGCGAGGTACAGCTGCGGGTGACCGCAAGGGTGAAAGACGGCGAGGACCCGAACGCCCTGCTCGAGCCGGTGATGGAGCAGATTCGGCAGACAGTGGGCGAATTTTTGTACGGGGTGGACGTCGGTGACCTGCAAACAGCGGTGGTACGGCTGCTGACCGAAAAAGAGCGGAAGGTAGCGGTGGCAGAAAGCTGCACAGGCGGTTATCTTGCCAAGCGCATCACCGATGTCAGCGGCTCGTCGAAGGTGTTTGAGTGCGGGGTATGCAGCTATTCCAATCGCATCAAGCATCAGCTGTTGGGTGTCAGTGAACAGACATTGGCGGAGTACGGAGCTATCTCGGAGCAGACGGCAGCAGAGATGGCATCGGGTGTGCGAAATTTGTCAGGAGCAGACATCGGCATCTCGGTGACCGGCAATGCAGGACCGACCGCCGACGAAGGCAAGGAGGTGGGTCTTGTGTACATCGGGGTGGACAGCCCGAAGCTGACCCATGTCTTTACCCTGCATGTCAACCGCAGGGACCAGGATGCCAGGGAGACCATCCGCTATCTGGCGTCCTCGCACGCGCTGAGCCTGATTTTGAAAGCCGCACAACGGCTGTAAGAAAGAAAACCAAAACAAGGGCAGAGGGGGGAAGGAATGAAACCGATCTCAAGACCGGTGAGAAGAGGGTTGATCCTCTTCTTTCTGACGGTGGCGCTGGCAAGCATCCTCCACCTTGCTTTGTGGGCGATGCAGTCCTACCAAAGCGGCAAGGTACAGGACGGGCTGGAGCAGCTGTACCACCAGGGCGGGCTGACCATCGGACAATCCGACCCGAATCAGGAGGTACAGGAAGAGGCATCAACCGAAGGCGCAGAGGACAATGCGGGAGGGACCTCTACGGAAGACGCCAATGCAGGCATCTCCTTTGAACCGGTGATGCTGCCGGAGTACCGCAAGCTGTATGAGATAAACAGCGACATCGTGGGATGGCTGAACATCGGCGACGGGCTGCTGAGCACACCGGTGATGCAGCGGGACAATGAATATTATCTGACCCACGACTTTTATGGCGAAGAGGATAAGCACGGGCAGGTGTTTTTGGACAAGGGCAATTCCCCGCAGCTGACCGACGACAACACCATCCTGTACGGGCACAACATCACCAGCGACCGCAGTATGTTCAACATCCTGACCCGCTATAAGGACACCGAATTTGCCGCCGAGCATCCGGTCATTCAGCTCAACACCCTGTACAATCGCTATCAGTATGCGGTGGCAGCGGTGTACATCGTCTCCACTCGACCGGAGCATGGGGAGCTGTTTGACTACATCAGCTATCTAAAGTTCAGCACCCGCGATGCCAAGCAGGCGTATATTGCCCAGATTCAAAAGCGGTCGCTGATTGATACCGGCGTCAAGATGACAGCTGACGACCGGCTGCTGACCCTGTCCACCTGCACCTATGAATTTGCCGATGCGCGGCTGGTGGTGGTGGCACGACAGCTGCGGGAGGGGGAGAGTGCCGAGGACTTTGGCAAGCAGGTAGTTAAGCGGGAAAACCCGGTGATGCCGCAAATCTGGAACGAGCTGTTCGGATAAAGGCAGGGGTTTACAGTTAAAAAAAGGAGAGAAGGTTATGAGCAGACTTTGTTATCAAGGAGAGCAGTTTTTGCTGGACCAAAAGCCGTTTCGGATTTTGTCCGGCACCATCCACTATTTTCGGGTGACACCCGATTACTGGGAGGACCGCTTAAAGAAACTGCGTGCCTGCGGCTTCAATGCGGTGGAGACCTACACCTGCTGGAACCTGCACGAGCGGCAGGAGGGCAGGTTTGACTTTTCCGGCGGGCTGAATGTGGCTCGCTTTGTGCAGACAGCGCAGAAGCTGGGATTGTATGTCATCCTGCGCCCGGGACCGTACATCTGCGCGGAGATGGACTTTGGCGGGCTGCCGTCCTGGCTGTTAAACCGACCGGGTCTTGCCCTGCGCTGCAACAATCCGCTGTTTTTGCAGAAGGTGGCAGCCTACTACAAGCAGCTGTTTGACCACCTGCGCCCATATCTGGGAGAAAACGGCGGCAACATCATCGCAGTACAGGTGGAAAACGAGTACGGCAGCTACGGCAACGACAAGGATTACCTGCGGGCGGTGGCGCAAATCTATCGGGACAACGGGGTCAACGAGTTCTTCTTTACCTCCGATGGACCCAATCAGCTGATGCTGGGCGGCGGAAGCCTGCCGGAGTATCTGGCGACAGCAAACTTTGGCAGCCGCGGCAAGGAGCATTTTGACACCCTGCGCCGGTTTGCGCCCGAACGACCGGTGATGTGTACCGAGTTCTGGAACGGGTGGTTTGACCACTGGTACGAGCAGCACCACCGCAGAGAAAGTGACGAGACCGCAGGGCAGCTGGAGCAGATGCTGCGCGATGGCGGTTCGGTCAATCTGTATATGTTCCACGGGGGAACCAACTTCGGCTTTACCAACGGAGCCAACCACGACGGCTGCTATCAGCCGACGGTGACCAGCTATGACTACGACTGCCCGGTGAGCGAGTGCGGAGATTTGACCGAAAAATATTTTGCCATCAAGCGGGTGGCAGAGCAGTATATGGGCAAGGCACCTGATTTGCAGGTGGGAAATCTGCCAAAGCATGACTACGGCAGGGTGCAGCTGACACAGCAGACGCCGCTGTTTGCCCACCTGCCGCAGCCGGTGGAGAGCGCAAGCACCCTGACGATGGAGCAGCTGGAACAGGATTTTGGCTTTGTGCTGTATGAAACGGTGCTGCACGGACCCTTTGAGCGCAGCGAGCTGACCATCGACGGGCTGCACGACCGGGCGCTGATCTATGTAGACGGCAAGCTGGCAGGGATTCAGGAGCGGACCGGACGCAGGAGTGATTCAGTCTACCTGGAGCTGGAGCCGGGACAGACAGCGGTGCTGCGCATCTTAGTAGAGAATATGGGACGCATCAACTACGGAGCAAAGCTGCTCGACCGCAAGGGAATCCTGCGCGGGGTCAAGCTGGGATGTCAGTATCAGTTTGGCTGGAAGCACTATTCTCTGCCCTGCGACTGCCCGCCGCAGCACGGATATGAACCGGTCGGTGACGGTGCAGATGCGCCGCTCTTTTTAAAGGGCAGCTTTACGGTGCAGCAGCGGCAGGACACTTTTGTGCGGCTGGACGGATTTACGAAGGGGAATGTGTACATCAACGGATTTAACCTGGGCAGATACTGGAATCCGGCAGGTCCGCAGAAGACCCTCTATCTGCCGGCTCCGCTGCTGCGTGAGGGAGAAAACGAGCTGGCAGTGCTGGAGCTGGAGGGAATCGACGGTCCGGCGCAGGTACATTTGACCGACTGCGAGGATTTGGGATAAAAAAATTTAAAAAACTTTCCCAAAACCCTTGACAAAACTTTTTTTAGATGTTATTATAGTAAAGCTGATTGCGATACAGATTCCATCAGCAGAACAATAGCATCTGCGCTTGTAGCTCAGCTGGATAGAGTGACTGGCTACGAACCAGTAGGTCGGGGGTTCGAGTCCCTCCAAGCGCGCCAGAAAAACCGCTTAACAAAGCAATTTGTTGAGCGGTTTTTCTTTTATCCATGTAGCCATATTCCAATTTTGGCGCACATTTGGCGCACAACCCTATTAAAACCCATGATAAAACATAAGAGGCAGAAATCCATTTTTCGGATTCCTGCCTCTTTTTTGTTATACGGCACTTTGTTTTTCTTTTGGGCTTCTGAGAATTGCATCAGCAATACATTCACTTGCTTCTTCATCAGCTTGTTTGATGATATGGGAATAAATGTCTGTTGTGGTGCTGACTTTGGCGTGTCCCAATCGTTTTGATATGGCGATGCTGTCCACCTTGTTGTAAAATAACAGGCTTGCCATAGTATGACGGAATTTGTGCGGGTGGATATGGGGAAGGTCATACTTTTTAGAGAATTTAGCAAGCCACCCCGTCAGACTGTCAGGGTGCATGGGTTCACCGTTGTCTTTGATGAAAACATACCCACTATTGACCCAGCGGTCCCCGTTTAATAGTCTTTGCTCTGTGTACCAGGTGCGATACTCTTTTAAAAGCTGCATCGTTTCTTGTGGAAGTTTGATGTAGCGGGTTGTACTTGTTTTAGTTGTGTCCTCATAGACCCCGCCTTTGTTGGAGCTAAGCAGCGCCTGATCTATTTTGATTTGGCTGTTCTGCCAGTCAACGTGATCCCATTTTAGCCCTGCGATTTCACCACGCCGGCAGCCGGACAGCAGAAGTAAATGAGTTGCAACGCGCCATTTGAGCGGTTCATATTGCAAACATTCCCGAATTCGTTCCACTTCATCAAGCTGGAAACTTTCCGCTTCTGGGGTGTCTGACTTTGGAGGGGTTGCCTTTGCTGCTGCATTATATTCGACAATCATTTCTTTCTCTGCCTGCGATAAAACCGTAGATATAAACCTGTGATACTCTAAGACGGTTTTATTTGTCAGGGGGCGCGTGTCCTTCTCTATTGAGAAAAGTTCATCCAGAGGGACGCCGAGCGCTTCACTGATAGCCTGCGCCTTTGGCAGCTGCACTTTGTTTCCTTTGGCAGCACCTTAACACCGTAGCGGATGAAATGCCCGCAGCAGCCGCTACACCGTCTTTGGTAAGGTGCTTTTGTTTGAGTATGGCGTTAATATCCTGTATTGCCTGCGCTTTTGCGGCTGTGTCCCTGATTCCTTCCTCTTTGAGGTTTTCATAAAAGGCGTTCAGGTGTTGCGGGCGTAGGTCAGTCAACTTTATATGCCCGATTGCGTCATCAATCCGTCTGAGCAAATCGGTATAGCTTTCAATAGTGCGGCGCTTTTTGCCTGCAAGCTCTTTTAAGCGAATTACGTAGCGGGCATATTCCGAAAAGGTTTGTCGATTATCGACTGCAAAACCTTTTTGTATTTGTTGTTCAAATTCAAAGGCTGCTTTTTGAACTGCCTTCTCAATCTGGCGGGCTGTCATTTTAGGGTCTGGAGTCCAGGTCATATAATGGCGCAGCTGTCGACCGTTGTGATCACGTCCTTTGGTCACAATAATTTTATAAGAAATTCTATTTTTCCCCTCAATCTTTCGAATGCTTGCCATCTGGTTCACCTGCTTCCTGGTCGTCGTCAAAGAAATAATAAAATGCACCGTCTGCTGTTTTGAGCATCATCTTCAGATCTTGTATTTCTTCATTGATTTTTTGTAGTGGTCCTGCTTGTTCTGGTGCATTTGGGTCCATCAGGCTTTCATATTCTGCTTTCAATTTCTCTGCATGATCAAGTGCACGCTGCACCTGATAGCGAGTTATTTTTTCTGTTAGCTTGATACTGTTACTAATAATTTCTAATGATAACTTTTCTTGATATTCAGAAATAGTGTCTTTCTGCTTTTTTCCGTTTTCCCGAATCTCTATAATCTGTTTAAGAAAGTCTTTTGTTAAAGAGGTTATTTTTTCAAGAAACTCTAATTCTTGCTTTAGGATGTTTTCTGTATTATGGGGAGCTGAATTATAAAAATCAGCAGACATTGATACTAAATCAGATGCTATCTTTTGAATATATGACCTTGCTTCAACATTTATTATATCTGTCTTTGGTAAAAGTGAATCCACATCAACCGGTTTTGTATTGTCGGATATTCCCAGCAAATAATCTAAAGAAACATCAAAATAAATACTGATTTTAATCAGAGTATCATAGTCCGGTTCCCTGCCTTTCATGTAATTAGAAAATGCTTGAGGCGTCAAACCCAAGTCAGAAGCTATTTTGGCTTGGGTCTGTCCTGACTTATTTTTGAGCAAATGCAATCTCTCACAGAATAAATTCATTATAATCCCCTCCGATATTATAATAACATATAAATCAACGAAAATCAACATTTTAAATATTATATCCCAATATATTGACAAACAAACGCAAAAGCAGTATAATAATATTGTTGATTAAATAAACAATATTATTATGGAGGTGCTTATGTGATTTCTTCAAAATCTACTGAGCTTAAATTACTCAGAATAAAAGCGGGATATAGTGCTAGACAGTTAGCGAAAGTATGCGCTTTAAATTATGCCACTATTTCAACCGCTGAAAAGAATCAACGAGAAGTTACCCCTAAAACTGCGAAATCTATTGCAGACGCTTTAGGGGTTCCAATCGAAAGAATTTTTGATATTCAAATTGAGGAGGTTAAAAACAGTGTTGCCACGAATGAGAACGATTAAAGAGGCAGTAGCGGAATTTAAAGCGATTGACCCCGCTACCGCAATCAATGAAACCTATCTCAGAAGGCTGATTCTTTCGGGACAGGTTCCCCATGTCAAAGCAGGAAACAAATATCTGCTGAACATGGAAGTGCTTTCTGTGTATCTAGAAGGACAAACAGGTCAAGCCGTAGAGGTTGAACCAGCAGGACCGACAGAACCAGAAAAAACAAAAAACACCCCAAAAAGGCAAACAGGTGTAATCCGCCGCATTGCGATATGAGGTGTTCCGATGAATCCCAAAAAAGAGCGTGAAAAAGCCCCTTGTTTACCCACCGACCAAAGCGATAAACAAGGAGCCTAACATCAAACCACCTAGAAAAGAAGTGTTTTCAAAATGGTTGATTTCATTATACTTCTTTTTGTGGTTTCTGGCAAGCGTTTGAGAACCGTTTTTAAAAATTCGGAAAATTTAAAAAGGACTTGATAACAATGCAGAACGAAAAAGAAGAGTTGACAAAACAGCTCATAAATGAAGCCGCAAGAATGGATGATGACGAAATAAGCGAACTCATTTTTGCAATCCCCTATCTGACAGAAGGAAAACTCAGCTATGAGGAAATCCACCAGCTTTACATAAAAGCCAAACAGAATTCCTCACAAAATCCGCATCCAGAAGATGAACAGGTGCAGTGCTATGAGTAAGGCGAAGCGTTATTACTGGTTAAAGCTCAAAGAGGATTTTTTCGAGGATGACACGATTGCATGGATTGAGGAGCAGGAGCGCGGAAAAGACTATGTTTTGTTTTATCTGAAGCTCTGCCTGAAATCCATAAAGAATGACGGGCGCCTGATCAGGACCGTTGGAGATATGCTGATACCATACAGCATCAAAAAGCTGGCGGAAATAACCCGCACCGACCTTGATACTGCTATGGTTGCAATCCAGTTGTTTCAAAAAGCCGGTCTTGTTGAGCTGGTTGAGGGGGATGAAATTTATCTCCCAAAACTGGAAGATATGGTTGGTAGCGAAACACAAAACGCAAGCATCCAAAGAAACAGAAGGAATCAAAAGGTGCTGTCAGAAAGCAAGAGTGACAATGTAACTACAATGTCATCAGAATGTTATGACAATGTCGAAAAAATGTCATCCCAGAGTATAGAGTATAGAGATAAGAGTATAGAGTATAGAGATAAGAGTATATATAATAATATTTCTTGCTCAAATTCCGAACCGAATAACTGCCATTTATTCGGCAAAATAGAGCAGGACGAGAGCCTAGTAGTTCAAACGGCTGACGACAGGATAGTGAAAAGCTCCTGTCCCTCCATGACCCCTGCTTTATCAGACCAGATGTTTGAACGGTTTTGGCAGGCATATCCGCGCAAGGTAAGCAAAAGCGCAGCACAAAAAGCATTTACCAAACTCAAAGTAACGCAAACCCTGCTTGATAAAATGCTGGTTCAGATTGAACGCGCCAAACAGACAAAGCAATGGCAGGACCCGCAATATATCCCCCACCCCGCTACATGGTTAAACGGCAGGCGTTGGGAGGATGAATTGACAGAAAGTGCAATCAATTCCGAAAAGGAGGAAAAGCAGGATGGAAACAATTTTGGAACAACTCAATCAGATACTGAAAACGCATGGGGTCGAGGATTTGTCCGCTGAACAGATTCATGCAATCGAGCAACGCAAAGTAGATGACTACAACGCCACACCTGGACAGGACAGTTTGACGGTGGATGGAAAGCGCCATTTGTTTGACAGTGTCTATGACTGCCCTGTATGCAAAAATAAAGGGCTGGTAGCTTTTCTTGACAAGAACGGCAAAGCGGCTGTCCATGACTGTGATTGTCGGGTTATCCGTTCCAGCCGTATTTCAGCAGTCCGGTCCGGTTTGGGAAATCTACTTGACAAACGGGTCAATAACTTTCAGGCGGCTGATTCATGGCAAACCCAGTTAAAAGAAAAAGCAATATCCTTCATCGAGAACTTCCGCAAGCAGGAAGGCGGTCAAAGCCTTCCGAAGGGATTTGTAATGCTGGGTCAGTCTGGGTGCGGAAAAACGCATCTGTGCGCTGCTATCTGCAACTTTTTTATTGAGCAGGGGAAACGGGTCCGGTACATGAGTTGGTCAAAGGACAGCGACACTTTAAAAATTATGAGGGTTGAAAACCCGACTATCTACCGGACGAGGATGGATGAATTTTGTACGGCACAGGTGTTTTATATTGACGACCTGTTCAAAGCCAAATCCCTGCAAGGAATCAGTGAACGTGACGTCACCCTTGCCTTTGAGATTTTAAACCACCGTCTGAACTTGCCGGACAGCGTCACAATCGTTTCATCCGAATGGCTGGCGGATGAGCTGAGAAAGATTGATACTGCTGTTGCAGGCAGATTGTTAGAGCTTGCTGGCTGCTATCTGCTGCAAATCCCACGAGGTGACCAATACAACAGGAGAATCAAACTGTAACTGATTGTCTGTCCTCCTGTCCTGTATCACTGCATGATAAAGCATATCACAGGACGGGAGGCAAAACAATGACAAACGAAGAACTTTGCAGACTCATCCATGAGGGACACAGGGAACGATTAACGGAACTTTGGGAACAAACGAAGCGGTTTGGAGCTATGCAGGCACGCCGCTTCTTTTTCTCTTTGGGAGAGCTGGGAGGATTGGAACTTGACGATTTGTTGCAGTGTCGATGGATTGCCATGATTCAGGCAGTCAATTATTTTACACCCAGCAAAGGCAAGTTTCTGACATTTTACGGTTATACCCTCAAAAATGCCTTTAGGGATGCTGCTGGGCTACGAAGCAGCAAACGTGACCCGCTCTGTGACTGCTTATCTCTTGACCTTCCTGCTAATTCCAGCGGTACAGAAAGCACGATGATTGACTTTGTAGCGGATTCAGTGAATCAGTTTCAAGTGATGGAAGAAGATGTTTATACCCAACAACTGCACGAGGCGCTAGACTGCGCTCTGGATTCCCTTGACCCTGCCTGTGCGCTGCACATCCGGCAAAGATATTATCAGGGCATGAGCTTTCGCAAAATAGCCGATCGAGAGGGCTGTGACTGGCAAACAATACGACAGCAGGAAGAAAATTCCTTTCAAAAGTTGCGCTGTGGTTCCTGTGCGCCTCTTCTGCGTTCTTTTCGATATTGGGATTCAGAGTTTGACATCTACACAAAAACAAGCCTTACAGGGCAGCTCAGAGGCGCAGGAAGTCAGCCGGAAAAATTTGCAGAATACTGCACAAAACGAAAGGACGGTCAAAAATGAAAATCAATCACATCAGCACTATCTGGGGAACGGAAGATTATGAAATCGAAATCGAACGCAATGAAGAATTCCACCAGGCAGCCCATGAGCTGAGCGAATTTATTAAAAATCTCTCACTCACAAACGAGCAGAACGATAAACTTGTCGCGCTTACGGTAAAGCAAGTACAGGTGGCAGAAAAAGGCGGATTTGTCCAAGGCTTTATAGCGGGCAAAAATTTCGGAGAGTGGGACGCAAAACAAAGCAAGCGCAAATAATTTCTAATAACCGATGAACGGATTGAGGTCAAAAGTACCGTTACCGCATTGCGGTCGGTAATTTGCTGGATAACACTAAGCTGTATAAGCCGGATTCGTTGATGATGGTAGTTTCCTTACTGGGTGGTGATTTGCCACCCACCTTTATCTTCCGTGTCAACATGGGGGGCGGGAAACGCTACCCCGTAATCAATAAGAGGAGGTATAACACACGGAAAACAGTGTCTATGAAATCGTAACCTTTTTTGATATGCAGAAAAATACCAGAGAAGAACGAAATGCCTTTTGGAACCAAAGAACCAAACAGCTGATACATCATTACCACATTATGAAACAAAGGGCAACCGCTGTGACAGATTCCCTTCCGGCACCAACCCTGCTTTTATATCAATCTTTGAAAAGAGGAAAAACACAATTTGACATGGAATCAATCCTGCAAAGTCCTGCCTCCTGCGCTAGTATATGCGGTTATTTGGAAACAATGATGGAGAGTTATCAAAATATCGTTGCGGGTCGTTCAGAAGAACAGCGGCGTTGCTGGCGTTTGCTGCGATCCCGCTACTTTTCCCCTGTTAAGAAAAGTATGATTGCCCTGTGCGATCAGGAGCATATTTCAAAAAGTACCTTCTACCGCTGCGAATCTTTTGCAGTCCATCAGCTGTCCGTTTTACTATTTGGAGTTGTAGCGGTATTCTGAAAAGACCAAACGTTTGTGATTTTAAGGTAACGTTACAAAAAAAGTCAAAATAAAGGTTCAAATAGTGTTATCAGGCAGAATATAGGGTTATTTGTAACAAGCCATTAAGAAAAAGAAAGCGCATCAAATCGCGGTTTTTCGAGGATAAAAAGGTAAAATGTTTGGTGTAGTTGTATTACCAAATACGTTACCAAACGTTACCATATAACCATTTGTGTTACCAAACGAAAGGTAACGTATATCACTTGAAGTGCATGGTGGTTTAAGCATGAAAATGAATGCGATTTTGCCGGGTTTAAAGAGGGTCAAACATAAACAAAAGTCCCCTTGTTTTTGGCGCGTTTTTGGCGCACATTTGGCGCACAATGATTCAAAAAAAGCGCACAAGACAACATAAATCATAAAATGGTCAAAAAAATATTTGGCTTATTTAAGCTGTTTTATTGATATTTTACAGTATAGCAATAAATAAAATTATCATCTACGAACCAGTAGGTCGGGGGTTCGAGTCCCTTCAAGCGCGCCAAGCAAAAAGCACCACAAGTTTTTTGTGGTGCTTTTTGTTGTATATGGGAAGATGCTGTGCGATTTTTATCGGCTGCATCTTTTTGCTTTGTTTTATTTCCGTATATCTACGGGATGATGTCGTCGACAGAAATTCTATAATGCTCCGAATAAAAAAGGCAGCTATCTGAAATGCACTCAGATAGCTGCCCTTTTTATCTATTTCAATTACAGGCGAAGTTTAGTAGCCGTACCGTTTACGGCAGCGCACCAGCATGAAGGTTGCCAGACCGATTGCAGCCAGTTCGGCAATCGGATTTGCCAGCCACACACCGGTTACGCCCAGCAGAGCAGGCAGGGTCAACATGGCGATAATCATAAAGACAAACGAGCGGGAAAAAGCCAGGATGGCAGATACGATGCCGTTGGACAGGGCGGTGAACATCCCGCTGGCAAAAACGTTAAAGCCGATGAACAGCAATGCAATCGAGCAGATGCGGTTGCCTGTTACTGCAAGGTCGTAGACCGGGTTGCCCGGGCGGGCAAAGATAGACACCAGCGGGCGGGTTGCCAACTGGGAGAGCAGCAGCATCATCACTGCCATCGCTCCAATCAGGCGAAAACTGATGGAAACCAGGCGCTTGAGCTTGGCGCGGTTTTGTTCACCGTAATAAAAGCTGACCATGGGAGCTACCCTGTAGGAATAGCCGGTGTACAACGAGGTGGCAAACATCAATACATACATGATGATGGTGATGGCAGCGACACCGTCTTCGCCCACATAGTGCAGCATGGTCCAGTTGAACATCAGGTTTACGATGCCGGTGACCAGAGCAGTCGCCATCTCCGAGCTGCCGTTTGCAGCTGCCTGCACCAACGTTTTGAGGCAATGTCCGGGTCTGACAAAGTGCAGCAGTTGGCTGCGATTGGAAAACAGCAGCGTTCCCACCACGGCAGTCACCGAGTATCCCAAGCCGGTAGCAATGGCAGCGCCCGCAATGCCCATCTGGAATACCTCAATAAGCAGGTAGTCGAGCAGGATATTGAGCACACCGCCGGTGATGGAGCAGAGCATCGACAGGGTGGAACGTCCACTGGCAATCATGTACAAAGTAAAGTTGTTCATCAGCAAAATCGGTACCGTGAACAACAGGTAACGGCTCAGGTAAGCGTGGCAGTAGTCAAACACCTTTTGGGAAAGACCCATACCGGCAAAGATTTTGTCCATCAGGGCATAGCCGAGCAGTGACATCAAGATACCGACGCCGATATTGACCAGAATCAGAAAGGTAAAGTCCCGATGAGCCTCTTCGATTTTCCCTTCTCCGGCTTTTTTCATAATGACGGCACTTCCGCCGGTGGCAAGCATGGTCGAAACAGCAGTCACCAATGAGATAATGGGGGCGCTTAAATTGATTGCAGACAGTGCATCGGTTCCCAGCAGGTTGGAGACGAACAAGCCGTCAATCATGGTGTAAAATGACATGAAGACGGTCATCACGATGGTGGGTACAGCAAATTTCAGCACGTTTTTTAAAGTGACCGGCTGGCTGTAGGCATTTTCACTTGGCATTTGCAGATTCCTCCTTAACAGTTCTGTTGTTAGCATAAACGATACAGTAACTGTAAGGTCAATACCCCTGCTCATTTTCGTTGGACTTTTTACCGTAGTTTTCAGAATGTCTGCTAAATCCCGTCGATTTGGCATTTATTCTGCATGCTGCAAATTAAATGCAGTGTAGTCGGGCAGAGCCGTCGGCAAAGGGGGAGGAAAGCACCTCGCCGCGGCGGTAGCACAGGTGCAGGATGGGAGACGGACAGCCCTTTAGCAGCGAAATCGGAAATTCTATCAGCACACCCCAAAAGACACCTTCGAGGTTTTCACCTCCGCTGCGGCTGATGGTGATGTGTGGATCGCTTGTTGAGGCGTGCTGGGCAGAACAGACGGCTGTTACAAGGGGTTGTGCACAAGCTTCGTCCGACAGGGCAAGGCAAAACTGCCAATCCGGCTGGGGAGAGACTTCAAAGCAGGCAAGGTAGAAGGAAAGCCGGTCGTTGCAGCCGCTGTCCTTTTCGACCTCGGCTTCACCACAGCGGCAGCCGGTCAAGGTAACAAAGGTCAACGCCTCCAGGCGTTGACCTGTCAACGTCTGTTGCGTGGTCAACTCCGGCTGCGTGGTCGGTTGGCTGGCGGTCGGTTGGCTGGTGGTCGGCTGCTGCTCTTTCAGGCAGTGGCAAAACAGCAGCGGTGCGCTGAGGGTGGAAAACTGGCGGGCATCGCTTTGGGCAGGCAGACGGGGGAGGGTATATTCGGTCATAATTTTGCTCCTTTTGGGGTGATGGGACTTGATAGTATGATTCTATGATAGCACGGCAGGGTCGATGCTGGCAAATGAAAAAAAGCCCCTCAGCGTGTGTGCTGAAGGGCTTTGGCAAGCTCGAGAGGATGATTTAGGCGATTTTATGCAGGGTGCTGTCGGCAAACAGCTTGTTGCCCAAGCCGGTTTTTTCCAATGCACGGACCATCGGCAATCCCAGCACAAAGCAGGCAATCGCTTCGCCCAGTGCAACCTGTCCGGCGTTGATTAAAAAGATGGGCAGATTAAACGAGCCGGAGAAGACAAAGGTCAGCTCCAGTCCGATGACGATGCCGTTGACTAAAACCGGCATCAAAGCGGATAAAAAGGGAAGACCCTTGATGCGCACACCGCGCAGCTGATGGGTCAAAAAGGCAGCCAGCAGGGTCGCAGCCGAGCCGAACAGGACGTCGAGCGGACCGAGAATGTTGGCTTTGGTAAAGACCCCCAGTGTGTTGACCAGCACGCACCCGAGGGTGAGACCGGCGATGGGGGTGGACGAAAAGACCGGCAGCAGGGTGAACGCCTCGGAAACGCGCAACTGCACCGGTCCGAAGATAAAGGTCATAAACGGCAGGCTCAGCACAAAGTAGAGCGCTGCAACCATCGCATTGACCGCCATCTTCCTGACAGTGTTGTTTCTCATATTCGATTTTCCTTTCGTAGTGTGTTTTTAAGTCAGGAACTTGCGACTGACTGCGCCCGGCTGTTGCCGCAGGTCGGATGCGCTCCCTATTATACACCATCAGGCAGTGGGATGCAAGGGAGAAATCCACAAAAACAGCAAAGCGACGGGGAGAAGAAAAAGCGCACAGGGTCTTGTCAAACGGGTGGGTTTCATATTATTATATTATGGAAGGAATCCGGGGAAACCCCGAAAAACAACGAAAAAGGACGGGAAGGTCATGGAATATTTGCAGGGAATCTATCGCATCAGCCATGTGGGTACAGGCAGTATGTGCGATTTTACCATTGAATGTCCGCAGCTGGCACAGCGCTCGAAGGCAGGGCAGTTTGTACACATCCGCCTGCCGGGCTTTACACTGCGCCGTCCCATCTCCATCTGCGAGGTGGAAGGGGATAGCCTGCGCATCCTGTTTGATGTGCGCGGCGAGGGCACCCGTGCAATGGCACAGCTGCGCGAGGGAGACTCCATCGACGTGATGGGACCGCTGGGCAACGGCTTTACACTGCTGGACCCACAAAAAAAGGCAGTTGTGGTGGGCGGCGGCATCGGTGTGCCTCCTATGCTGCAAACAGCCAAGCACTATGCAGGCAATGCGACTGCCATCCTGGGCTTTCGCGATGCGGGCAAGATCGTGCTGACACAGGACTTTGAAAAATACGGCGTGCGGGTGATGCTGGCAACCGACGACGGCTCGGCAGGTCACCACGGCTTAGTCACCGACCTGCTGCGGCAGCGTCTGGAGGAGGAAAAGCCGGACATCGTCTATGCCTGCGGACCGAAGGTGATGCTCAAGTTTGTTGCGCAGATGTGTGCGCAGTACGGCGTGCGCTGCGAGGTATCGCTGGAGGAGCGGATGGCTTGCGGTGTGGGCGCGTGCCTGGGATGTGCAACGCCGATTCGCCGCGAGGACGGCTCGGTGACCTATCTGCACGTCTGCAAGGATGGTCCGGTGTTTGATGCGGAAAGGGTGATATTCGATGAATGAGAATATGAAGGTATCCATCGCCGGGGTGGAGTTTAAAAACCCGGTCATCACAGCCTCGGGCTGCTTTGGCTTTGGTCGGGAGTATGAATGTGTTTATCCGTTGTCCCGCCTGGGTGGTATTTCGCTTAAAGGGATGACCTTCCGCGAGCGTCTGGGCAACCCGCCGCCGCGCATTGCCGAAACCCCGAGCGGGATGCTCAATTCGGTCGGTTTGCAAAATCCGGGTGTGGAGCATTTTCTAAAGCATGACCTGCCGTATCTGGCACAGCAGGACACCGTCAAGATTGCCAACATCGCAGGCAGCTGCATCGAGGACTACTGCGCCATTGCAGAGCGCCTTTCGGAAAGTGAGATTGATATGTTCGAGCTGAACATCTCCTGCCCGAACGTAAAGCAGGGCGGAGCTGCCTTTGGCACCAGCTGCGAAAGTGCAGAAAAGGTGGTCAAGGAGGTGCGCCGCTATGCCAAAAAGCCGATGATTGTCAAGCTGTCGCCGAATGTTACCGACATCGCCTCGATTGCACAGGCGGTGGAGGCGCAGGGAGCCGACGCTGTTTCGCTGATCAACACCCTGCTGGGCATGAGAATCGACATCAACACCCGTCGACCCATTTTAAAGAATAATGTGGGCGGTCTGTCCGGTCCGGCAATCTTTCCAGTAGCGGTGCGCATGGTCTGGCAGGTAGCCAACCGTGTGAAGATTCCGGTGATTGGCATGGGCGGCATCGAAAAATGGCAGGATGCGATTGAGATGATGATGGCAGGCGCGAATGCAATCCAGATCGGTGCAGCGATGTTTTATAATCCAAAGGCACCCATCGAGGTCATCGACGGGATGCAGCAGTGGATGCAGGACAACGGTGTCAAGGACATCAATGAGATTGTGGGTACGGTGCAGCCCTGGTAACAGCGCAAACAATGTGGGAAGGAATGTGGCAAACGCCCGATGACGATATTATATCTGATTAGACATGGAGAGACCGCAGGCAATTCGGAGGGTCGCTTTCAGGGAATCGTGGACAACCCTCTAAATGAATCCGGGATGCAGCAGGCACAGATGCTGGGGATGGCGTTCAGCCTTTCCCGGGTGGATGTGCTGTACACCAGTCCCCTGCTGCGCGCCCGTCAGACCGCGCAGATGATTGCCCAGATGCACGGGCTGCAAAAGCTGGAGCCGGTGGTGGAGCCGGGCTTGAGCGAGCTGGATGGGGGACTGCTGGAGGGACGCCGCTTTGACGAGTTGGCGGTGGAGTACCCGCAGGTGATGCAGGCGATGTATCATGCACCTGCGCAGCTGTGCTGCCCGGGCGGAGAATCAATGAAGCAGCTGTCCGAGCGCATTGTGCAGACGGTGGACCGAATCGTTCGGCAAAATCAGGGCAAGGTGATCGTAGCGGTCAGCCACGGGATCGTTATTTCTTCCTATATTCATTTTGTCAGCGGCAAGCCGTTTGAGCAGATGAGCAACGGAATGGTGGCAAACGCCTCGGTGAGCAAGTTCTTATTTAATGATGACCTGATTGTCTGCATGGAGTATGTCGACGACCGGCGGCACATGAAAAACGGGACCTATCTGACCACCCGCGGCTTTGAACCGAACCAGATTGAAAATCCCGACCCATACGCAGTTGAGAAGCCATAGTCATCAATAAGCAAACGAGCGGTGAAAGCAAAGAAGCTTTGCCGCTCGTTTGCTATTTTTAAGAAAAATCCATTTTTTTCAAAAAAAGTCAAAAAAAGGGAAAAAAGGTGTTGACAAAAGGGAAGCGGCGTGGTATTATAATTGAGCTGTCTGAGAGCGGCACACCAGAGCGGTCCGATAGGAACCCAAACAGTGAGCCAGTCAGGAAAGTTTCGAGAGGATGAGCCAAAGCGGTTCAAAAAAATCTTGAAAAAAAGAGCTTGACAAACTCGAAACGACATGCTATAATAAATAAGCTGTTTCGATGAAACACTTCGATACAGCGAAGCAAATTTGGTCCTTGAAAATTGAACAACATGATAAGCAAAAACAATCGTAAGATTGCAAAGAATCAAGTTAATTTCTTTGAAGCTTAATGTACTTTTACAAACGCAAGTGATTTCGTTTGGAGTAATAAGTTTCAAACTTTTTATATTAAGATTGTATTGACCGAAAGGTCATTATGATACCATAATATCTAAGAGTTTGATCCTGGCTCAGGACGAACGCTGGCGGCGCGCCTAACACATGCAAG
>OFML01000140.1_pt1 | contig 75208 bp, 92 predicted proteins | sample 1541831 | NCBI WGS metagenome assembly OFML01 (sample SAMN04209237, study PRJEB22552) | human gut metagenome | biome: gut; material: feces | host: Homo sapiens | place: USA: Oklahoma | reverse complement strand
CTGTGACCCTCTGCTTGTAAGGCAGATGCTCTCCCAGCTGAGCTAAACTCCCACGTTGTTGCTGTCCTCTCGTGACAACGTAGATTATTATACTACGCCTCTTTTAAAATGTCAACACCTTTTTTGAGATTTTTTCAAAAAATTATTTTTGCCAAAAATCCGCATGAATATGCCATCTGTTTGAGAGTCATACTAGCTTTGACACGTTTTTTGATGTGTCTTTGTCTTTTTTCTCTATCCTCATCCGAAAAAGAAAGGAGTGTTTTCATGCCGAAAAAACATTCTCTTCCTTCCGGCATCGGACACGCAGGCAAAAGAAGACGCCGCACACCGCTGCCGCCGTCTTTTGCCACCGTCTTTCCAAGGGTCGAGCCGCTCAACGACCTGCACCCGATGTATTCCGAAAAACTTTCCTCCCCCATCCACGCCGACTGCCTGCCGATTCGACAGTTTGAACAGCTGCTCGACCAGCAGGACCTTCATTCCATCCAGCTGTAACCTTTTAAGAGAAAAGTTCCTTATATAAGAAAAATAAAGGGAAGTTGGAAAATGGGAAAACAGCCCTCCGCTTTTTTTGCAGCGGAGGGCTGTTTTTATCCTGCGGTGAACTGTTCCTTTATTCGGCTGAGCAGCTCTTCTCCGATTCCGTCGATTTCCAGCAGCTGCTCCATGTCGGAAATGCCGCCCTTTCGGTAAAGGTACTGTAAAATCTTCTGCGCGCGCTTTTCTCCAATGCCCTCCACCTGCATCAGCTGCTCTGCCGTTGCCTGGTTGATGTCCCACTTTCCTTGGTGAAGATTCATAACATTTTCTTTCATATTTATGTCTTTTGACGGAGGATTTTCTGCTTGAAGCTCAAACACCGTTAAAGGGTAGGGAGCCTTTGGTGAAATTGCCATAGAAACTGCCAGGCAAAGCACTGCCGAAGCCACTGCCAAAACAGATAAAAAGCGCATCATCCCGCTTTTTTCACTCCTTTTTCTTCTTCGCAATTCTTTACCTAATTATAATATAGAAATTCTCTTTCGTCTATCCCTTTATACAAAAATCCCTCCTTTTTTGCCGTTATGGATTATAAAGACTTTTATCACAATTTAACGTCCCAAATCGTTCCATTCTGACATTTATTTAAAGAAAACTGTCTACAATTTATCTTTTTGATAAATTGTTGTCAAAATCTTTGTGAAATAATTTAGGGCAAATCGTCATTCTGTCATGTTTTCTCCTAAAAAGTAACATTATTTTTTCCAATATTCTTATTGACAATGTACAATCATTTCGATTATGATATAGTAGAAGAAAAATTCATTTCTGGTAAGAATGCAATTTTCCTTTTTGTTGCTAGCATTTTATAACGTTTTATAACACACGCGCTGGCAGCAAGCGGAAAAGCACCATCGTTGCAAGGGGGCTACATGCACTTTTTCGCAAACAAACTTTTCGCAAAAATGACTGGGTGCAAAAGAGTGTTTGGGAATCTTTTTCAGCAGCCATTTTCGCAGGCTATCAAAAAAGGGTGGTGACAAAACTTGTTAGATGTACTCAGCAAAGTCAAGCAGGCCGAAGAGGCTGCCCAGCAGGTGTTGGGCGATGCCCAGCAGAAAGCAGCCGCAATCCGCGCGGATGCCAACCGTCAGGGCAAGGCAATCCTTGACAATGCAAAAACCGATGCTGCCAAGCTCTCTGAGCAGACCATCTCCCGTGCACAACAGGACGCAGCGGTGTGGCTGGAAAATTCCAGAACCGCCTGTGAAAACGAATGTCGGGCAATGGCACAAAAATCTCGGGATAAGCTAACAGCGGCAGCAAACCTCATTGCAGAGAGGATTGTGAACACGTTATGATTTTGAACATGCAGAAACTGACTCTCATCGGGTTTCTTGCAGACAAGGAGTCTATCCTGCGGGATCTGATGAGAAAAAAGTGCGTCCAGATCGAAGGAGCAGAAAGCATACGGGACTATGACAGCATTTCTTCCATCACCGTTCCGGGCGTCTGCCAGACCTACGAGCTGGAGCAGGAGCTGACCAAGTTCAACGCGGCAATCCGCGCTGTCTCTCCGTACGAGCAAAAAGGCGGGCTGTTTGCCAAAAAGGAACGGGCGGAATTTTCTTCCATGTTCGACCAGAGCCTGTTTGCAGAATCCTGCCAGCTGCGCGACGAAATCAACGAGGTCAGCCGCCAGATCAACGAACAGAAAAGCTTTGTTGCACGCGCACAGCTGCAAATCACCTCGCTTGAACCGTGGGCAGGGCTGGATTTGGACCTCGGTGTCACCGGCACCCGCTCCACCGCTTTGATGTACCTGACCGCCGGAGCCGATGTGGACCTCAACGAGCTGCAAAAACAGCTGGAGGAAGCCACTTCCCTGTGTATGGTACATACGGTAAGCAGTTCGTCGGAGCTTAACTGTCTGCTGCTCATCTGCCATCGCAGCGCACAGCCGCAGGTACTTGATGTACTCAAAGGCTTCAATACCAATCGTCCTGATTTTGGACAACTCAATGGCACACCGGCAGAAAATATCTCCCTGCTCAAAGGAAGAATCGAAAGCAGCACCAAGGAGATCGAACGCCTGACCGAACAGTTAAAGGTAGCTGCTACCTCTGCACTGCTTCTAAAGACCGGTTCGGACATGGTAGAGGTGCAAATCGACGACCAGAAGGTGCGCCAGAACATCTTCCAGACCCAAAGCGTCTTTGCGCTGACCGGCTGGATTGTGGCAGACGATGCACCTATGCTGCAAAAGCTGCTCGACCGCTACCAGTGCTATTACACCCTGGCTCAGCCTGACGAACAGGACGACCCTCCGATCAAGCTGAAAAACAGCAAATTTGTAAAACCTTACGAGGTTATCACCGAGATGTACTCGCTGCCGGTTCCAAACGGCATCGACCCGACCCCGTTTTTGACCCCATTCTTCATCCTCTTCTTCGGCATGATGCTGGCGGATGCAGGCTACGGTCTGATTATCTTCCTGCTGTGTCTGATTGGACTGAAGAAGGCAAAACCGGACGAAGGATTCCTGAAAAACGCTATGCAGATCGGTGTATCCTGTGGTCTTTCCACCATCTTCTGGGGCGTCATGTACGGCGGATACTTCGGCAACCTGATTACCCAAATCTCCGAAAGCTGGTTTGGTAAAACGGTCACCGTCCCTGCCGTCTTCGATATGCTCAACGACCCGATGTCGGTCATGGTACTTTCGTTCATCCTGGGTGCAGTTCATCTGTTCACCGGTATGGCAATCAAGATTTACATGATGGCAAAACGCGGTCACCTGATGGACGGACTGATGGATGTCGGTCTGTGGTATCTGGTCCTGATCGGTCTGCCGATGATGATTCTGCCTGCTGTATCCAAAGTAGGTATGGTACTGGCAATCGCCGGTGCAGTCGGACTAATCCTGACACAGGGTCGCCACGAAAAGAATATCCTGATGCGACCGATCAAAGGCGTGATGAGCCTGTACGACATCACCGGCTACCTGTCGGATGTGCTGTCCTACTCGCGTATCCTGGCGCTGGGTCTTGCCGGCGGCATCATTGCAAACGTCTTTAACCTTCTGGGCACCATGCCCGGCTTCAACATCATCGGCGTGATTGCCTTCGTGCTGATTTTCGTCATTGGTCACGTCTTCAACCTGGCAATCAGCGGTCTGGGTGCGTATGTACATACCTCCCGTCTGCAGTACGTCGAATTCTTTGGCAAATTCTATGAAGCCGGCGGACGCCCCTTCAAACCATTCAAAGCCAACACAAAATACACTCTCATTTCTGATAAGGAGGACTTTTAATCATGGAAGCAACTACTTTTTCTCAGTTCTTTTTTAACGGTAACTTTTTAGCAGTACTTGGTGCAGCTCTGGCTGTTGGTCTGGGCGGTATCGGCTCTGCAAAGGGCGTAGGCATTGCCGGTGAGGCTGCTGCCGGACTGATTGCAGAGGACCCTGACAAATTCGGTCAGACCCTGATTCTGCAGGCTCTTCCTGGTACACAGGGTATCTACGGCTTCCTGGTCGGCATCATGGTTATGCTCAACTGCGGATTCCTCGGCGGCAATGCTGCTCTGACCGCTTCCCAGGGTATGTACGTTCTGGCTGCTTGCCTGCCATGCGCACTGACCGGTCTGATCTCCGGTATCCATCAGGGCCGTGTAGCTGCTGCCGGTATCAATGTTGTAGCAAAAAGACCAAACGAAGTTTCCAAAGCGATGATCTACGCAGCAATGGTAGAGACCTACGCAATTCTGGGTCTGCTGATTTCCATCCTGCTGGTCATCAACGTTGGCAAAGTTGCATAACTTCCAAACTGTTTCACTGTAAGAAACCCTTACCAACAACTTGAAAATCGAGGTGAAACCGGTTGAACAACATTGAAAGCATTCTTAAAAAGATCGCTGATGATGCCAACGCCGCCGCACAGCAGAAGCTGGATGAGGCAAACGCCGAGGCACAGCAGATTTTAAAGGACTACCAGGCACAAGCCGACCAGCTGCGCGCAGACGCACAGCAGAAGGCTGAAAAAGAAGCGGCAGTCATTGCCGAGCGTGTGGAGTCCCAGTCCGGTCTGATGCGCCGGAACATGATGCTGCAATACAAACGCGAAGCCATCGAGCAGGCTTTCCAGAAGGCGCTGGAGGTGCTGTGCGCACAGCCGTCCGACAAACAGGTACAGCTGCTGAGCAGTGCTGCAAGCAAAGCCATCGCCGGTGACGTCCAGATCATCCTCAATCAGAAGGATGGGGACGCTTTTGGCAAACAGCTGGTAGACAGCATTCAAAAACAGCTTGCTGATGCAGGCAAATCATACACCGTTTCCCTCTCGTCCAAGACTGCCTCCATCGCCGGAGGCATGATCCTGGATGAGGGAAGGGTGGAAACCAACCTCTCCTATGAGATTCTCGTAAAAAATATGCGTGATGAACTGGAAGCGCAGGTTGCGCGCGTTTTGACCGAATAAAAAAACGAGGATACCCACAAGGGAGGTGCATGGTTTGAAAAAAACAAAGGATACACAGTATCTTTTCCTGTCGGCAAACATCCGCGCTTTGCAGACCAAGATGGTTGGCACACAGGCGCTGCAGAAGATGATCTCTGCTGCCAGCCCTGAAGAGGCTTATAAGACGGTCAATGATGCAGGCATCGGCGCCGACATTGATTATAAGGATTTCGAATCTGCGCTGACACAGGAGCTTGCCTCCACCTATGAGCGGCTGGAAAAGGCGTCCGACGACCCGGAGATGTTCAAGATTTTCCGCTACAAATACGACGGTCACAATCTGAAAACACTCATCAAGGCGCACGTCAGCCACTCGGATGCCGAGCCGCTGCTGAGCCCTTTGGGCACAGTGGACTGCAAGACACTGCGCAACGGACTGCGCGACGGCGACTTTGGCGACCTGAACCCACAGCTGGCTTTGGCAGCCGTTCAGGCAAGGGACAGTCTTGCAAAGGCAAACGACCCGCAGATGGTGGATGTCATCATCGACCGCGCGGTGCTGCAATGTATGTCCGAGCTTGCCAAGCAGTACAAAAGCAGATTCCTCAATCAGCTGGTCGAAGCTTATATCGACATTGCAAACATCCGCTGCTTTGTCCGCATCAAGCGCATCGGTCAGGAGCTTAACTTCCTCAAAGAGGTGCTTGCACAGGGCGGCAGCATTCCGGTAGACCGTTACTTCGAGCTGTATCTGAAAAACTTTGACGACTTTTTCGAAATGCTCGACAGCACCGTCTACGGTCCGGCTCTTTCCAGCTCGTATGACGCTGTAAAGAACAAAGGCTCGCTTTCCGGCTTTGAAAAGCTGTGCGACAACTTTATGGTCGGCGTGCTCAAGCAGTCCCGCTTTGTGCCGTTTGGCATCGAGCCGGTGCTTTCCTACCTGGTTGCCAAGGAAAACGAGGCACAAGCCATTCGAATCGTCATGGCTTCTAAAATCGCCGGTGTCGCGCCGGAAAAAATCACGGAAAGGCTGAGGGAAACTTATGCGTAAAAAAATTGCAGTTGTCGGCGACAAAGGCAGTGTCCTCGGCTTTAAGTCGGTGGGTTTTGAGGTATTCATGACCACCACACAGCAGGAGACCCGCGAGGTCATGCAGGCGTTGTGCAAAGCCGATTACGGCATCATTTTCATCACCGAGCAGGCGTATCTGCAGGTCCCCGAAATCATCGACGAGTACAAGGAACGTCCGACCCCTGCCATCATTCCGATTCCGGGCAAGGACGGCAACCTTGGCATCGGCATCAAAAATGTCAAGAAAAACGTCGAGAGAGCTGTCGGCGCAGACATCCTCTTCAATGAAGATTAGTGTTTTTGTTTTCCGCCCGGCTGGTTTGCCGGCGGAGATTGATTTAAAAGTAGGTGAAAATATTGAGCCAAGGCAAAATTGTTAAGGTTGCCGGTCCGCTGATCGTTGCAGAAAATATGCGCGACGCCAATATGTCCGACGTCGTTCGTGTAGGCAAGCAGAAGCTCATCGGTGAAATCATTGAGATGAGAGAGGACAGGGCATCCATTCAGGTATATGAAGAAACCGCAGGCATCGGTCCCGGCGACGATGTGGAAACCACCGGCGCACCGATGTCGGTCGAGCTGGCTCCGGGCGTACTGACCAGTATCTTCGACGGTATCCAGCGTCCGCTGACCAAGATTCGCGAAATCGCAGGCAGCAACATCACCCGCGGTGTCGAGGTAACCTCGCTGGACCACGAGAAAAAATGGGACTTCAACGCCACTGCTAAGGTTGGCGACCAGGTTGTCATGGGCGACATCCTGGGCACCGTGCAGGAAACCGCCGTTGTCCTGCACAAAATCATGGTTCCAAAGGGCGCCGAGGGCGAAATCGTTGAGATTACCTCCGGCAGCTTCAACATCACCGAGACCATTGCCAAAATCAAGGACAAGGACGGCGTGGTCCACGATGTATGTATGCTTCAGAAGTGGCCGGTCCGCGTACAGCGTCCGTACACCCAGAAGCTTTCCCCTGACTTCCCAATGATTACCGGTCAGCGTGTCATCGACACCCTGTTCCCAATCGCCAAAGGCGGTACTGCTGCGGTACCGGGTCCGTTCGGCTCCGGTAAGACCGTTGTACAGCACCAGCTGGCAAAATGGTCGGACGTTGACATCGTTGTCTACATCGGCTGCGGCGAACGCGGAAACGAAATGACCGACGTACTCAACGAGTTCCCGGAACTGAAGGACCCAAAATCCGGCGAATCGCTGATGTACCGCACCGTTCTGATTGCAAACACCTCGGATATGCCGGTAGCTGCGCGTGAAGCTTCCATCTACACCGGCATCACCATCGCTGAATACTACCGCGATATGGGCTACTCGGTCGCTATCATGGCAGACTCCACCTCCCGTTGGGCAGAGGCTCTGCGTGAGATGTCCGGTCGTCTGGAGGAAATGCCGGGTGAAGAGGGTTACCCTGCTTACCTGACCTCCCGTCTGGCACAGTTCTATGAGCGCGCCGGTCGTGTCATCTGCGCAGGCTCTGACGGACGTGAAGGCTCTCTGACCGCCATCGGCGCTGTATCCCCTGCGGGCGGCGACAACTCCGACCCGGTCGTACAGGCTACCCAGCGTATCGTAAAGGTATTCTGGGGTCTGGACTCCTCGCTGGCATACAAACGTCACTTCCCAGCCATCAACTGGCTGACCTCCTACTCGCTGTACATGGACCAGATTGGCGAGTGGATGGATAAAAATATCGCAGAGGAGTGGTCCTCCCTGCACCACGATGCTATGCTGCTGCTCCAGCAGGAAGCAGAGCTGGAAGAAATCGTCAAGCTGGTTGGCTACGACTCACTGTCTGCTCCAGACCGCCTGACCCTGGAGTCCGCACGTTCGGTTCGTGAGGACTACCTCCAGCAGAACGCATTCGATGATACGGATACCTACACCTCCAACAAGAAGCAGTACATGATGCTCAAGATGATCATGGCATTCTCCAAGGAGTGCCGCAGCGCACTGAGCAACGGCGTCAAGGTCGAAAAGCTGTTTGCCCTGCCGGTATCCGAAAAGATTGCCCGTGCCAAATATGTTCCTGAAGACCAGTTTGAAGCTTACTTCAAGGACACTCTGGCAGAAATCGAAACATCCGTTGCTAACGTAGTGTCTGAGGAGGTATCTGCATAATGTTAAAAGAATACCGCACCATAAGGGAAGTCGCAGGTCCTCTGATGGTCGTTTCCGGCGTAGAAGGAGTTACCTATGACGAGCTGGGCGAAATCGAGCTGCCCAGCGGCGAGACCCGCCGCTGCAAGGTGCTCGAGGTAGACGGCGACAACGCTGTTGTCCAGCTGTTTGAAAGCTCGGCAGGCATCAACCTGCGCGACAGCAAGGTTCGTTTCTTAGGACACGGTCTTCAGCTGGCTGTATCCGAAGATATGCTCGGTCGTGTCTTCTCCGGCATGGGTCGTCCAATCGACGGCGGTCCCGAGATTATCCCGGACGAGCGCGTCGACGTCAACGGCGTTCCAATGAACCCGGCTGCCCGCGTATATCCAAACGAATTTATCCAGACCGGCATCTCTGCCATCGACGGACTGAACACACTGGTTCGTGGTCAGAAGCTGCCTATCTTCTCCGGTTCCGGTCTGCCGCACGCAAAACTGGCTGCACAGATTGCACGTCAGGCAAAGGTACTCAACGCCAACGATAAATTCGCCGTTGTCTTTGCTGCAATCGGTATCACCTTTGAGGAAGCGGACTTCTTCATCAAGGACTTCACCAAGACCGGTGCGATCGACCGTGCCGTTATGTTCATGAACCTGGCAAACGACCCGGCAATCGAACGTATCTCCACTCCAAAGATGGCGCTGACCGCTGCGGAGTACCTTGCATTCGAAAAAGATATGCACGTTCTGGTCATCATGACCGACATCACCAACTATGCGGAGGCTCTGCGTGAGGTTTCCGCTGCCCGTAAAGAGGTTCCGGGACGCCGTGGTTACCCAGGCTACCTGTACACCGACCTTGCTACCATGTATGAGCGCGCCGGCAGAAAGATGGGCTCCAACGGCTCCATCACCATGATTCCAATTCTGTCGATGCCAGAGGACGACAAGACCCATCCTATCCCTGACTTGACCGGCTACATCACCGAGGGTCAGATCATCCTGTCCCGTGAGCTGTACCGCAAGAATATCGCACCTCCGATCGACGTACTGCCTTCGCTGTCCCGTCTGAAGGATAAAGGTATCGGCGTCGGCAAGACCCGTGAGGACCACTCCGGCACCCTCAACCAGCTGTTTGCCGCTTACTCCCGTGGTAAGGACGCAAAAGAGCTGATGAGCATTCTGGGTGAAGCTGCCCTCTCTGAAACCGACCTGCTGTACGCCAAATTCGCGGACGAGTTTGAGAAACAGTACGTTTCTCAGGGCTACTACACCAACCGCTCCATCGAGGAGACCCTCGACCTGGGTTGGCAGCTGCTCTCCATCCTGCCGGTAACCGAGCTCAAACGTATCAAGACTGAGATGATTGATAAGTACCTCCCGAAAAAAGACAGCTGAGGAGGGGTTAGATTATGGCATTGATTAACGTCAACCCGACCCGTATGGAGATGACCCGACTGAAAAAACGTCTTGCCACCTCTATCCGCGGGCACAAGCTGCTCAAAGACAAGCGCGATGACCTGATGAAAAAATTTCTGGACCTGATTCGCAAGAATAAAGAGCTGCGCGAACAGGTCGAGCAGGAAATCAGCGACATCTACGGCGGATTTGTGGTTGCCAGCGCTGTGATGAGCCCACAGATGCTGGAGGAAGCGCTGATGCTGCCCAAGCAGAGCATCGACCTGGAGGTCGGCGAACGCAACGTAATGAGCGTCACCGTCCCTTCCTTTGAGTTCAACGCCTCTGAAAATTCGGACAGCGACATCTACTCCTACGGCTTTGTGGCAACCTCCGGCGAGCTGGATGACTCGGTAGCTGCTGTCAAAAATGTGCTGCCGCACCTGTTGGAGCTGGCACAGATTGAAAAAAGCGCACAGATGATTGCAGAAGAGATCGAACGTACCCGCCGCCGCGTCAATGCGCTGGAGTATGTACAGATTCCCGACCTGGAAGAAACCATCAAATACATCAAGATGAAGCTGGACGAAAACGAACGTGGAAACCAGACCCGTCTGATGAAGATCAAGGATATGATGCTGGAGGAGGCAATCGAAAAGAAACGCCAGAACAGCACCAATACCGCAAGCTGATGGTCTGTCGCTTGAGGACAACACCCGATAAAAAAGGCTGTGTATTCATAAGGAATACACAGCCTTTTTCTCTGTTTCTTTTTAATCGGTGGCAAAGCACAGTTCACAGCGCTGCTGCACCGAGAAGGCGGAAAAATATCGTTCCTCCAGCGGAATCCACCGTTCCCGAAAGACCTTCAGTCCCTGCTGACCATTGCGTATAGCAATCCTGCGCAGCTGCTCGGTCGGCCGGACGGTCAGAAAGATATGCAAATCATATCCTTCCCACAAAGCCGGATGACAGCTGTAAGAGCCTTCCACAAAGACGATAGAGGTCGGGAGCACCTCCACTGCATCCGTCAGCTGCTGCACCGAGCAATCGTAAGGGCGGTAAGAGAAGGAAACGCCCTGCCGCAGCGGGACCATCACCTGCTGCCAGAAGCGCTCGTAATCGACATTGCCGCCCGGCTGTGCCAGCCGCTGCGGTGTGCGCTGGTGCGGCTGCAGGAAAAAGTGGTCGAGATGCAGCACCGTATATCCCGTCTTTTGCTCGATGAAGGAGCAGAGGGTCGTTTTGCCCGAGGCACACCTGCCGTCTATTGCCACAATCACCGGTCTGTCCTGCGTCTGCTGCTGCATTTTTTGCTGTTGCAAAAGCTGTGCCCGCTCGATAATCTGCTGTGCCATCTGCTCAATCTTTTCTGTCTGCGCAAATTCCATCCTGTTCTCCCCTGTTTTTTTTCTTATTATACCATCCTGCCGCGCATATCCGTCAAGTGTTTGTGCCTTTTCTTTTAAAATTACCCATCGCTAACACTTTTCTCTTGACATTCGCCGGAGGAAATGGTATCTTATAATCATTGATTAGTATATGCTAACCAATGATCAGGTCAGCTGATTGGAGAGGGAAAAGACTTCCTCTTTTTCTTTTCCTCAACAGTTAGCAATCACTAACTGCTAATAAGGCGGTGCAGCTCATGTCATCCTTCGAAAAAGCTCTGGTCTACCATTGCTCCCCTACCCTGTGCGGACTCAAACCGGCAAATCTACTCTCCCTCTCTAAGGATGAGTACCCGCATCTGCCGCAGCTGGCAGCTGCCTACGCCCGCCTGCTGGAGGACAAGGGCATCCGCCTGACCATCCTCTGCTCCTGCGGCTGCCGTTGGCTGCTGCTGGTCTACCACCAGTCGATGCTCGCAGCACAGCTCAAACAGCCTGCTGTCATCCGTCTGCTGGCACAGGCAGGCTATCCGGTGGAGGCACCCTTCTCATTGGAACAGCTGCTGCGGTGTTTAAGCCGCCGTCTGCGCCAATCGGAGGGCTTCCCGCATGAGATTGGGGTCTTTCTGGGTTACCCGCTGGAGGATGTCATCGGATTTTGCCGCCATAAAGGCGAAGGCTGCAAGCTGTGCGGATATTGGAAGGTGTACGGCGACGTGGACCATGCAAAACGGTGCTTTGCCGCCTTTGACCGCTGCCGCGATGCACTGTACGCCCGCCTGCTGTCCGGCTCCCCTCTGGAACAGCTGGTGTCCGCTCCCGAATTTGCTGCCTGAATGATTTTTAGAAACGATATTTTTTACAGGAGGTTTTGTCGATGAATCGAATTGCTGTAATCTACTGGTCTGGAACCGGAAACACCCAAATGATGGCAGAGGCTGTTGCACAGGGCGCCAAGGATGCCGGAGCCGAGGTAACCTTGCTGTCGGTATCGGACACCGATGCTGCCGCTGCCTCCTCCTATGATGCGCTGGCGCTGGGCTGCCCGGCTATGGGTGGAGAGGTGCTGGAAGAATCGGAATTTGAGCCTTTCTTTTCTGAGTTGGAAGGCAAGCTATCCGGCAAGAAGGTCGTGCTGTTCGGCTCCTATGACTGGGGAGATGGACAGTGGATGCGGGACTGGCAGCAGCGCACCGAAGCAGCGGGCGCAAAATTGGCTGCTGCCGAAGGCTTAATCGTCCACCTCACACCAGAGGCAGCGGACTTAGAACAATGTGCTGCACTGGGAAAAAGTCTGGCAGAATAATCGAGAATTTTCATTCGGCTCCCCCTTGCCGGATGAAAACCAAACCACAAACTGCTTCTTTTTAATTTGAATGCTCTCTTTTCAAATTTCTCTCTTATCAAAATTTCCCTCAAAACAAACGCGGAGTCTTTTGTACAAAAGACTCCGCGTTTGTTTGTTGATTCGTATCAGAAACGGTTGAGCGTTTTAGTAAGCATTGTCCAGTATCTCCAAAATGTCCTGTTTACCGGCAGCCTTTGGGTTGACCAGCAGGGCGCCGTCCTCCAGCGCCTTCTGTGCAATTTTGGAAAAGTCCTGTCGATGCACCTGCGCATCCCGCAGCCGGGCGGGAATCCCTGTTTTCTGGTGCAGGTGGACCAGCATCTCCTCGATTGCCTTCACCAGCGCCTCTCCGCGCTTTTTCTCCGGGATGTGCGCATAGTACTCGGTCCCGCAAAAGGCAGCCAACAGCTGCGCATACTGCGGCTGAAGACAGTCCATCTGCCAGCGCATCACCCAAGGCAGCAGCAGTCCCACCGCCTCGCCGTGCGGTACCGAGCAGACCGCGCCCAGCGCGTGCCCGATGGCGTGTACCAAACCGACCATCGAATTGGAAAATGCCATCCCAGCCATTGCCGATGCGCAAGCCATCGCCAGGCGATATTCCTGCGAATCCGGCTGCCGCACCGCAGCAATCAGGTTTTTTCCAATCATCTCGACGGCGGTGCGGGCGTAAGCGTCGGACAACGGATTTTTCTGGCGGCAGGTGTAGGCTTCCATCGCGTGCACCAAAGCGTCCATCCCGCAGGCAGCCGTCTGTCTGGGCGGCAGCTTTTCGGTACAGCGCGGGTCCAGCACCGCTACATCTGGCAGAAACCGGTCGGACACAATTTCCTGCTTGCACCCGTTTTTTTCGTCCATGACCACCGCGACCGCCGTACACTCCGAGCCGGTTCCCGAGGTGGTGGGCACCATGATAAACGGAATCACCCGCTGCGCACGGCTCATCCACTCGCTGCCCAACAGCCGACGCAAAGCGGTCTGCTCCTGCTCCAGCAGCACTCGCACCGCCTTGGCTGTATCCAGCACCGAGCCGCCGCCGATGGCAACCACTCCGTCACAGCCCTCTTCCCGCGCGTGCGCAGCCAGCCGCTCGACCAGCTCGAAGGAGGAATCCTGTGGGATGCCGCTTTCCAGCACCATCGGCATCGGTTCTCCCATCATCTGCAAAATCCCCTGTTGCAGCATCGTACCGCTGACCAGCATCAGCGGCTTTTTCACCCGCAGCCTGCCCAGCTCATACGGGATGTTTTCCAGCGACCACTGCCCGCACAGCAGCTTGACCGGGTTATAGAATTCAAAATATTCCGGCAGCATCTATCCTTCCTCCTCTGCGCTTTGCGCCCGTCTTTTCTTCAGATGGAGCATCCGCACCCACACCCGCCAACGCCGGCAGGGAAGTTCCTGGTCCTCCGGCAGCAGCTGTCTTGCCATTGTTCGCGGAAAAAGATAGCCTTCCACCCGCTGGATGGCGCGCAGAAAGCGCATCGCCTGACCGATTTCTCCGCGGATGATGAGATCGTGTCTGGCATACGCCTGCTCGGCAGAGAGCTGTCCGGTCACCATCCGAAAGGCAGCCTCCACACTTTTAAAGCGAATCTCCAGCATCTGCCGGCGGTCATACTCTCCGGCAGAAAAATGCTTTGCCAGCGCAGTTGCCGGAGGCAGCGGAATCTTCTGGCTTGCCGCAGCCACCGTTTCGTGCGCGCGATACAGCCCTGTGCGGCGGTTTTGCAGCACGACCGGATGGCGGCTGCCGTACACCCCCAGCACAAAGATGAAGTCCTCGGGAAAACCGTCAAACACCTCCCGCACCGGCTCGTCCACGCTGCGGCAGACCTTCAGTCCCCGCGCCAAAACAGAAAGGACCAGTGCAACCGTCTTTTTTTGAAAGGAGCGGCGCATCAAAATTTCCTCCTGCTGCTGTTCCATCGGTCTTTCCCTCCTTCTATCCTGCTTCTAAACTGCGACCGCTCCCGCATAGGATAGAGCATCCACATCCATACGCAGGAGGTGTCTTATGCGTTTTATCTCTTTCTTTCTTAAACCCACCCGCCGCAAACGGGCAGTTTCCATTGCGGCAATCACCGCAGCGGCTGTTGTGGCAGCCATAGCGCTCATCCTTTGGCTGCTGCCAAAACCCGAAGCGCCGCACCGCTTGCAGGGCAGCTGGCAGTGCGACGGATTTTTCCTGACAGCCGATGCGCAGAACCTGTGCTTAAACGGGTTGTGCTTTGTCTACGAGCTGCTGGAGCCGCTGGAGGAAAACCCGCGGGCGGACTGTCCGCAGCTCTTTGTGCTGGATGCCGGCTCGATGGGTGTCCTGCGCGGCGAATATTACTTTGAAGATCATCAGCTGCATCTGTCGGTGGACGGGCAGGAAAAAATTTTTTCTCCGGTTATCGCTCCTCCTGCTGCGCAGGTGATACTTCCACAAGCTCCGACGACTGTGCCGTCTGCAAAAAACGGAGCTTCTGTGCAGAGGAACCATGGATAAAGCTGTCCACCGAATAGCTGATGAGGATACGTTGGTAGCCGGTGCAGTCAAACTGCTCGAGCTGCTGCTGGGTCATCTGCGCAGGGTCCAAAAAGCGAATCTCGGAATAATGCGCTGCCAAAAACGGAAGCACCGGCAGGATGCTGTCGTCCCCGACGATGAGCAGGGTGTTCTTGTTGCGCAGATTGCTGCGAATGGTGATGTCGCCGGTGTTTCCGCCCAGCAGCACCTGTGTCGGCTCGCCCAGCTGCATCATCTGCTGCGGGTACAGCGAATCGTAGCTGTACGAATAGCCCTCGTTGTGTGTAACGGTGTAGGTGCGGTTGTTCTTCTGATAGCGATAGAGTGCGATGACATCCGGCGAAATCTCCTGGTAGGTCGAGCGCCGGTAGGTCGGTCCATAGTAGTTGTGGGTAACATACTGGATATCAAAATCCTCCTGCGGCTTCGGGGTATTGTCCAGCCGCTGCGCCAGCACCTCATAGACACTGTATCCGCCCAGCGCTGTCAGCGATGGGGAGGTCTTGTAGTACAAATCCTCCTCAAATTTTGCAAACAGCGCCGGATAAACGTCCACGACGGTCGCCTTACCGAGCAGGTGGTTATAGGTCTGTTCGATGAACTGCTTTTGGTTGAACAGCGGGACGCCGGCGGGCAGCTCATTTTGTTTGATGGCGCACTTGGTAGGCAGCAGCATAAAGTAAGTCGGAATCCGGCTGGACTGGCTGAACTGGGTCAGCGTCTGGATATTCTGTTCGGTCTGCCTTTGGTTGGGCTGACCGATGTCCTCAATCAAAATGTCGTCGCCGACGAAGATTCCGTCGAACTCCTTGGCTCCTCCTGCCATCTTCAGCTGCACCGCCAGTTCGGAAAGCTGACGGGAAAAGGGCAGATTTTCTGCCATCGCCTGCTCGACCTCTTTCAGGTATTCCCCCAGCGTATAATATCGGTTATAGTGGGGAAAGCCCTCCCCTGCTGCCAGCGCCCACACGCCGCCTGCGCCCAGCAGCAGCGCCAGCAGCAGACCGGGCAGCATTTTTTTCTTTTCCTCCAGCAGTTGTTTGAGTAAAAGCATATCCATCCACCTCCCTTTGACAGATCGTTAAACGCAAAATGACACCGCCGCTGCAAACACCGCCAGATACACCACGGTACCCAGCAAATCCGCCAGACGCGGCAGCTTGTTGTGTACAAATTTTCCCACCAGACTGGACAGGCTGGTCGCGCAGAAAAAACTGCACAGCAGCAGCAGATAGTTGGTGGTCAGGATATAGGAAACCGCGTTGTTTGCAAAGGGCAGGTGATTGAGTCCGAACATACTTTTGATGTAGTAGGCTGTCACCCGCAAGGAGCTGCCCGAAAAGATGGTGAAGGAAAACATCACCACGATGAAGGTGTAGATGCGGTCCACAATCGGCGGCATCTTTTCCAGAAAGCGCATCAGGAAATAGCGCTCCAGCAAAATAAAGGCGGCAAAGTAGATGCCCCACACCAGGGTGTTGAGCCGGATGCCAAACCACAAGCCCATCAGCATGGTGGTCAGCAGGGTGTTGACGATGGTGGAAAGCACGCCGTTGCTGTCCCCGCCCAGAAAGACATAGACATAGCGGTTGATAAATTGGGTGACGGTGATGTTGAAGTGGTTAAAAAAGTCGGACACCGTCCTCGACTGAAAGGGGTAGTGAAAGTTTTCGGGAAACCGCAGCCCGAAAAAGCAGCCCAGCCCGCGCGCCATATCGCAGTAGCCGGTCAGGGTATAGTACAGCCCGAAGGTGGTCGTGATAATCAGAATCCACACCGACAACACCGTACCCGAGGCGTTTTCCATCTGCTCAATCGACTGCTTGACCGCCAGGTTCCCCTGTGCCAGAATCACCAGCTTGGCAAAACCGCCGATGTACAGCCGCATCCCCTGCTTGAGGGTGTCCATGCCGATTTCCCGCTGCTGCCACTGCTTTTTTAAATCGGAGTACTGCACCACCGGTCCTGCCGGCAGCTTGCCGAAAAAGGTGGTGACCATCAGAAAATCAACCAGTTTCCCATCAAAATATTCATCGCCATTGTAGACGTCGATGACATATCCCATCGAGGTGGTGGTGTAAACCATCACACCCAGCGGGAGCGGAAGGGCAAACAGCTCCACCATCGCAAGCGACAGCACCATCAGCAGCAGGTTTTTGATGATGCTCAGCCAGAACACCAGCCTTCTGCCGCGCATCTGCACCGTTGAGCGCACCAGTTTGGCACAGACCAGGTAGTCCAGCAGCAGCGACACCAGCATCATCGGCAGCCACTCGGGCGCGTTGCACAGATAAAACAAAAGGGAGGCTGCCACCAGCACCCCATTGCGCCAGCGGGCAGGACCCAGATAGAAGCACAGCAGGACCGCCGGCAAAAACAAAAAGCTGAAGGTCAGCGTATCCAGTCCCACTCTACTCCTCCTCCTGCGTCAAAAGCGCACTGCATTGGCTGTACAGCTGCTCCCGGGTCATCAGCGCTGCCAGCACGGTCACCAGCGCATTGGTCGTCAGATGCTCCGGCAGATTGAGGCGGTGCATCAGCTGCTTTCTGCGCTGCGCACTGTCCGCTGTGCCGGAAAGTCCCAGCTCAAACAAATCCATCTTGGTGATCGGCTGCGCTGCCCGCTGTACCTGCTGCACACCGACGCCTGCCTCCTCAAAGGCTTTTTGCAGCAGCTGCTCGGGGATGCCTTCCACTCCCAGCTTTCCCTCCTTGGAGGGGTGCTGCTTGCGTTTTTCTTTGCCGTACAAATCCGGGATATAGACATCCACAATCTTTTCCTTTCCGCAGATGTTTCGGATAAACCCTCGAATCTGAAAGCCTGCCGCATCCGAGTCGGTCAGCACCGCCAAACCCTGTTTGTTTGCCAGGGTGCGCAGCATCGCCTGCATCTCCTTGTCCTTGTAGATGCGAAAGCCGCCGGTGCAGACGATGACCCCGTCGATCATGCCGCTCAGCTTGATTTTATCATATTTTCCTTCTACCACGATGGCTCGGTCGGTATGTATCATGCTCTTCGTTCCTTTTTCTTTTTATCGCAATCATTTATCTTCGGATGCCAGCACAAACAGTTGGGTCACCGCCTGCTCAAGCAGGATGGTGGGGTCCGCGCGGCTGCTTTTCATCCGATGGTCGGTCTGTGCCAGGCAGATGACCGACCGTTCCAGCACCCGCAGGGAGTAGCGCGAACAATCCCGCAGGCTGTTGCGCACCACAAAGTCCCTGCCCTTGTAGGAAAAATTTTGTTTGATGGCTTCTTCGCCCTGACCCATCTCGCGGGCAGTCTTTGCAATGTATAAATCCAGATAGGCGCCCGACAGCGCTGCCAAAATGGCAGTCGGTTGATAGCGCAGATACAGCAGGTCCTCCACAATGCGCATCGCCTTTTCAAAGCGGTCCGCCAGGATGGCGCGCGCCAGGTCATACACCGAGGCGTTGACCGTCTTGCAGGTGACCGTTTCAATCATCTGTTCGGTCAGCTCCACCGGTGTCTGCGGAGTGGCATTCCACTCTCCCTGCACATAGGCAGCCAGCTTTTCCAGCTCGCCCGAAAGGGTGAGCATATTTTTTTCACACCGCTCGATGAGCAAATCACAGCAGGCTTTGGATACGGTGCAGCCCTTCGGCTCCAGACGGGAGCGGATAAAGCGGCTTAAATCGGAGCTGTCCCGTTTTTTCAGCTCGATGACAGCGCCCGCCTTGTCGCACAGCGCCACCAGTTTTTTGGCAGAGGCGCTCTTTTTGGGCAGAAAATCCTCCTTGTCCACCACCAGCAAAAGGACGGTGGTCTCCGGCGGGTCCTCCAGCAACTCGGTCACCTTTGCCTTGTCCTGGGCATTGAGCGACTCAAAGTCGAACTTTTCCACCACCACGCACCGCTGCTGCGCCATCATCGGCAGCGCCTCGCAGGATTCGATGAGGTCGTCCACCTCCATCTGTCCTGCGTCAAAGCGATGGAGGTTAAATTCCTCCAGTCCCTGCGGCGCTGCCAGCTTGACCAGCTTTTTTAAGTACATCTCCTTGAGATATTTTTCTTCTCCATACAGCAGGTAGACCCTGTAAAGATGTCCCAGCTTGATATTCTGCATCAGCTGGCTCTCCTCTTTAAAAATCATGCAGACCCCTGCCCTTTCTTTTCCAAATCTTACAGCTTGACCCGCAGCGCAGGCTGCTGCTCCAGCGTCCACACCAGGGTCATTCCCTGTTTGTCCCGCAGCTGCCAGCCGTCGCTGTCCAAAACAGCATCCCAGCCGTTTGGGTCCTGCTCTATTATACCATAACTCCTGCCGGTTTTTAACAATTTTTTGTCGCCTGCGTGCAGCTGCACGCCGTTTCGGTCAAATTGCAGCTGCACATCGCCCAACAGTTGTGCGCCTACCCCTTGCCCTGAGGGAATCAGCTGACCGCCCAGCGCCTGCCGGATGTGCGGGGTAAAATTCCCCGGCGGGATCACCGCTGCCTTGGCGTCGATTTCCTCAAGCAAAAGGTCGATGCCCGCGCTGTCGTCGGTGGTCGGGCTGGTACACAGCAGCAGCTCCAACCGGTCGATGCCCTCACAGCGCAGCAGGCGCACCAGCTGGGAAGCCTCCCACTCGGAGCAGACATCGCCCACCAGCGCCGCCTGCCTGTCCCGCACCAGAACCAGCGCATTTTCCGTCTGGTAGAGGTACAAGGCGCGGTGCTGACCGAGCAGCTGTACGGTCTGTCCCGAAAACAGGCAAAGCAGCGACACCGCAAGCCAGCAGCCAACGCGCTGCCGCAGCCTGTAGCGGCTCATCCGCTCAAATCCATGCAGGGCGAGCGCCAATCCCAGTGCAATCAACAGGGTCACTGCCAGCAGCCACAGGCGGTTGGAGGAAACCACCGCTGACGGCAGGCGGCTGACCGCTTTGCCCACCAGCAAAATCCAGCGGGTAAACAATCCCGCAAGCCCTGCCAGCACCCGGGCTGCCAACAAAAACAGCCCTGCTCCCACACTCTGATAGAGCAGCATGGCAGCCAGCGAGAGCAAGCCGAACAACATCACCCAAGGGACCGCCCACAGCGAAAGCACCGCTGCCAGAACGCTCCACACCGAAAGCGCATGAAAGTGGTAGAGCAGCACCGGCATCCCGAAGATACCGGCTGCCAGTGAAAAACAGGCGGTATTGGAAAGTGCGTGCAGAAAACGAGGCATTCCTCTTCTGCCGATGAGGGCTGCACCCAATGCGCTCTGCTCCCACAATCGGCTCAAGCCCGGAGCGCACAGCAGCAACCCAAAGGTAATCCAGAAGGAAAGCAGGAAGGACAGGCTGTACAGCAGATAGGGAGAAAGCAGCAGCATCGAGCAGGCTGCCACCGCCAGTGAACTCAGCCCGTCTCGCTCTCTGCCCAGCACCCATCCCAAGCCGGCAAGGGTTGCCATAATGCCTGCCCGCACCGCCGAAGGGGAAAAGCCGGTCAGCGCAATGTATCCCCAGACCGGAAGCAGTGAAATCAGCTCGACTGCGCGACGGCAGATGCCGACCTTTTCCAGACCCTTTCGGCAAAAGGCTGCCGCCATACCGATGTGCAGTCCCGACACTGCCAGGATGTGGACCAATCCCGCGTCCTGCATCATGCGGTAGAAGGGCTGCTCCAGCCGCTGCGTCTCTCCAAACAGGATGCCCTCCACCAGTCCCAGCACCGGCGCGCGGTAGAGCGTTTGGGCGGTGCTGCGCAGCTGCTGTTGTATCGGCGGATTTCCCTCTTTGAGCCGCTGCACACCAGGCTGCGCCCATCCGCTGAGAAAAATCCCATGGCTGCGCAGGCTGTAGTTCTCTTCCACCCTCCACTGTGCCGAAAAGGAAAGGGTATCCCCCGGCTCTGCCGCCGGTTCCTCCAAGCTGTACAGCAGACAGCGCAGTCCATCCGGCAAACCCTCTGCTTTTTGCAGGCGGATTTGATACCGGCTGCCGTAATCGGTGACCTCTGCCTGCTCGACCATTCCCAGCGCAGTTGAGGTTTGACCATCCATGCGAAAAGCAAGAGCCAATCCCCTCTCTACTGCAAAGGAGGAGCAAACCAGCGTCAACAGCACCCCGGCTGTCAAAAGGGTCACAGTTTGCCTGCGCTTTTTGCAGGAGGTGGCTAAGGATACAAAGCCGCAGACTGCCACAACCACGGCACAGACGGTGAGCAGATACAGCAGGCGGGTGCTGCGCGCAGCGGGCATCCATCGCTCATAGCAGGGCAGCCAAAGGGCGGTTGTCCCCACGACGCCGCAGCAAAAGACGACCGCCGGACGCTTTACAAATTCTGCCTGTTCCTTTGGCGCACGCCGATTTTTGTTTGTCAATCGTTCCACCGCTCTGCTCCCCGCCTTTCCACTTTTTTGACCCTCTGTCCGTTTGCCGCCATCATTTTCCTTCATTATACTATAAATCCGAGGGCAGGAAAAGCATCAGACAGAAAAAGAGAGACGTCCATCTCCTGTTTGCACAGACCCTTACTTTTCCACCATCCATCGGTACGAACAAAAAGCCGCTTTGCTGCGCTTTTCCTATGTGGGTGCGCAACCAAACGGCTTGATGCTCCGAACAGTTTTACTGTCGGCTGTATTTTCTTTACAGGATAATGTTCTTCTGCTCGCCTGCCAGGAAGCTGCTGATGTTATCAAAAACGATCTGTGCCCTTGCCTGCATCGACTCTGCCGAAGCAAAGGCAACGTGCGGGGTCACCAGTGTGTTCTTGCTGTGCAGCAGCGGGTGTGCGGTGTCCAGCGGCGGCTCGGTTTCAAAAACGTCGACTGCCGCACCTGCCAGATGACCGCTGTTGAGCGCATCTGCCAGCGCCTGCGAATCGACCACCGGTCCGCGTGCCGTATTGATGAGCATGGCTCCCTGCTTCATCCGGGCGATGGTGTCCCGATTGATGAGATTGCGGGACTGTTCATTGATCGGACAGTGCAGCGAAACGATGTCGCTTTCCTGCAGCAGCTGCTCGAGCGGTACAAACCGGATAAAGTCCGGCTCTTCTCCGGTGACATGGCGCTTATATCCCAGCACCTTTGCACCAAAGGCGTGGCACAAAGCCGCTGTACGGCAGCCGATGGCTCCGGCGCCGACGATGCCCACTGTGCGGCTGCCCAGCTCACAGCCAACCAAACCGTCCTTGGTCTGACCGTTGCGGCAGCGCTGCTCCACTGCGGACAGGTTGCGCAGCAGCGAAAGCATCATGCACACCGCCAACTCTGCAACCGCCTGGGTGGAATATCCTGCTGCATTGCTGACCTTGATGCCCATTTCTTTGGCAGCTTCCAAATCCACATGGTCCACGCCGGTGAATGCCACGTCGATGAAGCGCAGCTGTTTGCAGGCGCGGATGACCCTGCCCGACAGCGGCATATTGGCGATGATGAGGATGTCGGCATCCTGTGCCCGCTCAATCTGCACCTGTTCATCGGTATTTTTCTCATAGCTGACAAACTGATGCCCCTGTTTTTCCAGCTGCCGGGCAAATCCGCTCAATATTTCCTGGGAAATTCCCAGCGATTCCAACAGTACGATTTTCATACAAGCTTCCTCCTTTAAAAGCACATTATGCAAGAATGGTCTCCTTGTTGAGTACTCCGTCCTTGAGCAGCACCACGCCGTCTGCCTCCACCGTTGCACCGGTCATAATCAAATCGTAGTGGCAGGCTGCCTTGACCGTTCCTCCCAGGGTGATGCTGGTACCGATGCCGATGTGGACCGAACCCTCCACACCCTCGTCCTCCAGCATAAAGCCGCAGAAGTAGCAGTGCGGGTTCATGCCCATGCCCATCTCCGCGATGTTGTAGACATTCGGGTCGTTCTTCTTTTCCAAATCCTCCCGCAGCAGCTGCGCCTGTCTGCCACCTTCAATCGAAATGATTTTTCCATCGCGCACCTGACAGACGACCGGCTCTTCCAAAACGCCGATGCCGATGTAAGGGATGCTGGCATTGGCGACGATGGTGCCGTTTGCACTGCCCTCCAGCGGGGAAACGTTCGCTTCAATGGTCGGGATGGTGGAAAACTGTCCCGATTCCACCACACCATACAGGGCATTCCCGCGTCTGCCTACGGCTGAGTAGGTCAGGTCGGTGCCGTGCGGGCTGGTCAGGTGGATAGTTTTACTGCCTGCCAGCTTGGCTGCCAGCGCTTTGCACAGCGGCGCAATCGACGGGAAATCCGCTTCGATTCCTCCGTGTACCATCATCTCCTCAGAAAAATGGGTCAGCACCAGTCCGCGCGCGCCGGAAGCTACTGCCTGCTTGACCGCCTGGGTGTGGGTGATGGACCTGCCCACCACGCACAAAAAGACATCCGCTGCCTTCATCGCCGCTGCCACACACTCCGGCGGCTCCTGTCCGTCCCGCTCCCTTGGAAGGATGACGCTGAGCACCGGCTGTGCGCCTGCTGCGCACACCGCCTCGGCTAAACATTCCGCAATGCTCATGCGGGAGGCTTCGGTCACAATCAGGACCGTTTCGCCCGCTTTGACCTGTGCGCAGCGATTGACCACCGTGCCGGCTCCCTTTGCCATCATCACATTTCTCATAAACCGCCTCGCTCCTTTGCATAAAAATAAAGCTTCTGATTTTTATTATAAATCACCTGCTGCCGCCCGTCAATTCCCGAGCGGCAAATCCACCTTCTTTTCGATGCGAGCCGGTGACGAAAGCTAAGGTCAAAACAAGGTCAAGCTCTAAAAAGCAAAAAACAAAACCCGAGAATTCCGCATAATCATGCGAAAATCTCGGGTTTCATCTTGGCGGAGAAGGAGGGACTCGAACCCTCGCGCCAGTTTTAGACCGGCCTACGCCCTTAGCAGGGGCGCCTCGTCACCAACTTGAGTACTTCTCCAGACTGGTAAGCGCAATGCTTTTTATTCCATTTTCACAAAAGGTGGAAATCTTTCCTGACCCTCTTGCCGCAAAAGAAATTCTTTGGCGGAGAGGGTGGGATTCGAACCCACGGCTCTTGCGAGTCACTAGTTTTCAAGACTAGCTCCTTAAACCACTCGGACACCTCTCCATCTAGCAACAGTCAATATTTTACCACAGGTTTTTGAAATTGTCAACCTTTTTTCCAAAAAAATTCCTGTCCGCCCTTCTCAGTGGCGGACGTGCTCCATTCCCTGCGCCAAAATGGTCGCTACATGGTCGTCGTCCAACGAATAGTAGACCGACTTGCCCTCCCGACGGTTTTTGACCAGACGGCTGGTCCTGAGCAGCCGCAGCTGATGGGACACCGCCGACTGAGAGATGCCCAGCAGGTCGCTTAGATCGCAGACACACATCTCCTGCGCCAGCAGCGCTGCCAGCAGCTTTAAGCGGGTCGGGTCGCCAAAGACCTTGAACAGCTCTGCTGCATCGTCCATCTCCTGTTGGGTCGGCATACGGTTTTTCAAATATTCCAGATGGTGATGATGGGTTTCCTGGCAGCATTCGCTCTCCGGTTCCTGCTGCGGGTTCGGTCGATTTGGCATATGATTCCTCCCTGTCGGTGCCGTTTTGTAATTATGATACTCTATTTTGGAAGGAAAATCAACCGCCAATCGACCGCCTGTTAAAAATCGGTCCGCTCCTGCAAGACCGCTCCGGTATAATAATGTGCCAATATCTCCCGATAGCTTTTCCCCTGCCTTGCCAGATAATCCGCACCGTACTGGCTCAGTCCGACCCCATGCCCATAGCCTCGGGTGGTAAAGACAAAGTTTCCGTTCTGAATCTCCCAGTCAAAATCGGAGGAGCGCAGTCCCAGCAGCTCCCGCAGCCAAAGTCCGCTCTGCTGACTTTCGCCCACCTGCATCCGGGTCACATAACCGGAATCGGAGCGCTCGAGCACCGCAAGCCACTGTGCCGGATCGTCCGACAGCCGGATGTCCTGCTGTTCCAGCTTCTGCCGCAGCTGCTCGATGGGGATGGCGGTCGTTTTTTCATACCCGGGTGCGTGCCGGTCGCCTGCGCTGTCCACCGCGGTCAAACAGGGCAGCTCATTTCCCCAGACATTCTGTGCCGGTTCGGTTTTTCCTGCGCTGATGGCGTGGTACGCCGCTACAATCGGCTGCCCTCTGCTATCCACCAAAATCTGTCCATCGACACTCTGCGCCGCCTGACTGACCCTTCCCCAATACTCGTCAAAATAACTGCCAAACCGCTCCCTTGCCTGCTGTTCGGTCACATAGCCCTGCCAGCGGGAAGGGTCGGCAGAAAAGTCATACGGCTGCCCGTTCTGCCGCGCCTGCTTTTGACAGTACAGCGCCCAGGTATGTGCGCTGACCGCCTGCGCCTTGAGTGCCTCCTTGTGAAAGGTAGCCGGCATCTCGGAGCAGAGCGCACCGGTGACATACACCTGCACCGGCACCGTTTGTACCTTGCCGGTGCTGCGGTCGAGGATGCGAAACGGCTCCGGTTGGTCGTCTGAGCTGTTTTCCATCGGTGCTGCCTGCTGCGTTTGTTGGACAGTCACCGGTTTCATCTCCTGCTGCATCTCCATTTGCGTCACCGGCTGCACCGCAGTTTCCCTGCGGCTGAACAATACCGGCAGCGCTGCCAGACACAACGCCAGTGATAAAGCTGTCAGGCTCATCCATTTCATCTGCCTTTCCCCTCTCTGTTTTGTTTTTCTGTAAGAAAGTATATGCTCTCCCCCTCCCCGATATACCGGCACGGCAGAGGGAAAGCACTATACAAACGCCGGAAAATGTGATAAAATGAACAAAAACCGCCCCGCACCTTTGCGGAGCTTACAAAAGAAAGAAGGGCGTTTATTTTGAATTGGACCAAGCTTCTCTTTGCCATCTCGGCTGTCATCTGTCTGCCGCTGTATGGCTTTTTATCTATCACCCGCTTTGATGCACAGACCGGCTTCTTGACCGCTGGCACCCTGACCACCGTCTTTTATGCTGCGCTGGCAGTGCTGGCGGTGCTGATGCTGGCAGGCAGCTTTCTGCAAAAAAAGCAGCTGCGCTTTTCCATCTTTAATTCCCGCCTGCTGGCGGTGCTGGCGATGGTGCTGGGCGGCGTGCTGGTTTTGTGCGGCGTCTTTGACCTGCTCAACATCGGCTATGCCATCCTGGATTCGCTCGACTTTTTGCCGGCGGCGCTGCTGTCGGGTGTGCTGCTCTCCGGCGCACAGGCGGTCATGGCAGTGGTCAGCGGCATCGTCTTTGTCCGGCTTGGGGTATCCTTCCTGCTGGAAAGAATTGCCAACCGCAGCTCGATCACCTTCATCTTCCCGGTCATCTGGGCGCTGCTTGCCTGTGTTGAGATGTTTCGCGACTACCCGCAGATTGCCGGTATGCCCGAACGCACCCTCTATCTGCTATGCCTGCTGTGCTTCACTCTCTTCCTGATGGGACACAGCCGCATCCTGGGCGATGTGGATTTTGCCAAGGGCACCTGCTGGATCAACGCCTTCGGCTTCTGCGGCGCACTGTTCGGTCTGACGATGACGGTGGGAGAGGTGCTGTGCTTTTCCAGCATGACCCTGCCGCTTTCCGATGTCTTGCTGGTGTTTGCCCTGTCGCTGTACTGCCTTGCCTTCTCCTTTAACACCTACGCCGAACGATAAGGCGGCATCTTTTCTTGCTGCAAAATAAAAGAGCCTTCTTTCCCTTAAGAAAGAAGGCTCTTTTTTATAATTCGGTTCCGTCGTAGGTGTGGGTGCAGATCTCCCGGATTTTGCTCTGCAAAGCAAGCATATCCTCAAAGGCATCCGGCTTGTTGTGCGGATTGCGCAGCAGCGCTGCCGGGTGGAAGGTGCCCATATACCAGACGCCGTCCTTGTTAAACCATTCGCCGTGCTGGCGGGTGACCTTAAAGCCCTTGTCAATCAAAATGGTGGCTGCCACTCTGCCCAGGCAAACGATGATTTTCGGTTTGATGATCTCCAGCTGACGGCTGAGGTAGCCGATACAGCAGGCGGTCTCCTCCGGCTTTGGGTCGCGGTTCTGCGGCGGGCGGCACTTGACGATGTTGGCAATATAGATGTTCCTCTCGCGGGACAGGTCCACCGCCTCCAAATATTTATCCAGCAGCGCGCCGCCTCTTCCCACAAAGGGTTCTCCCTGAAGGTCCTCGTTTTCGCCCGGACCCTCTCCAACAAAAACAACCTCCGCATCGGTCTTTCCGGTACCAAACACCACATGATGTCTGGTTGCCGCCAGCGGACACTTTTGACATTGCAGGCACTCTTCCCGCAGCTGTTCCATTCTGTTTTCCATCTGTTGTTCCTCCTGTCTTTTTTGCTATTATAGCACATCCTGCCCATGTGGGAGTAGTCCCACAGCCGATAAAATTTCCTCCATCCCGTTTTTCCGCACCAAACAGACAGGGGTGATTGCAAAAATATTGTTATATTTTTAACGATACTTGCAAAATCCCTTCAATCATACTATCATTATATCAGAAAATGGTGTATTTTCTGCACTGTTGATTTTATTTCAGGAGGATGTAAAAACCATGAGCTATACTTTTCCAGTAGAAACTTCCGCAAGACACGTACACCTGACCGCTGAGGACTTTGCAACTCTGTTCGGCGCAGACGCACAGCTCACCGTTAAAAAAGAGCTTTCCATCAAAGGTCAGTTTGCAAGCAACGAGAAGGTAACCGTTGTTGGTCCTAAAAAATCGCAGGCAAATGTCAGCATCCTGGGTCCATTCCGCTCCAAATCTCAGGTAGAGCTTTCCGCTACCGACGCCAGAAGCCTGGGACTGAATGCTCCTGTCAGACTGTCCGGCGACCTGGCTGGCAGCGCTCCTTGCAAACTGGTTGGTCCTGCCGGTGAGGTTGAACTGACCGAAGGCGTTATCGCTGCAAAACGTCACCTGCACATCAGCGCTGCTGAAGCAGAAAAAGCAAACGTTTCCAACGGCGAGGTCATCATGGTCAAGATTTCTTCCCCAGACCGCAGCCTCATCTTTGACGATGTAGAAGTACGCATCGGCGAAGGCTGCGACGCTACCATGCACGTTGACACCGACGAGTCCAACGCTGCCGGCTGCACCCCTGCTACCATCGGCGAGCTGATTAAAAAATAAGACCGCTAAAGAGCTGTTTCCGCTTGACCGGAACCGTTCTTTCCCGTTCGCTCCTTTATCAAAAAAGACGTACCGGCTTCGGTACGTCTTTTTTTGCTTTATTCGACGGTGTAGCTGCTGATGGTAGAGCCATCCTCCACCGATTTGAGGGTGAAGGTGCTGTCCTGCAAGATTAGATAGCTGTTTTTGCTTCCATTTTTGGGGATGGACACCGAGCCCGGGTTGATGTAGTAAAATCCCTCGCCAAACGGCTGTGCTGCCGGGATGTGGGTGTGACCGTGCAGCAGGATGTCGCCGGTTTTAAGCGGCGGGTGATTATCCATATTGAAAACGTGTCCGTGGGTCGCCCACACCATTCGCTCGTCCAGCCACAGCGCCGCATACTCTGCCATGATGGGGAATTGCAGCACCATCTGGTCCACGTCGCAGTCGCAGTTGCCGCGGATGCACAGCAGCTCTTCCTTCATGCCGTTGAGCATCTCAATCACCTTTTTGGGCGCATAGTCGCGCGGCAGGTCGTTGCGCGGTCCGTGGTAGAGAATATCTCCCAGCAAAATCAATTTGCCCGCCTTCTCCTCGCGGTAGCGCTCTATCATCTTTTCACACCAGTATGCGGACCCGTGCAGGTCCGAAGCAATCATCCATTTCATTCTGTTTATCCTCCCAAATTTTCATTTTATCTAGCCACGCAGACGGTCCAGCTCGTCGGAAATCTGCCGGCGCAGCTGCTCGGGCAGTGCCCGAATCTCATCCCTTGCCATCCCTTCGGTGGAAATCGGTGGCAGGATGCGGATATTCACCTTTGCCGGATGAATCCACAGGCTGCCTTTTTTCATCAGCAGGTGGCTGCCGTCGATGCACACCGGCACCACCGGCACACCGGCACGGGTCGCCATGCGGATGGCGCCTGCCTTAAACTCACCCAGCGGTCCGCCGCTGTTGCGGGTCCCCTCCGGGAAGATGACCACCGAATACCCCTGTCCCAGCAGCTCCTGCGCCTGACGCAGACACTCCATCGACTGTCGCGGGTCATCCCGGTCCAAAAAGACACAGTGCAGCTGTTCCATCCAGCCGCGAATCATCGGAATCTTCTGAATTTCCTTCTTTGCCACCAGCGGGTTTGGTTTATCCAGCTGGGTCAGCATCAGCGGGATGTCAAAATAGCCCTGATGGTTTGCCACAAAGACCACCGGACCCTGCGGGATGTTCTCCTTGCCGGTGGTGGTGATGTCCGCCCCTGCCAGGCGCAGCAGTCTGCCTGCCCAGTTGTTGACATGGGTGCGCACCAGGCGGTTGTGCTGTTCGGTTTTGCCCTGCTTGCCCATGCGGCAGACCCGCCAATATTCCGGCAGCACCAAAATCAGATACAGCCAGAAGTATAAAAACCAGATTATCGTTCTCATCGTTTTCGCTCCCCTTGTTAATCTGAGAGCATACCGCCCTCTCTAGGTATTTTACACTACCGGCTGCCGGTTTGTAAAGAACGGTTTTTTCAGAGAAAATTTGCCCTCTCCTTTCCTGTCGATGTTTGATAAACTTTTCAACATTCTCCCGTGGATTTAGTTTACATTTCCCAGCTTTCATGGTAGAATACCCTCAGGCAGTTTCTACTTGTATTGTATTATTTTTCATAAAGGAGTAAAACACCATGAAATTTTCTGAATTTCCCTATGAGCGTCCCGATTATCCAAAGCTGATGGAAACCATCTCCCAGCTGACTGAACGCTTTGAGAAGGCTGCAAGCGCCTCCGAGCAGATTGAGATCATCAAAGAGCTGGAGCAGCTGCGCATCGAGCTGACCACCAACGTTCAGATTTGCACCATCCGCTACACTGTGGACACCCGCGACCCATTTTACAGCCAGGAGGAAGAGTACAACGAGCAGATGGCTCCGGTGCTCGACGAAAAGCTCCAAGAGTTTAACAAGGCTCTGGTTGCCTCTCCTTTCCGCAAGGAGCTGGAGGAGGAGTTTGGCTCGCTGATGTTCAAAAACATCGAAATCTCCCTCAAGAGCTTTTCTCCCGAGTTGATTCCACTGATTCAGGAGGAAAACCAGCTGGTTCAGCAGTACCAGAAGCTGTGCGCCAGCGCTAAAATCGAGTTTGACGGCAAGGTCTGCAATCTGGCTCAGCTGGGTCCTTACCAGCAAAGCCCGGACCGTGCGGTGCGCAAAGCCGCTGCACAGGCATACGGCAGCTTTTTTGACCAGCATCAAGCGCAGTTTGATGACATCTATGACCGTTTGGTCAAAAACCGCACCGAGCAGGCACACCGTCTGGGTCTTTCCAACTATGTAGAGATGGCTTACCTGCTGCGCCGCCGCAACTGCTACGGTCCGCAGGAGGTTGCCAACTTCCGCCGCCAGGTCATCGAGGAGATTGTGCCGGTCAACAACGAAATCAAGCGCCGTCAGGCAAAACGCATCGGTGTCGAGGATTTCCAGGTATACGACAACACCTACTTCTTCCCGGACGGCAACCCGCTGCCGCACGGCACACCGGACGAGTTGATGGAAGCCGGTCGGCAGATGTACACCGAGATGTCGCCGGAGACCGCCGAGTTTATCCAGATGATGTTCGACCACGACCTGTTCGACGTCCTCTCCAAGGAGGGCAAGGCAATGGGCGGCTACTGCACCGGTCTGCCAAAATATGATGCTCCGTTCATCTTTGCCAACTGGAACGGCACCGCAGGCGACGTCGATGTTCTGACCCATGAAGCCGGTCATGCCTTTGCCGACTACACCGCACTGCGCTGCATCCCGCACCTTGACCTGCGCGACCCAACAATGGAGGTCTGCGAGAGCCATTCGATGTCGATGGAATTTTTGACCGCTCCATGGCACCACCTCTTCTTTAAAGAGGACACCGACAAATATGAGCTGTTCCATGCGGAAAGCGCGATGACCTTCATCCCATACGGCTGTCAGGTCGACCACTTCCAGGAAAGCGTCTACCTGCATCCAGAGTGGACCCCTGCCCAGCGCAACGAGGAGTGGAATCGTCTGGAAAAACTGTACCGCCCGCACCTGGACAACCACGAGGTCAACTTCTACAACCGCGGCGCAGGCTGGCAGAGACAGCTGCACATCTATGAGTGCCCGTTCTACTACATTGATTACAGCCTGGCACAGATGATCTCCCTGCAATTCTGGAGCCTGTCGATGCACGACCACAAAGCTGCATGGGAAAAATACCTTGCCTTTGCCAAACTGGGCGGCACCCAGACCTTTGTGGACATCGTTCACCACAGCGGACTTGCCTGCCCGATCGAGGACGGCGGTCTGACCGAAACGGTTGCAGACGTGCGCAACTGGCTGGACACCCACCAGCTGTAAAATCCATCATTTCACCAAAAGGAGGTTTTGCGGATGGCAAAACTGGAAAGGACCCTCTCGCAGGATTTTGACCGGCTGCTGCATCAAATCGAGCAGAAGCTTTTGCAAGGCAGCTTTACTGCTACCCTGGAAGATTCCAGCGATTTCTATGGTGAGGGCGCCAGATGCAGCGTGCGGGTCTTTGAGCGGTACAGCTACTTCGGCGGAAATCGCCTGAGCCTGAATCTCACCCTCTTTCAAGCCGGAAACGGTCCGGTGCAGCTGTCCGCCATCACCGCCGGCGGCAGCGAGGCTGTCTTTTTTAAGGTCAATACCATCGGAGAAGAAGCCTTTCTGGATAAATTGGAAGAAATTTTATAAACATCCACAATCCCAAACCGGACCTTTGCAAAAATGCAAAGGTCCGGTTTTTTTGATTTAGAAATAATTCTCTATCAATAAATGGATACTAAAACGGCACTTCCCTGCTTAGACATTTTCTCATAAAACTTTTTCAGGCTTTCAAAGGAAAGGCGCAAATCATCTTTTATCTCATCTGCTTCCTCCTCATATTCCCAAATGTCAGGATATATCTCATTTTCTGCAAATTTGTTCATGTTGAATTGCTCGATATACCCTTCAAAATCTATCGTCTGCAATGCTTCTGCAATTTCTTTTACCCTGTCGCTTCGTATTCCGGTTATAAATTCCCCTGTATCTTCCCCGGAGGCAGGAAACTGCCCTACAATCGCTTCACTGATGAGGTTATTTTCCAGCGGTTCAGCAGCAGATTTCCCTGTCAGCAGAAAATGGAGTGCATCCCACATTTTATCTATGTCACATATTTCTGCATCTTCCTTTTCCTGCAAATTTTCAACATCATCTAAGTCAAAGCCCTGCTCCAATTCCGTATCCGAAACAGCTTGGTAATTCGCAATCATTCCCATGTATTTCCCTCCCATTTCATTTGCAGATTATGGCGGCTCCCTGTTTTGTCCAAGCGGTCACTTCGGCAAAACTTTTAAAGACCATTCATCCCTCAGCAAACGCTGTTCCAGAATTCGCGCGCCGTTTCATACCGCTGGTAGCGCGGGGTATTTTGCAGAATATCCTGCTCCGACACACCCTGATACAAAACGATGCTTCGCATGGTCTGATTGAGCAGGCGGTAACTCTCCTCGGACACCTCGGGGAATTCTTCGGGGAAGGACTCCCCCACGCCTTCTCCGTTGCCCTCTGACGCCCACTCAAACTGCGGAAGCACAAATCCGGTGACACGTTCCACCGTCACATAAAAAACGGCTTGTACGCCCTCTGGGAGGGTCTGTGTGAAGCAGTACTGCACATACCTGGAGCCTGCTGTTTCCCGGTCGAAGGTTTCGGTCAGACAATCGAACAGAGCGCAGATCTCCTCGTCCGACTCCGGTCCAAAACCAATCTGTTCGGCAAGTTGCTGCATCTGCTGCGGATAAAAAAGATTGAGCATCTGCTGCCGCGCATTGTACAGAAGGTAGTCCACCGGCTCGACCGGCTGCGCGTGGTACTCCTCCTGCAAAAATGTTTCCAGCTGCTGCACCGTCTTGCAGCCAATCGTTTCCTCCATCGATCTTCTCTCCCTATACATCAAATTTGAAAGGTCATCCCTAAAAATTCTGCTTGTCTGTCCCGATGATTTTCTCCAAACTCTTTGCGCAAGGTCACCATGCTCATCGTATCATACCCCAGTTTGTGGTATAACCTCAGCGCTGCCTCGTTCCGGGTGACCACCTGTAAGGTCATCGCTTCGATTCCGAGAATCTTTTGCGCCTGCTGCTCTGCCAGAAGGATTGCCTGACTTGCAATGCCCTGTCCGCGCATCGCCTCATCCACGAAAACATCCTCCAGCTGCACAACAATCGATCCAATCCTTTGCAGGTGAACAAAGCCGACATCCTGTTCATCCTGCAAAATGACAAAAAGCCAATGGTCGTTTGATGTCCAGTTTTCCAAATCCTGCATCATCAGACGCTCCTGTTCGTCCGGCTGCTGTTCCTCTGTTTTCTGTACCAAATCCCGATGGAATCCCCAAAAAGCTTCGATTCGTTTTAAGGTGCTCTGCCGATATTTCGGCTGGTAAGGTGTTAAGGTAATCATCCGTTTCCTCGCTTTCTGATCATCATGATAAATCTTTGAAGGTTCGGCATAATTTTCTTGTTCTTACGCTTTCTATCATCAATCGGATTTTCCTTTGCAGATGCTTTGATTATAACACCGTCAAAATAAAAGTGCAAATCTGCTCCATCTGCTTTGGTAACACCTTCTGCCGACGATTATCTTTTACACCAAACACAGCAAGATTGCTTCTCTCTCCCTTACTACAACTACTACTATATTTTCTTTACTTTTCTTTATGGTATAATTCTCGGAATTCTCGGGGTTTTTCTTGGAATAACAGGGGTTTTTCTCGGAATAACTGAAAACAGGGTGCATTTTATTAAAGCTTTGCTCTTTCTCTTTTTTATAAAAGAAGCCAAAACTTTGCATTTTCGACGATATTTTTTTGCCGGCAAATAAAATCGTCTCGATATTGAGGTGAACGTGAGGATAGTGTCCGACTGAAAAAGTTTGTTTCCAAACCGTTTGTTGTCAAACAGTGACCGTTCCAATAAGAATTTCCTCAACTGCCCTATGTTTTCGTAGCTTATTCTTTGGGATAGAACCCCTTCACCTATACCTCGAATCAGGGTGTGGGTTGCATTCAAACGTGCAACCTTTCGCAAGAAACAAAGAGTGAGAGTAGTGCTGTAAGCGTTACTCTCACTCTCTAAAGCTGAAATCTTTTCGAACAAAACAAAAATGTCCATGAACAGCTTAAACAAGCCATTCATGGACATTTTTTTGGAGCTGATGACGAGACTCGAACTCGTGACCTCATCCTTACCAAGGATGTGCTCACTCGTGATATTTGGCTTAATTAAGCCATTTTTTGGCTCGGATGATAGTAACGCGCTTGTAACAGCCCTTTTTATTCGTTTTTATATGACTTTTCAGACTTTTTGCTGGGCTCTCTTACCAGTATATCACAAATATCACAATTCAGCACCTCACAAATTTTATCCAAATGCTCTAAGTTTACTCTACTCGTGAGCTCATTGTATAACTCGCAAATTGTGGCGGGGCGAATTCCGGTTTTCCTCGACAGTGCAGCTTGCGTACAACGCAGCTCCCCCATCCTCGCAGACAGTTTTATTCTAATCATCATATCTACTCCCTTAATGCACACCCATTAGAGAGAATATAACGAATTAGAAATGAAATGAAGGAGCTTCACAAGTTAATATTTTAACTATATAAAAATAATATATTATAATAGAAAGATTGTTACTTAATTATCGGTTGTATTGCGTATGCACCCACCTCTGGACGGTGGAGCGACTTATCCCGGTAACCCTTGCGGTTAACCGGATAGAAAGCTCCGATGCTATCTGCACTGTCCGCCGGCGCTCCTCCTCGGTGTATATCTCCGGTCTGCCCTCTCGGTAGCCGGGACGTTGCCGGGCGATCTCCTTTCCTGCCGGAGCTGGTTTCACTGCTCCTCCATGCTGTTCCCGTCCTTTTTTGCTGCGCGTTACTCCTCCTATCTTTTAGGAATGTTATATAAATACGATTGTGTATCACACAAAATACTTTTTATCTCTAAAGAATTTTTTATTGTATGGTATCATATACCACATCCCATATCTGTTCCAATGTCAACTGCCCATCCGTACACTTTCCAGCCAGATTTAACACCGACTGCCTATCACAAGAAATATCAGGAACAAAAACACTTTTCACCGTACTTCCCTGCAAATCAAACATTTGTCCTGCAATTCCATATGTGGTTCCCGCAACAGGATGTGGGCAGTTAACTATGTAATATATGACCATTTTCAGTGTCTCCTAATCTATAAAATCATCTAACTCACACCCATACAATTTCGCCATCTTTACTGCGTTTTCAAAGCTGGGCGAACACTCCCCTTCTTCATAAGCTTGTAAACTTCTCAGTGAAATATCCAGTCGTTCACTTGCTTGTTCCTGCGTGAGCTGTGCTTTTAGTCTTTCCCTTTTAAATGTAGTTTCTCTTCGTTTTTTTTTGTAATGCCTTCATCTGTCATTCTCCTTTAGCTGTCACTCAACAGTTTCACACTGCTGTCACCCAAAGGATACTACAAATTCTAACATTTGTCCCCGCAGAATTCTGCGGTTCTTACAATTTTCGACATATTTTTTGGCTTTTAAACAAAAATCGCCCTCCCCAGTATCACACTGAGGAGGGCTTTTTTAGTCCTAGATAGTCATAGATTTAGTCATAGTTTTAGTCTTTGGTTTCTGCTTCTTCCTGCTCCTGCTGCTCTTGCATCACTGCCATTTTGTCGCGGACCGGCAGCTCCTTTAAGTCCTCCATCAACTTGGTAACGGTGCCGTTGCCGCCCAGACGGTGGTATTCATCGTACATTTTCTGCGCTGCCTCCAGCCCATGCAGGCTGATCCAGCCGCGCTCGTAGTAGTGATAGTATGCGTGTACCAGCTCCGCCCGAAGCAGGGCGATAATCGCCTCCTTGATTGATTTTTGCCGCGCTTCTTCTTCCTGCTGCTTCTTCCAGAGGCGGCGGATCAGATACCCCCCGCCCGCCAGAACCCCGGAAAAAAGCACCTCCAGCCAATATCTTGCCAACCACTCCAGCAAATCTATCGCCTACTCTCTAAAATAATCCTGTACGGCTTTGCATACCGCCTTCTCTGCGCCCTCTGCTTTTGGCAGATGCAGGTGCAGCATCGGCACCTTGCTGGTGTAAAACCATGGGATGTCCTTGACCTCTCTGAGCGGGATTTCCTCGGCTCCCAGCAGGATTGGGTCGATGCCGATCATCTTGAGCTGGTGCTTGTAGTAGCTCTGTGCCTGTCTGCTCTCCTCGGTGTCGCGGCGGACGTTGTGTCCCAGGCGATCGCCCAGCAGCCCCTCCACTCTGGTGATTTTGACTTTGCACTGTGCGGATTCATAGACAAACAGCACGTAGTCCGGCTCCAGCTGTGCCAGGGTGTAGTAATCCGGGTATGCCTTTGGAGCATCCAGCTCCACGACACCCTTCATGCCCTGCGCTTTCATCTCCTCCACGATTCTCTTCGCCATTGGATTGCCGTTTACACCTACTACTGCGATTTTTTTCTTGCCCCAAAACAAATTTGCCATAAAACACTCTTCCTTTCTGTTACTCATTCACAAAATTTTTGATATGCGGATTATTTTTGATTTGCTCGCGCATCAGCTCCAGCGCCTCATCTACCCATGTACTAAATACGGCAAATGGCACCAGGTACTTGATGGGCGGAAACGCCTCGACTGCTAAATCGTAAACGTATCGCAATTTGAGCGCACCGGTGCCGCTGCCTAAGTACTGCTCTGCCTGCGTTACTGCCCAAAGCAGCCACTCTTTGACGTTTCCCCGCATCCGCAGGTAGCCGATCAAGAGCAGCAGCAAAAAGGCACCCACCGTGCAGATGATACTCATGATTTGCTCCATAACCTTACCTCCTTCCCTTCTAAATTGTATTCACAAACCCGCCAAAGCCCTTTTTCTTGAGGTCGCCGGCGGTTTTTTGTGCTTCTTCCTGTGTCGCAAATTTGCCGACACATACTTTTGCAAGGGCATCGTTTTTGAAAAATACGAAGTACCCCATATCGCTAAGCTTGGCGTACAGGTCGGCGGCGCTTTTTGCCGATGCAAATGCTCCCACCTGTACGGTGTACAGCAGGTTTTTGCCTGCCTGCGGATGATTCATTTTTGCAATGATAGCAGGGTAGTCTTTATAGGCAATATCTCTGTCTACATCCCCAACAATGCCGTTGACCCTTCCGGTACCGGTGTACTGCCAGATACCGTATGGATGCTTGCAAGTGCATTTGCCTGCGTACTGTGCAATCCACTTGTCATAGGCGGTCAGCTGTGCAGGATAGAGATAGCTGTCGAGAAAGTCCTTCGAGCAGTACAGCATGGCATAGTAGCCCGCCGCCTCCACCTCATCCAAGAACGCTTTGCAAATCTCGGTGTTGGTCTGCTTGCTGCCGCCGGTGTAGATGCTCTCATACTCAATGTCAAAAGCGATTGGGTAGGTCAGCTTGTACGGCTTGACCGCTTCGATAACTTCCTGCGCCGCCCTGCGTGCTGCCTGTACAGTGGTGGCATAGCTGTACAGATAGACGCCGACGTCCAGTCCTGCCGCCAGCGTACCTTTGATGTGCTGAGTAAAAGCACTGTCGAGCTTCAATGCACCATTATTGTAGCAGAAGCCGACGCGGATGATGGCAAAGTCTATCCCGTCAGCCTTGACCTTCTGCCAGTCAATCTGGGGTTGCCATTTTGACACGTCAATTCCTTGTCTGTTCATCGGTATTGTCCTCCTTTCCATCAAATCCAAATTTTAATTCTCCAGCTCTAATATGCTGTTTTATCAGCTGGTTCAAACAGATCGCCGCAGCAGCTATGACATAACCCTGTCCTAAACTTACTGCGGCAAGTATGACCCATTGTATCCAGCCTTGTGGCTCACGAGAGGCAAAGCTAACAAGAGCAGATAGAAAAATCCCCACCACACAAAGGATGGTAGGGATTAGAGTATCATCAATTCTCTTTGATTTCTTTACAATCGAGCCAAGAGCATACAAGCAGGGGACAAGCCAGATGACTTCTGGTGATATGTATTCCTTTACTAGACTGGAAATCTCACTTAAAGCCTCCATTTGTCAGCCTCCTTTGCTTATATATTTGCTTGAAGTTTTACAATAGTTATTTGTACTGTTACATCGACAGTAGGCTTTGAGCCAATACAGACAGCGACAGCAGTACCATTGTTGTTGTCGATTCTGATACAAGTCACCCCATCTGCAACAAACTGCTGAAAGGTTGGTGTATCACAAGATACATCCAGCTTATATGAATCTTTTACCAATGGGTGAGTAAAAGAAATTGTATAAGTATCGTTGTCCTGTTGTATCCAATCAGTAGCTTTCAGGGTTTGGGAAAACATATCATGCAAACCATTGTGTGCATCGACATACGCCTTTACAGCCTGTTCTGTTGCCACGGTATTTTGGTTTGGTGTCGATGCTAAAGTAGCTCCACCAATCTTCTTTCCGCTGACAGCTATAGTTCCGTCTGCCTGAGCTGTAACTAATTCAGCAGCTTTATTTGCTGCGACCTTATCTAACTTCTTTGGCATATCGCCCTCCAGTTTTGTAATGGAGGCATTTAAATCAGTCACAATTCCTTCTACTGTACCAGCAATAGTCGCAATCTGTTGTGCAATATAGCCCTTTGCAGCATTGGCTACTAATCGTAACCCCTCAAAGGGACTTAGTTTTTCAGTATTCATTTCGCTTAATCTCCTTTCAAATGGTAAGTATGGGGTAGTGCTTTGCTACCCCATACGCACCGTCCTAACGATTAAGCAGCAGGGGAAGCAAAGACCTCGTTGAGCATTTCAGTTACTTCTTGGCTGGTTGCAATTTGACCCTTTACAACATCCTGTGGCAGAGTATAGACGACAGTTTCAGCACCATTGATTTTTACATTGCCGTTGGTGTTAGATTTCTCAACCTTGGTAGCATTTGCAGTAATACCATTCAGTTTAGTACCCTCTGCATTGGTCATCAGGCGAGAACCTTCAACCTTGTCTACTTTCTTGTCAAGAGCGGCATTCATATCAGCGGTCTTTGCGTAATCGCCAATACCGATTGCAGCAATCGCCTCTGCGATGTACTCAACGACAGTTGCGGAAGATGCTTCCTCCGGCAGAGTACCAATCAGGGTTTTAACTGCCTCGATAGCTTTGGTGTTCTTGGTGATATTGCCAGCCATAGTAGCAGCTTCGCCACCATGTTGAGCAGCCCAGTCAACCAGCTCTTTGTAGGTGTTTACAACCTTGTCGTCAGATACTTTGGTTGCAAACTCATTCAGAGCGTCAGTAACCTTCTGGTCTACAGAGCCAGCACCAGAGCCTTTCAGGGTATCTACATCGCTCTTGACAGCGTTCAGTGCAGACTGTTCTGCTTTTGCCTTAAATGCAGCTTTCAGAGCAGCATCAAAGTCAGCCTCAGATACCTGTGCCTTGTATGCCAGAGCCTTTAGACCAGCAACAGCAATGTCAACATTGTTGACCTTCAGAGTACCATTGTTAGTACCGGTAGCAACCAGCAGGTCTACCATCTTATCAGCGATGGACAGAGCAACGCCGTTGACCTTTACACCTTCCAGTTTGTTTGCTTCGCCGCCGGTTGCAATAATACCTTCTACCTTCTCAGAGAGCTTGGTAAGGTCGGTCTGCTTTGCACAGTCAGCAGCTACTTTTTCAGCCAGAGATTTCAGGTGGGAAAGTTGCAGAAGTTTGTTTACATCGTAAGCCATAGTTCATTTCTCCTTTTTTTGTTTGTCTATTTGTTTTTTTATACTACAGTGCTTGTGGGAATACCTCATTCAGCATTTCTTCCACTTCACTGTCAGTAGCAATTTGGTCTTGTGGGATTGTACTTGAACCCTCATCATCGTCCAGTCGTTCAATCTTGCCACTAATCAGAGCATAGATTTCAAACTTCTGACTAACAGGATTCTTGTAGAGGTACAGTGAGTTTTCTTTCGCTGTTTCTGGAGTTGGTACCGTGTCCGATTGTTGTAGGCTAGATAGATTCTCAGATGCAATTTTATCGGTAATTGCCTGATTCATTACCTCAGTCTGCGGATACTTAGCCAGCTCCAATTTGATTCTTTCAGCCTGCATCTGTAACTGTGCAAGCGTTACAAGTTTTTGCTGTGCAGTTGGCATTGCTTTTCCTCCTTTCTACATAGTTTCTTTATTTCCAAACACTCCATCCAACATAGACAGAATGTCTTGGTCAGTAGCAACTTCTCCAGCCACCGGAGGTGCATCACCAAATACACCGTCAAGCATGGTGTCTACATCTTGATTGGTGGCAACCTGATCATCCGGCACAGATTCCTCTTCCTCGCCGAACACATCCTCCAGCATATCCCCGACCTCGCTGTCCTCCGCAGCATCGCCACTGCTTTTTGCAAGCACTTCGTTGAGCGCGGACACCAGGCTGCTTTTGTCCGACGTTTGGAGCTTTTTCAAATCACCGATGGCGCTGAGCAGCTGCTGGTAGGAATCTGGTGAGGGAGCCCGACCGCCAGGGCAGTCATCGACTCCCTGCCGGATCGTTCCGGCGCGTACCCAGATGGTCGGCAACACGATGTCTTTTCCCTGGACACCATACACACCAATCTCCAGTACTTCGCCTGGGGACTGCAGTACCTCCCAAGGGATGACGCATTCGCCACTTTCGTCCAACATCACGCCAATCTGGATGTCCCCACAGCGGAACACCGCCTGCTTCATGAGGGACTGCCAGATCGGATGCACGAACTCAAAGCAGGCGCCATACGCCTGCACAGAGCCGCTGGTGATCACCTCCGATTTGCGCAGAATCGCATCCGCCTTTCGGACCTCAATCTGGAACATCAGACGCACCTTCTTTCCATTTTCTTACACACTCTTGCCCTCACCTCATTTCAAAAATTGCATCAAAAAAGGCAGCTGACTTTTTGTCAACTGCCCTTTAAAGGAAGAACCTACTGAATATTGAGTTGCTCTTTGAACCTATTGAAGGACTTGCGTATCAATCTCCTAGACAATCTCTGTCCCCAGCACCTTGAGATAAGCAATGACCGGTGCCCACTTGGATGGCGGGATTACTTGCCCGGGAGAGAAAAGGTTCCTCCAGTCGTGCTCTGGCATGCTGTCCAGGCCATACACATCCTCAAGGACCTGCTGTGCTGTACGAAGCAAGACACTGCCTTTTGGCTGTGGAATGGGAGACAGCGCGTCTGGCGCCGCTTTCCCTCTCCGCGTATACTCGCCGTCGATGGCTGCTTTGAGCTGCGTGTAGTCACTGGCCCGCACCGGCTGGCCGACGGCAATATTTTGACCGAGATTGGCAATCAGTTCTGCCTGCGCTTCGGCTGTGCAGGCGGTGTTGCATTGACCGGTGCAGCTGCCAACACAGGAGCCTGTGCAACTTCCTGAACAGCTGGTACAGCTTCCGGTGCAGCTGCCCGTGCAACCACTGCAGCTACCCGAACAGGTTCCTGAGCATCCGGAACAGCCGCTGCAGGTACCTCTGCATCCGGAACAGGTTCTGCTGCAATCTGCCGAGCAGGTCTCTGCGCAGGTGCGGGAACAGTTTTGCGTACAATAGGTTGTGCAGGCCATTATCCATTCGCCCCTTCTTTCCCTCTGGCAAAAGGACCTTCCTTTTCTGCATATTCATGCGAAAAGACTATTTTGTTAGTCGGGGGGGGGCGCACATCTTACGCAACTGCATATTGATACCTCCATTTTTTTACTTATTCATTTTTGGAAAGCCTTGCCCTTCTATCGATTCTTCACCCAAATGGAGATGCCTGGCACGCGATAAAAACAGGATATTTTCATCCCTTTTCCTTTGTTTTGGCGTGGAATCATCGGAAGAGGGCAGGCCCAAAATTTGAATGAATATACATTTATTCCTGACTTGCTTCTTCCTCCAGCTTCTCAATATACTGCGCCAGCAGGGCGTTATCACCGGCGTTGACAACAATCAAGGTAAGCGTTCTCCAAAAAACGCCTTCCATCAATGTTTTGCCATACGTGCGTCCGATGATACGCTGAATCAGCGGTATTTTTTCTTCCGCCAGCATGTCGCTGCTGCGAAATCCGGTTACCTCCGCAAAATCATCCACATAGTTGCTGTCAAGGTAACCGATCGACTTTAAGGTCGCAACAATATTCTCGATATTCTCACTGGACCTCTGGTCAAGCATCGAGAGCAACTGCATGACGATACTCTCCTGGTCTTGATCGGAAAAAGTTTTGATCTCCTCGCATTCAGAAACGCAATCTCCGCCGGTGTTTAGTTTCAGAATCAGGTTCGAAAAAGTCAGCATATACGAAAAATCAGTATCCATAAAGAATCCTCCTTATACAATTTCTGCCGCTAATGTTTTCAGATATGCGATGGACGGTGCCCACTTCGACGGCGGAACCACCGTGCCGGACGAAAAGCTGTCTCTCCAATCATGCTCCGGCAATCCATCGAGGGCATATAAATCTTCCAGAACTTTTCTGGCCGTACTCAAAAGCACCTTCCCTTTTGGCTGTGGAGGCACCGGGAATGAAGTGGGTGTGCCTTTGCCTCGGCGGGTATATTCCCGATCAATAGCCGCTTTGAGTTGGGTATAATCACTGGCCTTAATGGGGTTTCCTACGGCAATATTCAACCCAAGGTTTGCTATTTCCTCTGCCTGCGCTTCGGCCGTACAAGCGGTGTTGCACTGTCCTGTGCAGGTGCCAATACAAGTGCCGGTGCAGGTATTGCTGCAACTGGTACAACTGCCCTGACAACTTCCAGAACAGCCACTGCAGGACCCCGAGCAGGTACCAGAACAGCTGCTGCACCCGCTGCATCCTTTGCAGCTGCCTCTGCAGGTACCAGAACAGCCCTTGCAATCGCCAGAACAATCTCCCCTGCATCCCCTGCAATCGCCTGAACAGCTACCGTCACAGTCTCCAGAACAACCTCCGGAACAGCTGGTACAGCCGCTTAAACAGCTGGTACAAAGACAGGCTGGTGAAACCGTTTTATCTACACTCATTCACCTGTCACCTCCTCCGCATAGACGCCTGCAACAGCGACCCATTCCGTACCGTTGTGGAATTTCATCAGTCCATTTGGCTGAATCCATAGGACATTTATCTTTTCCGGTTCGGTTTCGCTGACCACATAGCCACCTCCTCCACCCGAACTGAGCACAATGGGCCGGCCATAAATGACACTCATCTGTATTCCTCCTTACTGCAATATTCTTACCTGGACAGTAACGTCTGACTGCGGCTGTTCTCCCTCCGCATAGACGACGACGGTACCATCCTGGTTTTCAAGCCAAATTTCCAGTACATCCTGATCCCGCAGCAGCCGCCTGGTCGCAAGGTCAGCGTACAGGTCAAGGGCTGTTTTGTCCGCCTCTACCAGCGCCGTGATGTCCTCCTGTGTCACCGTTTGGCAGTACAGAGCTTCGGTCGATTCGTCCGCTGCCCAGTTGGCTGCTGGCAGGGTGAGCGACCGGTAGGCGATTTCATAGTCCTTGCCAGGATCTCCCTTCTCACCCTTAATACCGCCGACCAGTTTAAACCAGGTAGCAGTGTCGGAGAGGGACACTCCTGTGTTTTCTTTGAGTGCAATGTAGGCAGCTGTCGCTTGCTGGTTTTCGGTCACAACATCAAGCGGCTGATAGGTTTCACTGGCCGAGTAGACCCCACGCGGCACCAGCTGTGCGCGGCTATCTGTCCGCTCATAGGCTCCTGTGGCAGGGTTATAGACCTCCCACCAGTTATCCTCCCCGATGCGGGGATAGTGCTTGATGGCCTCCTCTGCCGCCGCCTGCGCTTTCTGGGCCGCTGTTTCGCTTGCTTTGGCGTTAGTTTCTGCCGTCTGAGCAGCAGTTTTCGCTTCCTCTGCTGCTGTCGCGGAAGCGCTGGCTGCTGTCGCCCGTTCGCCCGCCGTTTTGGCCGATTCTGTCGAAGCTGCTGCACTGCCCGCTGCGTTTTGTGCCGCGGTCTCAGCCAATTCTTTCAGCTGGGCGGTCTCATTTTTCCACTTCTCGACATCTTTGGCGTAGGTGCTGACGGTGTTGATGGCCGCCGTGGCGGTATCCGCGCTGGACTTTGCGCTCTGCGCGCTGGATGCAGCCTGTTTTGCTGCTTCCAGCGTTCCCTCGTACCGCTCCTTGATAACGTTGGACTCTGTTGCAATGCTTTGCTGGATTTCCTCGGCCAGCTGCCGCGCACGCTCCGCATTGGCCGCCGACTCCTGCGCCGCCGTGGCGGAGCTTTTGGCGTTCTCGACCATCCCGGCCACATTTTGCTGAGCCTGATCCACATAATCTCTTAACCCAGGGATGGTCTGGTTTTCCAGCACGTTGACCACCTGCCGCAGGGATTCCGATTCCTCGGTCAGCTCCTGAGCTGTCTCGGTAGCTTCTTCCAGGACGGGCTTCATCTCAGTGAGGGCACTGTCTGCCCCTTCCATGGCATCGGTGATCTTCTCCACCGCCTCATTGACCTGCTGCTGGAACTGTTCCAGCTTATCCGGCGGCGGGACCGGTTGTGTCCCCTGCGGGTCTTTGCGGATAATCGCCGGATTGCCTGTCCACTTGGCGACAACGTTGTTTTTGGTGTCGATGCCGGTGAGCGTGAGCATCACGCGGCCCGGCATCAGAGTCAGTTCCCGGGTGATTTCCCAGTCCAGCAGGATATGCTCCTCGCTCAGGCGCTTTGGGAGAATCCACGCCGCCTCGGTGCCGTAATCCTCCGACACCGCCTTGATCTGATAGGACAGGGCGGTCAGATCAACCTCCTTCCGCGTCTTCGGGAGGACAAACTGCACCGGCTCCACATTGATCTCGCCCTGCATGTAGTAAAATTCCAGTGGCGGATAGTGGAGCCAGCCGCCGGTTGCATAGATTTTGCGCATCCCTTTCCCTCCTTAATTAATTGGGCTTGACAATATGGGATAAATCCCATATAATATAAGTATAAAAGATAATATCGAAAGGAACTCACATGTCGAACTACATCATTAACTTTTTCAAAAAACAAGACGGAAGCTGTCCCGTAGAAGAGTTTCTTGATTCCCTTGACAATAAAATGCGTGCCAAAATTTTGCTTGCCATTGCATTACTGGAAACAAATGGCCCCCAACTTCGTGAACCATACTCCAAACCATTGGGGGATGGTATCTTTGAAATACGAGCAAAACAGGGGAATAATATTACCAGGACTCTTTATTTTTTCTACGATGGGAAGCAAATTATTTTGACAAACGGTTTTGTTAAAAAAACGCAAAAAACGCCTTCTGCCGAAATTCAAAGGGCAAAAAAATACCGTGCTGAATACCTTCGATTGAAAGGAGATTATCAATGAGTGATTTCAGAAAGTACTTGGAAAAGCAGTTACAAAATCCAGATTTTAAAGCAGAATGGGATGCGCTGGAACCAGAGCTTTCCATTATGCAGGCGGTTATTGATGCACGTAAGGAATCTGGCTTAACACAACAGCAGCTTGCCGAAAGAACAGGTATCTCACAAGCTGACATCAGTAAATTAGAGAACGGAAATGCAAATCCATCTCTCAAAACATTGCAGAGACTCGCTTCTGCAATGGATAAAAAGTTAAAAATTTCGTTCGTATAAAAAAGAGGAGCATCCGCTCCTCTTTTTTTATACCTTCGGGCAGGTCTTGTACAGATAGATCGACCGCTGCACCGCATCATACCCCAACTGCCAGCAGGGCTCGGAAAGCAGCACGACAATATCATCGCCGAGCTTCTGGCGCAGCTGGAAATAGATGGCGCTGATGTACCGCGCATGGGTTTTGGTGTACTCCTCCACGATCTCCTGCCAGGTGATGTTGCTCTCATCCGGCTGCCCGAACTCGCGGATGTAGGACTTGAACAAGGTGTCCAGCGCCATCAGCTTGACGCGGTCCAGCTCCAGCCAGTTGCCGTCCTCTTCGGGGATCTCCAGGTAGGTGATGGAGTTGAGCGGCATCTCGATGAGCGCCTTGCGGATATCCATGACTGTCTTTTCCATACACTATTCCTCCTCGTTGTTCAAGCCGTCCCGCAGCTGCTCCATCTTGCGGATATACTGCGCCAGAAGGTCGTTGTTTTTCATGTTGATGGCGATCAGGGTCAGACCTTGCCAGAAGATGTCCTCCATCAGCACCTTGCCATAACCGGTACGGGAGAGCACCCTCTTTACGATTTCCTGCCGCTCCTGAAGGGTGGATAGTGCAAACGGCTCGCGGATGACGGCGGCAAAGTCGTCGATGTAGTTGGGGTCAAGATACTCCACCTGCTTTGCAGCAGTAACCAGCTTCTCTACCTCCTTGCTGTCCCGCGCCTGCAGGCGGTCGAGCAGCTGCCCGCTGACGCCCTCCTTCTGCTCATCGTTCATCCTGGCGACCTGCTCGCATTCCTTTTTACAATCCTCCCCGTTTTCCAGTTTTTGGAACAGCTGGGAGACGATGAGCAGAAAATCAACCTGTGTTTTTTTCATCGCTTTATTCCTCCTATTCTTCGCTCACGGCGTTGACATTGACGGCTATCGAGGTCATCAGTGTTTTGATATGGCTGAGCACTGGAGCCCATTTTGGGGCCGCTGCCAGCTCCCACTTGCTGAACAGTTCGCGCCAGTCATGCTCCGGGGCTTTGTCAAATTCGTAAATGTCTGTTAAAACCTCTTTGGTGATGGACAGGATCACCGGCTCGCCCGGGATCGGCTGCTTCTCAAAAGGCTGCGGTAGCTCCATTCCCCGGCGGCGGTACTCATTTTCCATCGCGTTTTTGATTTCGGTGTAGTCACTTGCCATGATAATTTTGCCGATGCCGATGTTGTCCCCCAGATGAGCGATCAATTCCGCCTGGTTCTCACCGGTGCAGGCGTTGTCACACTGGCCGGTGCAGTTGGTCTGACAGCCACCAGTACAGGTACCGGTGCAGCTGGTGCAGGAGTTGGTACAGGTGCCAGTGCAGCTGGCCGAACAACTGTTTTGGCAACTTCCCTGGCAGGAACCGGAACAGCCGTTGCAGTTGCCGGAACAACTTCCAGAACAGCCGGAACACCCACGGCATGTGCTGGAGCAGTCTCCCCTGCATCCCCTGCAATCGCCTGAACAGCTACCGTCACAGTCTCCAGAACAACCTCCGGAGCAGCTGGTACAGCCGTTTAAACAGCTGGTACAAAGACAGGCAGAGGTCTCTTTCGTTGCGCACGCCATCTAAATCCCCCTCTCATACCATTGGATCGGAATCAGGCGCTCGGCCTGCTTGTCCAGTCCCAGTTTGTTGTATAGCTTTGTCCAAAAATAGTAGTTCGCCGCGATCTGCGCCTTGAACATCCCGCAGTGGTGCTTGGTTTTGCAGTTCGGGTCGCCGGTCGCGTCATACTGCCAGGCGATACAAGTTGGACAGAGTGGCAGCAACGGGCAGTCCCGGCACTCGTCGTCCGCGCTCGACCAGGTTGTGACATCCTGCAGCCGTTGGAACCACTCGGTGTGCTCCTTGTCGGTGTAAAGCCCCAGGCTCAGCTCCCCGATGGGCCGCTCCGGCTGGTTATTCAGGCTGTGCTTCATGTACCGTAGGCACGGGTAGACCTTCCCGTCCGGGGCGAAGGCCACCATCCGTCCGTTGCCGCCGCAGAAAGCAGTGGTTTTCTGCCTCTCGTACTCCTCCTGCGATGGTTTCTGCACAAACCGCTCCTCAAACAGGCTGGTGTACAGATCCTTGTAGATTTCGTTGTCGAGCATCCAATCCGCCAGCTCGATGAGCTGGTCATATAGCAGTTGCGGGTGGTGCTCTTTCCAGACGCCCTCAAACACGCAGTTGGCCGGGATGTTGCGGTAGCCCAGACTGTACAGGTGCCGGATAGCGCCGGTGAGATAGGGCAGATTCTCGGGCGCAAGGGTGACCTTGGTGCCGGCAATCGGGTACATCTGGAGCAGATGTTTTGCCGCCTTGGACACTACGTCATAGCTGCCCGATCCGTCGTGGAAAACACGGCAGGAGTCATGCAGCGCCTTATCCCCATCGATGCTGATTCCGATGGAAAGGTGGCCGTAGTTTTTGCGGATAAATTCCTGCACCCGCTCGTCCTCGAAGAGCACGCCGTTGGTGGAAATCGAGATCATGTAGTAGTAGGCCCAGGGATGGCGCAACTGGAATGCCTTGCGCTTAAAATATTCGACCGTTTTATCGATGAGCTCAATTTCAAGCAATGGTTCACCGCCGATAAAGTCCAGGATGATGGCTGGGGCGGTATTGTCCACAAACTCCCCCTCAAACAGCCCGTCCACAATCTGCTTGGCCGTCTCCCAGCTCATCCGGCGGCTGGTCTTGTGGCACTCGTAGCAGTAGGTGCAGGCCAGGTTGCATGCCTCGGTGACACAGAAGGTCACATCCTTACAGAGCATGTCGTCCTCCTTGTTCTCCTCTTTGGGGTGCAGCTGGCGGTAGACGCGGGCAATCTCGTCGCTGTAGCTGGGGAAATCCTCCCGGGTCATGTAGAGCTTATTTCTCGGTGTCGGTTGCATTATTCTCCATCTCCTTCTTTGGTTGCATCTTATTCGTTCACTGTACCACCGTAGACGCCCGCGATGGCGAGCCACTGGCCGTTGGCGTAGACGCTCATCAGGCGGTTGGTCGGGTTGAACCAGTTGACGTCGGTATCGTCTGGTGCCGTCTCGCTGACCACCGTTCCCCCGCCGCCAGATCCCAAGGCACTAAAGTGCAGTATCTTGCCAGCAGGGTCGAGAACCACAGTCAATATAGTTCCTTTTATCCAGCTATTTGATTTAAGGGGTTTCCCGTTGGAGGTTTTGACGGTATAGCTCACGCCGTCTACCGTCCAGGTGTTCCCCGGTTCATAGATTTCCGGGGCCTCAAAAATGACGATCACCCGCTCATCCACAATGTCCTCCGGCAGGCCGGTCAGCTGGAACACACCGCCAACCTTCTCGCAATCCAACTCATAATTGGTGCCGGCACGCAGGCGAGTTAGGCGTTGCTCGTTGAAGTGAAGGTTCGGGTCGGTGAAGTGGCCATTGTGGCTATCCTTGCTGTTGTTGTGGTTCTCGACGTCCTTGAGCGTCGCAGATATGCCGTCATAGGAGATGTTCAGCTCGATGGCGCTGGCGTCGGTGACGGTAACCAGGATGTTGATTTCCATAGGGTTGGATGTGCCGTTGATGACCGCCAGCTTGCGCCAGCCTGGCGCAGAGGCGATGATAACAAGGTTCTCGTTTTCATCTATGACGCCAATTTCCCGCACCTCCCAGCCACCCACATCGACCGGCACATTGGTGCGGATATTAAGCATATTTGGGTTCGCTGGATCCTGCGTTACTGTGCATTCCCCGCGCCAAACTTCCCGATACAAACTGGTCATTTCTCGATCTGGGAGTACATAGTTGCCCTCGCCGTCGCCCAGCACGATATGGGTCAGGCGCAGCGGGGTTTTAGTCGCAAGGGCGGTTGCAATCAACTCCCGCCCCAGATTGGTGACGACGGCATAGTAGTCCACATTGTCCTCTTTGACAACAACGCCGTTGCTCGACGGCAGGACCGTTCCCGTCAGGTTATCGTTCATAGGTTCCCCTCTCCTTCTTTTTCTTTTACCGTGTAGACGATGTTGGCTACCGTCAGCGGCACCAGTTTTGTGCTCACTGGGTAACTAGCTGAGACAACGCTCTTCTCCCCGATCCTCCCCTGCAGGATTGCCGACGAAAAAGCGGTAGCCCGCAGCGGTGAGCAATCGGTGTTGATGGTTGTTTCCGCGCGGATATTGATGCCGACTCCGGCAGCAACCAGAGGCGGCAGCAAAAAGATATCCTCCCCAGGTTTGTATTCATACGGGAAGGATACGGTCAAGCTGGCCGGGCCGTCGGTGTTTTCGTTATAGCTTACTTTATCGACATCCCAGATGGTCTTCACTGCGGTGATAATGTCCCGGTAGGTGGTATTGGAGGTATTTGCCAAAATCTTGTATTTGAGGTATTTGCGGTAGCGGGCGTCGTCGATCACGTCAAAGTCGATGACGCCGCCCTGCGCTGCGAGCAGGCCCGCCTCTGCTCGGGAGAGAACGACAATGTCTCCAATCCTGTCCAGCTGCTCCCCCTCCGCTTTTTCGATGTCGAGCAGGAACAGGAGCTGCTGGAAGCACTGCTCAATTTCCGCAAACTGCCGGTCAAAGCAAGCACACAGCGCTTCGATCTTCGGCTTGCCCTTAAATTGGGACGGAAAATCCTCGATCAACGGTCTCATCCCAGCTCCACCTCAATCCGTTTGTCCTCCACCACGATCCGCTGCCGCACATCGGCCACGATGTTTTTGTTCTCTCCATACTCTTCCGGCTCCGGTGTTTTGCCACTATCGGTGGTCGAGTAGGTTTTGACATCGATGTATCCTACTCCGCTGACGCTGCGGTAGATGTCCCCCAACAACTCCTGGATATACAGTGTGCTGCCCGGCAAAATCTCGTCGCACTGCTCCACAAGGCTCTCTTTAACCAGATCCGCATAGTTTGGCGGCATTGCCTCCTTGCGGCTGGGGGTTAGCACTATCTGGAACCACGCGTACACCGGCTGCGGGCGGTTAAAGCACACCTCAACCGGCTGGCTGTCATCGCTTGGAACCTCCACTTTGGTGGCGCCATAGGTCTGGATTCCGCCGGCCTTTTGCTCCAAAATAGTCTGCGCGATCTCCATGTCGGAGCCGCCGGAAACCACCACCTCGATGCTGTGCGGCGGCCTACCATACGCATCTGTGAGGTTGGTTTTGTTTTCGTAGCACTTGACCGAGATGACGCCCTGCACACTATCCAAGATGGCCGACTCGATGGAGTTGGTCATACGGGCAGCGTGGGCGGAGATGCGCTTGATGTATGACTGGCGCAGCTCTACGTCGGTCTCCCGCGTGCGGCCCAAAACCGGCTCGATGAGGTTTGTGCAGGACAGAAAACCGGTGCGGTTGGTGACGATTTTGGTGATCGACTCGTTTGGCAGCTGGTATTTGCCGTAGTCCTGGCTCTCGAAATTGATGAGGCTCGACACACTGTCGGTCGTGAGGTTTTCGCTCAGCAACAGGGTGTTGTTACCTTGCTGGTTTTTGTCCTCAATCAGCAACATTCCGTCCGCCACGGTAGCGGTAAAATCTTCGGCTGGAATTTTGGCTGCAAGCGCCTGCAGGATAGATTCCCCATTTGGTTCCTCCCCGCTGCTGACACTGTACAGATCTCCATTGATTCCAACGGTGTAAACATCGTTTTCTTCCAGCGAAATGATCTTGATTTTTGCCTTGTTGCAGGACTGCCGGGTAATCTCCTTATCCTCCGAGCACAAAAACAGCAACGGCGGCTGGGTAATGGAGGAGATGATCGTCCCTTTTGGGATAGCGGAGCCATCGTCCCCTGTGCAGAGGATATTGTAAAAGGTTTTCTGATTCGAGATGCGCCGCAGGCCCGCAAACTGTACCGCGTTGTCAAGGCTTACCCCTTCTGCGCTGGATGGATACAGGTTATGATAGATTTCCTGCCCCAACTCCCACAACGCCGCAAGCCGGTCCGCCTGTCCGGTCAGGATGACGTTCAGCAGTGACTCTGGATTTTCCAGTGTATTGACGCCCCAGGCGTCAGACAGGTCCCTGTGCTCCTCCTTATAGATGGTATCCATCCTTTTGGGGACAAAGCCGGCAGGCGTCACGCCATAATTAGAGCTCATCGATCTGCACCTCCTCTTCGATTGCGCCCTGTGTGGTCTGGGCCTTAAATTTCACGCGGCATTTTCGCAAACGTTTGTCAATTTGCACGCTTAAACTTTCAATGCGGATTACCTCGGTGACGCTTAAAATCTGCTGCCTGAACAGCTGTTCGATAACCGCCGTGTTTGGATTTTTGATTAAGATCTGGCTGTAGTAAGGCATCCCGAAAGAGGTATTGAAGATCCACTCCCCCAAAAACCATCGCAGGCGAATTAAAATAGCCTGGCGGACACTGTCCGTCAGGCTTACATCCCCGTTCGAGGTCAGATATAGGTCTCCATCTTTATCCAGCAACAGGTCTTTCATGCTTTCCTCCTTTACTGCGGGGTACCGGTACTCCCAGCACCCGCTTCTACACCGCTGTGCGTGTGGTTCTGCAGGCTGATGCCTGCGCCAATCACATCGCCCTTCGTGGTGATCTGTCCGCTGACGGTGAGGTTTCCGATCAGGTCCGCTCCGCTTCCCGTCAGCTTCAGGACAGTACCGCTGTTTTGCAGCGTGATTTCCCCGCCCTTCATTTGCATAAACTGATCGTCGTTGCGTTTTAGCAGCACCTCGTCGTTGGACAGCATCGCGCGGGAGTCCTTTTGCCGGATGATAATGGCGTCTTTGTTCTGCGCCTCCTGCATCAATTCGTTTGGCTGCCGGCACACTCCCATGATGGCGATGGCGTTGGTTAGGTCATGCTTTAGGTCTGGAAAATCCTCGCCTCCACTTCGCCAGGCGTCCAACGCCTGTTCCGAGAAAAGCAACAGGCATCCGTCCCCAGGTTTTACTGGGAAGCAAATGCAGCTTTCCTGCGAGCTGCTCTGCTGGAAGTGAACCGGAACCTGCGCAATTTGCGGATAAGCCACCTTCTGCCCATCTGGCCGCTTAAATTTCCCTGTCGGTTTGACAATGGCGGTACATTTAGCCGCGTCGAAAGAAACAATCTCCCCTGGGATACAGGTATGCACCCCGTCCAGCGATTCCTGAACGGTATTTTTGATTTGTTGGACAAATTTTTGAATCATGATGCTGCCTCCACAATCTGCGCCGTACACAGCCAATCCCCTGACATATTGTCGCCCTCGAGCTTGACCGATTCCACGCGAAAAATACCGTTTGCTACCTTACTTTCCAACTGTACCAGGTCATTGACGCCGATGGCGGCATTAAGAAAATACCGGATCTCCCATCCCGCCTGTGCTTTGTTCTTGGAGCTGTTGTCCTCGGCATTGCCGGAGTTTTTCTCCGACTGGGTGAGTTTTTTCGGGCTTCTGATCAGACCCGTCTGCGGGCTGATGAGATGGGCGATGGTGGAAATTGGCTCGTTCGCTTTGGTGATCTGGATCACGCCGTTTTGGATGCTCCAAGTCAACCCATTAGATGCACAAACTTTGTCAAAGACGTTTTTGGCAAGTCCGACATAGCTGTAGCTCTCCAGTGGTTTAAAGGTCGCGCCCTGCGAGAAGGTAACCGGTAGCCCCATCTGACCGGCGGCGTCCTGCAAAATCAACTTAGAATCGGTGGTCTGCAGGTACTCAAAGGTCACATAGCTGTCCCGCAGTTCCTTGCGGCCGTCCAGCACGTCGATGGTCGTCTTTTGGTCGGCACCATCATCCTCAGTGACAACGTTGGTTACGGTGCCGGTCAGCACCATGGGGGTATTTCCCTCATATCCTGCGTTTAAAGTAACGATGCAGTCCTTTTCTTCCAGCGCCGCCTTGTGCTCCGGATTGAGGTTCCAAAGAGCAATCTTCGCGGTGTTGGGAGAAGAAACATCCGCTTTTTCCACCGAAAAATTGATGTGCAGCTGGGTGATCGCAAAGCCGGCAGCTCCTGCCTGTCCGGCCGAAAACTGATAAGCTCGCAGCCAGTTAGCCATTTACGACCGCCTCCTTTAAATCCGCCAGCGGGATGAACACAAACTGTGCATTCCCATTTTGAAAGTCCTCCCTGCCAATACGAGCCTGTACAGTAACAGCACTGAATAACCCCTCCGGAAGGTCGTGGCAAAGGTAAAAGAAATTGAGCGGGGAGTTTGGGATAATCTTAATCCCTGCCACATAGGGGCTGCGGTTGCCGTCGTAAATCCCAAACGTCCAGTAATTTCCCACATAGTTGTAGCTAAAACGGATCAGGTACTCCTTTCCGCTGAACACCACGCGGGAAAAGCTGTCGTTGTACTCTGGCACCTGAATCACAGTAATCATGAGCCACCTCCAAAATAATCAACAGCGCTTCCTACCATCGACTCAACCGCTCCTTCTCCGGCTATCGATTCAATGAGGTTGTAAGGAAGGCTTCCACCCCCGCCTTCGGAGGAATTCCCGTTGCTTGTACTGTTTCCCACTGTGCTGGTTGCTGTTCCTGTCTCGCTGCCATAGGGAGAGGTGTTGGCCGTTCCTGCCGTGGTACCGGTATCTCCTCCCCGACCATATTCAGATGGGATGGTGACGGTCTGGGCAGTGGTCGTCAGCACCTCTTTGAGCGCGATAGGGATTTCCAGCGAGGTTTTAGTCGATACATCGTAAGGGAGGGACAGACTGGTGATGCCCATATTCTGAAAACTTCCCTTGGCACTGGTAACAGTGATGAGCTGCCTGCTCTGGTAAAGCTCCTGGAAACGAGCTGCCACCTCCTGCACCCTTCCAGGTGAGGCATGGGAGCGGAAGGTGATCGGCGTATTGGTGACAATGACCGTCAGAGACAGTGTCTTCGGTTTGAGGATCATGGTATCCTGCACCGAATAGCCTTTCTCCACCGGATAATCAGGGATCTCAGCTTCCATCGCAAGTTCGTGGTGGATGAGCGCATCGCACTCGATTCCGCCGATATTGACCGGCTGCAAATTCAACTTCTTTCCCTCCTCTCTCGTTATCTGCCTGTCGCCAATCCCTTCGCCGCCTCGTCAAAGGTGTCATTGGCCGCTTTGCCCATCATGTCCGCACCTTTCTGCTGCATTTCTCGGTCGGAGCCGCAGAAGGTGTTCTGGATGTTGATGTTTTGGTTGACATTGTTCGTCCGGTTTCCTCCTCTGGCGGAAGTAGCAACGGTCGCGGGCTTAGGCTCGTCTGGATTACCAAATAAGAAATCACCCGCTGAATCCAGCGCGTTTGAAACCGTGTCTTTAACACCGCCGACAAATTCTCCAACCGGAGAGTCTTTCAGCCAGTTCCACGCGTCTTTGATTTTATTTAGTCCATCCGTAATCCAGCTGAATTTATCTGCCAGCCAATCCACAAAGCTCTGGAATCCGTTTTTGATATTGTCGATGACACCATCAAAAATACTAAAAAGGCCATCCCAGAAGCCTTCCCACAAGGATGAGATGGTGTTCCAGATTCCTACACCGATTTCCTTGATTGCTTCCCATGCGCCCTCCCAGTCTCCCGAAAAAACGCTGTTGATAAAATCGATGACGCCGCCGAAAACCTCAATCAAGCCAGAAAGGGCTCCGGAAATTCCATCTACAAAACTGCCGATGGCGGACAGGATGCGGTCCCCGTTTGCCTCCCAGAAGTTCCCGAGAAATTCTTTGGCCGCCGAGAATGCTTTTCCCAGAATGGTGATGATCTTTCCGATAATCTCGATAAGACCGTCGATGATATTTTTTATCTTGTCCCCATTCTGTGACCAGATGTCGCCGAGGAAATCCTTGACCGCTGAAAATCCTTTTCCGAGTAAGTCGATCAGCTTCCCCAGCAATTCTTTGGCTCCGTTGATAAAGGCGCCTATTTTCTCTCTGGCTGCATCTGCGTCGATACCCATTTTCTCGAAAAAGGTACCAATAACACTGGCATCGCCGTTCATAAAGGCAATCAGGTCGTCAATTGCCAGCGCAATCAGGGCAATCACGGCCACCATCGCTACCGTCGTCAACTTTATACTGGACAGTAAAGCTCTGATTCCCTTTAAAATAGCAGGTATTCCCTTCAGAAATCCCATAATTTTTCCAGCATTCAAAGCAAGCCAAATCGACCCTGCCGCAATGGCTATCAGTTTGAGCAGGTTTTCGATACCTCCCAACTGGTTGGAGAGTTTATCAATAAAGGCAACTGCCTTGTCCAGCCAATTCATCAGCTTTCCAAAAATAGTTACCAATAACCTCGAAAGCCTGTCTGTGATTTTGTACTGGTCGTTGATTTTAGCGACCCACACGCCCCACTGGTTGCGGATGTTGAGCAGCGCGTCCGACACGGTCATATTCACGTTGCCAAACGCGCGGTTGATCTCATCCGCGTTGTTGACGATGGCGTTTTTCAGGTCCGCGACGGTGATCTGTCCCGCACTCGCCATTTCCTCGAATTGCTCTTTGCTGGCGCCTACCTCTTTCTCCAGCAGCTTAATGGCTTCTGGGGATTCTTCGAGCAGGCGGCTCATCGTCTCGGTATCGACAACGCCGCGAGCAAAGGATTGGTTGAGTGCCTCCTGCATCTGGGCAACCTGTTCGCTCGATTTACCGGCCGACCGGAAGAGCTTGTTGCTCAGCTCCGCATACTGCGCGACCTCATCGACACTGCCAAACAAATCCTTGTTCGACTGCACCAGGTTACCGACAAATTTGGCGGTATCCCCGTAAGCCGTGCGGCTGTTTTGGGCTGCCTTTAAGATCTGCTGTTGGATCTCGGCCTGTTCGCCCATTCCTTCGGTGGCGCTGCGGATCTGGTTGTTGATCGCACCATATTCCTCCGCAATTTCGTTGAGACCTTGCAGAGAGAGGGCAACTCCTAACGCACCAAGCGCTTTTGCTGCCATGGACTTAATTCCGTCGATGGTTTTTTCAGCATTGGATACAGATTTATCATCAACCTCAAAACCCAGTGCGATCATGATATTGCGTATAGTCAAGCTCTCACCTCCTCAGTTCCTCAGCCTGCATACGCTGGATGTCGATGTCCCGCAGATACAGCGCATACAGTTTGAGCGCCTCGTCCAGTGAGTAGCAGTTTTCCAACTCCCACTTGGAGGCAAGGCCTGCTTTAATCAGCACATACATCCGCAGCTCCAGTTCGCCAAACTGCGAGGTGTCTAGATGGCCGTAGCGCTCTGGGTCATCGGAGCTGCCTGATCCTGGCCGCGCTCTCCAAAGAGGCTGCCGACTCTCTCGAAAAAACCGCCGAAGTTCTCCTTGAGGACATGGAAGGCCAGCACATACATCATGTCAACCTGTCCGCAGAAAATTTCGTCTGCCTGATCCTCGGTCAACCACTCCCCTGTAGATTTGGGGACAATGTTCTGGGAACAAAGAAGCTTTTTGAGCAGTTTTTCCAGCTTGTCCCCGCTTAAACCCGCAAAGGCGGCGGAAAGCTGCGGTGCAATGTTGTTCAGGTCATCGTCCAAGCTGAGCTTTTTGTCCTTAAAGAGCGGCGCCAAAGCTCCGACCGCCGGCAGCAGCAGTCCGGCAATCTCGCCGGACAGGTTCGCCGCCGTGAAGGCCGGAAAGGGGTAGAGAACATAAATTTCTCCCCCGACACTTACCTCTTTGCCGTTCATGCGTCTGCTGTAATTTGCCTGCATTATACGTCACCTCTCTCCGATTCTGCGGTGTAGATTACCCACTGGCGGGTGCCTCCAGATTTTCCAAAATCGCTGTTTGGCATCTTTGCCACCCAGGCAGTGTCGGCAGAAAGCAGCAGCTCGCCAGTTTTCTTCTTAATCAGCAGCGGATAGGTTTTGAGTTCTCCATCCTTGAGCCCTGCCGCCAGCCTCGCCAGAATGCGGTTTGCCTTGACGCCATAGAGATTGGTGAGGGTCACCTTCGAGCTAGCGTTGGGGTCAATAGAAGTTGTGACCGCTCCGTCGCAGCCATAGGTTGGCGCAACCTCCTCCGCCATGTCCTCGATGGTCAAAAAGCCGTCGTCCGCATATCCGGTCAGACTGTATGGACCAAAGCTGATCAGGACGTCCTTACAGTTATAGACAATAAATTCTCGCGTCATGATCTGCCTCCTTAATACTCAAGCGTGCCGCGCACTTCGACATTGTGGATTGCTCCGGACAGGCGCGCGGTAAATTTACAGCCCTTGAGCTGCCGGCTGGCACGCTCTGCCTGGGTCAAATCCCTTGCCCTTGGAACCGTTACAGTGTAGCCTGGGATTGCGTTGCCTTCCTCATCGTACTCAGTCGGTGCGATGCCTCCCATCGCCTGGCCGCGCTTGAGAGAACAAATGATCTGGTTTTGCACCTGCGCGATGCCGTTGTCGGTGTACGGGATCTTTGGCTGGGTAACAAATAAATTATAGATACGTTCTTGCATATCGGATTTCTGCCACCACATAAAACGGACCACGTCGATCCACTGCCCGCTAACGGTCTTGCCGCCCTGAGTGATCGCCTTGCCGCCGTACTCCACAAAGTAGGAGATGTTGGCCTCCTGCAACGCCTGCATTTGGGTGGCGGTCAGCTCCGCGACGGATACTGCATTGAGGGTCTTAAACGCCCAGGTCTCGCTGCCTGGCTCGTACTGCAGGCAGGCGACCGCAAAGGCGACGTTGATGTACTGGTCAGCGTCCACCTTGGCAGGGCTGAAAATCTCAAAGCTGTTCATGTAGGTGTCGACATCCAGGCTGCTCGCAGTCTCGGTGACAGTAAAGCAGGCCATCTTTTCGTGCGCCTCTGTCCACTTGGCGATGTCCTCATATTTTTCCTCATCCACTCCCGCTGGGCAGATGACAAACCACTCCGGATTCGCCGCTGCTCGGTCGAGGGTGTCTCCAAGGGATTCTGCGCTTCCGTCGGTGACGACGTTGGCCGCCACATAGATCTGCGACGGCTTCACCGCCTGTGAAAAGGCAACCGCCGCCGCGTCGTAAACTGCGTCCCCTTCGACCCAACCTGCGGCCTTTACCCCTTCCAGCGAGGTGTAGACGCCCAGCGGTTTGTAATCCTCCAGCGTCTTGGAGGCTGGCTCCGAACCGACAATCAGGATGGATTCAAACCCGCTCAGGGAGGTTGCCGGAGACGCAATCTGTATTTGGATATCCACAATATCGTTCAGGTTATTGCTCATTGTCTGTCTCCTTTTCATGTTCGTATGTAATTTCCGCGCTCTCAAACCATCCGCTCCTGTCCTCTGCCTGGTCGATGGTGCCGCCGCCGCTCGGAGATGGGACGGTGTTGTCCTCTCCCTGCTCTGCTGGCGGGGTGACGCCGGAGTGTCCGGTGGCTCCGTCGACAAAGCTCATCACAAATTCCTGCTGGGCGCGGTACTCATATTTGGATTCATTGAGGAGGGCGGTCACATCCAGCGTATTCCCCTCTTCGAGGATACTGATATTGTGCTCCTCCAAAAATTCCTGGCCGGCATCTGACCCCAGGAAATGAAGAAAGCCCTGCAGGTCACTCACCGCCGTGTTTCGAGGCGGCGGCGAGGTCATGCCAGGCTTTGCGGTTGGTTTTCTGCCGCCGGTATAGAGGTTGAGTGTTACCCGCCCCGTGCAAAGATACTGGTGGCTTATTTCCTCGTCCCCATATTCGTCCGGATGGACAGATCGCGAAACGTTTGTTAATTTGAGGGCCACGAAGGGGTACGGGGGTTTGACCTGATTGGTCTCGCACCACCGTACCACGGCCCCCGCGAAATACTTTTTGACCAGCTGCTCAAACAGCAGTTGTGCCTGTTCGGTTATCATGCTCTCACCTCCGGCGGGTCGGGTTGCTGGCCTTCCGGCAGGACAACCCACTGGCATTCCCAATGCGCGAGCGGAGTATGCGCCCAAAGGGATGCCTGCTCACACTCGTACCACTCCCCACAGTAATAGAGCAGGTCTGCCGGGATGCCGGTGCGTTGGTTTACGGTATGCACCTCATCCTTGCCAAAGCTCTTGACCCGCCGGGAGGATCGCTGGCCCTCCGGCAGGGCTTCCCGCTCTTTTTCATTGAGGGATTGGACATTCAGGCGTATCACCCTGTCTGTGTAGGAGCGGTAGCCGTTGCGGTCAGCTTCTCCAAAGCGGCGGAGGATGTATTTTGACTTAAACATTAGTCATACTCTCCCTTCTTGCAGACCATAGGGGAGATACTCCCTCTCAGTTGCTTGGTATTGATTAGCGGACGCTCAGAACCTTTAAGCCTGATGGTTGACGGTGCATTCGGAACAAAGTCGCCATCGGAGATCTGGTTCTGCACATAGCCGACCATCAGAACACCAAGATTATCGAGGGCAGACTGCGCGTCCAGCTGACCCTTGCAGATCTTCTGCACCAGCTGAGCAGCGGCTTTCTGGATTTCTGCGCCGTGCTGGTCGACCGTCTGCCCCAAAAAGGGGCGGGCAGGTATTCTGTCGGTTCCCAGCTCATTCCAGATGGCGATGTCCACAAGGTCCGCGCCCTCTTTTTCTTTTCCGTCGCGGCTTTTTTCCTTGTGTCTTTTCCCACCCTGCACGCCGACACGCACTTGTTTTTCCGAAAGTTTTTTTAGCTCCCGAAAAAATCTTTTCCCCTCCGCCGTCAACTTATCGTTTTTAGCCATTGCTCTCCCTCCTCACCATGATCGGGATAATTGCCTGCCGCAAGCGCAGGTACTCCAATCCATACGGGGTTTGGGTAAGCGATGAATCCGCTGCGGCCGCCGAAGAAGCACCGGAACCAAAGGAGACGGAGGTGGAGCCTTCGGTGTAGGAGGTCACCCCCGCGCGGTCGATGGCGCTGCCAAAGGCTCCGCTTTCCCCAAGGCCCGCCATCTTCATCCGGTGGGCCGCGAGGTAGGCTACTGCCTGTTCGTATGCCGCGTCAAAGGCGCTCTTGCTCACCAGAGGCTGGGTCAGGTCAAGCCAGGTCTGCAGGGTTGTGTCCTCCAGCTCCTCAAACTCCGGCGCGATGGTGCGCAGCAGTGTCAGCAGCTCCATAGCGATTCCTCCTTATTTTTTTGTGGCTCCCCTTTTGGCTTCTGCGTTGGAAGGCTCTCCGGCTGGAATTTCTGCAGGAGATGGTTTTTCAGTTGGAACCTCCGATGGAGTTACTTTTTCATCAGATTCCGCGTTCTTCCTTGCGACTTCTACCGCCCCACGGTCTTCCAGGAAGGAAACAATAGGATTGTTTTCATAGGCTTTCGGCAGCTCACCGCTTTCGCCTGGAAGCAGCATCATACTGCCCAGGTGGATAATCTTGCCGCTTTTGTTGGTGATGATATTCATCTATGTTTCCTCCTTATACGCCTACCGCGATGATGGCGGAGAGCGGGTAGTAGATCATGGCGCCAACCACGCGGGATTCGCATGGGATAACGACTTCCAGGTTACGATTCTGGGCCGGATGCTGATAAAACGGCATCGGGACCTCGATGGAAAGCTTGTCCTGATCTTTGGTGTACAGCAGAGCCACGCCTTTGCCGTCGGTTTTGGCTGCGTAGGGATTGGTGTCGGTCGCGGTGGAGTTGAGCTCCGCGCAGGAAACAATCTGGATACCGTTGAGGTTATCCTGCAGATATTTGAGCGCCGAGGTGGCGGTCTCTGGGATGCGTTTGAGGCTCAGCTTAGTGTAGGTGTCGGATGGGATTGCCAGAGTATCCGGATGCTCTGTGTTCTGGGTTGCGAGGTTGACCTGCGCCAGCATACCAGAGACGTCCGCGATGATCTCGTCGATATTCTTGCTGCTCCATGTGGTTTTGGAGCCCTGCGCTCCGGCGGCAAGGGTGTACAGCGGGATGTCATTGTCCTCGCTGAGTACGCCGACCAGATTGTTATCTGGGTCACCTTTCCATGCGATGGTGTTGGTCAGACGGTCGATGGCATAGCGGGCCGCCTCACCGCGACGGGCATCCAGACCTTTGCCGGCCAATCTGGACGCGCGCATATCCTGCACGCTGTAGCCGTAGCTGTCGCCCAGCCCTTTGACGTGCGCGGTCTTGGGCTGACCGGCAACGTCCGCGCGCGGCAGGTCATCGGCATAGTTTGCGATGATCTCGGCAAGGCCGCGTTTCTCGTAGCCGTAGTAGGTTACAGTTTCCGCGCCTTCCGGCACCTCGTGGGTGACGGGGAACATGCTCAGGGCGGTCAGCTCCGGATAGTTGCGGTCATAGGTCTTGCCCTTGACATAATCGAGCTCTCGGGCAAAATACAGGCTCGCGTCCTCCTCGCTGTCAAAGCGCATATCAGGGCTGGCAGCGATGGTAGCGGCAATGCCGGAGCGTTCCAGTGTTCTTCTGTCCGATTGGTCAAATGCGGTATGAGTATTGTTCATCTCGTTTTCTCCTTTCCCTATTTGCTTTTTGCTGGCGCTGCTGTCTTGTGCATCTGGTTGTAGAGCATGATGGGCGCGATGTTGGAGCTGTCCTTGCCGCCGATGAAGCGGGCATTGAGCTCCAGCGTGTTGGCGCCGTCCGCCGCTGCCTTAAAGCAGCCCACACCGGTGCCATTGATAATCAGATGCACGGGATCTCCGTATTTTGGTTCGACGCCATCCGCGATGCGCACCCAGATGCGGCCGTACTGCATGACGCCAACGGTGGTTTTGGGCTGGATCAGCAGCTCGCCGTCCATATTCATTTCGCGGTTGACGTCGTTGATGACGATGCCCTCAAACTGTTCAAGGGTCGCGCCGGTGGCAGGGATTTTGACATTCGATCCTGGCTTATCTCCCTGTACAACGCCCATACCTGGCTTGAGAGCGGTATCCGCCTGGCCATTCAGGCGGCTGACAACAGCGTGCTCGCTCAGGTCGTAAAAGCCGCCGGCAGTACCGGCAGCCATTCCCTGGCTGTAATTTGTCCACATATTCATTTACTTGTTGCCTCCTTCTTTTTTGTCGGTACCATCCATTCTGGCGATCATTCCGGCACGTTTGGCCGCCGCGCTCTGTGCGTCTGGAGCTTTGCGGACTCCCTTTTCCATACCGTCGCCGCGCATCTGCTGGCGCTGGTAATCGACGCCCTTGCGCTTGCCGATACTCTCTTTAGTGATGTCGTACATGGCGTCGATGTAGGCCTTGTCCTTGCCGTCCAGGCGAATATTCGGGTTCACCTTTTTGATAATAGCTTTCTTTGCGTCCATCGGCTTCATGGTGTCGATGCCGTCCATGTGGAGCTTGTCGCCCAGACGGATCAGCTCGATCTTCTGGCTGATGTAGGCATCGATGCTGTCCATGTTGACCGATTCCTCTTTCTTTTCCTCCGCTGGAGCAGCTTCCGGTTGCGAAGCACCCTCCTCGTCAGAGTTGGTTTCCTTTTCTCCGGACGCTTCGTCGAAGTCGATCTTTGCCTGCAGCTGCGCGATGAAGTCCAGCAGCTTCTGGATGTCGGCATCCTGCTGGGCAATCATCCCGTTGGCCTCATCCATCGTCTCACAGTCTCCGGCTGCGTCACGGCGGTCGCGGTTTTCCTTGACCTCCTGCACAGGATCAGCAGCGGTTTCTTCGCCCTCATCCTGATTTTCCTGGGTATTTTCCTCCCCTTCGGAATCAGATGCTGGCTGGTTATTGAGCATGCGCTGCTCTTTGCGTTTTTTATACTCTTCCACCAGCTGGGCGATCTCCTCAGGTGTCAGGCCGTCTTTTCGTTTGGACATGGTGTTTCCTCCTTTTTCTTCTTGTGTATCTTCCCCGTCAATGTTCAGACGGGCGCTATCCCCTGCCCGAGCCTTTTCGACCAGAGCCAGGTGGTTAACGCGGATGTTGCGCTGTATAGCGTCATAGGGCTGCCCCTGCCACTCCCCTGGGACTTCCTCCAAATCGAGGCTGTACCCCAGCGAGAGCTCCCGCAGCCCGTAATCCAGCTTGCGCGCATCGTGGATGATGATCTGCGCACGGACGTTATCGCCGTCCTGCGTTCCTTCTGAGAGGATGGTTCCGATCTGTTCCTGCTGCACATTGTCGCTGTCGATCATGCCAGCCTCATGGGTCAGGATCACCGGCTTGCCCTTGTAGCTTGCAAGGCTCTCCTGCGCAAAAACTTCCTCCGGCAGGCGCAGTTCCCTGCGGATGGAGCCGTCCGGTCGGCGATATTCAAAAATACCCACCCTTGTCAGGATGGGATGATCAATCAAATATCCCTCTGAGGTAAAATAAGTTTCGCCCAGAGGGATACTGTCATAACGCTGTTCTATTTTTCTTCACTCCTTTTCTCCCAAGGGAGGGTGATGTTTAAGTTAAACACCGGCAGCGCCACGCAGCGGCAGCCGTAGTCCTCCCCTGGATGGCACCTGCGGCCGGTTTTGGGGTCTACGACCGGCGGGTCGTCCCAGCGGAATTTCTTCCTGTTGAGCCGCCGGTGGCTGTCCCGCACGCGGCTGTCCTGTGAGGTGGACCAGACATATTCCTCCACGCCGGCATCCTCCTGCTGGTGCTGGGAGATCCTGGACTGCAGCTTGCCGATCTGGTCGCGGGCGATAAAGCGTGCGCGGCTCTTGTTGGTCTTGCAGATGCGCTCCACATCCTCGGCGATATCCCGCACGCTGGCGCCAGCAGCAAAGCCGTCCATGATGGTGCTCTCCAGCTTGGCTGTAAGCTCCTTTGGGATAGTGGAAATCAGGTCGAGGTTCTCGCGGATCCACTGTTCCAGAATCTGCTCATAGAACTCGCCGCTGTAGTAGTCCTCCATGATATTGACACTGAGTGTTTTTTTCACCGCCTGAAACCACTGACGGTTGACCGTCTTTTCGGTAAGCAGGCCAGTTTTTCGCAGCAGGTCGGTGACGCGGTGGATGCTCAGGATTTTGCCGGTGATGCTGTGATAGATCTCCTGCACAATCCCTTTGAGCTTGCCCGAAAAATCCGAAAAGCTGTCGGTGCGGGCCTGCTCGTTTCGTTCCTGCTCAATGAGGCGGACGATTTTGGGCAGGCTCTTCTGCACCTCCTTTTCCATCTCGCGGGTCAAATTCACAAACGTTTGCGAATATTGCCGCTCGGCCGAGACGGCATATTGCGGGACGTGCTTTGACTTGAGCTTGTCGTGGTTGCAGAATTTGCGCTTGATCTGCTTTTGCAGGGCCATGCGGTAGGCAAGGTCGTTCACGGGGTTCACCTCTTTTTTGACATGAAAAAAGGACGGCACAAAACTGTGTCGTCCTGTCAGTTTCTTATAAGATTTCGGCGATGCCCTTTGCAAGCTGAGCCGCCTTTTTCATCAAAGAGTTTTCCTGCAAATACTCCAGCCCACGCAGCGTGATTCGGGGATTGCAGAAGGAAATGCTACAGTCTCCGTCGGTGGAATATTTCACCTGAACGCCGTCTACATATCCTTCCTTTGCCAACATTTCCCACAGTGCCAGCCAGCGCCGCTCGGTAACGCCGAGCGCCTCCGGTGTCAGCCGGCTACGGTCAAGCTCGTCCAGATCCATCGCCTTTTCCAGGTAGTGCAGGATGCGGTAGATGACCTTGAAGTTATCCATTGCTGTTTCCTTCCTAATCAGGCTTTCTTTAGTGTCCAAACAGGCTGTTCGGTCCGCACCATTTGGAAACAATGGAGGTTGGTTTGCCTTCTCTCAGACATTTTTCCAGTTCTTCCTTGTATACCTGCGCTGCACACTTATCTCCGATTCGGTCAAAGTCGGCATAATTGAAAGGAATAAAACGTTTACCAAATCTCCGCTCATATTCTTCTTTCAATTCATCCATTTCATCTGTACATATAATTTCAGAATCAACTCGTGCCACGTACATTCTTAATCATCTTCCCCTTGTAACTGTCTTTTTATCTTTTCACATGACTCATAAACCTCAGGAAGGTTTTTCTTCAAAAAATCCAACTTCGGAATATCTCGAAAAGCAACTAAAGAATAATAGTTAGCAAAAATTTCTTTTTCTTTATTTCCTTCTTTTTTCCAATATTCCTCAGGGTGTTCATAGCGAAAACTATACTTCCCCTCCGAAATAGCACTACAAATATCAGAAATAAATCCTTCTTTATCTTCTTTGCAGAATTGTTGAAATTTCTTTCTATCAGCGTCAATTTGCTTTTTGGAATTACTGACTTTCTGACGGAAATCTTCATTCTCAGCCACATTAACAAACTGATTGTCAATTCGATGTGCTAACTCGTGCGTAGTAACAATCGACAAATCAATATCCTGAATGGATTTTTGAGACGTGTCATAGTAGATTGCATCTCTCGATGGAGAATACCCAAACGGTGAATCTTCTGTCAGCTTCGCTGATTTAAACTCCACCGAATCCATTGACTGTTTCAGGTAGGTTCTGCATCCCTCGTCCATTTCCTGCGTAAACTCGTCATAGTCTTTTCGAAGCGTGTCAACATCCATCTTTCCGTCCGATGTGACATACTTTTTCGCAGGCATTGACTTGCTCGATAATTTGGAAGAACTTCCTCCCCCACCCGAGCCGCCGACCTTTCCTGGGCGGCCTTCATGGTTAAAATTTCCGCTGCCTTCCCCACCATCTTTGGCGGTTTCTGGGTTCATTATACCACTTTGCCGTGCTGGCTGTCCAGCGGTATCGGAAATCGGATTATCATTCGCCTCCAGCCCTTCCAGCAGCGCTGCCCAGCCGTCGTCCTGCTCGTCCTCTGGCTGGTTGTCCAAGATGTCCTCGATATTGAGGCTGCCATCCTGGGAGAGCGCCCGCCGTACCTCATCAGGCTGCAGCACCTGCATGTCGATGTACAGCTGCGCGGTCTGGGCGGTGGCCTGCGCCCGCTGGGCCTTGGTGAGCTCTACGGTCGCCTGCTCTGCTTCGCTCAGGCTCCACAGCGGCTTAAAGGTTGGCTTGATGGTCCCTGGGTCCTCGATGCTCCCGTCGTACACCCCCGCCTGCGTCACCGCTTTGAGCAGGGTACGGATATTTTTTTTGAGCATCCGCTTTTGGATACCCTCGACGAAATTATAGTAGTTTTCCAGATCGCTTTCGCCGGTAGCGTTTTCCCCCGACGGCGACCGGCCGAACAGGATGGTCTGCGGGATGCAGGTGACGGCGGAGAGCAGGTTGTAGGTGCTTTCCAAAATCTCCTGCGTACCGGAAAGCTGGAAGGTCTGGAAGGCATAATCCTCGCCGTCCATATCCACTGCGATGGAATTGAGCATCCCGCGCGCCTGGTCGATCACATTGAGCCGCTTGAGCACCGCTGTGTCCCCGCCCTCGGCGGCGAGGGTGCTTTGAAGGTTCTTCTGTTTGTATACCGGCTGCACGCTCTTTTCAATCATGTTGGCGGCATTGGTGTGTGTTTTGAGCGCCCGGGACAAATCCTTGTGGATACGGATATACTCCGGCAATCCCCAGTAATAATACTGCTGTGCTGCCCCGTACTCCGGCAAACTGCCGTTTTTAAAAACTAAGCACCTGCTGCGATGCACTCGAAAAGTGCCGCCGTAGGTGCTGGATACATCGAAATATTCTGCTTTCCCAGTCCGGTAGGTATCTGGGTCCGGCTGAACGATTGCCCGCTCATATACTCGCAGCTCCTCCACTGATCGGACGTCCTGCCAGTTCACCGGCTCTTCCAGTCCGCCGCCATCGTCCAGAAGCATAACGATGATGGAGCCGCCAAACAGCCTTGCCCAGCGGATTGCCGTTACAGCCTTTTCCTCCCAGTCCAGCCGGTCAAGCGCGTCGTCTAAAAATTCCCTCAAGTCCGCATCCGAAACATTATATTCCATACCATGTTTCAGTGCTTCTTCTGCCGGTCGGTCAATAATCTTGCTGAACAGTCCATTGTTTTGGTACTTCTCAGCAAGGTCATAGTCGGGTATCCACATTTCCCCCGTCTGCGCTGTCTGCGACTGATACAGCCGCATAACATCAGAAAACCCGTCTGCTCTGTATTCCAATTCTTTCCCTCCCTTTTAAATCAATCCTTCCAGACTAAAGGAGGAAGAATTGTAATAGGTGTTTGCCTGCGTCTGCGCGTCCACCTGGTCGTCATTTGCACCGTTCGGGAATACTGCGTGTTCCTCAACGAAATCATGCACCCACGGGGCAATGGACGGGTCTGGCAGGTAAATGTTTCCTGCCTCCGCTACTGCCGTTACAGCATTGGCGCGGACAATCTTGCCGCCCTCCGGTTCCACCGGTATCAATCCGGGGATTTCTTTTCGCAGCACATCAATAACTGCTGTGCCGTTTGCCTTATCCTCCACGAGCTTGCGGATTGCCTGCGGCCACTTGGCAGAGAGTGAGCGGATAGCACGCAAGGTCTCGGTAAAGCTCATTCGCCCGCGCACCTGGTCGAGCAGGTAGCGGCTGCTTCCCTTTCTCGCCCAAACCTGCCCCACCACATAGTCGGAGGACTGAGCGTCCTTGAAGGTGCAGTCCCATGATTGAACAAAATCATAAAGCCCATCCGGTAGAACTTTGTAGTAATTCCACCATTCTCGCTTGAAGGTTCCGCCTTCGCCCGGTGTTGGGTGCTGCTGATACAGTGCCGCCCAATCGCGGCTGCCGACTGTCACCTTCATCTTTTCGAGGGCTTCTTCATCGTATTTCCACTTCCAAAGTGCCTCTCCTTCCTGCCGCACATCGTAAGGTTTGGGCGGATATTCGCAGACGGCTGGCAATTCCAGTATTGTCCACTGGTCTGCGCCTTCCTGCGCTGCCTTAAGCAATTTCCCTGCCAAATCGTCCTCGTGCCATCTTGTTAAGGTCAACAAAATACACCCGTCCTTTTCCAGACGGGTGTAGAGGGTTGAGGTGTACCAATCATATACTTTTTCTCGCATGGTGGCGCTGTCCGCGTCTTCTCGGTTTTTTACCGGGTCGTCGATGATGATATACTCGCCGCCCATACCAGTAATACCGCCGCCGACACCGGAGGAGCGGTAGGTCCCTCGATGGTTCACAATTTCAAAAATATCACTGTTCCTCAAAAAGCTTCCCTTTGCCGTACTACGGATATTTTTTCCAAACAAATGACTTTGAGGAAAAAGCTCCGCATACTTTTCGCTGTCAATCAGCCGCTGCACATCTCGGTTCATGCGGCTTGCAAGGTCGGCAGAATAAGAACAGGAGATAATCGAGGTGTCCGGGTTGCGCCCCAGCAAAAAGGCGGGGAACTTGCGCGATACCAACTCGCTTTTTCCGTGTCGCGGCGGCATAAACACCATCAGGCGGCGGATTTCCTTTCTTGCAAGCTTGTCCAGATATTCGCACAGCAGCCGATGGTGCCAGTTCATTCGATACCGCTCATCGACAAACAGCACAAAATCACTCATGTTGCGGCGGGCAAGCTCCCGCTTTGCTTCCTCAATCAGCAATTCCATCATTCTGTCCATCCGGTTCCTGCCCTTTCTGTATCAATCGTTTCAGTTGTTCTTCGTCCAATTCTTCCAGCACTCTGCGGCGCGGCTCCTCTTTTTCCCGAGTTGCCGACTGCTGCGAGCGGAGAATCCGCAGCTCGCTGAAATACTGCCGTTTCTCTTTCTGCACTTTGGTAAGCTCTGCCTGTAATTTTTGGATTACATCAAATACGTCTCTGGTCCTGGTGGTGGTTTCCACTTGTTTGGAGCGGCTGCCCTTTGTCCCTTCGCTTTCTACCGTTCTGCGCGTTACCCCGTCCAGAGATAACCCGTTTTTCTGGTCCTGATATTTTTGAATGGATTCCATCAGCTGGCGCTCTCGGACTGTCAGCAGCATGATTTCGTCAATGAGCAGCTCTGCCGGATTGTCAAAGTTCATCTGCGACAGACGATTCAATTCTTCCTGCGGAATCATGTCCATCGTGGGGTTTGCATACAGCCCGTGAACGTAGCGGTTTTGGTTTCCTTTCTGCCCACCCCGCTTTCGTTTCGGTGTTTTTTCCTCAATGGTAACGTTACCTTTCGATTCTGCCGCGTTACCGATTGATTTGGTAACGTTTGGTAACGCTTCCTTATTCTCCCAATTGTCCTGATTTTTCCATTTTCGGACCTGGCTTTCCGATACGCCCAATTCCTGCGCAATCTCTTTGAGCGTGCGGCTTTTCCCCGATTCTTTCCACAGCTCAAACGCCTTGTCTCTGTTCGGACTTCTCGGTTTGGGCACCTCTCACCACCTCTCTGTCTGTCCCGATTGGAACCTTTATTTTAAAATTATTTTGTTGCACCTGTTTTATCCGTCCTGCGTGTAAAGAAATAAAAAAACGGAGTATCTCCTAAAGCCAGCAGGAGTTTAATTACATACTGCCCTACAATCATAGCGGGCAGATTGTCTACAACACCATAAAAAGCAATTGTAATAAAAATAATGGTATCAACAAACTGGCTCGTCATGGTGCTCAAGTTGTTTCTAAGCCACTTCTTTTCCCCATTGCACTTTTCTTTCATCTTGTGGAACAGGAACACATCCAGGAACTGGCTGACGCTGAACGCTCCTAAAGATGCCAACGTCATACGCATTCCCTGATTCAGGACAATCTTTAAAGATTCCTGTAATGATTGGCTCACTGCCTGCGGCGGGATTGCCAAGGACAAATATCCCAACGCCAAAAATATCAGCTGAACAATGATTCCTATTTTAACGCACTCGTTTGCTTCTTTCTTGCCCCAGATTTCTCCGATAATGTCTGTTGAGAGAAAGGTCAGCGGATAAGTCACGATTGCCCCTGCTACTGTAAAGCCTAGTACAGTGATGATTTTGCCTCCAAAGAGGTTGGACATCACCAGACCAATCATAAAAATGCTGTTTAGCAAAATCAGGTTAAAATTTGTTTTTCTCATTTCCTTACTCCATCCATGTACTTTTGAAATTTTACCCATTCTCCCATGTTGTGGGAAACGAGCTTGCCGAGGTTTACTTTTCTGCCTTTTTTATCTAACACCCTTGTTTCAATGCAGCCCTTGTTGAAAGTGTGCATCTGCTGTCCTCTGGCAGCCGCAATGGTCCATGAGGCACTGTCTACGGAGTAAAATTCGTATTCGTTTAGTGATTTGGTTTTTGTAAATCCCAGTCCATGCACCTTTACTCCCCGGACTGCCGCATAGTGTACCAGCTTCTTTATCAGCTCGTATTCCTGCTTCTTTACATGGAACACCAGTCCTCCGATTGCAACATATTTGTATTCCCTGCACATTTTCTTCCAGTACTCTACCCCGCGCCCTTTATGCCAGACGGGTATGCACTGTCTGCCGGTTGTCCGTTCCATCTTTCTGCGCCATTCTTCTACCTTCGCCAGCCCGAAAATGTTGTCCACATCAATTTCGATAAAATGCTTCACCTTGTACTTCACGATAAAATCAATGTAGCGGTCCACATAGGCTTCCATCTGCTCCAACGTCACCTTTTGACCGTTCATGTAGCTGAATGCTCCGCTATCCAGTAGGAAGTTATCGTTGCCGACCGCCTGCATTGCCTTCAGGCAGGCTTTTTCTCCGTTGAAGAAGGTTTCCAACACATACCGTGGCTGATATTTCCGAAAAGCCTCGTCTCTGGTCTCCCGGGACATTCCCTGACCGGTAGATGCGAGAAATACTCTCACGGTGTAAACTCCTTTCCGCAGTGCGGGCATACAATCTTTTTAGGCGTTCTGTCTTTTACAATCTCGGTGTCCTGCAAAAAATCATCATCGCTGACATTCAGCTCATCCATCGCCATGTCCGGAAAGTCAAATACTGTCATGTCGATATTCAAAATATCCGCCAATTCATCTGCCAATTTGTCCGGGTCCCACGAGGAGAATTCCGCGACTTTGTTATCTGCCAGCCGGAATGCTTTCACCTGTTCTTCCGACAAATCTCTCACGCAGATACAAGGCACTTCCTCCATTCCCAGCTCCTTTGCCGCCAGCTTTCTGGTGTGCCCGGCAATGATTACATCGTTTTCATCGATGAGGATTGGCACTTTAAATCCAAACTGCCGGATTGATTCAGCAACTCTCTCCACCGCATCCTCATTGTTTCTCGGATTGTTTTCGTATACTTTGAGTTCATCGAGTCTGCGATAGACAATTTTTAACTCTTCCACATTTTCCCTCCTAAAAAATCGCATGAAAAAAGCCGCACCTTTTACAGCGCAGCTTTTTCCTCTGGGTTTAATATTAAGTTTGGCAGTATAGTTATTATACCACATCCTTTTCTTGCTTTGTTCCCAACTTTTTCCCATCGTCGGTAGCATCCATGTCATAAAAAATGTCTGCTCCAAAAAGCATCACGGACAGCTCCTCTGTTGCAAGGTCAATATCCCGGAAAACTGTACTTTTGGAAACCGATTCCTTTTCTGCAATCAGCTGATAATCCTTCCCTTCCAAGGCATAGGCTTTCAGCACCCGGAATCTTCGTTGTTTTTCTGCGTTCCCCTTTTCGCACTGTAAACGGTACAGTTCCAGCATCGATTCTGTTTGCTCCACCAATGCCTCGGTTCTCCCTGCGGAGATGGCTAATCCCTCCAAGTAAACGTCCTGCCGGCTAGAAAGTTGCTGCGAATAAACTCCCTGCGGGTCGTTTTGTGCCGATTCCAAAACCTTTCGCACATCAAATACCGACTGAGTTGCATGGTCTCGAAAGCGCTGGAGATGGTCCAGGAGCAATCTTGTATTCCTTAACCTCCAATCCCTCCTTTCCTTCTTCGCTTTTTTTCTCTGCCCTTCTAGGGTTTCCATTGTCACTTTTGCCGCCTGTTCTGCTGCAAGTCTAATGATTTCCTGTTCCGTTAATCCCATAGCCTTTTGCCTCCCCCTTGATGCAAAGATGGTTTTCTGATAAACTAATATTGTCATAGATTTCTTTGCAGAGGGGGAGGGCTTTGGCTCTCCCTTTTTGCTGCTACTTTTTGCGTTTATACGGCTTCGATTCTACGATTTCCACAGCAACAACCATATTGTCGATTCTGGCATCCATGCAAGGGAGCTCATAATGCTGCGTACTGTTTAATTCCTCTGAGGTCAGGTCAAAATGTAAAATTCTTCTTGTTGGGTCAATTTCCATGTTGCACTCGTTTTCCACAAATGCACTAATATCTCTCGGGGTCAACTGGTCTGGGTAAAACGCCAAAACATTCTTCCCAAACTGATTTCCAATCACCGCAAAAGAAATGTATCCTTTGTACGGTCCGCACTGCAAAGTCACCCGGACGGTCTGCTCCCAGTCCTGTAGGTTGGATATGTTGTTGTAAAATTTCATAACCACTCCTCCGTTATTCCTCAAGCAATCCAGATTCTGATTTGTCGTCAGAAGGATTTAGCATGCTGCGGATAAGCCTATCGTTTTCCGCCTGTAATTTTTCGAGCCTGTCCGCTGCCTCATCCAGCAGCGTCCTCTTGCTCCGGCTGGGTGTTGAGCGCAGAGCTTTGATGATTTCTTGGGTTTTCATCGCTGTCCTCTCCTGTCAATAATATTGCTTCCAGAATCAGCTTTTCTTTTCCAAGTTCGACAACTTTTAGAATTTTATTTTCCCCAATTCCTTTGAGTAGCAGAGTTTTTATATCCTCCAGCAAGCGTCAATCAGCAGGCAGGCATCCTCTTTTATGTGCGCTGCTATGTCTTCCAGCGGGATATATCGCAATCTGGAATCCTTTTGTCGGACCGCGTTAAGACTTTTCGGGTAAATCTTGCAAGGCATCGAAAACCTTTCATCCACCTTGCAAAATCGCATCTCACCAGTCTGGAAGAAATTCTTCCACTCATAGAAGCCGGTGTAGCAGCTCTTCTGTGTACTGTAAAAATACCGTCCGATTTCCTTGTGGTGATACCGGCTGCTGTCCTTGTCACCGCGCCCGTCCATCACTGAAACAACATCAAAATACCGGGCACACCAACCATCCTTTGTGGGCTGGATATAAACAAAGTGACTTTGGTCCTGCATTCGCGCCACCTTGTCCCTGTATTTTCCGTTTGCAATGAGGGTGACTTCGCTGTGACAATGAGGGCAGATTGCCGTTCCTTTGTGTTTGGCTCCTTGGATATCCACCATCTGATTGCAGTAGGAGCAAAATCCTTTCTGGATTTTCTTTCCCTTTTGGTAATTGTAAAAGATGTACCGATAAGGCTTCATCACCTCGTCCCGTATCCAGTCCAGCACCTTCTGCGGGAGTGGGTGTATCTCCTTCATCACCTCGTCCACCATCTTTTTTGTTCTGTCTCGGCGGCGGTTTAATTCGGTTTTTCTCACCGCTTCCTGATACCTTTTCAGGATAGTTACTCCACCATCCCCTGAACTTACAAAAGGGAACGGAGCATTATTTTTGCACCATGCTCTTACCAAATTTGTATCTTCCGGCATCATGTGATACCAGCCGGACCCGTCCAGTGCATTTGCTATCGTTGCATCACTTGGTTTTTCCCTGCCTGGGAACTGGGAAAATAGCTCATCCGGTTTTTGGAACGTGCGGTAAACCGGGGCTCCTGAACTGCTGTATACAGTAAAAATCAGTGTATCCCCCTCTGTTCTTGCTCCTGCTATGTAGTTTCTACCTTTGCGGTGATAGCCACAAAACGTTTTTTCGCTATACTCTGGTACTTCTATTGCCGGTGCCGGATCGTAAGGGAGCGCCATCCATTCCCGCTTTTCTGCCAAACGCATACTGCCTGCCTCCTACAACAAATCTTCCAAGGAAAAACTAAGCCCTGTTACTTCTTCCTGCTGTTCCTCCTGCGGCTCTTCAGAAGCAGCCTCAGAAGCACCAGCTTCAGCTTTGCTGATTCCGTAAAACTCGCAAACCAGTTTTTCGGAGAGCGCATCGTCCATCTCAAAAAATCCGCCCTTCTGGTGGTTTCTGGCGTAATCTCGAATCTTCTTTGCACAATCCGAAAGAGCCATCCCCTTCTTTGCAAGGTCCTGCTCTACAATCTCGGATGCTCCCTCATTTCCCTTGCACAGTTCCAGCAGTTCCATGCCGATGCAGTGTTCCAAACTGCCTTTTTGATACTGTTCCATCTGCTTGTTTAACTGCTCCATTGTCATTGTGATTCCTCCAATATTCTGAAACGTCTGTGATTTTGAATGATGTTTTATCAGGATAGCCGGCTCCATTTCCTGATTTTGTTTCTCTTGCGGTGGACAAAGGGATTTCATCCACTCAAGCCAGCGCCTTGTCCACCGCGTTGGCTATGGAGATGGCTGCCATCGTGCAGAAATCGCTCCATACTTCCCATGCCTGGTGTCGGTAGAGGAGTTTTTTAAACTCCCCCATAAAGCCCGCTGACCGCTTTTCTAGCTGTTGCTGCTGTCGCTTAGACATTTTTATCATCCTTTTCCAAAACAGCTCCGCACAGTTTCGGGTCATTTAGGCATGGCTTTTTGTATCGTGCGCTGTTCGTGCAGTCTTTGTACCCGCAGTCCGCACAGCAAAATCTTCCTCTTCTACGGTCACAATAAAAAATTTTACATTGTCTTTTTTTCGCTTTCATAGTGCCCTCCATAGGTGACATACTGCTGCAATGCCTCAAAGTCGATTGACGACGAACATGGCTCTTCTTTTTTTCTTGTACGTTGTCCGTTGGATTCCGAGCGTATGTTTTGTCGGAACTGTTCCGGTGTCGCAATACCTTCCCGGAGACAATTATCTAATACCGTCTGCACATAACGCCAGCTTTTCGCGCCCGACAATGCTGAATACTCAATAACTGCCCTCATCAGCTCGGGAGTTACTTGTTTTTCTTCCAAATAACCACCAACTTCTCTCTTCACTGCTGCTGTTGCCGGAGTTATGTTTTGCTCAAAACAGCGTATCATTTCTTCACGCGCGCGCGTAACAACAACAACAACATTTTCTTTACTTTTCTTTATGTCATAATTCTCGGAATAACTAGGGTTTTTCTCGGAATAACGGGGGTTTTTCTCGGAATTATTTAAAATAGGGTGCATTTTAATAAAGCTTTGCGTTTCTT
>OFML01000127.1_pt1 | contig 78697 bp, 66 predicted proteins | sample 1541831 | NCBI WGS metagenome assembly OFML01 (sample SAMN04209237, study PRJEB22552) | human gut metagenome | biome: gut; material: feces | host: Homo sapiens | place: USA: Oklahoma | reverse complement strand
ATGACATCGCCAAGGCGGTGTCATCAAGCCAGGTCGTCATCGTCTCGGGCCAGACCGGTTCGGGCAAGACCACGCAGCTGCCGAAGATCCTGCTGGAGCTCGGCCGCGGTACGCACGGCCGGCAGATTGTGCACACGCAGCCGCGCAGGCTCGCCGCGCGAACCGTCGCCGAACGCATCGCCTCCGAAATGGGCGTCCATCTGGGCGACGAGATCGGCTATCAGGTGCGGTTCACCGACGAGACGTCGCCGAAGACCCGGCTGCGCGTCGTCACCGACGGCATCCTGCTGGCGCAGATCCAGCGCGACCCCCAGCTGCGGCAATACGACACGATCGTCATCGACGAGGCGCATGAGCGCAGCCTGAACATCGACTTCCTGCTCGGATACCTCACCGCGCTGCTGCCGAAACGTCGCGACCTGAAGCTGATCATCACCTCGGCGACCATCGATTCGGTGAAGTTTCAGGAGCATTTCGAGCATGCGCTGCACGAGAAGGTTCCAGTCATCGAGGTCTCCGGCCGCACCTACCCCGTGCAGGTCGTCTACGAGCCGCTGGGCACCGCGCCCGCGCTGATGCGGCACGTGCCCGGATTCGAGACCGGCGCGATGCCCGGCGAGGAATCGTATGCCGAACTGTCGGCGGCGCCCTCCGACGGCGGCCGGGACCGTGGCTCATCTCGCGAACCCGACATGGACATGCCCACGGCGGTCGCCAGGGCGTGCGCGGAGCTCATCATCCATTCCAGCCATGAGCGCGGCGCCCGCGACATCCTCGTGTTCGCCTCCGGCGAGCGCGACATCCACGAGTTCGAGAACGCGCTGCGCCGCCATTACGGCCCGCGCGCCGACGACATGCGCCACCCCGACGCCATCGAGATCATGCCGCTGTTCGCCCGCCTGTCGTCCAAGGAGCAGCACCGCGTCTTCGAGCCGCACACGCACCAGCGCATCGTCATCGCCACGAACGTGGCCGAAACGTCACTGACCGTGCCGGGCATCCGCTACGTGGTCGACCCGGGCACGGCCCGCATCAGCCGGTATTCGAAGACCGCCAAGGTGCAGCGGCTGCCCATCGAGCCGATCAGCCAGGCGAGCGCCGACCAGCGGTCCGGCCGGTGCGGCCGTATCGCGGACGGCATCGCCATCCGCCTGTATTCGCGTGAGGACTACGAGACCCGCCCTCGGTTCACCGAGCCGGAGATCCTGCGCACATCGCTGGGTGCCGTGGTGCTGCACATGCTGTCGGTGGGCGTCGCCCGTACGGCCGAGGATGTGACGAATTTCGGGTTCATCGACCCACCGGACATGAAGGCGGTCTCCGACGGCTTCAACGAGCTGACGGAGCTCAAGGCGATCGGCCGCAAGCGCGGCGAGGTGACGCTGACGCATGTCGGACGGCAGCTCGCCCGCATCCCCATCGATGTCCGTCTCGGCCGCATGGTGATCGAGGCCGCGAAATCCAGCACGCCCGACACGTTGGCTGCCGTGCTGGTGATCGTGGCGTTCCTGAGCCTTCAGGATCCGCGTGAACGCCCGGACGAGGCCCGGGATGAGGCCGACCGCATCCACAACCGGTATGCGGACCCGTCCAGCGACTATCTGACCGCGCTGAACATCTGGGACCGTATCTTCCAGGCCGATGGCGAGCCGAGCAACAATGCGCTGCGCCGTATCTGCAAGAGCGAGTATTTCAGCTGGCTGCGCGTACGCCAGTGGAAGGACCTGGTCAATCAGCTGACGGAGATGTGCCGCGAACTCAAGTTCAAGGTCGGCTCCCCGCAGCCGGTCTCCCGCCCCGATCTGGCGGTACGCCAGCTGCCGATCAACCAGCAGGCGGCCCATTCGCTGTGCTGCTCGTGGGACGACCGCGGCATTCACACGTCGATGCTCTCCGGCCTGCTGTCGATGATGGGCATGCAGATCGTGCGCGAGCCGAAGGCCTCCGATTTCGCCGGTCTCAAGGGCGCGGCGAAGGCCAAGGCCATCAAGCGGGCTCAGAAGATGGCGAAGAACGACTATCAGGGCGCGCGAGGCACTCATTTCGCATTGTTCCCGGCCTCGGCCGTGGCCAAATCCACCCCGCAGTGGGTGATGAGCACGGAACTGGTGGAGACGAGCCGCCTGTGGGCGAGGTACAGCGCCGCCATCGACCCGGCGTGGGCCGAGCCGCTGGCCGGGCAGCTGACCCGCACCACGTATGCGGAGCCGCACTGGTCTGGTTCGCGCGGCTCCGCCGTCGCCACGGCGAAGGTGCTGCTGTACGGTCTGCCGATCATCGCGGACCGCACCGTGCAATGGGGGCGCATCAACCCCATGGAGGCCCGCGACTTCCTGATCCGGCAGGGCCTTGTCGAGGGGGACGTCCAGCAGCGGTTCAGCTATGACGATTTTCTGGCCCGAAACCGCGACATCCTGGACGAGGCGGCCGAGGACGCCAGTCGCACCAGGCAGGTCTCGCAGTCCGTCAGCGACGAGGACCTCTACGACTTCTACCAGTCGGTCATCCCCAATGACGTGACCTGCGTCGCCGACCTGGCGAAATGGTGGAAGCGCGAGCACGGCGAACACCCGCATCTGCTCGATTTCGACCCGGACAAGGTCGAACGCCTGTCATCGGCGGAGTCGGTGAGCCTCGCCGACTATCCGGACCATTGGCATGCGCTCGGCACGGACGGCCAGCCGATCGACCTGCGGCTCAGCTACATCTACGACCCGCACGACCCCGCCGACGGCGTGACCGTGCACGTGCCGCTCAAGGCGCTGTCCCGTCTGACACCGGAACAGTTCACATGGAACGTTCCCGGACTGCTCGACGAGCTGATCGTGGGGCTGATCAAGTCCCTGCCGAAATCACTGCGCGTGCAGTTCGTGCCCGCACCGGACACCGCGCGCAAGATCCGCGCATGGATAGACGACCGGTATCCGGCCCTGCCCGGCACCGGCACATCCGACGGCCAGGGCCACGCATGGCCCGACCTGCCGCACGTGTTCACCCAGGCGGCGATCGACACCGTGGATGCTCAGATCCACCCGGAGGTGCTGACCGGCGAACTATGGGAGAAGCTGCCCGCCTACCTGCGGATGACGTTCTCCATCGAGCAGCAACTCCCCGCGCCGCGCAACGCACGCGGGCGGCGGCATGCACGCGGCCCGGTGAAGGTACTGGGTTCGGGCAAATCCCTGACCGCGTTGCAACGGCAGTTCGCCGAACAGGCGGAGGCATCCGCCCGGCGCATGGTCGAACACAAAGCGGAACAGGCCGCCAGCCAGGGCAAACTGGTCGAACAGGCCAACCTGCTGCACAAGGCCGGGGCGACGAGCGAGTCGCGCGCGGTGATGCTGTGGCGGGGCGCCCTGGACGCGCTGCGCATGCCTTCGGAGCGTATCTCGTCTCGGTGGCTCGGCGCCGAGGCGCTGATGCTCGCGTCGGCGCCATACCCCTCCACCAAGGCGCTGGTGGAGGACCTGCAGCTGGCCACCGTCAAACGTCTGCTGCCGAACATCGACACGCTCCCCGACGACGATGCGCTCGCCGATGCGGTGATGGGGGTGACCGAGGTCTACGAGGACACCGTCTACGCACTCGCCCATGATGTCATCGCCATCCTGCGTGCGTACGCGAATGTCGACAAGGCGACCTCCGGCAAGGCCGACCTGCCGATGCTGTCGGTGCTGCAATCGGTGCGCGAGCATATCGCCACGCTGGTGTTCCCCGGGTTCATCGGCGCGACGCCGCCCGCCGCCCTGCCGCGCATACCGAAGTATCTGGAGGCCGACCTGATCCGTCTCACCAAGGCGAAGAACGACAAGAACCGCGACGTGCGATGGGCCTGGGAGGCCGACGAGGCGCGACAGCTGGTCGACAAGGCCGTTCAGCGTGCCAAGACGGAGCCCGCGGGCCCACGCCATGAGGCACTGACGAAACAGGCCGACGACGCGCGCTGGATGCTGGAGGAGTTCTACGTCTCTCTGTGGGCCCAGGAGCTTGGCACCGCGAAGCCGGTCAGCTTGCAGCGAATCAAGAAAACGCTCGGCAAATAGCGCTGTGCGCGGCCTCTCCCCCGTCGCCGCGCACGGCCAGTCCGCGCATCCAACATATCCCCGCGCTACAATGACGGACGATGACAACACGTAAGAAGCAGGGGAACAACACCGGGCGGACCGGAGGACGGAACGGCGGCAAGCAACGCAACCGCCGGCCCGGTACGCCCGCCAAGAAAAACATCAGGGGAAACAACACCAAAAACACCAGGCACGGCACAGCGGCACGGTCCGCGATCCGCCGCCCGAAGCCGAAGGCCCGACGCAACACGCTGCGCCGCTGGTGGAAGCGGGCTGGATGGCGCAGGCGCATCCTCGCGGTGGCGGGCACCGCGCTGGCGGCGGTGTGCGCCGTGGCGCTGGCGTGGGGCACCACCTCGTTCGTCGGACAGCGCATCGCGCTCGTGACGGCCGAGGAACGACAGCAGAATCTGGGCGACCGATACGGTTTCGACCCGGGCAACATCATCTCCGACGGCCAGTTCTTCAACGGCTATGCGATGAGCCGCACCGAAGTGCAATCGTTCCTCGATGAGCACGGCGGCGACTGCACCGGGACGGGATGCCTGAAAAACCGCACGTTCGACACCACGGACCAGCCCGATGACCGGTACTGCGACGGATACGACGGCGCCAAGGGAGAGACTGCGGCGACGATCATCGACAAATCGTCGCGATCATGCGGCATCAGCCAGAAAGTGCTGCTTACCGTGCTGCAGAAGGAACAGCAGCTCGTCACCGCGAGCAAGCCGACCGACTTCCAGTTCAAGGCGGCCATGGGCCTGAGCTGCCCCGACGACAACGACTGCGACCCGCAGTACGCAGGCTTCTTCCGGCAGGTCTACGGCGCGGCGCATCGATACAGGTATTACGTGCGGCATGAGGCATCATACGGTTACCATGTCGGCAAGCTCAACTTCGTCAGGTTCCATCCGAACACGGGCTGCGGCGGCGCCAACGTGGTCATCGGCAACAAGGCGACCGCACTGCTGTACATCTACACACCCTACCAGCCGAACGAGGCCGCGCTCGCCGCTGGAGCCGGGGAAGGAGACTCCTGCTCCAGCTACGGCAACAGGAACTTCTCGATCATCTACCGGGGATGGTTCGGAGACGCAAGGCACTGAGACGGCCATTGCCGGCCCGCATGCGGAACTGCGGCAGAAAACCGACCTTCGCCATGTGGCTGTAATGCGGCAGCACCGCGTAATTCGGCGCGAGCGCACACAGGATGTTGCCGGCGAGGAACACGCCGATCAACGTCAGATGGGTGGCGAACCGCGACACCAGATTGCCGACCGTGACCTCGGAGACCCGCAACCCGTGGGCGATGTCGGGCAGGATGCCCACGACCACGAAATCGCTCATGCCCAGCACGAAACTGGACGCGATCAGCGTGACGGCCGGCAGCATGAAGAAGCGTTCACTCCCCTGCCACCCACGGATGGCGGAACCGGACATGACCGTACCCCTGCTGTTTTTCTCTTCTTCCAGACGGAACATACATTAGCGGCACCTCCTGCCGCGCAAGGCCCCCGAGACACGCAGGAGACGCGCCGAAGACGCACGGCCCATCATTCACCGGCGATTTCGACGGTCTTCACCTTCCGGCGCTCGCGCTGCACCGGCACGCCGCCTACAATGGGAGAAGACATGCATCACCGTGCGCGGCCGAGAGACAAGGGAACAGGCATGGGATTGTTCAGCAGGCATCATGACGACGATTATGTATCGCCGTTCGATGTGGACGATTCGCCGGCGTACATCAGCATCGATTCCCAGACCTCGCAGGTCGACGAGCCGGCGTATCAGCAGCCCAAAAGCGGCCGAATCAGCCCCGATGCCGATCGTCGCCGACCGGCAGGCAAGCCGGCCGCCCCGAGCCCCGCAGACAAACCAGGGCCGGCACGGACCGGAGTGGGCGATGCGCCCCTCAATCTGCCCTACAACGGCCATCCATATCGCGGCGGCTACGGACACGTGCAGTCCAAGAGCGACCGCAAACCCGGCGGAGCCACGAAGCGCCAGCGCCGATCCTGGGTTGCCGTCATCGCCATAATCGTGTTCGCGCTGGGATCAAACCTGGTGAGTCATATCATCAGCACAGGCGGCAGCAGCGACTCAGACGACTCATCGTACTCATTCAAGTCGCCCTCCCAAGACAACAAGCCGACCCGCGTGAAAACCGGCGAGACGACATCGTTCGGCAACCGGAAGGCCACGGTCACCATAGCCAAGGCGACCACCGGCCCCACGGATCACGACGGGCACAAGACGGTGATCATCACCTACCATTGGAAGAACACCGGCGATGCCAATACGACCTTCGGGGAACTCGCCATGGACCTGCAGGTGTATCAGAGCGGCATCGGCCTGAACAAAACCTACCTGCACAGCCGCGGCGGCTCATCCATCGAAGGGTACAAGACGCAGTCGGACGACATCAAGATCGCCAAGGGCGAGGAAAGCGACGCGACCATCGCGTACCAGCTGAACGACGCGACGGGCGACCTGTACGTCGTAGCCAATCAGGCGACCCGCTACCATGAGGGCATCGTGTCCGCGTTCAAGGCACCGACCAGCGGCACGCAATACGAGCAGGTCCAGCCTGACGACATCGCTCCCGCCCCGAAAGCCGCCGAGGCGGAGAAGCGCAAGATGAAGCGGATCAGCAGCTACAGCGGGGACGCCCTCGTCTCCATCGACGACGTGACGACGGGCCCCGACGACTATCAGGGCCGTCACACCATCATCGTCACCATCACATGGGTGAACCAATCCGAGGCCAATGAGCCATTGTCCAACGCCGTGAAGCTCACCGTCACGCAGGACGGCTCACAGCTGGAAATGAACTACTACACCGAGCCGCCGCTCCCACAAGGGTACGAGAACATGAGTTTCAGCCGCTCCGTCCAGCCGGGGGTCCTGGCCAAGGCGACGGTCTCCTATGTGGTCGAAGACCCGGGCCAGCCGGTCAAGGTTCGCCTGTCCAGCACCTACGGGGGCAACGACATGGCCACCAAGAAGATGACGCCGCGCAAGGTCGAGTGACCGCAGCGGCATCCTGCGGCGGTCGGTTCGGCAAGCAAAAACGGTGTGGGGATGATGGCCGGATCAGCAGCCATCATCCCCACACCGTTTCTTGTTTGCCGGTAGTCGGCCGGTTTCACGTCACGTCAGAGCTTGGGCAGGTACTTCTTCAACTCGTACGGCGTGACCTGGCCACGGTATTCGTCCCATTCCTGATGCTTGTTGCGCAGGAAATACTCGAATGCATGCTCGCCGAGCACGTCCGCGACGAAATCGGACTTCTCCATGATTTTCAGTGCGGCGTCCAGCGAATCCGGCAGCGGCTCGATGCCCATCGCCTGACGTTCGGCGTCGGTCAGCTCCCACACGTCGTCGCTGGTCGGCTCGCCCAGCGTCATCTGCTGTTCGATGCCGTCCAGACCGGCGGCGAGCAGCACCGAATATGCCAGATACGGGTTCGCCACCGGGTCGAGTCCACGGAACTCCATACGCGCGGAGTTGCCCTTGCCGGGCTTGTACTGCGGGATGCGCAGCAACGCGGACCGGTTGTTGTGACCCCAGCAGATGTAGCTCGGCGCCTCAGCACCACCCCACAGTCGCTTGTACGAGTTCACGAACTGGTCGGTGACCGCGCAGATCTCCGCCGCATGATGCAGGATGCCCGCGGCGAACTGTCGGGCGGTCAGGGACATGTTGAACTCCTGGCCGGCCTCGTAGAACGCGTTGGAATCACCCTCGAACAGGCTCAGGTGCGTGTGCATGCCGGAACCGGGCGCGTCGGCGAGCGGCTTGGGCATGAAGCTGGCGTGGATGCCGCGCTCCAGCGAGATTTCCTTGACGACCGTGCGGAACGTCATGATGTTGTCGGCCGTGGTCAGCGCGTCGGCATACCGCAGGTCGATCTCGTTCTGGCCGGGACCCGCCTCATGGTGCGAGTATTCGACGGAGATGCCCATCTGCTCCAGCATGTTGACGGTGGCGCGGCGGAAGTCCATGCCCGGGCTGCGCGGCACATGGTCGAAATAGCCGCCCTCGTCGATTGGAGTCGGCGCCTTCGACCAGTCGGTCTGGTTCTCGAACAGATAGAACTCAATCTCCGGGTGCACGTAAAACGTGAAACCCTTCTCCTTCGCCTTGGCGAGCGCACGCTTGAGCACGTGGCGCGGGTCACCCAGGGACGGCTCGCCGTCGGGCGTGAGAATGTCGCAGAACATGCGAGCGGTACCCTGCGGGCCGCCACGCCACGGCAGTATCTGGAACGTGGACGGGTCGGGCTGCACGATCATGTCGTCCTCCGACACGCGCGTCATTCCCTCGATGGCGGAACCGTCGAAGCCAAGCCCCTCCTCGAACGCCGCCTCCAACTCGGCGGGCGCGATGGCCACGGATTTCAACGTGCCCAGCACGTCAGTGAACCACAACCGAATAAAGCGCACGTCGCGTTCCTCGACCGTGCGCAGGGCAAACTCTTGCTGCTTATCCATAATCCCTCATGGTTTCACGTCCGTGTTACGAGACTCGTTAACATGCCATCGGACACGCCGGGGCATCGCCGGAATGTCGCTCCCGCGTCGGCGTTATCGTGGAGCCATGAGCGAGAACCATCCCATCATCGATATGTCATGGCACATGGCCGACACGCCGCTGGGGCAGGCCAAGGCCGGCATCGCGCTGCGCAAGACCACACCGTTGGAGAGCCACGCCGACTGGAAGATCGTGCCGCGCCGGCGCGACGTGATCGGGCTTTTGGAGGAACAGTCGGCGCAGCGGGTGCCGGATCTGATCCCGCTGAGGTACTACCGCATGAGCGATTCCGCGTTCACGTTCTACCGCGGCACCGCGCTCATCATGGCGAACGACCTCGCGCACACGCCGACCACCGGCATCCCCGTCCAGGCGGTCGGCGACGCGCATATCGGCAATTTCGGCATGTTCCGCTCCCCCAGCGACCGGCTCGTGTTCGACATCAACGACTTCGACGAGACAGCCACGGGACCGTGGGAATGGGACGTGAAGCGGCTCGCGGTGTCCGTGGAGATCTGCGGGCGGGCGAACGGCATCAAGGAGAAGGACCGGCGCAACGCGGTCGCACGCTGCGTGCACTCGTACCGCGACCATATCCGCCAGTTCTCGCAGATGGACTTCCTCGACGTCTGGTACGACCATCTCGACGTGGAGGCGGCGCTCGACCATTACGAAAGCACGGTGAACGGCAAGCGCAACCGCACGTTGCGCGACGCCGCGCTGCGCGCGTCGGTGCGTGATTCCGACCATGCGGCCGCGAAGCTCACCTATCTTGACAGCGGCGAGAAGCGGCTGCGGTTCCGCTCGAAGCCGCCGGAGCTGGTGCCGATCAGCGAGCTGCAGGACTATGCGGATCTCGGGGTGCTGCGGGAGAGGCTGGACGCACTGTATGACAGCTACCGGCAAAGCCTGTACGAGGACCGGCGTTATGTGCTGAACCGTTACCGGTACCATGACACCGCCCGCAAGGTCGTGGGCGTCGGCTCGGTCGGAACCCGCGCCTGGGTGTCGATTCTCACCGGACGGGGGCTTGACGACCCGCTGATGCTGCAGATGAAGGAGGCCAACGAGTCGGTCTTCGAACGGTTCGTCGGCCGCTCGCCGTATGCGACGCATGGCGAGCGTGTGGTGCAGGGGCAGAAGCTGATCCAATCCACTGCCGACGTGCTGCTCGGCTGGGCGAGTTTCGTGGCGGAGGACGGCCGGCCGCGCGACTATTACGTGCGCCAATTCTGGAACGGCAAGGGCTCGATCGACATCGATCATCTGAACGCGCTGGGATTGTCGGATCTGGGCCGCATGTGCGCATGGTGCCTGGCGCACGCGCATGCCCGCACCGGCGACAGCGTGGCCATCGCCAACTATCTTGGGGGCACCGACGAGTTCGACCAGGCGATAGCCGCGTTCGCCCAGGCGTATGCGGAGCAGAACGAGGAGGATTACTCCCTGTTCAGGAAGCTCATCAAGAAGGGCGAGCTCCCCTGCTCGAAGAAAAGCGGCGCGAAGAAGTGAGCAGGGGCCGCCGGCCGCCCAGCCGACGGTGACGGGCGGCGGGGGGGGCGGCCCCCGTCGACAGCCGTATCGGTCAGCGGGCGACTTCGAGCGCCTCTTCGAGCGTGAACGCGCGGGCGTACAGCGACTTGCCGAGGATGGCCGAGTCCACGCCGAAATCGGCGAGGATCTTGATATCGCGCAGGTCGTCCAGCTTGCTGATGCCACCGGAAGCGGTGACCTTGGCATCGGTGCGTTCCGCGACCTCGCGCAGCAGGTCGATGTTCGGGCCGCTCATCATGCCGTCCCGCGCCACATCGGTGACGACGTAGCGGGAGCATCCGACCGAGTCGAGGAACTTCATCGTCTCGAACAGGTCGCCACCCTCCTTGACCCATCCGCGGGCGGCGAGCGTGTGGCCGCGCACGTCAAGTCCGATGGCGACGCGGTCGCCGTACCGCTTGATGACCGAGGCGGTCCATTCGGGGTTCTCCAACGCGGCGGTGCCGATGTTCACGCGGGCCGCTCCGGCCTCCAGCGCGGCGGACAGCGAGTCGTCGTCACGCACGCCGCCGGACATCTCGATGTTGACCTTGTCGCCGAGCTCATGAACAATCTCACGCAGCTGCGCGCGGTTGTTCCCCGTGCCGAACGCCGCATCCAGATCGACGAGATGAATCCACTCGGCGCCGGCCTCGACCCACGTGCGGGCCGCTTCGAGCGGGCTGCCGTAGTCGGTCTCTGAGCCGGATTCGCCCTGGCGCAGGCGCACGGCCTTGCCGTCGCGCACGTCGACCGCGGGAAGCAATGTGAGTGACATGGTTGTTCTCCTTTGGAATCGTTGAAGTCGTTGAGGCTCGGGGCCCGCCGTCCGCGTTGCCGGGTGAGTCGGGGTTCCCGGCCGCGCCGGCTGGTCATGCCGTTCAGCCGGCTACTTCGAGAACGTGCCGACCCAGTTGCGCAGCAGCTGTTTGCCGGCGTCGGCGGACTTCTCGGGGTGGAACTGGGTGACCGACAGCGGGCCGCGCTCATAGGCGGCGACGAATCTGCTGCGGCCATACGTGCACCACGTGATATGCTCGTCGCCGCCCAGATCGACCTGCTCGGCGCTCAGATCCTTCGCGGTGGCGCTCATCGCCGCGTAGGAGTGCACAAAATAGAACCGTTCGTTCTCCACGCCTTCGAGCAGCGCGGAACCGGACGGCGCTTCGACCGTGTCCCATCCCATGTGCGGCACGACATCGGCATCCAGCAGATCGACGGTACCGCCGATCAGTCCAAGTCCTTCGGTGGTGTCTGCGTGCTCGTTGCCGCGCTCGAACATGATCTGCTCGCCCACGCACACGCCCAGCACAGGGCGGCCGGCACGCAGACGGTCGAGGATGACGCGGTCGCCCGACACCTCGCGCAGGCCGGTCATGCAGGCGGCGAACGCGCCGACGCCGGGCACGACCATGCCGTCCGCCTCAAGCGCCTGCCGGTAGTCGGAGGTCAGTGTCGTGTCAAGGCCGAGATTGGCGAGCGCACGCACCATGGAACGCACGTTGCCGAATCCATAGTCGAATACCACCACCGATGTCATGTCGTCTCCTTCAGTCTGAAAATCCTTGGCTGCACGGGCACGGGCGGCGTCAACCGCCGGCCGCCCGATTATTCAATGCGCGACGAGCCGCGCCCGAACTTCGTGTGTTCCGCGATGACGGCCATGGCCTGGTCATGGTCGAGATCCGCGGACTGTTCGACTTTCATGCCGGTGCCGATCAGGCCGTCCTCGTCGGTGATGCCAAGCAGCAGATCCTCCACGAACGGCGCCGTCGATGTGAACAGCAGCGGCGGGGCGATCGTCTGCCCCGGCTTGCCTTGCAGATAGACGGTCGCCTCCAACTTGTCCGCACGGTTGACGGCGAGCACCAGCGACATGCCCGACACGACGATGGTGAGGTCGCGTGCCGCGACTTCGGGCCCGTCGCCGTCAAGGTTGCGCAGGATGGCCACGGCCCCTTCCTCCGATCCGATGCAGTCGGCGGACACGTCCGACAGCTGGCAGAACGCGGCGAGCAGGCGGGCGGACGCGACACGCGTAATCAGCACGGCGGCCTTCGCCTTGTTGCCCAGAAGCCCTTGCAGCTCGTCGTCGAACGCGGCCGCGGTGTCGGCCTCCTGTGCCTGACCGGAATCCGCGGCTCCCGCATCGTCTGCGAGGCTGTCGGCCGCGGCGTCGTTCGCCGGTTCACCGGCAGCCGCGTTCGAATCGCGGAATTCCTTCTCGAATCCGTCCAGCGCGGCCTCAAGTTCCTCGTCGCTGAAATGGATGTCGTCGTCGAAACCGTCGTCTCCGCCGTGCCTGTCGTCGTTGCCGCTCATCACAGTGCGCCCTTCGTGCTGGGGATCAGGCCCTGGATGCGCGGATCCGGCTCGACCGCGAAGCGCAGCGCCCGCGCGAGCGCCTTGAATTCGGCTTCGGCGATGTGGTGGGGGTCGCGGCCGGCGAGCACCTGCATGTGCAGGCAGATGCCGGCGTGGAAGGCGATGGATTCCATGACGTGGCGTACCAGGGAGCCCGTGAAGTGGCCGCCGATCATGCAGTATTCGAAGCCGTCGGGTTCGCCGGAGCACACGCAGTACGGACGGCCTGAAATGTCGACGACGGCCTTGGCGAGCGCCTCGTCGAGCGGCACGGTGGCGTCGGCGAAGCGGCGGATGCCTCGCTTGTCGCCGAGCGCCTGCTTCAACGCCTCGCCGAACACGATGGCCGTATCCTCGACGGTGTGGTGCACGTCGATGTCGGTGTCGCCGTGCGCATGAATCGTCAGGTCGATGAGCGAATGCTTGCCGAGCGCGTTCATCATATGGTTGTAGAACGGCACGGAGGTGTCGATGTCGGTCTTGCCGGTGCCGTCAAGGTTCAGGCTGAGTTCGATGTGCGATTCGCTGGTCTCGCGGACGATGTGCGCGGTACGCGCCATGATGTGCTCCTTGGTCCTTGATCCTGATATGTCCCGATAAGTCCCGGCTTGCCTGCCGGCCAGTGTGCCGGTCGGCGGTCGCCGACGACGGGTCATGACGTTGATGGTCGCGCGCGCCGCCGGCATTTCGGGAGTTGTTATCTGCTTTCTACAATACGCAATGCTTCGGTCAGCGCGTTACGGAATTGTTCCATCTCCTTGTCGGTGCCCATGCACATGCGCAGCCAGCCGTCCGGGCCGACCACGCGGATAAGCACGCCGCGCCTGAGCAGCTCGTCGAAGATGGCCTCGCGGTCGTCGAAATGCCCACCGAACAGCAGGAAGTTCGAACCGGACTCAGCCACTTCGAGCGGCTCGCCCTTGTAGGTCTGACGTGACAGCCATTCAGCGGTGGATTCGCGGATCTCACGCAGGTGCTCGACGCGGCTCAGCTGCTCGTCGGTGTGTTCGAACGCCGCGAGCGCGGCGGCCTGGGTCACGGCGGACAGGTGGTAGGGCATACGCACGATGCGCACGCAGTCGATGATGCCCTTGCTCGCGGCGAGATAGCCGACACGTGCGCCGGCGAATGCGAACGCCTTGCTCATCGTGCGGCTGACGGCGAGGTTCGGGTGGTTCTTGATGAGCGAGACCGCGCTCGGCGTGCCGGGCTTGCGGAACTCCACGTACGCCTCGTCGATGACGAGGATCGGGTGGACGCCTTCGCCCGCGCCCGCCACATCGGCGGTCTCGCAGGCGGCGAGGATGCGTTCGATGTCGGCCATCGGCAGCGGCGTGCCGGTGGGGTTGTTCGGGCTGGTGAGCAGCACCATCGAGGGCTTGACCTCGGCGATGGCCTCGATTACCCTGTCGACGTTCAGCGTGAAATCGGCGTTGCGGTGGGCGAGCTTCCAGCCAGTGAACGTATCGCGCGCGTATTCGGGGTACATGGAGTAGGTCGGGTCGGCGCCCAAGGCGGTGCGGCCCGGGCCGCCGAAGGCCTGGAACAGCTGGAGCATAATCTCGTTGGAGCCGTTCGCGCCCCACAGTTCGTCCACGTCGAGACGGGTGCCGGATTCGCGGGCGAGGTAGTCGGAGAACGCCTGGCGCAGTTCGATATGCTCGCGATCCGGGTAGCGGTTAAGCGTGGGCGCGATCTCACGCACGCGCCTGGCGATGGTGTCGCACACGGCCGGATCCGGCGCATACGGGTTCTCGTTGACGTTCAGGCACACCGGCACGTCGAGCTGCGGCGCGCCGTACGGCTCCTCGCCGATCAGATCGTCCCTGAGCGGCAGGCTCGCCGGAATTGCATTGCTGTTGTTCTCACTCATTGCTCTCTGTTCTTTCCGTCTATAGTCCCGCTGACGGGGGTTGTATTCGCATTCGCACGCGGCAGACTGGGGGGCAAACCACCCAAGCAGCCCTTAGCGCAGACCGGCTTCCTTCTCCTGTTCGCGCAGCGTGGCCTTGTCGTACGGATCCTTGACGAAGCGCGACAGGACACACTCGCCGTGGGCGGGCAGGTCCTCGGAGACGGCGAAGGCGTTGATGCGCGCGGCGAGGGCCTTCAGGCCCTCCTCGTCGTATTCGATGACCTCGACGGGCTTCATGAACGTGTGCACGCCGAGTCCCGCAGCGAAGCGGGCGGTGCCGCCGGTGGGCAGCACGTGGTTGGAGCCGGACATGTAATCGCCCAGCGGCACCGGGGAGTACGGGCCGCGGAAGATGGCGCCCGCGTTCTTGATGCGCGGCACGACGGCGTCCGCGTCGGCAGTCTGGATTTCGAGATGCTCGGCCGCATATGCGTTGGCCGCGTCGATGGACCGGTCGAGGCTGTCGGTCAGGACGATGGCCGACTGGCTTCCGGACAGCGACGTGTGGACGCGCTCGGCGTGTTCGGTGCGCGGCACGCGGTAGTTCAGGGACTCCTGAACCTTCTCGGCGATCTCGGTGGAATCGGTGAACAGCACGGAGCCGGCGAGCTCGTCATGCTCGGCCTGACCGATCAGGTCGGCGGCCAGCAGGCTCGGGTCGGCGGTCTTGTCGGCGATGATGCCGATCTCGGTGGGGCCGGCGACCGCGTCGATGCCCACGAACGCGGAGACGAGCGACTTGGCGGTGGCCACGAAGATGTTGCCCGGGCCGGTGATCTTGTCGACCGGGTCGCACAGCACGTCTCCGTCCTGCGGCTCGGAGCCCTTGGCTCCGTATGCGAACATGGCGATGGCCTGGGCGCCACCGACCGCGTAGACCTCGTCGACGCCGAGGATGGCGCAGGTGGCGAGGATGGTCTTGTTGGGCAGTCCTTCCGCGTTGTCGCGTGCGGGCGGAGTGGCGATGGCCAGCGACTCGACGCCAGCGGCCTGCGCCGGCACGGCGTTCATGATCACGGAAGACGGGTAGACAGCCTTGCCGCCGGGCACGTACAGACCGACGCGCTGGATCGGAATCCAACGCTCGGCGACGCGGGCGCCTTCGGCCAGATCGGTGTAAAAGTCCTTCGGCACCTGGTTGGCGGCGACGGCGCGTGCGCGACGCACGGACTCCTCGATGGCGGCGCGTACTTCGGGATCAAGCGTCTCAAGTGCCGCGGTCATCGCCTCGACCGGCACGCGCAGGTGCTCGGGACGCACATGATCGAACTTCTCCTCGAAGTCTCGCAGGGCCGCGGCGCCGCGTTCCTTGACGTCGTCAAGAATAGGCCGCACCAGATCGGTGGCTTCGGAAGTGCCCATCGCGGCGCGCGGCATCGCGGCAAGTAACTCGGCGCGGGACAGGTTCTTGCCCCGCAGATCAATGATTCGCATGATGTTCTCGCTCATAACGCCCTATCGTACCAATGCACGCTGTCGTAATCCTCCCAGAATCGCCGTATCACCCACATCGTGAGAAATCGCGCAGGCTCGTCGGCGATGTGGATAGCTGTGGATATCCATGCATTCATCCACATATCCACATTTTTTCCATGGTTCATCACACCGACAGCGCGAATACGCTACCGTGACATTCATGAACGATGTGATGCTCCAGCCGATGGGCGAGAGAACGCCCATGACGCAATCGCTGCGCGACCGCGCCCAGGATGCCATCATGTGCTGCGCCGCATTGGCGTGGCGCATCGGAGGCAATGTGCTGTTCGGCATGACCACCGCTCTCGCCCTGCAGCAGGTGCCGTTGCCGGAGGCCTGCGATCTGGACGCGGAGATGCTGCACATCACCTCCAGCACTCCCGACAGGAGGCGGCGCCGCATTCCCGGCACGCATCCGCATGTATGGAAGCTGATCGCCACTCATCCTGATGCGTGCGTACCGATCAAGGGCAATGTATTCGCGTTGCATCCCTTCCATGCCTGGGCGCAGCTGTCATCACACGTGTCCTTGGAGGAACTCGTCATACTGGCGGAGGCCATCATCACCGCCATATCGAAATCATCGGGCAGATATCCCCGACTGGTCTTGTCGTCCTTGCGCGAGTTCATCGACAATGCGCCATACTTTCTCGGGAAGACCGCTTGCCGGACCGCACTGCAACTGGTCAAGGCCAACGTGCTGTCGCCGAAGGAGAGCAAGGCGAGACTGGTACTCCTCCGGCACGGCCTGCCCGACGCGGAGGTCAACTGCCATGTCGACAGGGCGATGTTCGATTCGGGCAAGCCAATGAGCCTGGACATTGCATGGAAGCATTTCAAGGTCGCGGTGGAATACGACGGCGATCATCATCGGACCGACAAGCACCAATGGCGCAGGGATCGCAAAAAACGAGACCGGCTTCGGCAATTGGGATGGACGATCATCGTCATAACGGCCGATGACATCAGAGACGAGGTCGCATGTGCCGAATTCGCGCTCAATGTCGCGCGTGAGCTTACCCTCCGCGGCTGTGACGTCGATTTTCGTGTGATCGCCATGACGGTCGAGGAGCTGGCACGCCGGGAAAAGGCGGCTGACCGAAAAAAGCGACGTGAATCCGCGGTCTGACACGAGTCGCATCATCATGCCATGCACCGGCAGGGCCGCGCCATCCATGCTTCGAGATTCACCGTCTGCAATGTGAGACGATCGGCGTCGAGGCTGTACCACACCAGCGAGAAAACACGTCTTTTAGGCATTGTGTGGCAATTCGCGTGCCTCACAATGCGATGTTAACCTTACCATTCTCTGGTATGGTACAGCGCGGGTAGACAGCTGAAACCACAAACCGCCATTTTCCAACGGTTTGCTCGCCACGTGTAAACATCCCTACATACGGACGTGGCCACACCACGCTCAAAACCGCCGAAATTGCCCTGGTGTGGCACAACTTCGACAGCCCGGTCACCTCTACACCGGTCCGGCGTAGACCCTCGCCCGGTCATTCCTGCAGATGGTACACGGCATCGTCAGCAGGAGGCACATTCATGCGTTCGGCCAGGAAACATAGATAGGGACGCGACGAATCCGGCTTCTTCTTTCCCTTGACATCCGCCGGACGGATGATCTCCGCACTGCTGTAACCGGCATTCGAGCAATTGTCAAAGCCGATGATGCCACCCGGGCACTGATAGTCGGTGTCAGGCCCCTTCAGTTCCACGCCGGCCCCCGTCAATCAGGAACATCCGGGAGCGGGTCAGAGCCGCGAAATCGATGGAGTACTCCCCGCATACGGTCCGAGCCCCTGAAAACGCAATGCGACCAGTCTCATAGCCCACCGTGTCGGTGTCCGCGGATGCCACGGACGCCGTGAATCCTGCTCCCGAAAGAAGCGTCATGGCCGCTATCAGTGCCGCCACGTACCGCTTTCCTTGAAAATAGTTGTCTGATTTTTCCATTACACCCCCGTAATTTTCTTTTCGCGACGACCGTGATATGAGACAGGTTCCGTCTTGTGTCATCATCGCCGTAACTTCCTCTGCGACTGAGAAACAGTCATTTATCCAGCATCGACGCTACACCTTCACAAAATAATCACGATTGTAATCACCTTCATATTTTTTCGGCGGCGGCAACATCGGCCCCGAACCGTATACCTCGCCCGCGGCGGATGCAGCACGATGGACGAACTCAGACGGCGGGATGACGTATGAGATCGCGCTCTATCCACGCCATGACCAGGTCCGCCAAGCGATCGATTTCGGCATCGGTGAGCTCCCTGCCTTGGGGAAGATGGTGCCATTTGGCGATGCACCCGCGGCAGCACGTGGCGGTGGCATGCTGCGCGGTAAACACCGGATGCCCGCGCCACGGCGTCTGGCGCCCGTCGTTGCGCGGATTCGCCGCCCCGATGCGGGCGCGCAGCAGCTCGCGGGCATGGCGATCGATCATGGCCTTGCCCTTCGCCCGCGCATACGCGCGGTCCTTCGCCGACAACTCGAATTTCGCACGGAATGAGGAGCGCGAAAGCCGGTTCAGCGTGTCATCGATCCACCGGCGTTCGGCACCATCGTCCGCATCATCCGGCAAGACCCGCTCCATTTCACCATCCATACCGCACACCTCCGCACAACCCACGCCCGCTTACATCTCGCCCACAGACCAAGCCGCAGCCGACTGGGGGTGATCCCGCCGACCGTCCCTCCCCGCCACAATCAGATATTGCCGCGCACGTGCTGGTCGGCCCACGACTGGGAATGCATGAAGGTCGCCGGATCGGCGCTGACGTTGTCATGCGGGTCGTCGAGCGCATCGATCGCCGCCAGTTCGGCCGACGTCAAATCGAAATCGGAGCTGGCGAGGTTCACCCGCATGCGTTCCACGTGCTTCGACTTGGGGATAATGATGCGCCCCTCCTGCGTGTGCCAGCGCAGCACCACCTGCGCCGGCGTGACATCATGCGCCTTCGCCGCGGCGACGACGGGCTCGGATTCGATGTCCTTTCCGTGGCCGAGCGGGCTGTATGCCTCGACGGCCACGCCGTTCGCCGCGCAGAACGCACGGTTTCCCGGCTGGTTGAACCGAGGATGGACCTCGATCTGGTTCACGGCCGGGGTCTCACCGGAATCCTCGATCAGCGCACGCAGGTGCTGCGGCAGGAAGTTGCTGACGCCGGGCACACGGACCGCGCCTTCGTCGCGCAGCTTCAGCAGCGCGCGCCACGTCTCCTTGAAGAACCCCGCCGCGGCGAACGGCCAGTGGATCAGATACATGTCCACCACGTCGACGCCGAGGTTGCTGCGGGAACGGTCGAACGCGACCATCGTCGAATCATACCCCTGGTCGCAGTTGCGCAGCTTGGTCGTCACCCACACCTTGCCGGCCATGCCGGTGGCCTTCAGCGCGTCGCCGACCTCTTTCTCGTTGTAGTACGCGGCCGCGGTGTCGATGTGCCGGTAGCCGATCTCCAGCGCCTCCTCGACCGCGCGCTGTGTGTCCTCCGGCGGAATCTGGAACGTGCCGAACCCTATCTGAGGAATCACCGAATGCGCCTTGTCGTTCAGCGTCAGCTCCGGAGCCTCGGCACTCCCCTGCTGCCCCCGCGTCGTGTCATCACTCACCATATGCCTCGTTTCCCCCACGGATTCGCGGCGGACGATCGCCGCCGCCCGGCACCCCACGGCGCCACACCTGCGAACCAGTACTCATGGTAATACGCGGCCATGCATGCGCAAGCGTCATCGTTCATCTCTTGCCCACCCGCGGTCGGGCACGGCGAGGAAACGCCCCCCCCTCAGTCCCGGCCGGGACCTGCGATTTGGGACGACCTGCGGGCGCAGCATTGCCTGCTCGCCTGTCGACTCGCCTTCGCCGGCATCATTACAATTGTCTGCGACGCATCATCGGTAATATCACAGGAGACAATGGTCATGGCGATTCAATCGACGATCACTCTGAACAACGGCACGGTCATCCCGCAGATCGGTCTGGACGTGTTCCGCACGCCGGACGGCGACACGACGGTAAACGCGGTGCAGACCGCGTTGGAGAACGGATATAGGCATATCGACACGGCGATGATATATCGCAACGAGACGTCTGTCGGCGAGGGAATCCGCCGTTCCGGCGTGCCGCGAGGCGACCTGTTCGTCACCACCAAGCTGTGGAACGACGACATTCGCGCGCACCGCGGCAAAGAAGCGTTCCAGGAGAGCCTCGACCGTCTGGGCATGGATTATGTGGATCTGTATCTGATCCACTGGCCGGCGGACGTCTGGCAGCAGGCGTGGGACGACCTGCAGGAGATCTATGCCTCCGGGCGTGCGAAGGCGATCGGCGTGAGCAATTTCCAGCCGCATCATCTCGCCGACCTGCTGAAGAACAGCGACGTGACGCCGGCCGTCGATCAGATCGAATCCTCGCCGCAGTTCACCAACCAGCCGCTGGTGGACGAGCTGTCCGCCAAGGGCATCGCCACCGAGGCGTACAGCCCGCTGGGCGGCACCGGCGGCGACCTGCTCGCCATCCCCGATCTGGCCGAGATCGGCGCGAAGTACGGTAAGTCCGCTGCGCAGACCGTGATCCGCTGGCACATCCAGCGCGGCGTCGTCGTGCTGCCGAAGTCCACGCACGCCGATCGCATCAGGCAGAACATCGACGTGTTCGACTTCGTGCTGTCGGACGATGACATGGCTGCGATCAGTGCCATGGACACCGGTAAGCGCAACAGCGCCGACCCGGACAATTTCGATTTCTGATGGATCCTTATCCGTGTGGCGTATCGCTCTCATTGAGAGCGATACGCCACACGCAACAGGCGATGATATGATTACCGGTAGTTATCTACCGTTTTAATCACCCAGGTGGCACGGTATCCGTCAAGGGAGAGGAGACATCGTGGCTGCATCATCGGCACTCCCCACCGCTCAGATCGTCATCGAAATCCTGGAACAGCTCATCAAGCACACCGACCCCGAGCACGGCCTCACTGCCGCGGAAATCAGCAAACGCATCAATGTATCCGACAAAACCGTGCGCGGGCATCTCAAGGCATTGCAGTCCATGACGCCGTTCGACCGCCATGTGGGCCACCTCGACCGGCGGGATCTGGTCAACGCGGAAAGCGCCAACCCCCGACCCGGCTGGTACATCGAACCGGTCTTCGACATCGCGCAGATGCGCCTGCTCGTGGACGGCGCGGCGCTGTCGAGCTCGGACGGCGAATACCTACGCGAACTCATCGCCAAGATCTACACGTTCGCCGGCAAATCCGGCCAATTGCGCGGCCTCGAACAACTCACCACGCCCAAGAACTACAATACGGAGTTCCTCAACAACATCGAGATTCTGAACGATGCCATCGCATACGGGCGCGTGATCCGGTTCCGGTACTGCACGTACGACGTCAACGGCAATCTCGTCCCCCGCCGTAACGGCGACGGCGACATCAAGACATATCTGGCGGACCCCTACCACCTGATGTACAAGAACAGCAAATACTACCTGCTGTGCCACATGCACCGGTATGACTCGCTGTCCTACCTGCATGTGGAACGCATCCGGGACCTGTCCATCGAGGGGCCGGACCACTCACTCAAACGCACGCTCGACAGCTTCAGCCCCACGCCGGGGCAACCGTTCGACATCGTGCGGCATATGAACGAGCGACCTTATCCGATGGACGGCAAGGCGACGCCGATCCACATGAAGATCCACGGGGCGCTTGAACCGCTGTACGACTGGTTCGCCGACGCCGATGTCGTCCAGACCGGCGAGCGCGAATACGATGTGCACGTCGTCGCGAACGAACACGCGACCCTTTGGTGGGCGTTGCAGTACGCGGATTCGCACATCATCGAGATATTGTCGCCGGCTTCATTGCGCAAGATGCTGCACGATACCGGGGAATATCTGGCGTCGACATACGCGCAACAATAAGAGGAACATATCTACCGGATAAGTGAATCGGACCCTATGTTGGAATCCCCGCATTCGGTGAGGCGAATCCGTCTACCGAATGGAGAGCAACCCACAGGAGACGATCATGCCCGCCATCAATCTGACTGCACGTCTGAACAGGGATCAGACATTCGAAACGCTCGCGTTGACTCCCTTCCGCGAAGTACCTCTATCTCACCAGTGAGGATCATGCCAATGAATTCGTCATGACGGCGCAGGATGCCGACCTGCAACAAGACCGGATCACCCTGTCCGGCAACCGGTTTAGGCATATCGACATGGTACTCATCGACGACTTCCAGTACTTCGCCGGCAGGACGGCCTTGCAGGAGCAACTGCTGCAGACGCTGAGAGCATTGCATCAGGCGGGGCGTACAGCCCGCGATACGCAGCGAACCGTTCTCATTGGGAAACGTGCGAGCCCTGCGGTCCGCCAAACGAACACGGAACCCTTCAGAGGCCCGGAATTCCGGACCTTACCGAAATGTTCACTTGTGTGGTTACGTGAGGAATCCTCACACGTTTCCTAATGAGAACGGTTCGCTGCGAGGCCGATGCCGTCAGATCGCCCCGTACTCGCGCAGCAGCATGCCGATGTCGGTCTTGCCGAGCTTCTTGAGGACCTTCTTCATAACGGCGCGCTCCACGACATTGAGCTTCATATCGGTGACCGGGGAGCCATCGCGCAGTTTGACCGTGGCGTTGAGCAGGTTGCGCACGTCGTAGACGCTGCCCCACACCTCCGGCACGCCGCGGTCCACGTCGAGCAGCGTGTACACGGCCTCCATGCCGGTGCGCATCGAGTATTCGGTAGTGAAGATCGTGTCGCGCGGCGTCTCGGCGAACTGGCCGAGGAACGCGAAGTTCACGGCGCCATCCGGCACCACGTCCGGCCGATCACCGGCCGAACGCGGCATGAAGAACGCGGTGATGTACGGCATCATGACCGGCACGGTGTTCGCGTGGGATTTCGCGAGCGCCTCGATCTTGTCGATCGGCACGCCCATGTGGTACAGCCATTCCTGGCAGATCTCCTCGCCGGTGCATTCGGTCATCGGCTTCTTGATATAGTTGCCCGGCTTGTCGGGGAACAGGCCATACACCCATACGCACAGCTGTTCCTTGGGCTGGTCACGGAACTGCTGCTGGCGGTTGAGCGTCCAGCTCATCAGCCAGTTGGAGTCCTCCACGGTCACGATGCCACCGGTCACCACGCGCCCGGAGAACGGGTCGCGCTTGCAGATGCGTTTGATGTACGGCGGAATCTCTGCGTCGAGCGTAGTCACCGTGGCGCTCATCCACTTGGTGGCATCCGGGTCCGAGCAGAATGTGTCGGGATGCCCGAAGCTCGGGTCCTGCTTGGCGATGCGCCGCCACATGTCCCAACCGCCACCGGGCTTGAGGTCCGGATTCCATGCGGCCGGCGAATGCTGGGATCCCATCGTGGAGTTCTCCACGCAACCGCCGTTGGTGATGAACACCAGATCGTTCTGCGTCAGGTCGATGGACGACTTGTCACCTTCGTGGTCGATGTCGATGCGGACGGCGAGTTTCTTCGTGTTCGTGCCGTACGGGTTGCGCTTGAAGAAGCCGGACGTGGCCTGGATCTTCTGGATCGTGTCCTGTCCGACCCCGGTGCGCTCACGTTCGGGTCCGTTCCCGCCGCCGATCGCAAACTCGACGTTCTCGACCTTGGTATTGTAGTGGAACTGCACGCCGTGCGCTTCGAGGTACTTCACCATCGGCAGGATCATCGACTCGTACTGGTTGTATCGGGTGAACCGCAACGCGCTGAAGTCCGGCAGACCGCCAATGTGGTGGATGTACCGTTTGATGTACAGTTTCATTTCCAGCGCGGAATGCCAGTTCTCGAACGCGAACATGGTGCGCCAGTACAGCCAGAAGTTGGATTTCAGCACCTCGTCGTCGAAGAAATCGGTGATCGGCTTGTCGTACAGTTCCTCGTCCGGAGTGAAGAACAGTTTCATGATCTCCATCGAGGCCTTGTCGCTCAGCCCGAATTTGCCCTGGAGTCCCGCATCCTGCCCGCGGTCCTTGGTGGCGCGGCACAGCGAATAGTTGGGGTCGTCCTTGTTGAGCCAGTAATACTCGTCGAGCACGGAGACGCCTTCGGTCTCGATCGACGGGATGGAGCGGAACAGGTCCCACATCACCTCGAAGTGGTTGTCCATCTCGCGCCCGCCGCGCATGACATAGCCGAGGCCGGGGATGTCGGCGCCGTCGCACGCCCCGCCGGCCACCGCGTCCTTTTCGAGGATGTGGATGTTCTTGCCTGGCATCTGCGCATCTCGCACCAGATAGCAGGCCGCCGACAGCGCCGCAAGTCCCGTGCCGATGATGTACGCGGACTTGCCGTCGACACCCGCCGGCTTCTTCGGTCGTGCGAACGCTTCATAGTTGCCACTGGAATAATACATATTCCGCCTCCTTGAGGATATTGTGGATGTCTGCGACATCATTACCAGACATGATGTCGCATTTCTTTCGTCCCCGCCATAGACATTAGTCGGTGTTTTGAAGGATTTCCAGAAGCGTCCATGCCGTTCATCGTGCCGCTCCGCTATCCTCGTACACAGCACATCAGATTGACGGAGAGGACCAAACATGGCATTGAGCAAGAAGCAGGTCAAGCAGCTGCGCGCGATGGCGAATCAGCTGAACCCACTGCTCTACATCGGCAAGAACGACCTGACCGACGCCGCGGTGAAGCAGGCATCGGAGACGATGGACAGCCACGAGCTGCTCAAGGTCGCCGTGCAGGACGGCTCCGGTCTGACGGCGAAGGAGGCCGCCGACAAGCTCGCCGGCCAGATCGGCGCGCAGGTGGTGCAGGTCATCGGCAACCGGTTCGTGCTGTACCGCAAGAGCTCACGCAACGACATCGAGCACATCCGCCTCGCACGCGAGTGACGGCGGCCGAATTCCTCGTGCGCGAATATGGTTGTGGCCCCGACACCGGTATCGTGTCGGGGCCACAACCATATTTTCAGCGCGTGCAGGTCACTTCTTCAATGACAGTGTCATAGTCATATCGGGATCATCGAGGGAAACGTCGAATGTCGCGTCACCGGTCTTGCTCCATGTGCCATGGAGCGTCGACTCGCCATGACCGGTGGCCTGTACCGACATCGTCAATGTGCCATCATCCTTGAAGTTGGCTGAAATGCCCATGCCCAGTCCCATGACCGAGCAGGAGACCGACCAGGTGCCGTTCGGCTCGCCCTTGGACGCGCCATCGGGGATGGTGACGGTCGGGCTGAGCGCGTTGAGAACGGCCGCGCCCTGTTCCTCGCCCAGACCGCCGATGTACCCGATGAGGCCGGTGACCTCGGACATCACGTAATTGCCGCTCGCACCGCTGAACTTCAGATCCTTCAGCGTGTATGAATGGCTGCCATTGCCACTTGTGACCTTGTCGATCGTGGCGCTGACCGCCGGCTTTCCGTCGTCATTGCCCGGCAGATCAAGCGACATCTTCTTTCCGTCGACGCTCAGGGTGCCGGTGTTGCCGCCGGCGCTGAGTGAATACGTTCCGTTGACGCCCGGCTGGGACAGGTGCAGGAACAGGAACACGCCACCGGTGACCAGCGCGGCCACGATGATGATGGCGAGCACGATGATGAGCGGCTTCTTGGATTTCTTCTGCGCGACCGGTGCCACGGGAGCCATGGGGACTCCGGGGACGCCCGGCTGCTGGTATTGGCCGTACTGCTGGGAATCGACCGGCTGCTGCGGATACGTCTGAGCCCGATACGGCTGCTGCTGGTATCCGGCCATTTGCGGCTGCTGCTGGTAAGCGGTGCCGGGCGCCGCGGGAACGGCGGGCGCGGGAACTGGAGGCATCCCGGTCGTCTGTACCGGTTGCGGCGGCTGCGCCGGATACTGCGCTGATTGAGGAACCTGTGCCGATTGAGGAACCTGTGAAGCCGAAGTCTGCGGCTGCGTCGTGTACGCAGGCGTCGCCGGTGCCGCAGCGGCCGGCTGTGCCGTCACCGCCGTCGCCGCCGTCAATTGTGCACCGCACGCCCTGCAGAACAGGCTTCCATCGGCGTTGTCTGCGCCGCAATGTGAACACACTATCATCGTTCTTCCCTTCTAGGTCCAGGCCCATAATTGACGGCAGCCAGCGGCCCCGTTTCGCTCTCATTCTACCTGCATACGCCCATCGTCAGCGGATTCCGTAGCGCATATGGTCACATTCCGGCTGATGGTCTCAGGCCGTCGGCAGGCAGCTCGGGCCGAACAGGCTCTTGATCTCGGCGAACAGGCTGGTGTCACGTTTGACGCGGAACCTATCGCCGAAGGTCATCACCTGTGCGTTGCCCTTGGCGTCGAGCACGGCAAGCCGCACTTCGCAGAATCCCGGATGCCGCGTGATGATCTGCGCAAGCTGCTGCATGTTGCCGCGCCCCAGGGCCACCAGCGGCAAGGTGATCAGGAACGGACGCTCGTCATCGGTCTCCAGCGCGACCGGCTGCATTTCCGTGGCGCGCATGCTGACGGTCTCGTCCCGAACCTCGACCTGGCCGCGCACCTGCACGACCGCATCCTGTATGAGCTCCGTGCTCGCCGCCTCGTACACTTTGCCGAAGAACATGCACTGGATGGAGCTTTCCATGTCCTCGATGGTGACGATCGCCCACGGGTTGCCTTTCTTCGAGACTCGTCGATCGACGTTGGTAATCAGTCCCGCCAGCGTGACCTGCTGCCCGCTGGGCATGGTGGGCGCACGGTCAATCAGATGGGCGATGGACATCTCCCGCATCCCGGCGAGCACTGCTTGCATGCCGCTCAGCGGATGGTCCGACACGTAGAGGCCAAGCATATCGCGCTCGAACTTGAGCTTGTCCTTCTTGTCCCATTCCTCGATGTCCGGCACGGCGACCGTCGCATCCCCCATCGCGTCGGCGCCCGAATCCTCCGTGTCGGAGAACAGGTCGAACTGTCCTTCCGCCTGCTTGCGCTTGAGGCCGACCACCGAGTCGATCGCCGACTCGTGCACGGTGAACAGCGCCCGGCGGTTCGGGTCGATCGAATCGAATGCGCCCGCCTTGATCAGCGATTCGACCAGTCGCCTGTTCAGCGCGGTCAACGGCACGCGGCGGATGAAGTCCATGAAGTTCACGTATTTGCCACGGCCCGTCTCGCGTTCCGCGATGATGTCCTTGACCGCATTCTCGCCGACGTTGCGGATAGCCCCGAGCCCGAATCGGACGACGTCGCCGACTGCGGAGTACTCGTAGACCGACTCGTTGACATCCGGGGAGAGCACTTGGATGCCCATTCTCCGAGCCTCGCCCAGATACAGGGCGGTCTTGTTCTTGTTGGTCGCCGCGCCCTGCAGCAGCGCGGCCATGAACTCGACCGGGTAGTGCGTCTTGAGGTATGCGGTCCAGTAGGAGATCAGGCCGTACGCGGCGGAGTGCGCCTTGTTGAACGCATAGCCGGAGAACGGGACCAGGATCTCCCAGATCGCCTCTGCGGCCTCCTCGGAATAGCCATGCTCCTTCATGCCGGCGAAAAACGGCACCTTCTCCTTGGCCAGCACCTCGGGCTTCTTCTTGCCCATGGCTCGCCTGAGCACGTCTGCCTTGCCCAGCGAATAGCCGGCCAAGATACGCGCGGCTGACTGCACCTGCTCCTGATAGATGATCAGGCCGTACGTCTCATCGAGCACCTGCTTGAGGGGCTCGTCGAGCTCGGGGTGGATAGGCGTAATCTTCTGCAGGCCGTTCTTGCGCTTGGCGTAGTTGGTGTGCGAGTCCATCGACATCGGGCCCGGTCGGTACAGGGCAATAAGTGCGGAGATGTCGTTGAAGTTATCGGGCTTGAGCGTCTTGAGCAGCGAGCGCATGCCGTCGGAATCGAGCTGGAACACACCGAGCGTGTCTCCGCGCGACAGCAGCTGGTACGTCTCCCGGTCATCGAGAGGGATCTTCGTGTAGTCGATGACGCCCTTGCCGTTGTGCTCGATGTTGGTGAGCGTGTCGCGGATGACCGTCAAGTTGGACAGGCCGAGGAAGTCCATCTTGACCAGGCCGAGCGTTTCGCACGTATGGTACTCGAACGTGGTGGTGACGGTGCCGTCGGTGCGCTCCAGCAGCGGCGAGGTGTCGGTGATCGGCGCGGAACCCATGATCGTGGCGCACGCGTGGACACCGGTCTGGCGAATCAGCCCCTCGATGCCCTTCGCCTCCTCGGTGATGCGCTTGACTTCGGGATCGGAGTCGTACAGCTCGCGGTATTCGCGCGCCTCGGCGTAGCGCTTGGCGCTCGGGTCGAAGATGTCGTGCACGCTGATGTCCTTGCCTCCGGTGGCGGCCGGCGGCAGCGCCTCGGTGATACGAGTGCCCGTCTCAAAGGGGAATCCCATGATGCGAGCGGAGTCCTTGAGCGCCTGCTTGGTCTTGATGGTGCCGTAGATCACGCATTGGGCGACCTTGTCATGGCCGTACTTGTCGGCCACATAGCCCAGCACGCGCATGCGGCCTTCGGGATCGAAGTCGACGTCGATATCAGGCAGGGACACACGCTCGGGGTTCAGGAACCTCTCGAAGATCAGGCCGTGCTTGAGCGGATCGAGCTCGGTGATGCCCATCGCATAGGCGACCATGGCCCCTGCGGCGGAGCCTCGCCCCGGGCCCACCATCACGCCGTGCTCCTTCGCCCAGTTGATGTAGTCGGCGACGACGAGGAAGTAGCCGCAGAACTGCATCTGGCAGATGACGCCGCATTCGTAGTCGGCCTGCTTGAGCACCTCCATCGGCGGGTTGCCGTCGTAGCGCTTCTCCAGGCCCTCCTCGACCTTCTTGAGGAACAGCGAGGTCTCGTCCCACCCTTCGGGGCAGTCGAACTGCGGCATGAACGCGCCATCCTCATGGTCGTCGAAGATCACGTTGCAGCGTTCCGCGATCTCCAGCGTGTTGTCGCAGGCGTCGGGATGGTCCTTGAACAGCTCGCGCATCTCCTCGGCGGATTTGATGTAGTATCCCGATCCTTCGAACTTGAAGCGGTTGGGGTCGTCCAGCGTGGCGCCGGAGTTGATGCACAGCACGGCGTCCTGGGCGTCCTTGTCCGCCTCCATGACGTAGTGCGAGTCGTTGGTGGCGAGCAGGGGCGCGCCGAGCTTCTTGGCGATGGTCAGCAGATCGCCGGTAACCTTGCTTTCGATGGACAGGCCGTGGTCCATCAGCTCGATGTAGAAATTGTCCTTGCCGAAGATGTCCTGGAACTCGCCGGCGGCACGCAGCGCCTCGTCGAACTGGCCTAGGCGCAGACGGGTCTGGATGATGCCGGAGGGGCAGCCGGACGAGGCGATCACGCCTTTGGAATAGGTGGACAGCACCTCCTTGTCCATACGCGGATAGCGCATGACACGGCCTTCGAGGTTGGCGACGGACGACGCCTTGATGAGGTTGACCAGCCCTTCGTCGTTCTCCGCCCACATGGTCAGGTGGGTGATCAGGCCGCCGCCCGAGACATCGTCGGGGTTGCGGGCGTGGCCGGGAACCGGGGTCCAGTTGGTATCCCATGACACGCGCGTCTTGTCCTGCCGCGCGGTTTCAGGGGTCACATACGCCTCGATGCCGATGATCGGCTTGACGCCGGAATCGACCGCTGCACGCCACAGCTCGTAGGCGCCGTGCATGTTGCCATGGTCGGTGATGCCGACCGCCGGCATGCCCAGCTCCTTGACGCGCTTGACCAGATCGGGCACCTTGGATGCCCCATCCAGCAGCGAGTAGTGCGTGTGGTTATGCAGTTGCACGAAGTTTCCAGCCATGCGTTCCACCTTACCTCATGCCGCACTCACCGGTAGATATGTTCCGTTAATCCTCGCCGGAAACCCTCTTCCGCAGCACGACACATAACGTCAATCGTTTGACGTAAATCGATTGACGTTCTATTGTTCCAGTACAAAACACGATTCCCCACAACGGCACGGCAGCCGCGCGGAGAACCCTCAGCACCAAACAAGACCTACCCGCACGGGCGCGCTGATCGGCTCCATCGTGCTGTCGGCCGGCTTCATGGCCGCCTGCGGCCTCGGCATGCTGCTCATCTACCTGTTCCGGGTCCCGTCCGAGCAGAAGGACGAGCTCCGCAAGGAGGCCGACCCGAACGGCCTGTGCTACTACAAGGGCCGCTGGCACGTGTTCTACCAGCTGCACCCCTACGGCACCCAGTGGGGCCTGTGCCATTGGGGTCATGTCTCCAGCGAGGACATGGTCACCTGGCGCCGCGAGCCCATCGCCTTCGCCCCGTCCCTCGAACAGGAGAAGGACGGCGAGTTCAAGCCGGAAACCGAGTTCCGCCCGTGGGACTGCGACCACAATTTCTACGCGCCGCAGTCGTTCAACACGAACGGGCGGCAGATCATGTACGGGTGGATGAGCCCCTTCGTCGAGCCGATCCCCATGCAGGACGACGGCTGTTGCGCCTGCGCGTGTTCGTGGACCGCGGCAGCGTCGAGGTCTACGTCAACGGCGGCAAGCAGGTCATGAGCTCGTACAGCTACGCGCCCAAGGGTCCCCGCGCGATCGGGCTCGTCGCCGAATCCGGCTCGCTGACCGTCACCTCGCTGACGCTGCATCATCTCAAGTCAATCGGCCTGGACTGACTGAGGCCAATCCGCTGACGCGATCGGGAAGACACGCCGCAAGACGGTACCAAGCCTTCACCAATCGCGTCAGCGAAATCGCCTTTCAGCTGCTAGGCTTTCCTGTGCAAGGATGATGATCTGAAAACGGGGAATCACATGGGATTGCTGGACAAATTATTCGGTCGTGACACACCGTCCCAGGAAATCGTAGGGAAAGTGGACAAAGAGGGGCCCCGCAACCCCATCGACCAGCTTGGCGTCACCGGCAGATCCCAGCGAAACGCCGCCTACGAGGACACCGCGCACATCCCCAGGATCACCGACTACGTCGCCGAGAAACTTTCGCAACTGCTGCGGTATTCCACCGAAATGCCGGTGCTGCGTCTGACCGAGGACGACTCCCCCGCACAGATCACCGACAGCAAGCTCGGCGGCGCGTTCTACGTGCCGGAAGGCATGAAGGCGCCACGCAATCTCGACACCGGGGACCCGCTGTATCTGCTGGCCCAGCTGAACTTCAGCCAACTGCCGCAGCTGCGCGGATTCCCCGCCCAGGGACTGCTGCAGTTCTTCATCGACGGCGAGGACACCCTGTACGGAGCGGACTACGACAACCCGCAGTCGCAACGCTCGTGGCGCGTGCGCTACCTCCCCAACGTGCCGGTCACCGCACTGCATGCCAACCGTGTCGTCAAACCCGCCTGGCATGACGACACGGTGCTGCCGTTCAACGACCCCAACACCGAGCGACGGCTAGTCGCACAGGCCGGCAAGCAGACGATCACGCCTACTGACTACCGGTTCGAGGGACGGCTGCAAAGCTGCGTCAGCACGCTCAACGAGTACGACCACGGCTTCTTCCGCGAACATGAGGCGGAGATTCGCGACTCGCTCGCCGCGCTGCTGATGTCGGGCGGGCACCAGGTCGGCGGATACCCGATCTTCACGCAAAGCGACCCGCATGATGACAGGGATCCGCTGTGGAACAAGGCGACCGACCTGCTGCTGCAGATCGATTCGACCGACGACGTGTCGTTCGGCGACTCCGGCGTGGCGAACTTCTTCATCTCCCCCAGCGATCTGGAACGGCTTGACTTCTCACGCGTCCTCTACACCTGGGACTGCTACTGAGCAGCTTTCCTCTTCTCGCCCCCGCTGGCGGGGCTGTTGAGCGGAGCGAAACTGGGGGTGGTCTTGACGCCCGAGGAGCGCTCTCCCGGTCACCTCACAACAGACCCGCCAACACAGGGCGAAACGGGAATCCTATTTCTTCACGCCGCCGAATCTGCGATCGCGGTGGATGTAGTGGTCGATGGAGCGCCAGAGGACATCGCGGCCGCAATCGGGGAACAGTTCGGGCACGAAATCAAGCTCGGCGTAGGCGGCCTCCCACGGCAGGAAGTTCGACGTGCGCTGCTCGCCGGAGGTGCGGATCACCAGATCGCAATCGGGAATGTCGGGGTTGTACAGGTGGTCGGCGATCATCTTCTCGGTGACGCGGTCGCCCTTGATGCGTCCCGCCGCCACCTCGCGCGCGATCTCGGCGCAGGCGTCGGCGATCTCGGCGCGGCCACCGTAGTTGATGCAGAACACCACATCGATGACCTTGTTGTGCTTGGTGCGCTCCATGGCCACCTCAAGCTCGTCGATCACCGACTTCCACAGCTTCGGACGGCGACCGGACCAGCGCACTCGCACGCCCCAATCGTCCATCTGCGCGACACGACGGTGGATGATCTCACGCGAGAACCCCATCAGGAAGCGCACCTCCTGCGGTGAGCGCTTCCAGTTCTCGGTCGAGAACGTGTACAGGCTCAGATACCGCACGCCGGCCTCGATCGCACCGGCGATCGTGTCGAACACCACGGGCTCGGCCGCCTGATGGCCGTCCGTGCGCACCAGCCCGCGCTGCTGCGCCCAGCGGCCGTTGCCGTCCATGATCACGCCCACATGACGGGGCACCTTGTTCTTCGGGAAATCCGGGATACGCGCAGGATCGGAAAATGGCGCCGCCGGAATGTCCAGCGACGTGTAATCGACGTTTTCAAAAGCCATACCGCTAATCTAGCAAGCGCAAGGAACGAATGGGGCGTTCCAGATAATACTCGCCCCAGTCTTCAACAAATCGCAACACCCGCGCATCCGGCGGAGCCCCGTCAAGCACTCCCCAATCCCCGTCGACCGCCGCCGAGAGCTGCACCACCTCGTCCGGGTCGATGCGTTTCGCATCGGGCGTGCGGTCGATCGAACACATCAGCCCGCCGGCGGACGGGGAGAAGAACATCGGGCCCGACATGCGGCTCTCCCCGGCACCCCCGTCATCGCCGCTCTCCCCGGCGACCGGCGAGACGGCGACATGCCGTCCGCACACCACGCATGAATGCAGCCGCGGAGTCCACCCGGCCAAAGCCAACGCACGCAGCACATAGGATTCCCCGATCGCCGTCGCCGGATGCGCGTGACGCGCCAGCGCGTTCAGCCCGCCGACCAGCAGACGGTACTGCGCGACGGCCCGCTCCCCTTCGGCGGACACCAGTTTGTCGGCGGTCTCCACCATGACATTGGCGATGCCGTACGCCCCGTAATCGGCGCAGATCGGAGCCGCATACGCCGAAATGGACTCGGCCTGCGACACCACGTCCAGGGTCCGTCCAGTGGCGATGAGCACGTCAACTCGCATGAAAGGCTCCAGCCGACCGCCGAACCGTGATTTCACACGGCGCACGCCCTTCGCCACGGCTCGGATCTTGCCATGGCTGCGGGTCAGCAAGGTGACGATGCGGTCGGCTTCACCGAGTTTGGCCGTACGCAACACGACGCCTTCGTCACGATACAGCGGCATAAGCGCTTCCTCCCGTTCCTCGCGTATCCATTGGTTCCGCCACCGTTCGCTGCGGCGAACGCCGTCAGTAGACGAACAATCCCCAGAACGCGAACATCAGCAGAACCGACAGCATGGTGACGGCCGTCACCCAGAACAGCACGCGTCCAAGTCTGGTCGAGGCGAGCACCGGATCACGGCCTGTCATCACATCCCCGATCGCGCCCTTGCGCGGAGGGAACCGGATGACACCGCGCAGCGACGCCACTTCGATCAGACGGGCCAACACGCGGGACCACGCCCACACCACCACTGTGCACACCACCTGGATGACCGGCCAGCTCCAATACATGAGTCCGGGCTTCTCTGGCGGGGCACCGCCCCAGGCAATCTTCACCACACCCATGATGACCTGTCCGAGACCGGCGCCGAACAGGGCCAGCGTGGCCACGGTAGTGACCGTCAGAGTGAGCAGCTGGTTGCCGAAACCATGCGAGAACCCCAGCGCCGGACCGGTGCGACGGATCATCGCGCGTATCTTCACCACCAGCGCGACCACGGCGATGACCAGCGAAAGCACCATCATGAACACCATGAACACGTGCAGCAGCAGCCCGTACACCGTCAGGCCGCGATTCGCCTTCAGGTCTTTCGGCACTGCTATCGACTGATACAGGTTCACGCCTCCCACGCGCTCGCTCGTCTGGCGCAGGCCCTTCGCCGTGCCGACCGCCCAATCCACCACGTCAGCGGCGTACTGGTCCGCGAACGGCGTCCCGGTTTCGGATTCGTCGCCCAACCGGAGCACATGATTGGCCACGGGATAGCCGCGGATGCTCACGTCATGGTTGCCCGCGCGCAGGGCCATGTCCACGATCGCCTCCACGCCCTCCACCTGGGCGGTCATCACGTCCTTCGATCCATACGCTACCAGCGTCGGAATCGAATACGCGCTCGGCTTGAGCGTATGGACGTCGGGAAGCGTGACGCCGAACAGCGCGGAATCGATGTTGAACACGCGCCGGACTATCGACTGGTATCCGTCATGGGCTCCGACCAGCGCGAAATCCTGTGCGGCGAGGAACCCTATCGCCTGTCGCGGCGTGAACACCATCGGGCTGAGCAGCACCTGGAACGCGATGTCCTTGTCCATGTCCAGCAGATATGACGACACCCATGTCGATTCCGAGGTCGCGTAGATGCCGACCTCCCTGTCATCCACGTTGTCGAGGCCGCGCAACATGCGGATCACTTCGTCATAGACGGCCGCCGAGCCCGTATAATCGCGCGTTATGTCGTTCGTGGACCATACCGGCTTGTCGAGCACGGCGGTGACGAATCCCGCGGACGACAGGTCATAGGCCATGTCGACGAACGAATCGACGGCGGAACCGTAGCCCGCGCCGTGCATGAACACCATGCCGGGCAGCTTCCCGGAGACGCCGACAGGCTCGCGGATGATGACATGCGTGCGTTGGATCTCGCCCGTTGATGGTCTCTTCGCGTCGAACCATACAGACCGCTCGCTCACCTCGTACTCGCCGCGCTTGGCGAGGTGAACGCCGCCCGGGTTGTCGAACGTCACGCCGGTATCGGCGGACAGTGTCGACAAAGTCTGCCCTGTGGGCTCATTGTTCCACGGCATGGCCGTCGCATTGGAGACGAACACCAGCAGGCCGATGAGGATGATGAAAATCGGCACGGTGCACATCAGACGGTGCCATCGCGTCCAGGCGGCCGGCGACGCCTTGTCGCCCGGTTGCCGCCGCGATGCGGCCGATTCGTCGGATACGCGCGACTTCCCGTCTGCGGGACGTTCGCCGCGGCGGATACGAAACCTGTTACGCTGCCGATTCAACACGCAACCATACTAGCCAATCCGCCGGTCTTCTGCGCTGTGAGCTGACGACATCCGGCCGCGCTCAGGCCGTCCGGCCGGATGCCGGCGGCGACGGCGGCCGGACGCCGATGAAAAACCTCAGCGAACGGCGTTCATCGCGTTCGGATGCTGGATGGGGATGACGACAGGGCCGGTGGCGCCTACCGGCACCTGTCCGTCGGCCTCCATCTGGGCGGCGATGTCGTTGGCCCGCGCGAGCAGCGTCTCGACGATCTGGTCTTCCGGCACGGTCTCGATGACCTTGCCCTTGATGAAGATCTGTCCTTTGCCGTTGCCCGAAGCCACGCCGAGATCGGCCTCGCGGGCTTCTCCCGGCCCGTTGACGATGCATCCCATCACGGCGACGCGAATGGGCGCGGTGACGTTCTTGAGTCCCTCGGTGACCGCGTTCGCCAGCTGGATGACATCGACCTGGGCGCGACCGCAGCTCGGGCATGAGATGATGTCGAACTTGCGCTTGCGCAGTCCCATGTACTCCAGCAGCTTGCAGCCGACCTTGACCTCCTCGACGGGCGGTGCGGACAGGGACACGCGGATCGTGTCGCCGATGCCTTCGGCCAGCAGCGCGCCGAACGCGAGGCATGACTTGATGGTGCCCTGCCATGCCGGCCCCGCCTCGGTGACTCCCAGATGCAGCGGCCAATCGCCCTTGGATGCGAGCAGCCGGTAAGTCTGCACCATCGTAATCACGTCGTGGTGTTTGACGGATATCTTGAAATCGCGGAAGCCGACGTCCTCGAACATGTGGGCTTCCTTGAGCGCGGAGGCGACGAGCGCCTCGGGCGTGGGACCGCCGTACTTGGCGTACAGCTCCTTGTCGAGCGATCCGGCGTTGACTCCGATGCGCAGGCTGACGCCCGCGTCGGTGGCGGCCTTGCAGATGTCGGGGCCGACCTGGTCGAATTTGCGGATGTTGCCGGGGTTCACGCGCACGGCCGCGCAGCCGGCGTCGATGGCCTGGAACACGTACTTCGACTGGAAGTGGATGTCGGCGATGATTGGAATCGGTGATTTGGCGACGATCTGCGGCAAGGCGTCGGCGTCATCCTGGCTGGGCACCGCTACGCGCACGATGTCGCAGCCTGCGGCGGTGAGCTCGGCGATCTGCTGCAGCGTGGCCGGCACGTTCGCGGTGAGCGTGTTGGTCATCGACTGCACGGAGATGGGGGCGCCGCCGCCGACCGGCACCGGCCCGACCATGATGCGACGTGATTTGCGGCGCGGATGCAACGGGCTCTCGCTGATATCCGGCTCTCCGGTCTTGCGGAACGATCCTGTCACGGCCGACGCCGTTCCTGTGGTCGCGGACGTCTGTGCACTGGTTTGCGGCAACGCGCTCATGCTGATGATTGGTCTTTCCTGTTCGATTATGCGCGACACCACATCCATGCCGGGGCATGACTGATTGATCGCATGGCTGCGCCATGCCATCAATCCGGGCGCGGTCGCGCGAATGATTCACTTCTGACTGTTTATCAAATCATCGGCTCGCCGGCGCGCCTCACGCTCGACTTGACCCATTTCCTCCACGGATGCGAACAGCGGGTTGCCGCGAAGCTCCCCGTCCATCGCGTCGACGACCTCCTTGACCGTGTCGACGATGCCCAGATAGGGCAGTCGATGGTCGAGGAAGGCATGCACGGCCTGCTCGTTCGCTGCGTTGAGCACCGCGGTATGCTTCTCCGACGCGCGTAGGCACTCGCGCGCCAACGCGACGGCGGGGAACGCCTCGTCGTCCAGTGGCTCGAACGTCCACTCGCTGGCATGCGTCCAGTCGCACGCCGCCGCGACATCACCCAGACGATCAGGCGCCGACAGGCCCAAGGCGATCGGCAGCCGCATGTCAGGCGGGGACGCCTGGCAGACGGTCGCTCCGTCCACGAACTCCACCATCGAGTGCACGATGGATTGCGGGTGCACGGTCACGACGATGCGATCCGGCGCCACGCCGAACAGACGGCTCGCCTCGATGACCTCCAGTCCCTTGTTCATCAGGGTGGACGAGTTGATGGTCACCACGGGTCCCATATGCCACGTGGGGTGGTTGAGTGCCTGTTCAGGGGTGATGTCGCTCATGTCGGCGCGCTTCCAGCCGCGGAAGGGACCGCCCGAGGCCGTGACGACCAGTCTGCTGACCTCGGCGTGGGTGCCGGACCGCAGCGACTGCCAGATGGCGGAATGCTCCGAGTCGACGGGATTGATCTGGTCATCGCGCACTTGCGCGCCGAAAAGCAGGTGACCGCCTGCGACGACCGATTCCTTGTTGGCGAGCGCCAGCTGAGAGCCAGCCCTCAGCGCCGCAATGGATGGTTCGAGTCCGACCGAGCCCGTGATGCCGTTCAACACCAGGTCGGCACCGGAACCGGCGATGGCGTTGACCGCCTGCGGCCCGGCCTGAATCTGCGTGTACCGAGCTCCGACCTCCTCAAGTGCCTCATGCAGCGCCGGAACGGCGGCCTCGTCATATACGGCCACCTGCGGCACATGATGACGTGCGACCTGCTGTGCCAGAAGCCGCACATGCGCGCCTCCGGCGGCCAGACCGGTGACGGTGAACCGCTCCGGATGCCGACTGATGACATCCAGACCTTGCGTGCCGATCGAACCGGTCGATCCGAGAATGACAACCGTATTCCTATGCTGGCTCATTGCAATGCTTCTTTATGTCTTCTGTGGTGTATCTGTCTTCCCGCGCCGACGAAATGGTCAGTCGTTGTCCTTGCCGAAACCTCTCAGTCCGCTATAGAACTCGCCCGTGTTGAGCGTGGGGAACGACAGGTCGGGGATGTCGAAATCGAGCTTGCTTTCCGGGCTGAGGTACATGCTGGAGAACAGGTCATCCGACGATGACTTGTGAGAGTCATCGGATTGCGTCTGCGCGGCATCGTCTACGGCATGAACGGGAACGTTCGCCGACGGCGACGAGGACGGCGCGAACGACGGCAGGGCCTCGACACTGGCATCGGTATGGGCGTCGGAGGCCACGGGCTGATCGAAGACCGGCATGGGGGCCGGCGCGGAGGGAGCAACGGCGGGTGCGGCTGCAACTGGCTCCGCGGAAACCTTCACGGACTTGGCAACGCGTTCGGGAGCCTGGGGCTCGGCGACTGCGGCCGGCTGATCGGATACCGCGGCGTGCGAAGGGGCGAATGATGCCGGTGCCGCCGGGATGGCCGGAGACGGAATCTCCGGCGCCGGGGCAGGAGCCGCGGCATGATCCGCGCTCACGTTGCTCGAACTCACGCTTCTGCCGGTGCGCCGGGACAGCGCCGCCAACGACGACTGCGGCTCCGGGGCGGAGGCTCCGTCCGAGAACGTGGACGGAAGCGCTGAGGCGGGCGCGGATACGACCGTACCGGACATGCCGGCGGGAGCGAACGAGGGAGGAACGGACTGCGCATCGGCCGCGACGCTCGGCTCGTCGGCCGTCTGCGATGAGAACAGCGCCTCCTCTGCCTCATGGAGGGCATGGAACGATTCGTTCGCGGGCGCGAAGGACTGAGGCTCCGCTTCCTGCCGCGCCGGCGACGGCGCATGTGCATAGGCGTTGTCCGCGCCGAACAACGGCGTCACACCCGCGTCGGAGGCGATCCTTGCACCGGACGAACGCCGGCTGCCGCCGGATTCGTGACCGCCACCGACATAATCGGAGACGCGCGCGAACGATTCGAGACGGCTGAGCAACTGCACGCACGAGTTGAGGTAATAATCGACCTGACGCTCGTCATAGCCGTTCTTGCCCTTGCGCTGCGTGAACACCACGTTGGAGACGGCACCGGAATTCAGATCGGCGAGCTTGCGCACGTCCTGTTCGCTCACGCCGTCCACGCCAAGGCCTGCGGCGGCCTTGTCCACGATCTGGTCGATCAGTCGGTCGACCTGCTTGCGGTCGTACGACGGCCGGCGATCATGTCCGCGCGCGAATCGCTCCCCCGTGCCGCGGTCGGCGTGCTCACATACCTGACGGTACAGCTCTTCGGTCTGGGCTTTCCACGCCACACGACCGTGCTCGGTAATCTCCCGCGTCGTCTGCTTGTCGACCACGGCCTGCTCCAGCCGGGACAGCGCCGCATCAACCTGGGTGATGTCATACCCGCCCTTGCTCAGATCGAAGGACACGTTCTGGATGTCCTGCTGCGTGAGATGGGCATCCTCGCTCTCGTAGAGCGCATGTGCACGATCCAGGAAAGCGTCCACCTGATCGGGATCGTATCCCCATTTGCGCTTCCCAACGCGAGCGATCCCCGATGCGCCTTTATCTGCCCCGTCTTGATGCGCCATTGGTGTATCGACCTCCTACGGATAGTACTTCTCTTGCACACTTTACGTGAGTGTTGAGACGCAGCTTCACATTTGGCCCAGCAAAACGGCATCCTCACACGTCTTTCGCACGATTACGGCATATATCATGCGCCGGCAAGCACAGCATCGCCACGGTTCGACCGACGGCGGAATTCCACCCAACGACACTCGGCCGGCGTTCCGATACAGACTATACGATACAGTGTGAGTCTGCGGGCAATTAGCTCAGTTGGTTAGAGCGCCACCTTTACACGGTGGATGTCAGGGGTTCGAGTCCCTTATTGCCCACACATTACGAAACGGCGGAACACCGCCAATATCAGGCACCGGAAGACTCCAAGGCAACCCGATTGCCCACATTTTGCCCACACTGCTCGGCACCCGCCTCCATCTGCACCGCCGCATCGATCATACGGGTTAGAGAACACGCCCCCGCTTGCGGCGGGCAAGAATCAGCTCAAGGGCCTCGGCCACGACGCGCGGCATTTAGAGGTCGCGCGTCTCATATGATTTGGGCAGTCCTCGACCGGGGCGGCCTGGCCTATAGGTCGTCGACCCTCAGATACTTGCGCACGGTCGGTTCGCTGACCTTCTCGCTGCGCGCTATCGAGGCGATGGACTCACCGTTCCTGCGACGCGAACGGATAGACTGTATCTGGGGCATGCTGATCATTGCCTTTCCAGACCTTTCCCGAATGGAACTAGAAGCACCATCAGGCTAAGGCCCACGGGTGGTCGGCGTGCCTTTCTGCCTAAACCCGAAAAAACTAAATGACTAAAACCTCAACTTCCTATTGAACACAAAAACACTCTCCCCATCTCAGCCCGCAGAATCCGAGCAGCGGCACCAGCGCCCGCCGCTCGTCTCCTGTATACAAGGCGTTCGCGCACTCCCCCGCGAATGCCACGAGACGGGGAATGCTCAGGTACACGCGCCGTCGGCTCCACCGCCCAGTTCACCGCATCGCTTTTACGTTTAAAACCGCACTTGTCGACCTGGGTGCCATGGGGTTTCCGGCATAGCGGACTCTATACCGCGTCTCGCCTTTTGAGATCGTGTATTTAGCGATGTTTGCCATGATTATCCTCGCTGTTTCCCTGCCAGCAATATGCGCGAATCCTCTGTGATATAAACTGTCTCCTGCCACGTCAAGGACAGATGATAAATTAGATGTCTTGATTTATCCAAAAGCGGGAAGGAGGCGGCCATGACCATGACAAGCACCGGTGTGAAACTGATTCCGGCATACGCGCCGCCTGAGGACGGCAAGCCGCGCAACGCAGTGGACGAGAAATGGATGAAGCTGACCAACAGCGCTCGCCACTATCTGTCACGCAGGGCAAACACCCGGGAAGACACCGTCGATGAATCTGAATCTCGTCATCGAGCGTGAATGCTCCAGAGACCATCAGACAGCCCTCAGACAGTTCCTGTGCTGCAAGCCAGGAGACCCCGAATGGGCGATGGATCCACAGAGATATATACGCGGTCTCAGCGTGCGCAAGACCCCGACCGGAGTTATGCGCACGCTTCTTGTCGTATCCGGGGACATTCCCCTGCATGATGAAGTGGTCGGCTTCTGCGAATACGGTGTCGGCGTGGAAACCACCAAGGAGCACGAAGGCATCTACCAGATTTCGTACATCGCCACCGCGCTGAAGGTACGGGGGCAACATCTCGGAGACACGCTGCTCACCTCGGTGATTATGAGACTTCGTGATGATGCGTGGCGTTCCAATCGCACGCCGCTCGTGCTGACTCAAGTGGATCCGCGCAACAAGCCAAGCATGGATTTGTTCTCTCGCTTCGGATTCGTGGATGAGGGGCCAGACCCCAACGACCCGGAATACCATCTGCTGTCCCTGGAATTCGCCCCGCAGGATCGCGGCAATTTCTTTGGCAGCACCATAGCATTTTTTTAGCATTTAAAGTACAGTCCGACCCGTGCAGGTTGAGGGGCGAAGCATTCTCCTCTCTAACTCGATGAATCCGTCAGCCCGCCTTACCAATCTAGACCATCGATGGAGCGATTCTTTTTTTCGTTATTGTTTGGGCATTGCCGGCATCATCAGACTTAATCCGAATTTCTTCGTTCTTTGGTCGATGGAACCGACACAGCAGCAAGGTTGCTCCATCTTCATGATGTATTCTTTGCACTTCATATGGATCCGGCCGCATTCATCAGCTTGCCGGCGGAATTGCTCTTGTCACTCCGCGAATCATTGAAGCATTCAAAAGCGGTCGCCAGTACGCGACGCCCGAAGACAGCAGTAAAAGATAGGAATTCCTCCTGCGATTGTCTCGGCAATAGGGAGATGGACAGAGACGAGCTCGCCGCCATACAAGATAACGGTTCGGCTGCAGCGACAAACGGGCATTCCCAACAAGGCTTACGGCTCCTTGAAATAGTCGCCTGTTGTGCTGCACAAAACAAACCTTTCAATCATTCGTGTTTCTCATAGTATGAATTGCGCCCAATTACAACGAAAAGCATGAGGAACAGAACGGCGCATAGTGTAATCGTCACCGTAAGCAGTTGTTCCCACTTGAAAACGGCAAACAGAAACATAGCGATGAAGCAGGCGGCACCAATTACGTAATTGGTGATCAGCAGGACTTTCCTGCTGCTTTTCCGCAATATACCTATCGCGTTCGTCCGTGACCTTTTCGGCTTGGCTGTCAATACTTGATTGAGTAAAGGCGAAGAAGAAATCAATCGCACTCCAGGCAAGCGGAACAATTCCGGCTATAGGAAATCTTGTTGCCATACCGCGGAAGACAGCGATACCCAAGCAGGCAATTCCCAGAATCAGAACCACGATCGCCGTAACGAAACTTCTCACATTGTTAATTCGCTTCCTGATCCTTATCCTCCAATTCCCTGTTTTCTTTGAGACAACACAATTCTTCGACAGTCACGCCGAACACTTCCGCAATCCGGTAGGCCAACATTAGCGATGGACTATATTGTTCCTTTTCGATGGAAATAATTGTTCTGTTTGAAACATGGACCAAGTCGGCCAATTGCTGTTGCGTCAGCTTTGATTGTTTTCGCAGTTCTCTCACTCTCGTCTTCAATCAATTCCTTCCATAACATGAAGCTTACTTCTCATGAAGTTAACTTCATATTACCGCCAAGACACGAATACGTCAACAGAAAAAGTGAAGTAAACTTCACCAACCCAGAGGTATGCGGGAGATGAATTCGCGCGGCTCTCCGCTGACGGGGTCGGTGAAGCGCAATGACCGTGCGACCAGTTCCAGCGGCGTGGAGAAGTCGTCATAGGCGCGTTCGACGATACGCGGATAGAAATCATCGCCATGGATCGGCAACCCTATCGAGTTCATGTGCACGCGCAGCTGATGGGTCTTGCCGGTGAGCGGGTACAGCTCGTAGGCGCGCAGACCGTTCCTCCCGTGGCATAAGCGCCCGCCCATCGAGGGATATTCTCCCGCCGCAAGATCGATCACCGTCTCGGCATTGACGGCCTGCGGCTCCTCGAACGCCTGCAGCACGCCACGCAGCTTGGTGATGTGCGAACGTCGGCGCAGCGGGAACACGGCAGGAGGGTCCAGCCGCTCGACGGTGCCGTATCGCGGCCGTGTCGTCGGCCGGCACGGAGCCAGGCATTCGTAGGTCTTGCTGACCTTCCGTCCCTGGAACATCATCTGGTATGCGCCCCGCAGCGCTGGATCCCTCACGAACACGACGATGCCGGCGGTGAGCCGGTCCAGCCGATGCGCGGGCGTGATGTCCGGCTCGTCGAACATCTCGCGAAGCCGAATCAGCGCGGTCTGCCGATACCACATGCCGCGCGGGGTCGTCGCGAGGAAATGCGGCTTGTCGATGACGATGATGCCGGCATCCTCATACACCACGTCGATATCGAACGGGATATGGGGCTCCTCACTCACCCACCGGTGCGGTCTGTCCAAAGCGCTTTCCGCCCGTCGGCTCTCACCGGGAGCGCATGTTCTTGTAGCGCATGGCACGCAGCGCCTCGCGCTTGTCCTGCTCCTCACGCAGCGCCTGGCGCTTGTCGAACTCGCGCTTGCCTCGTGCGAGGGCGATCTCGGCCTTCGCCCGACCATCCTTGAAATACAGGCTGAGCGGCACGATGGTGTACCCCTTGGCCTCGATCTGACGGGACAGTTTGACGATCTGCTGCGCATGCAGCAACAGCTTGCGCTTGCGCTTGGGCGCATGGTTGTTCCACGTGCCGTTGAGATATTCGGGGATATTGGCACCTTCCAGCCACATTTCACCCCGACGGTCAATGGAGACGAACGCCTCGGCGAGCGACGCCCGCCCCTCGCGCAGCGACTTGACCTCGGTCCCGGTCAGCACCAGTCCCGCCTCGTACTTGTCCTCGATCAGGTAATCATGCCGGGCCTTGCGGTTCTGTGCGATGAGCACAGTGCCCTGTTCCTTTGCCATGGTCTTCCTCTTCAATCACTCACATCAACACAGACATCATGAGACCAGACCCGCTTGCACGGGCCGTGACCGGACGAATCGGAAAACACCACCCGGAACTCAGTAATGCACGTATTGGAAATTACCAGCATTGTAAATCGTGCGCCATTGCGCCACGCCCTGAAGGCTGGCGCCGCACTCGGAGATCAGCACGGATCCGTCGCTGTTCACACGCTCGACGACCGCCACATGGCCGTAACGTCTGTTGGCGCCGAGCTGGCCTGCACGGAACACCATCGCGGCGCCGACGTGCGGCGTGCGGTTGACCAGATAGCCGAGGCTGCGGCCGGTGTTCGCCCAATCCTGCCCATTGCCCATGTATGAGCCGGTGGGCAGATGGTAGTAGTACACGCGGCGACGGTACGCATACCACGTGCACTGGCTCCACGGGTAGGCGCTGCCGCCCACCGTGTTGCCGGTCCTGTGCCCGTAGCACACCGGCATGCCCTCATAGCAGTTGCCGGGCACCGTGTAGTTCATGCCGTTGGCCTGTCCCGATCCGCCGGGCTGGGATCCGCCCGAACCGGAACCATTACCGGAACCGGAACCGGGCTTGCCGGAACCGGAACCGGGCTTGCTGGAGCCGGCACCGGAACCGGAGCCGCTGCCCGACCCGCTGCCGGTGCCGGGCTTGATCTGCTGCTGTCCGCCGGTGCCGGCATTCGCCGAACCGGTGTTGTTCTGCACGCTCCACGAATCGATCTCGGCCTTCATCGACACCAGTTCGGCGGCCTCCTGCGCTTCCTTGGTGCTCAGGCTCTTCTTCTGCGCTTCCAGCTGGGCGCGTTCCTCGTCGCTCTTCTTGCGCAAGGCCTCCAGCTCACTCTGCTTGGACGCCGCATCCTCAGCGGCCTGCTGCGCGCTGGCCGCCTGGCTGTCCGCCTGGCCCTTGAGCTGGGTGATCTCGTCCTCGATGGCCGTGAGACGTTCCTTGCGGTTCATCGACGTGCTGAGGCTGGTGGCCGCGGCGTCGGCGGCATTCGCCTCACTGCGCGTGACAGCGGCATCCGACTGCATCTTGTTGACGAAGTCCTCGGTCGTGGTGGCATTGGTCACCACGTCCATCAGGGTGGAGGCGTCCGAGCCGTGGAAGCTTTCGCGCGCGAGCTGAGCGACCGCATCCTTGGCGTCATCGTAATCCTCACCGGTCTGCTTGATCTTCTCCTCAAGCGAGGTCCGGTCGTTCTTCGCCGCCTCAAGCCGCGCCGCAGTCGCCTCTGCGAGGCTCTTCGCCTGTTCGGCCTTCTGCTGAGACTCCTGTACGGCCTTCTGCGCGGCAGGAATCTGGTTCTCGGTCAGGTCATTCAACGAGATGATGAGATCGGCAAGTTTGGAATCGACGCCGGCCAGCTGCCTCTTGAGGCTGTTGTGGTTCGATACCTTCTGCTGGTATTCATACTCCGTAACCGCAGCGGCCTGCTCGGGCGGGGCGACCACGGCCACCGATCCCGCCCCCAGGGCCATTGCGGCGGCAAGCGCCAAAGCGGTGAACGTACCCCCACGTTTCGCCATCTTCACCATTGTTGTCGCCCTTCCATTAATGCCGTATTTGAACGTATTGTAACGAATTAAACTGGATAAATGCGCCGCGTGTCATCCGGCAGCGAAATAATTCATCTCACACTTCGCGCATCCCGGACGACACGCGGCGGCAAGTCACACCTTGAGATAGCGTCGCAGCGATACCGCGGACGCAACCGCCGACAGCAGCATGGCCCCCACCACCAGCACGGGGGCGGTCAGCCACACCGTCGTCTGCGTGATGAACGGCATCCACTGCACGCTGGTCGCCAACCAATCGGTGACGAACACCTTGACGATGCCGCTCAGCGCGCCGACCGCCAGCAGCGATCCCAGCAGGGACGCCACCACGCCCTCCAGGATGAACGGCAATCGAATCGTCCAGTTCGAAGCACCCACCAGACGCATGATCTCTGTCTCGTTCTTCCGGGAGGCGGCGCTCATGCGAATCGTCGTCGCGGTCAGCATGATGGCGACGACCACCATGACACCGGCCAGCACGACGGTGACCACGGTGGCCCGGTTCAACACCGAGAACACCGGGTCGAAGATCTGCCGCTGGTCGACAACCGCCTCCACGCCCGTGCGCCCGGTCAGCACCTCCGACACCACCTGGTATTTGGTCGGGTCCTTGAGCTTGAGACGCAGCGAATCCTGCATATCGGAGGCGGTGAGGGTACGTCCCTCGTACACGCCGTTCGGGTACTGCTTGAGGAACGTGTTCTTGAAGAACTCCTCGCGGCTCATATACGTGATCTTTGACACGTCACTGCCGAGCTCGTTGTTGATCACGTCCTCAAGATCCACGATCTCCTGCTGGGTCGGCGCCTTGCCGGTCGAGCAGGACGCCGACTGGCTGGTGCCGTCCGGGCACAGCCACACCACGACCTCGACCTTGTCGTACCAGTCGCCCTTCGCCTTGGTGATCTGCGCCTGTATCAGCACGGACGCACCGATGAACACGAAGGAGATGAACGTGACGAGCATGACCGAGATGATCATGGACACGTTGCGCCGCAGGCTGGTCCAGGTTTCAGACAGGATAAAACGCATTCTCATCGATTGTCCTCCTCGTTGCGAGCACCGTCGGCATCATCAGCGCTACCGGCCTTTCCGGCATGCCTGTCGCGATGCCCCGGTTGGGCCGGCGGCGCCGGCGGCAGCTTGTGCGCGCGCCTCGGCTTCGTCTCGCCCCCCTCATCGGACGAGGAGCCCGGCTCCGCCGCCGAACCGGCCTGTTCGCTTTGGGATGTGGATTCATCCTGAGGATGCTCCGTCTCCGGCTGACCATGCGGTGCGGCATCATCCGCCGAATGCGGCGGTTCCGGCGGCTCGTGCCGTTCCGGCTGGGCGGCGTCCTCCGGCTGCGCGGACCGGGCATCACCCCGAGCCGTCGCCCGGCCGCTCGACTGAGCCGCGGCATCGGAGTGTTCATCCCCGCCCTGCTCGGCGCGGGCCTTCTGCTCCTCCTGCGCGGCAATCTGCTCAAGCGACAGGCCCTTGCCCCAGGTCAGCGTGTCCTCCACCGACTGGAACGCCTCACCGTAGCGGCCGGTACGCCCCGAATGCACGGAGCTCGCCAACCGGGCGATGCCTTCGTTCCGGATATTGCCGCTGACCGCCTTGGCGACCACTTCGATACCCTCGACTGCACCCTCCTCGCCACGGGCCTCGATAGTGGTGACCTGTGCGTCGAACGAGCCGGAATCAGGGCGGAAACGAGAATCATCCGACTGCCCGCTGATCGCCTCATGCGCCTTGGACGCGACATCGCTGTCGGGGAAGAACTCGGCGGAATCATACGAGCCCTGGGCCTCGTCGCGCACGATCTTGCCGGTATGCAGCTCGATGACGCGCTTGCGCATCGAGTTGACGATCTCCTCGTTGTGCGTGGCCATCACGATCGTCGTGCCGGTGCGGTTGATGGCGTCCAGCACCTCCATGATGCCCAGCGACGTCGTCGGATCGAGGTTTCCGGTGGGCTCATCGGCCAGCAGGATCTGCGGATGGTTCACATACGCGCGGGCGATGGCCACACGCTGCTGCTCACCGCCGGACAGCTCATGCGGGTAATTGTTCTCCTTACCGGTCAATCCCACGGTCTGCAGCACCTGCGGCACCAGCGACTTGATGGCGGACCGGCGCGTGCCGATCACCTCAAGCGCGAACGCCACATTCTGCCACACGGTCTTGTTCGCCAGCAGCTTGTAATCCTGGAACACGAATCCGATGGAACGACGATACTGCGGCACCTGACGGTTCGTCAGACGGCGAAGATCATTGCCGGCCACTCGAATCTCGCCGTCCGTGGCCTCCTCCTCGCGCAGCAGCAGGCTCAGCAGCGTCGTCTTGCCAGAACCGGAAGCACCGACCAGAAACACGAAATCGCCACGTTCGATGTCGAGGTTGACATCATCCAACGCCGGCCTCGTACCCTTGGGATACACCTTGCTCACATGATCCAATGCGATGAGTGCCATATCGTCTCCTCACTCGCCCCCGGAGCCGGGAGCCAAGTCACGGTTTACTCTTCCTCTTCGGCCGCCTGGCGACGCTGCTCGTGACGCCAGCGGATACCGGCTTCGATGAACGCATCGATATCGCCGTCGAACACGGCCTGGGTCTGGCTGGTCTCGCAACCGGTGCGCAGATCCTTGACCATCTGGTACGGGTGAAGCACGTACGAACGCATCTGGTCACCCCAGCTGGCCTTGATGTCGCCCGCGAGCTCCTTCTTCTTCTTCGCTTCCTCCTCGTGGCGCAGCACCAGCAGTCGGGACTGCAGCACGGCCATGGCGGCGGCGCGGTTCTGGATCTGCGAGCGCTCGTCCTGCATCGTCACCACGATGCCGGTGGGAAGGTGGGTGATGCGCACCGCGGAATACGTGGTGTTCACGCCCTGGCCGCCGGGGCCGGACGAGCAGTACGTATCCACGCGGATATCGGTGTCCGGAATGTCGATGTGATCGGTCGCCTCGACGAGCGGCACCACCTCGACGGCGGCGAAACTCGTCTGTCGACGGCCCTGGTTGTCGAACGGGCTGATGCGCACCAGACGGTGCGTGCCGCCCTCCACGCTCAGGCGGCCATACGCATACGGCGCATCCACCTGGAACGTGGCCGACTTGATGCCCGCTTCCTCGGCGTACGACGTATCCATCACCTTGGCCTTGAACCCGTTGCGCTCGCAGTAGCGCAGGTACATGCGCAACAGCATCTGGGCGAAATCGGCGGCGTCCACGCCACCCGCGCCGGAGCGGATCGTCACGACCGCGGAACGCTCGTCATATTCGCCGTCCAGCAGCGTCTGGATCTCCATGTCATCCAGCTCCTGGGCGATGGAGCCGATCTCGGACTGAGCCTCGCTCAGAGAATCGGCGTCAGCCTCCTCCTGAGCGAGCTCCACCAGCGTCTCGACATCCTCGATGCGACGGTTCGCCTCGTTCAGGCGCTTCAGCTGCGCCTGAGCCGCGGACAGGCGGCTGGTCACCTTCTGCGCGTTCTCAGGATCATCCCACAGACCAGGCTTAGCGGCCTCGGTCTCCAACGTCGCGATCTGCGACTTCAGCCGTTCGATGTCCAACGCCTTCGCAATGGACTCATACTTCGACCGTGCCTCGCCGATTGCCTGTGAAAAATCAAATTCTGCCATCGAATACCACCATAATCATTGAACTTGTGAACGAATCGATTGTGTGACGACGCTGCCGACCATATGCGAAATCTCAAGCACCTCGCGTCACGGCAGGACGCCAATGATCGCGTCAAAGACCCGCATACACCGCGGGAATGACCAGGCTGCCGAGCATGGCCACGGCAATGACGATGCACACCGCACGCATGATGATGCGGCGGCGGCGCTCACGCTGCTCCCGTTCGGTCCTGTAGTCACTCATAGCTTTTCATCGTAGCCGCCCCGCTAGATTTTCTCCCGTGACGAAACCGCGCCACAATGATTCGGAACGGCAGCCTCATACGTGCCCATCTGCCCATAATATAGAAGCATCTACCGTTCATCCACCAAGGAGACAAGCATGACGAACGAACGCACCGCATGGGGCTGGGGACTGGCCAGCATCGATGCAGCCGGGAACACACTCGACGTCTGGTATCCGCAACTGACGCTCGGCGTCGCGCCCGAAGGCGCGAACCGCCCCAACCACGAGTTCGGGGCGCTGGCGCAGCCGCAGGCCGACGCCCGTGGCGTGCGCCGCGAACCGGTGTTCACCGTAAGCTCCCTTGACGACCCGATCGCGGATGCGGCCGACGCCTACCTGCGCCTGCACCTGCTCTCCATGCGCCTCGCCCAGCCGAACACCCTCAACCTCGACGGCATCTTCGCCAAGCTCACGAACGTGGTCTGGACCAATTACGGCCCGTTCGCGGTCGAAGACTTCAACGCCCGCAAGCTCGACGTCGAAGCGGCCGCCACCAGCGCCGCGCGCTCCTTCGCCGCCTCCGCCGGGCTTCCGGCCGCCGCTCCCGCCGCCACCGTCAACGTGCTGTCAATCGACAAGTTCCCGCGCATGATCGACTACGTGGTTCCCTCCGGCGTGCGCATCGGCGACGCCGACCGCGTGCGTCTCGGTGCCCACCTGTCCGAAGGCACCACCGTCATGCACGCCGGCTTCGTCAACTTCAACGCGGGAACTTTGGGCGTCTCAATGGTCGAAGGCCGTGTCTCGCAAGGCGTCGTCGTCGGCAACGGCTCCGACATCGGCGGCGGCGCCTCCATCATGGGCACCCTGTCCGGCGGCGGCAAGCTCCGCAACTCCATCGGCGAGCACTCCCTGCTCGGCGCCAACGCCGGCATCGGCATCTCGCTCGGCGACAACTGCGTCGTCGAAGCAGGCCTGTACGTCACCGCCGGTACCAAGATCACCGTCTGGGACAAGGCCAAAGCCGCCGCCGGCGAACCGCTGGACGTCGTCAAGGGCGCCGATCTGAGCGGCAAAGACAACATCCTCTTCATCCGCAACTCCGTCAACGGCCGCATTGAGGCCCGCTACCGGAAGACGGGGATTGAGCTCAACGCCAAACTGCACAAGAACTGATTGTGCGCTGGCGGAGCGTCCTCTGCATTATTCCTCGGGCGACATGTCTCAGTGCATATGGTTCTTCCGCCCCGGCGGCGAGGCGGAAGAACTTGCTCCATGCGTTTCCGACCCGAGTGCAATGCCGCGTGTACAACGCCCGCGAAATGCCATAATGCGGACGTTGTCCCGCATAATCGCGGGAAACAGCACACACACCCGTTGCCGCGAGCCACGGGTATTCCCGAAAACGCTGGAATTCCAACGAAACGCAGCAAGGCAAGTAGGGTCTCTGGGGAAATCGTTTGTACAACTTATGCATTTGACCGAAATGCATAAGTTGTACAAACGAGTCTGCAAACACAACGGCGTCGACGAACCGTCGACCAATCATCTCCGGAATACGGAGTAGTCGCCCAGCGCCACGGCAGGCTTCATCTCGGCGTAGTCGTGGTAGTCGATGCAGGCGTTCATGTACTCGTTGTGCTTGATGTCCAACGGATTCTCACTCTCCTTGAACACTTCGACAGCCTTATCATTGTCGTCGTAGATCACGTACACGTATCCGTACAGTCCGTCCGATTCCTCGTGCAGGAACCATGACTCGATATGCGCGCCCTCAGCCGGCATCGTCGCATTCGCTTCGGCCAAGTGATCGTTCAGATATCGGAACCATTCGCGGGCCAAATCCTCTTTGCCCGGCTTGATGCGGAACCTGTCCAACGAGGTATACATACTCATCCCCTTGTCTCATCATGCATGACACGGTCATTGTACAGGAGGGACATGTATGGCAGCGAATGACGACCATCAGTAAACACTGCGAAAATGCCACATGTAACTCGCGAAAGCTGAATCGAATCCGGCACGACACGCCCAAAATGTGGATAACTCGGCAGCCTTCGACCACATTGTCCGTTCCGCTGGACAAAGAGTGTCTCCGTCGCATAGATTGCCATCAAGGATGATCCGCCGTCGCCAGACAATTCGCGGCAACGAACCACCAGGAGGAACAATGACGTCCGCAAATCAGCCACACTATGAGGATTCGCCGCCGGTCACCGTGCAGCCCGCGCCGACCATGCCGACTGCGACATCGGCCCAATATTGCTCCTCATCGCATAATGCCTTGCGCACGCTCGGCTTTGCGCTGCTGGCGGCCGGCACAGTATCGGCACTGGCCGCAATCGCATGTTATATGTATCTCAATCGCGGCGTCTACAATCCTGCAGACGCCATCCTGCTGCTGGTTGAAGGCGTCGCGGCGTTGGCCTGCGTACCGCTGCTGGCGGCCGGCGTGGTCACTTCCGTCGTTGCATGGAAGAAACGCGATAAGTAAGAACAGCGGGGGCGCGAATTGGCGTTGGACCACCCCCAGTCGCTACGCGACAGCCCCCGCCAGCGGGGGGCGACAGTAGGATGACAGCGCTACGCGACAGGCCGATTGGGTACGCTAGTCGGCGGCTTCCAGACCAGTTGAGGCATGCCTGGCGCGCATAAGTTCCAGTGCATGGGCAAGATCGGCCGGGTAGTGGGATTCGACCGACGTCCAGAGATGGGTGCGGGGGTGGCGAAACTCCAGCTTCATCGCATGCAACCACTGCCGGTCCAGGCCGAGCTCCCCGGCCAGCACCGGATTGGCCCCATACATCGGGTCTCCGACCAGAGGATGCCCGATCGAAGAGAAATGCACGCGAATCTGATGCGTGCGTCCGGTTTCGAGATTCACCGAAACCAGCGTCGCCTCGCCGAATCGGTCCAGCACGTCCCAATGCGTGACCGCCGGCTTGCCCGACGGCGTGACGCAGAAGCGGAAGTCCGACACCTTGGCGCGGCCGATGGGCGCTTCGATGGTGGCCTTGTCCTCCTTGAGGTTGCCCTGGACCATCGCATGATAGGTCTTGACCACCTCATGCTCGGAGAACTGCCGCCGCATCTCCTTGTACGCCAGCTCTGACTTGCACACCAGCATCAGGCCGGACGTGCCCACATCCAACCGCGACACGATGCCCTGCCGCCCGGGAGCTCCGTATGAGGTGATGCGCACGCCGCGTTTGAGCAGGCTGCCCAATACGGTGGGGCCTGTCCATCCGGCCGAAGCATGTGCAGCGACGCCCACGGGCTTGTCGACCACGACGACATCGTCATCCTCATACACGATGGCCATGTCGAGACACACCGGTTCCGGCTCATGCCGTTCTTCGGCGATGTCGAATTCGACGGTCTCCCCATACAGCAGCGTGCCCGACTTGGCGATCGCACGATTCAGCACGCGGGCTTGGCCGGATTCGATAAGATCCGCCGCCTTGGCACGCGAGATGCCCAGCATCTTGGAAACCGCCACGTCGAATCGTGACCCCACCAATGCGTCGGGCGCCGGAACGAGACGGCTCATGAAGCGCTCCTCTCCGAGTCATCAGGCTGACGGCTCGAAACGGTCACCTCCGTCCGGGATGAGCCGGACGATGCATCCTGCACCATCGCTGACGAGTCCTGCGATTCGTCCGCCGTGCCGTCTGACTCCCCGTCACGCGCCACGTCACCGGCATCCTCCCCCAGATGCTCAATCCGATCGAGGTCCTTGCGACTGAACGGCACATCCAGCACAATCAGCACCACGACGCCGATGCCGGCCATCACCAGATAGATATCGGCGACATTGCCCACGGACCAACCATAATTCAGGAAATCAACGACCTTGCCATTGAGGAACCCGTCCGCATAGGCCACGCGATCGATCAGATTGCCGAACGCTCCGGCGAACGCGAACGCGAACATCACCGTCCAGCGCATCGATATCGTGCGTGCCGCCAGCACCGCCATCACCACGCACGCCACCACGGCGAGCAGCGAAATCAGCCATGTGCTTCCCGATCCGAGACCGAGCGATGCACCCGGATTATGAACCAGCGTCAACGAAAGCAGGCCCGGGATCAGCGGCACTGTACGCCCGTCGCCCAACGCCTGCTGCGCCCACATCTTGGTGAGCTGATCGATGCCCAGCGCCACGGCCGCCACACATGCAAAGACGGCTACGCGAACACGCAGCCGTCCTTGGATATCCTTCATCGACTATTCCGCCTGCTTGCCGATCTGGCTGTAGTTGTTCGTATCGGACACCTGACGAGACAGCTGGCCGAGGAACTCGGTCAGACGCGCACGGTATTCGGCTTCGAACTGCTTGAGGCCCTGAATGTTGCCCTCGATGACCTTGGACTGGGTGGTGAGCTTGTCACGCACCTGCTGCGCATACTCATCGGCGTTGGAGCGGGTCTTGCTGTCGTACTCGCCGGCGCGACGACGCACCTCGTCCTCATAGTTGTCGGCCTGCTGCTGCGTGTTCTCGCGGTACGTGTCGGCATCCTGACGGGTCTTCACCGAGTAGGCGTCGGCGTCGGAACGAGTGCGCTCCGAGTACGCGTCGGCATCGGAATGAACCTGCTTGTTGTACTCATCGGCCTCGGTACGGGTACGGGACGAGTAGTCGTTGGCCTTGGTGACCAGCTCGTTGTACTTGTTCTGGCTGGCCTCGGTGATTTCCTTCGCCTTGGCCTTGCCCTTGTCGACGTACTGGTCGTGCAGCTGCATGGCCAGCGTCAGCATGGCGGTGGCGCGCTCGGGCTCGCTGCTGGCAGCGGCGGCGGCACCAGCGATCTTCTGCAGGCTGCCGGTCTCCGTGCTCGGCTCGACCTTGGCGACCTGCTCGCGCAGCTGGTTCTCGCGCTGCTTGGACTCCTCCAGCTGACGAGCCAGATCGGAGGCCTGCGCGGCCTGCTGCTGCAACGCATCGAGGTGCTTCTTGGCATCGTTGAGCTGCTGCTGGTAGGAGGCGGCCTGCTGCTGCGCTTCCTGCAGACGTCCGCTCATGTCCCTGGCGCTGACGCGGTACTGGTCGCGCTCGTTCTGCACCGCGGCGAGCTGCGCGGCGACATCGGCCTTGCCGGAGGCCTGGGCGGCCTGCGCGGTCAGCTGGTCGATCTGGCCGCTGAGGCGATCCACCTGATCCTTGAGCTGCTCGTTCTGCTGGGACAGCGCGCGGTTGCTCTCCTCGGCTTCGGTGAGTTTCGCTGCAGCCACCTGAGCCGCCTGATCGTCCTTGCTGGCGACGGGCGCCGCGGACTTGAGCTGCTCGTTTTCGCTCTGCAGTGACTGTACCTGCGCAGTCAACTCGGAAATCTTGGAGTTGAGCTTGGCGACGTCGGGAGGAAGGGACTGCGTCGCCTGGCCACTTGCAACGGCCTGCTTGCCAAGCGCCTCGACGGTTTCCGTCACCTGATCGAGAAAATCGTCAACCTCGTCGACATCATAGCCTTCCTTGAAACGCACGGTCTGGAAGGTATGCTCCCGTATATCTTTAGGCGTCAAAAGAGCCATAAAACTTACACCTCGCTTTGGGCACGATGCCTCGCTGTGTTGGTATCACCTTCCGATGCTAGCACGAACCCTGAAAGAACTCTCACCGTATGCGTGATTACGGCGCGATTTACACCAATATTCTCAAGGCGACAAGTGCGGTGTACAGCACGATGAAGCTGACGTCCATCGCTATAGGCCCCATCGGTATGGGCCGGATGTAGCGTCGCAGCCAGCGCAACGGCGGCTCGGTGAGCTGGTAGACGACATTGATCAGCGATGCGACGACGCCCTTGGGATACCAACGCGGCGCAAGCACCGACACCCAATCCAGGATCATACGGACGAACAGCACCGTGATATAAGCGTCGATAATCCAGTCAATCACCAGACGCACTATTGTGAACACCATGCCTTCCAGCCTATCAAAACGGCATACAGCTTCATTGCCGTCAGCTGAACGTCAACTGGGCATTACCGCCGCCGCTGTCATGACGACGAATCGTCTACAGCCGCCAATCCGGACGACCGCCGGCAGATCAGTCGGCGAACAGGTCGTGCGCCGAGGACGGCGCCTGCGGCTCCTCCACCTTGATGTTCACCTGGGCCGGGCTGAGCAGGAACACGCGCGGAGTGACACGCTCGATGGACCCGCGCACGCCGAAGACGACGCCCGCGGAAAAGTCCACGATGCGGTACGCCACGGCCTCGGAGACACCGGTCAGGTTGAGCACGACGGGCACGCCGTCGCGAATAGCACGCCCCACCAGCTGCGCGTCCTCGTAGGACTTCGGATGAATCGTGGTGATGCGGCTCACGCGACCCTGGAACGGATTCGACTCACGGCTGGGCGCGGATGTCGGCGACGATGGCGCAGCCTGGGACACCGGAGTGACCGAATGATCGTCGTCGAATCCGGGATCCTCATCCTGGATGTCCATCGGCTCGTCGTCTTCGGCAACATCCGCCATGCCCAGATACTGCATCGCGTTCTTCATAAACCCAGCCATGACTGTTCAGTTCCTTTCGGCTCAGCGCAGAAAATCAGGGATATCGAGGTCGCCCAGGTCACCGGAGGAGACGATATCGTGCTCGGAGGTCTCGTCATCGATCGGCATCGAAGCGGGGCCGCCCTTGCGCAGCGCGAAATCCGGCACCTGACGCGCCGCCGGATTGGTGGTGGTCATGGGCGTGTTCGCGGACGGCTGCGTGCGCACGGGGATGCTCGGCGCGACTGGCTGCTGCTGGTCGTGCGCGTGCGTCGGCGTGACGGGGTCCGTGGTGTGGGAAGCCGGGATGGATGCGGCGGTCGTGGCGCCCTTCATCGAGGGCACGTTGGTGTTCTTGGAATCGGCGTCGAAACCGGCCGCGATGACCGTGACGCGGACCTCGTCGCCGTAGGCGTCGTCGAGCGCGAGACCCCAGATGATCTGGGCTTCGGGGTGGATGGCCTTGCGCACCAGCTCGGTGGCCGCAGAGGCCTCCTGCAGCTTGAGGTCGGTCGGGCCGGCGATGTTGATGAGGGCTCCGTGAGCCCCTTCGACGCTGGATTCCAGCAGCGGCGAGCTGATGGCGATCTCGGCGGCCTGCGTGGCGCGGTCCTCGCCCCGCGCGGAGCCGATGCCGAACAGCGCGGTGCCGGCGCCGCGAAGGATGGCGGTGACATCGGAGAAGTCGACATGGATGTACGAGTTCATCGTGATCAGGTCGGTGATGCCCTGCACACCGGCGAGCAACGCCGAATCGGCGGTCTTGAAGGCGTCGACGATGCCGATCGTGCGGTCGGACAGCTCAAGCAGCCGGTCGTTGGGGATGACGATCAGGGCGTCGACCTCCTTGCGCAGGTTCTCGATGCCCAGATCGGCGGAGGCGGAACGCTGCGGTCCCTCGAACGTGAACGGCCGGGTGACCACGGCGATGGTCAGCGCCCCCTGCTGATGCGCCGCGCGGGCGACGATGGGGCTCGCGCCGGTGCCGGTGCCGCCGCCCTCGCCACAGGTCACGAAGACCATGTCGGCGCCCTTGAGCGCCTCCTCGATGTCGGACTGGTGATCCTGCGCGGCCTTGCTGCCCCGCTCGGGATCGGCACCGGCACCCAATCCACGGCTTGAAGCGTCATTCAACGAGATCTTCACATCGGCGTCGGAGCGCAGCAAATCCTTGGCATCGGTGTTGATGGCCACGAACTGCACGTTCTGCAGGCCTTCGGCGATCATGCGGTTGACGGCATTACCGCCGGCTCCACCGACACCGACGACTTTGATGTTGGTCCTGTCGTTGAAATTGTCAGTCTGGGCAATCTCGCTCACCATTGTCTCCTGTCACTCACGGTTACGCATAACTCTATCGCAGAACCATTGATTATAAAGCTATTTTCTCGGCGTGTATCAACGTTTTTCCATCTCATTTGCACAAAACGACACACCATGGCCGCATTCGGCCCATGACCCGGATGCCGTCTCAGTATCCGGCGTCCATCGGATCGTCGCCGAACAGCGTCTCGCGCTCCTCGTGCGTGGTGACCCGCGAGTCGAGCCAACCGTACGGCAGATGCACTTTTTTTGCAAAGCGAACACGGCCGCGAGGCTTGTCCTTCACCCGTTCGGGGAAGGTGATGGCGGGATCGAGACGCGAGGTCTCGCGCTCCACGTCGGCGAGGTTCTCGCACTCCATGAACGCCCTGCGCGTCGTCCCTCCGACGGGGAATCCCTTGAGATACCAGGCGATGTGCTTGCGCAGGTCGTGCACGGCCATGCGCTCGTCACCGTCATAGAACTCGACGAGCAGCCGGGCGTGGCGCATGATCACGTCGCATACGGCCCCCAGCGTAGGGTTGACGCGCTCGTCGCTGCCCGCGAAGGCGTTCCTGATATCGGCGAACAGCCACGGCCGGCCCTGGCATCCGCGCCCGATGGCGACCCCGGCGCATCCCGTCTCGCGGACCATCTCCAGGGCGTCGTCGGCGCCCCAGATGTCGCCGTTGCCGAACACCGGGATGTCCAGCGCGCCGACCAGTTCGCCTATGCGGCTCCAGTCCGAATGGCCGCCATAGTATTCCGCCGTGGTGCGGGCGTGCAGCGTGACGGCCGCGCACCCCTCCTCCTGCGCGATGTGGCCGGCTTCCATGAACGTCTCATGGCTGTGATCGATGCCGACGCGGATCTTGGCGGTAACGGGGATGTTCGCCGTCGAGCACACCTTCACCACGCGCTGAATGATCTCGCGGAACAGGTCGGTCTTCCACGGCAGCGCGGACCCGCCGCCACGACGGGTGACCTTGGGAACCGGGCAGCCGAAGTTCAGGTCCACATGGTCGGCCATGTCCTCATCGACGACGATGCGCGCGGCCTGCTCGACGATGGCCGGGTTCACGCCATACAGCTGCAGCGACCGGATGCGCTCGCTCGGCGCGAACCGGCACAGGCGCAGCGCCTTCGGATTGCGGGCGACCAACGCGCGCGCCGTAATCATCTCGGCCACGTACAGGCCGTCCGGGCCGTATTCCTCACACAGCACGCGGAACGGCCAGTTCGTGACGCCCGCCATCGGGGAGAGCACCACCGGCGTCGGCACGTGGATCGGCCCGAGATCGACTGGTGCCATCGTGACCGGTTCCTTCCCGGCCGGTGCGTCGGTGCGCGGGTCGAGCACGTCGGTCTCATGCGCGTCGACGGCGATGGTCTGTTCAACGGTGTCTGTCACGGCTCTCCCCCACGAATCGGCACGGCTCATGCCATACATGTCTTGAATGTACAAGAGCCCCCTTGGTGAAAAGGGGGCTGTCCGAATGATGTTCAGCACCCGGCCCGGTGTAGTCGGGCCGGGTATCGATCAGTACAGGCCACCGGCCTCGGCGACCTTGACCGGGGCGGACTCGTCCACGCCGGTCTCCTTGGCGACGTCGGTGCCGCCGTCGGCGGCCTTGGTGCCGGTGATGCTGACGGGGCCCTCGGGGTAGCGCACGCGCTTCTCGGACACGCGGGCGGCCACGTAGTCGGCGACCTTGTCGAGCGCGACGCGCTCCTGCTGCATCGTGTCACGTTCGCGGATGGTGACGGCCTGGTCGTCGATCGTGTCGAAATCGACGGTGATGCACAGCGGCGTTCCGATCTCGTCCTCACGACGGTAACGGCGGCCGATGGCACCGGCCTCGTCGTAGTCGATCATCCACTCGTGCTGACGCAGGTCGGCGGCCAGATCGTGGGCGATGGACTGCAGCTCGGGCTTCTTGCTCAGCGGCAGCACGGCGGCCTTGACCGGAGCAAGACGCGGGTCGAGACGCAGCACGGTGCGCTTGTCGACGCCGCCCTTGGTGTTCGGCGCCTCGTCGACGTCGTAGGCGTCAACGAGGAACGCCATCAGGGAACGGGTCAGGCCGGCGGCCGGCTCGATGACGTACGGCACGAACTTCTCGCCGGCGGCCTGGTTGAAGTAGCTCAGATCCTCGCCGGAGTGCTTGGAATGCGCGCTCAGGTCGTAGTCGGTGCGGTTGGCGATGCCTTCAAGCTCACCCCAGTCGGAGCCCTGGAAACCGAACTTGTATTCGATGTCGACCGTGCACTTCGAGTAGTGGGAGAGCTTCTCCTTCGGGTGCTCGTAGTGACGCAGGTTCTCGGGGTTGATGCCCAGGTCGGTGTACCAGCGGGTGCGGGTGTCGATCCAGTACTGGTGCCATTCCTCGTCGGTGCCGGGCACCACGAAGAACTCCATCTCCATCTGCTCGAACTCACGGGTGCGGAAGATGAAGTTGCCGGGCGTGATCTCGTTGCGGAAGGACTTGCCCATGTTGGCGATGCCGAACGGCGGCTTGGAACGCGAGGAGGTCATCACGTTCTTGAAGTCGACGAAGATGCCCTGCGCGGTCTCGGGGCGCAGGTAGTGCAGGCTGTTCTCGTCCTCGACCGGCCCGAGGTGGGTGCGCAGCATCATGTTGAAGTCACGCGGTTCGGTCCACTCGCCGCGGGTGCCGCACTCGGGGCAGACGATGTCCTTGAGACCGTTCTCGGGCAGCTTGTCGCCGTGCTTTTCGGCGTAGGACTCCTCCAGCTTGTCGGAACGCTGGCGCTTGTGGCACTTGAGGCATTCGATCAGCGGATCGTTGAACACTGAGACGTGACCCGAAGCGACCCATACGGCCGGCGGCAGGATGATGGATGTGTCCACGCCCACCACGTCGCCGCGGGTGACGACCATGGAGCGCCACCATTCACGCTTGATATTGTCTTTCAGGGCGACGCCGAGGGGGCCGTAATCCCATGCGGAACGGGTGCCGCCATAGATTTCGCCGGCGGGGAACACGAATCCGCGCCGCTTGGCGAGGGATACGACTTCATCGAGTTTAGAAACAGCCACAATGCACCTTCTGGTTTGAACGGTTTGGGGACTTAGTATGCTCGCACGAGTCTAACGGCAGACGGTGACAGCATGCCGCCTTGTTCGGCAGCATCCAACCTGCGGATATGCGGGTGCCCCGCCGGCATGATCGTCGACGGGGCACCCGGGGAGACTCGCGAGAGTCTCGTGTGGGTCAGGAGCGCTTGCGGCGCAACGCCATGACGCCGGCACCGACCGCCAGCATCGCGGCCGCGACGGAGGCGATGATGGCGACGGATGCGCCGGTCTTGCTCAGTGCGCCGCCATCGATGATGGCGATGATGCGGCCGGGCTTCTCCTTGAGCGCGGCGCGGGCGTCGTTGAGCATCGACAGCGCGTTGTCGATGTCGAACTGCGTGGAGTTGGCGTTGCCGATGACGGCCTTGGCATGCGCCAGGGCGGTCTCGAACGCCTTCCACGACTCGGCCGTGTACTTCGACCCGTCCAGCTTCTCGGCCTCGACCTTCTTGACCGCCTTATCCAGCGCCGCCTTGTCGACGGTGCCCGGTTCGGGCTTCGGGTCGGGCTTGACCTCGCCCTTCTCGGTCAGTCCGTCGCGAGCGGAGGTCAGGGCACCAAGGGCCGCGTCCACATCCTGCTGGGTGGCGGAATCGCTGGCGATGACGGCCTTGGCATGCGCCAGGGCGGTCTCGAACGCCTTCCACGACTCGGCCGTGTACTTCGACCCGTCCAGCTTCTCGGCCTCGATCGCCTTGATCTTCTTGTCCAGCTCGGACTTGCTGACGGGGGCGGGTTCGGGCGTCTTCTCGGTCAGCCCGGCGTAGGCGTCGGTCAGCGCCTTGAGCGCGTTATCGACGTCCTGCTGGGTGGCGGAATCATCCGCGATGACGGCCTTGGCATGCGCCATGGCGTCCGCGAAGGTCTTCCACGAGTCGGCCGTGTACTTGGACGAATCCGGGTTCTTGGCCTCGATCGCCTTGATGGCCTTGTCCAGATCCGTCTTGCTGACGGTCGGGGCGGGCTGCGAGACGGTGATGTCGATGACCGCGGACTTGCCCTGGTAGGTGACGGTGACGGTCTTGTCGGTGACCTTGAGCTTCGCGTCGAGCGCAGGCTTGAACGTGAAGCCGCCGGCCGTCTGCGTGTTCCAGGTCACGGTGCCGGTGCTGTCGTCGTCATAGTTGAGCTGCAGCACCAGTCCTGCCGGGTCGAACGCGTCGCCGACCACATAGGTCAGCTTGGAAGGCTTGGTCTTGACGCTCACCGAGGTCAGCGTCGGTTTCGGCGCCGGGGCGTTCTTCAGTTCGATGGTGAACGTCTTGGCGACGGTGCCGGAGTACTTGTCGATGCCGCGCACGGTCACCGTGGCCGTGCCGACGGCGGTGTTGCCCGCGTAGTCGAGCAGGTAGTCCACGCCGTAGCGCAGCGTGGCGTCGCCCAACGTCACCGTCACGTCCTTCGTGGCGAAGGTGGCGGGATGGTCGGCGTCCACCTGGTCGACGGTCAGCTTGGCGGGCACGGTCACGGTCGCGCCGCTGATGTCGGTGGTGTCGACGGCCTTGCGCAGGCGGATTTCGGAGGCGGACATGAACTTGTCGTTGCCGGAATCCGCATAGGTGTGGACGGCCTTGAGCCGCACGTGCTTGGTGGTCACCGGCTGATTGAACTCGGCGAGCTTCCAGCCGTAATCGGTGGTCCATGTGCCGGAGCCCGCGTCGGTCCAGTTGGTGCCGTCATCGCTGACCTGAACCTTGTATTCGGTGACGGAGCCGTTCTTGCTGCCCGCGGGGCGCGGCAGGTAGCGCAGCGCGTCGAGCTTGGTGGGTTTCTGGAGCTCGAAGGCGATCCACAGGTCGTTCACGGTGGTGGGCGTCCAGTTGGAATGCCAGTACGTGCTGGTGTTGCCGTCGACCGCGAATTTCTTCGGGCCTTCGGTCGCGGTGCCGGACGTCTGTTCGCTGCCCGCGGTGACCGTCATGTCGGCGGCCGGGTAGTCGCGTTCATCGGAGTCTGCGGGGAATTCCTGCTCCGTGCCCAGGTTGATGGTGAAGGTCTTGCGCGTGACGTGGTCCTCGGACTCGGTGATCACGCGGATCACGTTGTCGTGCGCGGGCAGCACGGTGACGCTGGCGTTGCCTTCGCCCTCGGCTTTGACGTCCGCGATGATCGCGGGCGTGTTGTAGGAGCCGGCGGCGAGCACGGAGTCGGAGACCTTCGTGCCGTTCACTGTCAGCGACGAGAGCGCGGCGGACGTGTTCGTGACGAACTTGCTGGTCGCGGTCTTCAGCTCGATCTCGGTCAGGCCGGCGCAGACCACGCCGCTGGGGGTTGTGGTGTCGGCGTTGGTGACCGTGACCTTGACGAACGTGGCTCCCACCGGAGCGAAGTCATAGGTGTACGGCTTGACTCGGTCGGACGACTCCTGGGCCGCGATGGTCTCCGTGGCAGCGAGATCCGTCCAGTTCTTGCCGTCCGCGGAGATCTGGATCTTCGTCTTGCCGGCGTCGGGGAACCTCACCGCGTTGCTGTCGCGGAAGAAGTACATGACAATCTGGCCGAGCTGCTGCTCGGTCGCGTACTCGAAGGTGATCTCGGCGGTGTTGTGGCCGGCCTTCGAGTACGCCCAGTTGGTCCATGCGGACGGGTTCGCGCCGCCGCCGGTATTGGCGTCGACGGTCGTGGAGCCGTCCTTGATGGCGTCCAGCGTGTCGGACTGCTTGTCGGCGGGGATGTTCTGAGTCAGGCGCAGCGCATTGCCGGAGACGCTGCTGCCGATGGTGACCTGCGACCGCTGCACGCGGATCGTCGCGGTGACCTTGAACTCCTTGCCGAAGACGGTGGCGGTGCCGGGGACCTTGACGGTGCCGGCCGTGTTGTACACGGTGTCAGCGGGCTTGGTCCAGTCGACGGCGAAGTTCGCGCTGGTCACGGTGCCGTCGGGCAGCACGGCCGGACGCGAGCCAGGCAGCACGGCGGGCGTGCCGACCGGTGTGCTGGCCGAATAGTTGAGCAGCGCACCGATCTCGTCGATCATCGTCACGCGCACGGAGATCTTCTGCCCGGCGACCGTGCCGGCCACGCTGAACGAACCGGCCTTGGCGATCTGGTCGTCGCTGACTGCGTCCCATGTGACGTTCTGACGGTCCGACGTGCCGTCGGAGTAGCGCACCTCGACATCACTCGGCAAAATCGGCTTGTTGCCGGTCTTGACGTAGTAGTTGCGCGAGTAGTAGAAGCTGCGGACCGTCTTCTCGGTGCTGGTGCCGGGGACGGCGGTGGTGGCGATCTTCACTGTGGATGATTGCAGACCGTCGGCCTTGGCGGTGACGGTGATCTCGCCCGCCTCCTTGGTGGACTGGACGATGGCGAGCACCTTGCCGCTGAACGCCTTGCGGTTGTCGGCCTGATAGGAGTCGTGATCCGGCGAGCTGCCGTTGTCGACGCCGACCAGTTTGCCGGCGCCCTTGACGTCGAAGGTGACGCGGTTGGCGGCATCGGGGACGATATGGCCGTTGGCGTCGGTCACGTCGACCTCGATGTACGACAGGTCCTTGCCGTCCGCGGTGATCGTCTTGCGGTCGGCATCGGCTTTAAGCTTCGCGGCCTTGCCGGTGGTGGTCACCGACGCGTTGCCCTCGGTGGACCCCTCGGGGATCAGCCTGTTGTTCTCGTCGTATGCTTCGGCGGAGATGGTGCCCTCGGCCCACGGCACGTTCCAGGTCAGGTACATGTTCTTGTGGGCGGTGGAGTCCTTGTCGGCGCCCTCGTAGACCTGATAGGTGTATCCGGCCGCGGTGGTCTTCTTGGTGAAGGACTTCTCTCCGATCAGTCGCTTTTCGGTGCTGCCCTTCGGTGTGAAGTACAGCTTGACCTTGGCCGCGTCGGTGTAGACGACGACCGGCACGTTGTTGCCGGAGCCCTTGGCGACGACGTTCTCGTTCCATGCGGGGAGGATGTGCAGCGTGTGCACGTCGTCGTTCCACTGGCTCTGATAGAAGTAATAGGTGTCCTTCGGGAATCCTGCGGTGTCGACGATGCCGAAGTACGAGTTCTTCGGCGACGGCCAGGAGCCCACGGCGCCGGAGCCGGTGCCGTTCCACGGGGTGGGTTCGCCGAGATAGTCGAAGCCGGTCCACACGTATGTGCCGGCGACGAAATCGCGCTGGACCACGTCGTACCAGGCGGAGCTGGCGACGGCACCCCAGCCGACTGCGGAATTGTCATAGCTGGTCAGCTGCTTGTCGCTTGACTGGGCGCCGCCGGTGGTGCGGTTGTAGATGCCTCGGCTGTTGATGGCGGACGCCGTCTCGGAACCGTAGATGGCCCATGAGGGGTGGGTCGTGCGGATCTTGTCGTAGTTCGCGCCGTCGGAGTAGTTGGTGCCGACCACGCCGCCGTTGGCGGTCAGGTTGTCGCCCATGGTGTTCGACTCGTTCCAGTTGGCCTTGATCTTGTTGTCGCCGTAGGTCATCGGGCGGGTGCTGTCCGCGGCCTTCGTCCATGCGACCAGCTTGGCGGAGGTAGCCGGGAAGCCCGAGACGCTGCCGCTGATGCCTTCCATCATCTCGTTGCCGAGCGACCACATGATGACGGACGGGGCGTTCCTGTCACGGTTGATGGTGCTGGTCAGGTCGAACTTGGCCCAGGTCTCGTCCTTGTCGCCACCCAGGACGGCGTTGTCACCGGCGATGGCCTGGCCGAACCACTTGCCGTAATCCTCGGTGTTGCCGTTCTTCGACCGGTTCCACATGTCGAAGACCTCTTCGACCACGAGGACGCCCTTCTCGTTGCAGACGTCAATCAGCGCCTTGGCTGCGGGGTTGTGCGTGGTGCGGATCGAGTTGACGCCCATCTTCTGGAGAATCTCGACCTGGCGCTCGATGGCGCGGCGGTTGGCGACCGCACCGAGCGATCCCTGGTCATGATGCATTGAGACGCCCTTGAGCTTGACTTTCTCGCCGTTGAGCGAGAAACCGCTGGTCGCATCGAAGCCGGTCCAGCGGAAGCCGTATTCGGTGTCGTAAGTGTCGAGCACCTTGCCGCCGTTGAGCACTTCGGTGCGCACGGTGTACAGGTTCGGGTTCTTGATGCTCCACAGCTTGGGCGAGGCGGCGGTGATCGTGGAGGTCACGTCCGCGCTGGCACCGGCCGCGATGGACTTGGATGCGGTGGTGACGGTGCCGATGGCGGCGTCGGTCTTGCCTCCCTTGGGGAACACGGTCTGCTTGAGGGTGATGTTCGCCGCGGCCTTGGTGTCGTTGGCGACCTTGGTGGTGAGGTTCATCGTCACGTTGCCGCCGTTTTGGGTGGCGAGGCTCGGGGTCTTGATGGCCACGCCGTTATTGCCGACGTGCACGCCGTCGGTGACGGTGAGGGTGACGTCGCGGTAGATGCCGGAGCCGGAGTACCAGCGGCTGGACGGCAGCCTGTTCTCGACCTTGACGACGATGGTGTTCTCCCCACCGAACTTGGCGTTGCCGGTCAGGTCGAAGGAGAACGGCGAGTAGCCGTACGGATGGGTGCCGAGCTTGACGCCGTTGAACCAGACGGTGGCGTTCATGTACACGCCGTCGAAGTTGATGGCGATGCGCTTGCCGGCGAGGTCCCGGTCGATGGTGAAGGACTTGCGGTACCAGCCGGTGCCGCCGGGAAGGTATGCGCTTTCGGCCTCATTACTCTGCGAGTACTTCTGCGTGATGCTGTAGTCATGCGGCAGGTCGACCTGCTGCCAGGCCGAATCGTCGAACGCCGGATCCTGCGCCTGCACGGAATCGGACAGCATGAACTTCCAGTTGGCGTCGAAATCCGAGGTGCGATTCTGCTTGGAATCCACGGCGCTGGAGTAGACCACCTCCGGCGTGGAGCTCATCTGCGTGGTGGAGTCGGATCGGGTGGCGTCCTCGACCGCCCACGCTGAATTTGTTAACAACCCTAACGGTATTGACAAGGCCACTGTGGCGGCGAAAGCCACGATGCGGCCACCAAGTCTGCGAACTGCCATAAACGTTCCTTCTTCATTGAATCCACGAGCGCCTGCCGCGCCGCTCTGTTGCTGTTAGTGTATACGCACCAATGCGATATCCACACGGTGATCATGAGAATGATATCTCATTACCTGTATTTCATGTAAATGCCATTAACAAAAACGGCGTGTCGCCATCGCCAATCCTGTATCCCCCATACAGGGCCGGAAAAACCGCAACGCAACGCATGCCGGCAACGAAAGGGCGCCATTACCACGTACCTTCAAGAAACGCAAGACACAATGTCCATATTGGGCCATAGCGTTGAAGGGCACAATGCAGGGGAACCCGCAGCAGTACGCGAGTTGAGAAAGGCCACACGCCTGACCCTTTGAACCTGTTGGTCAAGACCATCGTAGGGAGCAATGATTATGAGCGAGGAATCGCCGAACACGCGGATATCGCCGCAAACACAGCCATCACTGCACGAGCAGATAGCGGACGCGGTGCGCACGGTACGCGAGACTACGCCGCTGGCACAGTCCTTCACCAATTTCGTCACCATCAACCTTGTCGCCAACGCGCAGCTCGCCGCCGGCGGCGCGGCGGCCATGAGCTTCCTGCCGGACGACATCATCGACACCGCCACGATCAGCGGCGCCGACTACATCAACGTCGGCACCCTGCTGCCGTTCTACAAGGACGCGCTGCCGCAAGTGGCGAGGGCGTTCCACAACACCGGCCATCCCTGGGTGCTTGACCCCGTCGCCGCCGACATTGGAGAGACCAGAACCGCCATATTGCAGTCATTCAAGCGCTATCCGCCGACCGTGATCCGAGGCAACGCCTCGGAGATCATCGCGCTCGACGCCATGTGGGGGCTGAACGAGGAATCCGCGACCGCTACCGCATCCAAGCCCGCCGGCGTGGAATCCGTCGACGACGTGGAATCCGCCATCGCACCGGCGCAGCGGCTCGCACGGTTCATGGCGAGGCACGGCGCCAACGGCACGGCGGCGGTGGCCGTCTCCGGTGCGACGGACATGGTGACCGACGGCGAACACGTGTACCGGCTGGCGGGTGGCAGCGCCATGATGACGAAAATCACCGGCGCCGGATGCTCGCTCGGCGGCGTCACCGCCGTGTATCTCGCCGTCGCGCAGCCGCTGATCGCCGCGCTCGCCGCCACATCGCTGTACAACACGGCCGGCGAGATAGCCGAGAAACGAAGCAACGGCCCCGGTTCGTTCCAGGTGGCGCTGCTGGACGCGCTGTGGAACGTTACCGCCGAGGAGGTGGCAGACCGCGCGATCGACATGCGATAGCCGCCCCTCCCGGTGCTCCCGATGAGTGGCGCCGGCATCATATTCTTCCAATAGGCATCATATTCTTCCAATAACACAATTAAAGGAACAACAGATGAGCAATGAATACCCATTCGCGTCCATGCGCGATTCGTTCGACCTGAGCGCGTACTTCGTGGTCGGCCCCCAGGACTGCAAGGACCGGCCGCTGACCGAGGTGATCGATCAGGCCTTGCATGGCGGCGCCACCTTCATTCAATTGCGAGCCAAGGGCGCCGACGCCTCTGAGCTGACCGAGATGGCCCGCGACATCGCGCAGATCATCGAGGACAACGAGAAGTCCGACTCCGTGGCCTTCGTGATCGACGACCGCGCCGACGTGGTGTGGCAGGCCCGCCGCAAGGGCATCAAGGTCGACGGCGTGCACATCGGCCAGAGCGATATGGAGCCGCGCGAGGCCCGCGCCCTGCTGGGCGACGAAGCGATCGTGGGACTGTCGGCTGAGACCGAGTCCCTGGTCCGACTCATCAATGAGCTGCCCGACGGCTGCATCGACTACATCGGCGCCGGACCTCTGCACGTCTCCTCCACCAAGCCGGAAGCCTCGGTGGGCGGCAACGACGGCTCCGGCAAGACCCTGGATGCCGCGCAGATCAACACGATCTGCTCCGCCAGCGAGTTCCCGGTCGTCGTCGGCGGCGGCGTGACCGCGGCTGACATGGCCATGCTGGCCGGCACGAAGGCCGCCGGCTGGTTCGCGGTCTCCGCCATCGCGGGCGCCGAAGACCCCGAGGCCGCCACCCGCGAGATGGTCTCCGGCTGGAAGGCCGTGCGCGCAGATGAGCGCCACGGATACGCCCCGCGCATCGTGACCCACACCCCCGCCACCGACACGCAGGCCGCGCAGGAAGGCAGCGCCGCCGCCGGGGCCGAGGCCACCGAAAAGAAGTTCACCAACGCCAAGGACGCCAAGGACGCGCAGAAGCTCGCCAAGCAGCAGCGCGTCGACATCGCCGCCCGTGGGTCCAAGCAGCGCGACAAGGCGCACATCCGCAAGACCAAGTCTGTGCCGTTCTCCTACGAGTACGGCTCCTACGACCTTGAGGTACCCTACACTGAGATCAAGCTCTCCGACACCCCCGGGGTGGGCCCGAACGCCCCGTTCCACGACTACAACACCGAAGGCCCCAAGTGCGACCCGAAGGAGGGCCTGAAGCCCCTGCGCCTCGACTGGATCCGCGACCGCGGCGACATCGAGGACTACGAGGGCCGCCGCCGCAACCTGCAGGACGACGGCAAGCGCGCCATCAAGCGCGGCCGCGCCACCAAGGAATGGCGTGGACGCACGCACCAGCCGATGCGCGCCAAGGACCACCCGGTGACCCAGATGTGGTACGCCCGTCACGGCATCATCACCCCGGAGATGCAGTACGTCGCCACCCGCGAGAACTGCGACGTGGAGCTCGTGCGCTCCGAGCTGGCCGCCGGCCGCGCCGTGATGCCCTGCAACATCAACCACCCCGAAGCCGAGCCGATGATCATCGGATCCGCCTTCCTCACCAAGCTCAACGCCAACATGGGCAATTCGGCCGTCACCTCCTCCATCGATGAAGAAGTGGAGAAGCTCACCTGGGCCACCAAGTGGGGCGCCGACACCGTGATGGATCTGTCGACCGGCAACGACATCCACACCACCCGCGAGTGGATCCTGCGCAACTCCCCCGTGCCGATCGGCACCGTGCCGATGTACCAGGCGCTCGAAAAGGTCGAGGATGACGCCTCCAAGCTGTCTTGGGAGCTGTTCCGCGACACCGTGATCGAGCAGTGCGAGCAGGGCGTGGACTACATGACCATCCACGCCGGCGTGCTGCTGCGCTACGTGCCGCTGACCGCCAACCGCGTCACCGGCATCGTCTCCCGTGGTGGTTCCATCATGGCCGACTGGTGCCTGCGCCACCATCAGGAGAGCTTCCTGTACACGCACTTCGACGAACTGTGCGACATCTTCGCCAAGTACGATGTGGCATTCTCGCTCGGCGATGGTCTGCGCCCCGGCTCGCTGGCCGACGCGAACGACGCGGCCCAGCTGAGCGAGCTGATGACCCTGGGCGAGCTCACCGAGCGCGCCTGGGCCAAGGACGTTCAGGTCATGATCGAGGGACCGGGCCACGTGCCCTTCGACACGGTGCGCATGAACATCGAGCTGGAGAAGGCCGTGTGCCACGGCGCCCCGTTCTACACGCTGGGACCGCTGACGACCGACACCGCGCCGGGCTACGACCACATCACCTCCGCCATCGGCGCCACCGAAATCGGCCGTTACGGCACCGCCATGCTGTGCTACGTGACGCCCAAGGAGCACCTGGGCCTGCCGAACAAGGATGACGTCAAGCAGGGCGTGATCGCCTACAAGATCGCCTGCCATGCCGCCGACATCGCCAAGCACCACCCGCACGCGATGGACCGCGACAACGCGATCTCGAAGGCCCGCTTCGAGTTCCGCTGGCTCGACCAGTTCAACCTGAGCTACGATCCGGATACCGCCATCGCCTTCCACGACGACACGCTGCCCGCCGAGCCGGCCAAGATGGCGCACTTCTGCTCGATGTGCGGCCCGAAGTTCTGCTCGATGGCCATCTCGCAGAACATCCGCAAGGCGTTCGGCGGCGAGGCCGCCCAGCAGCAGATCGTCGCGGACGCCGTCACCGGCAAGATCCCGGAGGGCGTCGAGACCCCGGCGAACCCGGTCACCGACGACACCGTCGTGTCCGCCAACGTCCTGAGCCCCGAGGAGATCCTTGCCGGTATGGACGCCATGGGTGAAAAGTACCGCGCCCAGGGCGGCAAGCTCTACTCCAAGGCCAGCGAGTAAGCTCCAGCCTTCATCGGTAATGCCCCCCCCGCTAGCGGGGGGGCATTCGTATTTGCGGCTCTTCCTCTGACGGGCGCCATCCCGTATCATGGATATACGTTGCTCAATGTCGAGAAAGGGATTCCATGAGTACGACGAACAACAGCCTTTCCATACTGTCGAAATCCGGTTCGTGGATACGCGGCAATCCCGGACGATTCGCCTGCATGCTGATCGTAGCCGTCCTTTACGGCCTGCTTCTGGCCTGTATAGTTCAGCCCGATTATGAGGGCTTCATGGCCGCTGCACTGATGATCAACTTCCTTGTTCCTCCAGTATTGCTTATCATCAATATCGCGGCTGCCTGCTTCAGGAAAAGCACTTGGAAATTCCCTCTCGGATGCGTAGCGGTCTCACTCCCGCTGCTGTTCGCTCTGATCCACGGGTTCGAAGGCGGTCCTTGCGCGAAGGCCGACGTCTGCACCTCGATTGGCGGATGGCAGCTTTCATGGGGCTGCATGGAGCAAATCGGATACTTCATGCTGGTATTCACCGTATTCTCATTCGTGGGATTCGCCTTGGTGCGACTCATCAAGCACTTCCTGCGGGCGCATCGGTAGCGCATCAGGTCGTCGCTCTCCCGCCGGTCGGTGACGGTTATGCGGGTGCGGCTGTGCGGATGAGGCTGTGCGGGTGCAGCCATGACGGCGAAGTCGCTGCCACACCAGGACGAAAAACACGTTTTTGACCGTGGTGTGGTACACGCCCGATACGGGAGGATTCGCACCGGACAGCGGAATCGGCCATTTTTCAAGGATTGCCGATATTCCTCTTGTACCACGGCAGCGCATGTAACCGGTTAAAACCGATTCCGCAGCAAGGTCCTGTGCCACACCACGCGCAAAACCGGCGTTTTCGACGTGGTGTGGCACAAAATCCTCGACTTGTCTCACACTTTGGAACAAAAGACTCCACATCCCAATCAGACCAGCAGACAAGACCCATCCCCTCCCGCTGGCGGGAGGTGGCACGCAGCACCGGAGGGTGGACAAACGGCAGAACGGATGCAAAACCGACGAAACACAAGACCACACCATCGCCCGCTACGCGGGAGCCCTCCGGGCCCTGCAATCAAGGACGGCCTGCGGCCGCCAGCGAGGGCAAGAACCAACCCTTACCGCAAGCAGGAGCCGAGAATCGAGCTCGCACCTAGTGCCGGCGTGCGCGGAACTCGGGCCGATGCTCGACGCGCTCGAATGCGGTCATGAGGTCACCGGCGCGGATCGCGGCACGCTTGTCCTTGGCGGCCACCAGTGCGGCTTCGGTCCAGATGGCGCACACTTCGGCGCCGCTCCAGCCCTCGGTGCGCTCGGCGACGTCGGTCAACGGCAGCTCGCCCTCGCATGACAGCGATGCGGCCTGCACCTGCAGGATACGCAGACGGTCATGCTCGCTCGGCATCGGGAACGGAATCTGCCAATCGAAACGCCCCGGGCGCAGCAGGGCCGGATCCACGTCCTCTATGCGGTTCGTCGCGGCGACCACCACCACATTGCCCTTGGACTCGAAACCGTCCATCAATGTGAGCAGCTGCGCCACCAAGCGCTTGCCGACGCCGTTCGTGTCGGTCTCGCGCGAGGAGGCGATCGAATCGATCTCGTCGAAGAAGATGATCGCGCGCTTGTCGGACTGCGCCGCGGCGAAGATCATGCGCAGCGTCTCCTCACTGTCGCCGACGTACTTGCTGACGATCGTCGGACCGGAGACAAGGTAGAACTGGGCGTCAGCCACGTTCGCGATGATGCGGGCCAGGTGCGTCTTGCCGGTACCCGGCGCGCCGGTGAAGATCACGCCCTTGATGGGCTTCGCGCCGATCGCCCGCATCTGGGCGCTGTTGCCCAGCTGCGTCTCGATCAGCTCCTTCGCGCGGGCGATCACCCGCTCATACCCACCGAACGCCGCGAACGTGAGCGACGGATCGGCGCTCGGCGTGAGGCGGTACTGCTTGATGTCGTCATCATGGTCGGACTCCCCCGGCCGGATCGCGGTCGGCCACAGCACCCGTTCGATGCCGAACAGATCGGTGAACTCCACCGTGTTTCCGGGCGCGATGTCGACCGGATATTCGCCTTCCAGCAATTCCAGACCATCCGAGGTCTCGATGACCACGCAGTCCTCCAGCGCACGGCGGATTACGCCGACACGCGGCTTGACCGGCCACACCGAGGGCGGCACCTTCGTATAGAAGTCCTTGCCGACCAGCAGCACGTCGCCGATGTCGAAGATCTCCTGGCTGGGGAACGTCAGCTGCGTGCTGTGGCCGTTCGGCATCACCGCATAATATGCGGTGCGTCCTTCATCGAAGCCGGTGATACGCGCCAGAACACCATCACGCCGAAGGATATCGTCATTCGCCATCTCGCCGCAGCTCTCCTTTATCCGTGGTCGCCGATCCATGGTCGGCGATTGCAAAACGACTCCATCTCACCATAGAAACAGCGCAATTTCAAGACCATCCGGCTACAATGAACGGCATGACAGAGCAACTTGACACAACGGCGGCGCAATCCACGCTGCCTCCGGTGCTGACCATCGCCGGCAGTGATTCGTCCGGCGGCGCAGGCATTCAGGCCGATCTGAAGACCATGCTCGCCAACGGGGTGTTCGGCATGAGCGCGATCACCGCGATCACCGCACAGAACACGATGGGCGTGACGGGTGTGCAGAATATCACACCGGACATGGTCGCCGCACAGATCGACGCGGTGTACACGGACATTCCGCCGGCCGCGGTCAAGATCGGCATGGTATCGTCGGCGGAACTCATCTGCACGATAGCGGACCGGCTGGAGGCCCATCACGCACGTCATATCGTGCTCGATCCGGTGATGGTCGCCACGTCCGGCGCCAAGCTCATTGATGACGACGCCATCACTGCACTCACCGAGCGCCTGTTCCCCCTGGCCGAGGTGATCACGCCGAACATCCCCGAAACCGAGGTGCTGCTTGACCTGATCGCCCACCGGGGAGCCTCCCTGGACCCTGCGAAATGGGCTGAGGACACCGACCGTGAGAGCACGCGTATCGTGAGCGATACGGCGATGGAGGACGCCGGCCGCACCGTGTCGGAGCATTACGGCTGCGCGGTGCTCGTCAAGGGCGGGCATGGCGTGGCCGATACGAGCGACCTGCTGTATGCCGATGGCGTCGCGACATGGATTCACGGCGTGCGCGTGGACAATCCGAACACGCATGGCACAGGATGCACGCTGTCGTCGGCGATCGCCTCGAATCTGGCCAAAGGCGAGACACTGCCCGACGCGATCCGTCATGCCAAGGACTATCTGACCGGAGCGCTCGGCGCGCAGCTGAACCTCGGCCACGGTTCCGGGCCGATGGACCACGCATGGCACTGGCGCTGACCTGCACGCGGCAGGCGGATCCCTTATGGCGACGCCGGCCGGAACATACCGTATATGCAGACCATCCAACACAGCAACAACCAACCAATCAGGGGGCATTCATATGACCATCGACCGCAACGCCGTCACGCAGGAAGTGCCGATCGACCCGGAAACCGGCAAGCCGTATCTCAACACCGTGGCGGCTATACAGGTCTCCGCGAACGGCGTCGGCTCCGAGGTGTCGCCATATGTGGCGCAGGCCGTCGAGGTGATTCGCGAATCCGGCCTGCCGCAGGAGACCAATGCGCTGTTCACCAACGTGGAAGGCGACCTGGACGAGGTGCTCAAAGTGGCCGGCGAGGCCGCCAAGAAGCTCGCCGAGCAGGGCTACCGCACGAGCCTCGTGCTACACATGGACATCCGCCCTGGATTCACCAGTCAGCTCACCGAGAAGCCGAAGATCGTCGACGCCATCCTCTCCGGCAAAAGCGAGTGACCGGCGACGAATAACCGCCGCCCTGCCTGTGCCCGCGACCGCCGCCAGATGACCGCCACCGAGCGATTGCATGGCACCGGCAGGCGGATGTCAATAGCGTGAACAATCCTGCGAAACCCGCGGATTGCGTGTATCGTTCTCCCTATGACGACGATGAAGGAGGTCGCCGAGAGAACGGGGGTGTCGGTCTCTACCGTTTCCTTGGTATTGAACGATCGCGACGAGGGCCGGGTCAAACCCGCCATCGCCGAACAGGTGCGCGCCACCGCCAAGCGGCTCGGCTACCGGCCTAATCCGCTTGCACGCTCGCTGCGCACCAGCAAGACGCGCATCCTGGGTTTCATCAGCGAGGAGATCGCCGCCACGCCCCATGCGGGCGGAATCATCCTCGGCGCGCAGGACGCGGCCAGCAAGTTGGGGTATATGCTGCTGACCGTGAACACCGACGGCAACAGCGACGAGGCGAGGGAGATCGCCACGCTGAAACGCTATGGGGTGGACGGGTTCCTTTACGCGAAGATGTCGAACCGTTTCACCGACGTGCCGAAACCGTTGCACGATTATCCGCTGGTGCTCGTCGACGCCACGGATCGCACCGGCCGGTATGCCAGCATCGAACCGGATGAAACGCTCATCGGCTACGACGCGACCAAGCGGCTGATCGACGCCTGCTGCGCGAGCATCGCCTATATCGGCTGCTCGGAGCCGATGCTCGCGCAGCAGGGACGGCTAGAGGGGTATCGCCGTGCACTGTTGGAGGCGGGCATGCCGTTCGACGAGTCGCTGGTGGTCGCCGTGCCGAACAACGGGCCTGCGTTGCAGACCGTGACCGACCTGTTCGAGCGGAGGCGGCCCGACGGGTACTTCTGCTTCAATGACGCCCGCGCATGGTACGTGTACGAGAACGCGGCGAGACGTGGCCTGGTCGTCGGCCGGGACGTGTCCGTGGTCGGTGTGGACAACCACCGGGTGTTCGCCGAGACGCTGGAGCCGCAGCTGACGACCGTGGAGCTGCCGCATTATGAGATGGGGTATTGGGCGACGCGCAAATTGGTATCGCTGATCGAGGGTCGGGAGCCGGACGATGACGAACCGGAGACGACCGCTCCCCTGCCGCCGTTGGACGCCTCAATACCGGCGAAGATTCATTGCACGCTGATTGACAAGCAATCCGTGGCACAGCGCTGATTCGCGGGGCCCGCTTCACGGCGTGCACGGCTCATTCCATGTGCGGCGGTTCGCGCCCCGGGCATGTTGGCTGTGACGGCGGCGGCATGCATGATGCCTCTGATGCCGTACGTCAGATGCGGCGGCATGCATGATGCCGCCGTCGATATCGTCCGCTGGTATCGTGCCGGCGGACAGGCCGGATCAGCGTCCCTTGCCGAACGCCCGAAGCCGGATGCCGTTCCAGTCGGGGCTTACGGTGAGCGGTGTGGCCGCGTTCATGCCGGCGGTCTTGGCGGCGGACTGGACCGTGCTGGAACTCGCCGCGCCGGTCCTGCCGGGCTTGGGGGTCAGCACCCAGAAAGGGCCATCATCGCCGACGACCGAATAGGCGTCCACGATGGTGTCGGACAGCTCGTCCTCGTCATCACCGTCCCGCCACCAGACAATGGCTCCGTCGACTGCGGAATCATAGTCCTCGTCGACCAGATCCTCGCCGGTCAGATCCTCGATCTTGGCGCGCACCGAGTCATCGACGTCGTCATCCCACAACCATTCCTGCACGATGTCGCCGGACTGGAAACCAAATTCTTCACCGTTCTGTGATGCCGTTTCATTCACGGTGAACACATTACCAAAACGCTGGGAACAGCGACGTTAACACTCCGAAAAACCGGATGTTTTTTGGGTTTTTCTCGCAATTGATACGGGACATGCCGATGGACGCGTCCGTCTCATGGCCGATTCCCGGCCGTCCCGCTGCCGCATGGACAGGCCGGTTCCGTGCCTCGTCCGGACGCGTTCCGGCGGGCCGGGATGGGCGACTCACGATGCGGTGCAGCCGGCCAATCCGTCGGTGTGCCCCTGACCGATCGCCACCAGAGCCTGATACGCCTCATCGAGCGTTGACACCTTGACGACACGCAGGCCCTGCGGCACGTGCCCTACCACCTCATTGCAGTTCGACTCGGGAGCGAGGAACCATGTCGCGCCGTCACGCAGGGCGCCCAGCATCTTGAGTCGAATGCCGCCGATGGCCCCGACCTTGCCCTTCGCGTCGATCGTGCCGGTGCCAGCGATGGTCTTGCCGCCGGTCTCATCGGCTTCGGTGAGCTTGTCGATGACGCCCAGCGCATACATCATGCCTGCGGACGGGCCGCCGATGTCGTCGACATGCATCGACACCTTCACGCCGGAGACGTCCATGCCCTTGCCCTTAAGATACGAGAGCGCGGCATTGGTCGCCGACGACTGGGATGAGTCCATCTCCTGGGAGGATTCCTCGGCGTACTCCTCGCTGGTCTGCCCGACCGGGAACACGACCTCCTGCGGCATCACGGTCTGCTTCGGATCAAGCCATGCGACCAGCGCCTGAGCGTTGGTGACGGGATACCCGGGCACGCCGGCGGCGTTGACGGTGACGAGCAGAAGCTTGCCGGAATCCTTGTGGGTTTCAGCGCCGGAGATGCTGATCACATCGGAGCCTGACGACGAGCCGAGCACATCCTGCGTCGGCCCCGGGCCCTCTACCGTATACGCGGACGGCAGCATCATCGTCACCACTGCCAGTATCACGGCGATGGCGCCGGCGAAATACCTGAGCGAGTGCGAGCCGAGGTAGTTGCGGATGCGCGAAAGTGCGCTGTGCGCGTGAAGTTGGTTGTTTTCATGCATATTCGCCATACCTCCCATAATATGGAATCAACTGACGTTAACACATAAGGCGGGAAACACCATGGATGAGAACGCGATGCGGCAATGGTTCATCGATTGCTTCGGACCGGTGCAGGGCGAAATGGCATGGAACCAGCTTTCGCAGCTGCCCGACGAGATCCGCGAGCAGCTGATGAGCCAGGATATCGGCAAGCTCCCCAAGCCCGAGGAAGTGCAATCGCTCATGCAGGCGTTCACCGCCGGCGGGCTGAACACGTTCGGAGACATGAAGCAGACCGTGGAATCCGGGCCGATCAACGTGAAACTCGCCAAGTCCATCGCATTGCAGAAGGCGAACGCCGACGGCTCGCAGAGAACGGTGAGCGCGCAGTCGGCCGACATCGCGCGGCGGGCGCTCAGCGAGGCCAACCTGTGGCTGGACACGGCCTGCACGTTCGACCCGACCTCAGGAGAGACGCAGATGCTCACACGGGCCGGCTGGGTCGAGGACACGCTGGAATCGTGGGCGAAATTCGCCGGGCCGGTCGCGCAGTCGATGAACGACGCGCTCGCCTCGGTGATCTCCGAGCGTCTCGGCAACTCGTTCAACGGCGAGATCGCGGGCATGTTCGCCGGACCGGTGCCGATTCCCGTCCCCGATGGCATGAAGGATCCCGGGCAGCTTATCAAGCTGCTGGGCAACACGTCATTCGCCATGCAGCTGGGGCACGCCGCTGGAGACCTGTCGCACGAGGTCAACGGCAGCTTCGACCAGGGCATCGCGCTGCTCAAGAACCCCGCGGGCGGACTGATCATGCAGAACATCGAGGAATACGCGACGTCGCTCGACATCCCCGTCGCGGAGGTGACGGCGTTCCTGGCGCTGCGCGAAGTCGCGCACGCCCGTCTGTTCGCAGGAGTGCCGTGGCTGATGCCGCGGTTCGAGGCGCTGATCGGCAAATACGCGCGTGGCATCACCATCGATCTCGACGCGATGGAGGAGCAGCTTCGCGATGCGGGCGCGATGGATCCGGAGTCGATCTCCGGCGCGGTGAACCTGACCAAGGTGGGCATCCCCGATACGCCCGAGCAGCGTGAGGCGCTGGTCTCGCTGGAGACGCTGATGGCGCTTGTCGAGGGCTGGGTGGATTGCGTGACGTGGTGCGCCGGCATGGCGCACATTCCGCATATCGAGCAGCTTCGTGAGATGATGAGGCGCAAGCGCGCGGTGGGCGGCCCGGCGGAACGCACCTTCGAGTCGCTGCTGGGCATGCAGCTGCGCCCCAAGCGCATGCGCGAGGCGGCGGCCCTCTGGGAGCAGATCACCGCGGAGCGTGGTGTCGAAGGGCGCGACGGCGCCTGGTCCCACCCCGATCTGCTGCCGGCATTGCCCGATGAGGCCAAGACCGTCGACTCCGGAGCCGCGGGGGACACGGCCTCAGGCGTTACGAGGGCCGGAACGGATGACGGAGCTTCCGTCGCAGGTGACACGAAGGACGGCACAAAGGACGCCGCGAACGGAGCCGAGGCGCAGAACGATGGCGGCGCCATCGACTGGGACGCCGAACTGAGCAAACTGCTCGGCGAGGACGGCGGCGAAAACGACGAAAACGATTCCGCCAAGTAACGTCACCACACACAAGCGTGCCC
>OFML01000118.1_pt1 | contig 80745 bp, 88 predicted proteins | sample 1541831 | NCBI WGS metagenome assembly OFML01 (sample SAMN04209237, study PRJEB22552) | human gut metagenome | biome: gut; material: feces | host: Homo sapiens | place: USA: Oklahoma | reverse complement strand
TTATTATGGATTCATTTTTAGGGTAACACAATCCGTCGAATTATTTTGCACTTACTTTACATATATTCTATAAATGTTTTTTTTCACCTATCAAAACACGTGTTACTTTAAACTTCATTAATAGCATACTGATTAAAGATGACAACACCAATCCTACGATAAAATTAACAAGGGAATGTATATATGGATTCACCTTTCCATTAAGCCACATTATTGTGAAATAAATAATTTGTTGATGAAATAGATAGATTGTCATCGAATATTTTGAAAACATGGTGAACAGTTTATTATTTTTCCAATCAATTTTTGATCCAATCCACTGTAAAACAAAAAATGACATCAATGCTCCAAAAATATTAGCCCCATAATGTGAAATTAGGTTTATCAATTTAAATATAACTGTTCCTTTCGATACTGTCATTTGATATAGACCAAACATAATAAATTGAACGAATACAATTAAAATGAGGGACACTCTATATAGGAACCAATCTTTCTTTTCTCTAAGTTTCATTCCCAAAACAAAAAATGGCAAGTAGTTAAAAGCAGTCCATATGCAAAACACATTAGGAAATATACCACCACAAACATATCCTATTAACCAAGATATACAAGATATAACAATTGCAATAAAATCATTTTTTATCCATTCTGAAAGAAGCCATGCAACAATAAATACATCAAATAGCATCCATAAAAACCATAATTGGCTTGGACTTGTACAAAGAACATATTTAAAAATAATCTCATTTAAAGAATATGAAAATAATACAGATGAGATTGGTATAACCCAAATAATTGCAACAAAAATATATGGAACTAATAATCTTTTTCCTTTATTAAAAATAAATGGAAAGAAGTTTTGGTACCTATCTTTTTCATATCGTAAATACTGATAAATATAGCCTGATACTAATGTAAAACCATAAATATGAAAGGTATTCATCCAATCAGCCATTATTCTCAAAAAATTTGATTTAAAGACTACGGCTTGAGTATCTAGCCACGCCCCCCCCCCAAAAAATAATGCTATGATAAAGTACCACCAATAACATTAATACTGTTTTCACGAAATAACAATTTTCTAATATTTTATCATTTTTATAATTATCCAATCTACATTTCCATGTATTGTGGAGAGATTATCTAACCAGTCTTCTACAATACATTATCCTTTCGATTAATCTCATCAATTTACAATTGATTTCCATTTGTTCTTTTATACGTTATATTAACGAGGCATTCTTACATTTCTATCAAAAACATCCTATACATTAACTGAACACATAAGAATTAAAATCAATTAACATCTAACAATTTTTTTAAAACACTTGTAAGCGCATTATATAGCTTTATCATATATTTTTTGTAGCATATCAAATTAACAACACAAATGAATATAATTGACATTATCGAAATTTTGATTGCTAAAACTATCCACGAAATATAGCTAATAGATGATAGTGTAAAATAATATTTAACCGGAGCAACAAACATAGTTGAACTCATTAAAACTATAGTTATTATATCTACCACTATTTGTTTCACAAAATTTTTAAATGACCATTGTATTATATTTTTTGAATCATAAATTGCCATCCATATAGTTTGATAACACATAGCCATCAAAGTGCCTATTGCAACACCGACCAATCCAAATTTCTTTACAGCAACTACTGAAATAATGACATTAAGAAATGCTGCAATAATGTAACACTTCTGAGTCTGCTTATAATGTCCCCCCGCTAAAATAACGATATTATATGGTAAACGCAAACAATGAGCTGCATTTGCCAAAACTATCAAAGCGGCAAATAATGGTTGAATATAATTTGCATCTGTAATTCCCTGAGTATAAATCTGAACAAAGGGTACTATAAGTAATGCAGTTACCCCAAACACAAAAACAACTCCTGTATGTATACTCCATTCTACCCATCCAAAAAACGTATTTAATTCCTCATATTCTTCCTTTGCCAAAAGCTCACCAATCAGTGATTGCACTCCGTTCGTCATCGACAAAAATAATTGTTTTATCCCTGCAACAATAATATTATAAACAGAATAAATAGATACAGCTTTTAGTCCTACAAAAATTGTTAAAACAATACTATCTGTTCCATCCAATATTACCGCAGAGATATGCTGTGCTACTCCATTCCACTTTTGTTTTATTGGTTCACCTGTATATTGGATTTTTCTATTAATGCAATAATGTTTCTTTACATAGTAAGATAAACATAAAGGTCTTATAACATAAATTAAACTGGTAGTTAATTTTACTAGATGAAAACTCGCGCCGCAATTAATTAAAACAGCACAAAAAACAGTATTTAAAATAAGTGTAATTATTTGCGTAATATATGAAACGTATCCTCTTTGATCGGCAGTTAGTAAAATACTATTTACAATACCAAAATAATATTGTGCAAAAGAACTAATACTTAATATCGCAATCAATGAAGATGTATACAAAACTCCCATTTCTTGTTTTGCAAAAAAAGGGTAAGTAAACATAAGTATACAAACATATACAAGCAAAATAGATGCTAAACGCGAAAAAAACTTTTGTCCTGAAACCACAATTTTACTGACTGACTCATCATCTTTTTCAGCTAATGGTTTGTATAAAGATGATTGTATAACTGATCCCACACCTAATTCAAGAAATCCTATAACTCCTAAGAATTGAGAAATAGAATTAACCATACCATTTACACTTGAACCAAATGCCCCCAAAATCATTCTAGGTAAAATAAACCCACAAATTATTGTACATATTTGAAGCAATAAAGAAGTCCCTGTATTAGCTACAAGCTTTTTCTCTCTCATCATTTTTCTCTCTCTTCTCCTTAAATAACTATCTTGGAACACCCATAACGTACAGGTATGTCATCGTTTTATAATTTCACGATATAATCCAGGTTTTCTTATTAATTAACTGGATTTGTTCGATATTCTTAATTGGATCACTATCATCTGCTACTATAACTTCTAATTCGAAAAATTCCATAATATACACCTATACACTATTCGAGTTAATTCACCTTTTTTATGGTAGCTCAATCCAACTTCCAATTTTATAATCCCATTCTATTGGTTCGATAGCATCAAATCCACATCCATCAAAAAAAGTCATTTCACCAAAGAAAATGCCTTTTGGTGTCTGATAGAAATCTATTCTAACATGAGGTATTCCTTCAGATAGTTTTTCTGCCAAACATTTCATTTCTTCAAACTTTTCAGGTTTAGCTGGTGGAATCTCTGCGTTTTCGTATCCCCATATAAAATCTAATTGTTGATATTTTTCGTCAAAATAATTTGCCTTTGTTTTCTCCGACGACATTCTATCCGAATTAATCATCACCATTTTAACTTTACCGTCAAAACAATAATATTTATAATCTTTTAATTCATACCCCGATTCATCAACCATATATTTTTCAGCAATTATTCTTCTAGGAACATCTTTATATGGCCATTCTCTGCCTGTCAAATAATAGTCCTGTTCAATTCCTTTTCTAAGTTCATTTTTCACCTGAGCTATATCCAACTCATTCTTGTCTTTGCATATGCACATACCTAGTCCAGAGTTGTGATTGCACTTAAGTACAAACTGCATAGGTAGCTTATCAAAATCTATTTTATCTGGATCATTCCAAACTCCTATTAATGGAATAAGATATTTTTCGCCTATTTTTTCCTTTACAAAATCTCTAACTAAATATTTATCTACCATCATTGTATATTCTGGTTTTCTATTATACAACTTCATCCATTGCAATTTTTCATTAAATGTTTTTGGATTATTCAAATCAAGTTTCCTTCCAAAGCGAGCATAATATGCTGCTTTCAAATAAACCTTATCCGGAATCCAATTAAGCATTTTTCTATAATTTAACGCATCAAATATTCGAGTATACATTTAATTTTCCTTTCCCTCTGTTTTACTTTTATATGTGACATTCTTATTGAATTTTATTGCTTTGAACATAAACAAATTAATAATCCCTTGTTCTATCGCGTAATAAGAGACAACCGCAAAGTGCATCGCAAGCATTATTATGAAGCAAATTGCTATAACATTAAGAATCTGAGATGATCGATGTTTAAAATGTATTTTCATATAATCGAACAATAGTTTTATATAATAAGAATAGTAAATAAGAAATCCTATTCCTCCTACACCAACTAATATTTCTACAAAATTATTGTGAGAATATGTCATATGTCCTGTTTTATATAAGTTTATTATGCTAAAATTAGCAACTCCATAACCCAAAAATGGTGAATTTTTCCATGCATCAATCCCAATATTTATATATTTTTTTCTTAATAATGTACTGCTATCAACTTGGCTACTATTATTTAGCAATGCTATTGCGCCACTTATCCGCCAACCAATCGCTTTATACAAATACGCATTATTCATCATTAATATATACACAATATATACACCAAAACATATAACAATCAAATTTCTTATTTTTTTATTTGGATGTTTTAAATAGTAAAATAAACTAACACCTAGTATTACCATAAATATCGCTTTTCTTGAAGCAGTATAATATAACAAAACAAGTGGAATCAATAAGGATATTAATAAAATCGTCTTCTGTAGAATTTGTTTGTTACTACTCAAAAAATGTAGCATTAGTATTATATATAATGCACATTTCATCCCTATATCATTACCGTTCCATAATCCGGTAGTAGCTTCACCATGCTGTGCTAATTGGAAACTATTAAGATCCAAATTACAAATCACATATATCATCATAATAAAAAGTGATATCAAGAATAATTTCAAATACTTTTCTAATTCTTCATTAGAGTTTATTTGATCATCAACTAAAAACAAAACGATAAATAATACTATTAAAGTCTTAATAACATTAAATGAATTAGGCCGATTAATTGCATATGTAATTGAAATAAAACACATTCCCAAAAATAACATTAACCATATTTTAAACAAATTAATTTTTATATTTAATTTATAGTTATTTGAAGCACTCATTAATATTACAACCGATAAAAAACTGCCCCACCATAATAACGAATTAGCACTCCAATCTGAATTCAATGCCACTGAAAAGAAAAAGATAACAGCAAGATAATTCAGCTGTTTAATTGATATTTTCACTCTATTTTTCACCTCTTCCAATTGTTTCTATAAGTTCAATCCATTCTTTCGCAACTGTGTTTGCCTCGATTTTTTTTCTCAATTCGTAAGCAGCTTCTCCATACTGCATCGCAAAATCTTTTTTCTCCAAATACAAATTAATTGCTTCTGCTAATTTCATCTTATCTCCACATGGAACAACTATTCCTCTGTCATCCTTTAGCAATTCTCTTGCTCCTCCCGGGGAACAATCTGTAGAAATACATGGCATTCCAATGCACATGGCCTCGATCAACGAATTAGGCAAGCCTTCAAAATCTGAAGACAATACAAAACAAAAGGATTCCTTAATCCATTCTAAAACATTGGATTTAGCCCCCATTAAGAAAATGCGCTCTGTTAATCCAAGCTCATCGATTTTATTTTGTAATTTGTTTTCGAGAGTGCCTTCACCAAATATTTTCAGAATGACATCTTTATGCGTTTTGCTCACTACACTAAATGCATCAATCAATAATTCCTGATTTTTTTGTGGTTCTAATCTTCCAACGCTTACAATCTCCGAGTAATTAATCTCTTCTTTTGTTCGATCAGGAATTTTATCTAAGTTTACAGGATTCAAAATAATACTTGATTTCCTTTGAATTTTTTTCGAATAGCATCTTTTCGCTCCATTCGTTTGAAAAACTATATGTTTTGCTCCAATTTCAACTATTTTACGACATATTTTTTCAACTTTTCCTTGATTCGTTTTATTTGGATCGTTTCTTTCAGAATATATTACTGGAATCCCTGTCCCCATTAATGCAATAATTGTATAAGCACATACATCATTCATAAATGAAAGAACACAATCAGGTTTTTCTTTGTTTACAAATTCTCGAATCGAAGACAGAAGTTTAAAATGTGAAACGCCATTTTCTCTGTAAGCTTGATAGTATTCAACTTTTATCTTTTCATTCATTTTATAAACAGAGGGTTTGTTTGACGCTGTAATAAACAACGATACCTCATGTCCCATATCATACCAATTGTTTGCTAATATTGAAATTACTCTTTCGGCTCCTCCAAAAGTCATTCCCGGAGTAACAAATGCTATTTTCATTACTTTCTACCTCTGCATGCCTTCACATATATTTCATAATAATCTTTTGCCATCTTATCTGATGAAAACTTTTCGGAACTTATAATTGCATTTTCACCGTATCGTTTTCTGTCTTCTTCAGACTCAATCAATCTTTCGAGTCCTCTAACGACTCCATCGACTGTTGGCTCACACAATATTCCTGATTTCTCATTTTCAATCATGTCAGGAATTCCACCGACATTCGAAGCAAGTATCGGTATTCCCGTTCCCATAGCTTCAATAAGCGTCATTGGCATTCCTTCATATAGCGAGGGTAATACAAATATATCACATTGCTCCATTATAGAGTAAATATCATCTGTAAGGCCACAAAAATATATATTATTTTCCATATGAAGTTTTTTTACTAATTCTTTTATAGACGCTTCTAATTCTCCCTGACCGTACAGGTAAAGTTTTATATCATGTCCTCTATCAACTAAATCAGCAATTGATTTCACTAAAACTTCGTGATTTTTGGCTGTCGCAAATCTTCCAACATGAAGTATCTTTTTATTACCCGCATAATCGTTCTTTTTATGGCATTTTTCCATCGGAACACCATTGAACACTACTGGTGTAAATACTGATTCCATGTTATATTCCATCATCACAGACTTTTGAATTTCTTCAGATAACGACACTGGAATCACATTGCATTTTTTGAATAAAAATCTATTGAACAATCTATTTAATCTTCCAGCTTCTTTTACTGCTATATTATGAATAGTATATATTTTCCCTGGTATTCGACATAAAGATGCCGCGATATGGGCATATTTTCCTGCATAAAGATGAGAATGCACAATATCTGGATTGTACTCTTTAAAAATCTTAATTAATTTAAATATTGTCGAAATATCAATACCATTTTTTTTATTTAAAAAAATGATATCCACTCCATTTTGTTGCATTCTTTCTGTTATAACAGAATGATAATCATATAAACTAACGATTGTTACCTCATGCCCTAATTTTAATAAGCCATTAGTCAAGTTTTCACACATTGTTTCCGCACCAGCTAAGTCGAGCAATGGTATTACTTGTATTATTTTCATTTTCTATATCCTCATTGTTATGTAACTTTCTGTTGCATTATCTTTTCTGATTATTTTTCCTGGATTTCCAAGGACAATCGAATGATCTGGAACATCAAAATTCACATATGCATTAGGAGCAATCAAAACATCATTTCCTATATGTATATTTCCGACCACCGTGCTATTTGTTCCGATCCATACATCATCTCCCAATATAGGAGCGCCCTCTCTTACACCTCTATTTTCTTTTCCTAAGGTGCATCCTTTATTTAGATTACAGTTTTTCCCGATTATAGTACTCGGATTCACATTTATATTATGCGCGTGTCCAATATATAATCCCGGTCCAATATTATCACTTAATATTTCTAAGCCGTACTTTCTAGCTGCTCTAAGCGCAAACAAAGTACGAAATTTTGTTTTTCTTTGTCTAATTAGATACAAATATCTTAAATCATAGCGAAGCAATAGCCAAAAAAAGCCTTTTACCCCCCCCCCATTTTTTCCCAGTCATTCTATAATAATCACAAAAAAAATCTTTATTCATTTTATAACAAACCTTTCCATAAAACATTCTTTATACTTTGCATATTCTAATATACTTAGAACTTTTCTAATAATGAGCGTAGTGCAACCCGTGGTAAATACTCCCTTGCTTTTTCTATACATTCATGTTTTTTTTCAATAATAATTTGAGGAGTAGAACTAATTTCTTCAAGAATCTTCTCTAATTCTTTTTGATTATCAAACTCATATCCTATTCCCGTTTTTCCCTCTTCTATCACATCAAAAAAGCTCTCCCATTTAGAAGCAATTACTGGTACTCCTGCTGCATATGCATCTAAAATAGTTCCTGGTATTCCTTCTGTATAGAATTTTGTAGGAAACGCAAGTAAAAAATAATTTTTAAGCACTTCAACACTTTTATCAGCCGGAACTGATCCTTTATATGATATATATGAAGGAAAGCTATTTCTTAACTTATCGAACCATTCTTCCTGATTCGCATCTATCTGACCATATATATCTAAACAATAGATTGGTTCTCTGCTTTTTTCATTTATAGAAATTACTGTATTAACAATATCTTCTATCCCTTTTTCAATCATTACACGTGAAAAAGTACATATTTTATATGGTTTTTCATAAACCATTTGTAATTCTTCTTTAGACAAAATATTAATATCCTTGAAATTCTTTAATATAACTACATTATTTAGACCAAGTTGCATAAGAGCTTTTTTCATTGTACTGGTCTCTACATAAATACCGTCAAAATACATCAAATTCCTTTTCAAAAAATTCTTTCCGCTCAAAAAAGAAGGAAGCCAACCACCTATAACAATATAATGCAACTTTCTTTTGAAAATGGTATTTAACATATTACATAACGGAACAAATATTTTTACACCATTATGAGCAGGGAAAATGACAACATTCTCCGAAGACTTAAAAGCTTTTATCATCTGTATTATAATTTTAGGTAAAGCTTTTATACCACCATGAGTATCTATTTTAATTACCTGTTCTTCACCGTATTGTTTTTCTAATTCCCGCATTACGTTTTTAGTCTTAATTGTTTGTCCATTCAATAAATTTTTCCCAAATCCCAAATGACCAACAATACATACTTTTTTCATAAACAGTTTTACCTACTTTTCTCGTAATTTCTCTTCTTTAACACACCATAAAACATATTCCAGCATGTGTACCATGCAGCTACTACCGTTGGCTTTTCATCACACATATGGAACAAATCATAATGGCTTTTGAATTTTCTTCTGAATTTATCATGACTGATACTCGCTTTACGAATTCTATACTTTGCCAGATTCTCTTTCAGCAAGTATGCACACGTTCCCGGCTTTTTATAAAGCTGCAAGCGGATTGCATAATCATTATTTTTCTTAATATCTTTAATCTGAATAAGTCCAAATTCTTTCGCACTATACATCATTGTAAGCTGTCCAATATAATCGTAATTATACATCTTACGCTTATTAACTTTTTCAGGTCCAGATACATATATATTTAATGGATTAGACTCCTCATCAATCTTTTCGTATTCTGTAAAAGAAAGCGAATATCCATTTTTCTTCATAAACGCAATCTGGTGTTCCAGTTTTTCTGGCATCCAAAGATCATCCGAATCAAGAAACGCAATCCATTCTCCCTTCGCCTCTCTCATTGCTTTATTACGTGTCAGCGCTGCGCCAGAATTTTTTTTATTATGAAAATATTTAATTCTATCATCTTTAAAAGAAGCAACTATTTCATCTGTATTGTCTGAAGAACAGTCATCTACAATAAGTAGCTCCCAATTTGTATATGTCTGATTAATTACAGATTGTATCGTTTCAGCGATAAATCTTTCTGTATTCCATGATGGCATAATAATTGATACTAATCCGTCAACTACCTCTCTATTTCCCATACTTTTATTCATAATCCTTTCCAAGTACTGCAAACACAGTTCTGAACATTGTAATGATTTCTCCAAAAAACGAAAATTTTTTAATACTTTCAAGATTATATTTCATTTTTTCGGGAAGAACTTCGTCTATATACACTTTATCTACATCTTCGGCACCATCTAGCAATTCAGCTTCGTTCTTATAACGAATACTCGCTTCACTGGTAATACCTGCTGGAAGCAACAGTGTAGCCATATATTCCGACTTATACCTTTCGACATATTTCATCGCTTCTGGACGTGTACCTACAAAACTCATGTTACCACTTATCAAATCTAACACTTGCGGTAATTCATCAAGACGACAACCTCTTAATTTTGCACCAACCTTCGTGATACGACTGTCGTTACCGACAGTTACAGCAGTTCCTATTCTATCCGCATTATTCACCATTGTGCGAAATTTATGAATCTTAAAGTGTTTTCCATATGTTGTAATTCTCTCCTGTCTATAGAAAACTGGGCCTTTAGAATCAAGCTTTATCCATATAGCAATGAATAACATCGGTAGTGCTAATAATACTAAAAGAATTATTCCACCAGCAAGATCCATTATTCTCTTTAAAGCAAGACTTATTTTTTTCTTTTTTAAAATCTCATAATAAGGTCGTACCTCATCTGTTCTCATGAATTCGGGCAAATCTTCCCATCTCTTAAGCATCTAATCCTATTCCTCTCTATAAAGTACCGGTGTTACAATGACATCACAATCACAGCCTTCATACACAATCACATAAGCCATTATTTCTGTCGTTTTTGTCAATGTAAACTTTACTTCTTTATTTACTGCTCCTACATCCGGTGCAAATCGTTGATTATATGCTTCAAGTTCTAATCCTACCGTATTCTCTTTTATATCTGATAGACCAGAAAATGAATAGCAACCTGGTTCAAGAGTCACAGAGCCAATTGGCCACCATGACTGCTTATCCGCTGTTCCTTTTATATGAATACTTCCATCACTAAGATACTTTACAAACACATTTGTATTCCAGGCATTCCCATTTTTCCCATTTAATATTAGAAGATTTTTTGTTTTTTCGTCACGATCATGACTTGCTGCTAATTTAACCATCTTTTGATATTCTATTTTTTGGTAACCAAATGGAACTAACACACATAAAATGACTGAAACCAGAATCAGCACTACGTTCTTCCTATTCATTTTAATCCGAAAGTTTCTCACAAATCTTTTTACCAACAAAAAACCAAGCAGTGCTCCAAGCGTATTATGCATAATATCATCGCATTCAAACGTCCCTAGAGACAAAATAGTTTGAAGCAATTCGATAGTAATTGAAGAAAGAAGTCCAATCAGGATAGTTCTTTTGAAAGCATTCACACCTATATAGCTTAAAATAGCACCTAAAGGCACAAACAAAACTACATTTCCAATATTTTCTAAAATAAATTGTTTGCTTCCTTTTAAAATTTCCCTATAGGAATAAAATGGAAACAAAAACGCTCTGTATTCGCTTCCAATTCTTGAAAGTAAAGTGATCCAAAGAACTGATGCTACATATGCACCAAACAAAAAGTAGAATATATACTTTCTGTTTTTAAATGTATTTACTAACAACATCTATATAATTCTCTATTACATACTCCACATCCTCATCGCTCAGTTTTGTATGAAGTGGCAACGTGATCAGATTCTCATAATATGCATAAGCATTCGGGAAGTTTTTAATATCCCATCCCATTGTTTTATATGCGGTCATCATCGGAAGTGGTTTATAATGAACGTTCGTGTTTACACCTCGTTCAGCAAGCTTGATAATAATTTCTCTTCTTGTTGCATCACGAATTCCCGGAATACGAGTCAGATACAGGTGATTCGAAGACTGGAAGTTTTCTCCACTATGAATCAAGTGTTTTACTCCAAGTTCATCACACATCGCATCATATCTTGTAACAATATCTTTTCTTCTCGCAAGCATTCCCGGATAGCGATCTAACTGACGAAGTCCAATAGCTGCCATAATATCTGTCATATTACATTTATACCATGGACCTATAATGTCATACTCCCAGGCACCAAGCTGTGTTTTTGCAAGCGCATCTTTACTCTGTCCATGAAGACTATATAACTGGAACTGTTTATAAATCTCTTCGTTATCAATGCCTGGGATATCACGCCATGTACTTGCACCACCTTCTGCAGTCGTAAAGTTCTTCACTGCATGAAAGGAAAAGCTTGTGAAATCTGCCCATTCACCAGCCATCTTTCCCTCTTTACTTGCTCCCAATGCATGGGCACAATCAGCAAATACCATTACGCGACCAATTGCCTGCTGAATTCTTGCTCCAAGGCTGTCGCCTTCTTTTGCTTTGAATAAATGTTTTTTGCTTTCAATTGCAGCATATAATTTATCATAATCACAAATAATACCGCCAAGATCAACTGCTACAACTGCTTTTGTTTTTTCTGTAATCGCTTCTGCAACTTTGTCATAATCCATTTCGCAGTTATCTTTCTGACTGTCTATGAATACCACCTTGGCTCCACAGTGGATAACGGGAGAGGCTGAGGCAGTATAAGTGTATGCTGGCACTACGATTTCATCCTCAGGGCCAATGCCACAAATTCTAAGATTCAACTCTTCTGCCGCTGTTGCTGAGTTTAAACAGACTGTTTTTGATGTATGACAATACTCTGCCAGTCTTCGTTCTAATTCTTTTGTTCTTGGTCCGGTTGTGATCCATCCGGAACGAAGTGCCTCGGCAACTTCTGCAATTTCTAATTCACTTAGATCAGGTGGACTGAATTTTATGATTCTCGTTGGTATATTTTTTTCAGCATCGACATTAGACATTTTTGCTTTCTCCTTTTAACCATACTTATTTTTTATGTTGAATTTCTATTATAATTTATTTTTATAACCGTTGACAGCAAGGATTTTTTAGTGTATCTTTTGTCGCATGTAGAGATACTTTTGTATTTCTTGTTTATTTGCAAATATAACTATCCTGCAAGATTTCTCTCCCAGGCTCAGACCAATATTTTTTATATGATACTTTTCAAATACATATAGAAAAGGACTAAGAATGACCAAGAGGAAGCCTTTATGGCCTCCCTTGTCATCCATTTTGTTGTTATATTCATGGAAATGTATTAAAAATAGAACCAAATCTGAAGCGCCAAAACCCTTGTAAATACAGGATTCCGCGAAGTTGCCCCTATTATATAATCATCAAAGTATATTTCTTTTTATTATCTCATTTTTTGTATTAACATCAGTCATAACTAAATATCCTTTACTTTTTATGCCGGATGATATGTAGTCACTACCTTCTGTACTCTTTCTCTTATATCATCCTTATTTTTGTATGCAGCTTCCAGCAGACTATTTAAATCTTTTAAGAAAATCTCAATGTCAAAGGGAATAGGACAGCCAATATGTATCAGGTCGTTTTTGGTCTTTTTCAGTCCCTCTTCTGCCATCAGTTTTTCTTCAAAAAGCTTTTCGCCTTTTCTGAGCCCGGTATATTCCAGTTTTATATCAACATCCGGAGTATAGCCTGACAGTCTGATCAAGTTACGTGCAAGTGTGTCAATTTTTACCGGTTCTCCCATATCCAGCACAAAAATTTCACCGCCATTTGCATATGTTCCGGCAAGAAGAACAAGGCTCACTGCTTCCGGAATTGTCATAAAATAGCGGATAATATCCGGATGGGTGACTGTCACCGGACCGCCGGCTTCAATCTGTTTTTTAAACAGCGGAATTACAGAGCCGTTGCTTCCAAGTACGTTTCCAAAACGTACTGCAACAAATTCTGTCTTTGTTGTCTTTAACGATTCGATCACCTGCGGTTTTGTCAGAACCTCGTTCATGCCATGGGTATACAGCTGAGGAATTTCATTGGCTTTTCCCTCTTTAATCTTTGCGTCAAAGGCCTGAATGATCATTTCACATAGACGTTTGGATGCTCCCATAATATTGGTAGGATTAACCGCCTTGTCCGTGCTGATCAGAACAAATCTTTTACATCCGTGAACCATTGCCGCATAAGCTGTCTTGTACGTTCCGATTGCATTATTTTTAATTGATTCGCACGGACTGTCCTCCATTAACGGTACGTGCTTATGAGCCGCCGCATGGTACACAATATCCGGTCTGAATTCTTCAAATACCTGAAATATTTTTCTGCTGTCTCTGACTGATCCAATAATCGTATTAAGCTTCAGGTTTGGATATTTTTTCTTTAACTCCTGTTGGATATCGTAGGCATTATTTTCATAAATATCAAAAAGAACTAAACGTTTCGGATTATGAGCAGCTATCTGTCTGGCAAGTTCTGATCCTATAGAACCAACTCCAGTAACAAGCACGACCTTGTCCTTGATGTACTCGAACACTTCACTCATATCAGTCCTGATAGGATCCCTGCCCAGCAGATCCTCGGTCTGAACAGGTTTCATTTTGCTTACCAGAACTTCACCTGTATATAACTGATACATTCCCGGAAGATTCAGCAGTTCACAGGATGTCTCATTACAGATTCTCAGAATATCTCTCTTATCCTCCGGTTTTGCACTTGGAATTGTCACATATATTTTTTCGATTTCAAACTTCTTTACAGCTTCCATAATGCTGTCTCTGCCGCCAAAGACCGGAACGTTATCAATATATCTGCCCCATTTATTGTGATTATCATCAATGAAGCAGCATACTTTCTTATTTACTTCTTTTGAATTTTTAATATCGCGTAAAATCATTTGTCCCGCTTTGCCGGCGCCAATGATCATTACTCTCTTCTGTCTTTTGTCCGGGTTCTTCTGACCTCTTAACAGCAGAACAAAGCGATAAGAAAAACGTATGCCCAACGTTAAAATAAACTGCATCAGTAATCCAAAAAAGTAATAGGAAACAGGCATTCGCATGATAAATATATTTACAGCGATACAATATATTACTCCAGTAAAGACTGTAGCACAAATTATCCTGAGAAGTTCTGTGTAACTTGCAAATCTCCAAATGCTTTTATAAAGCCTCAGAGTGCCCAAAACCACAACGCAAAACAAAGCGTAAACTAAAATTGTCCTGCAATATGTACGAAAATATGGAAGGTCGATTTCACTAAACTCACAGTCAAATCGTATCCACAACGCAAGAAAATATGACATAATTATTGCAAGAAAATCATAAATTATCAGAAGAAGGGTTACAACCTTCCAGTGTTCTATTTTCTTTTTCATTTTTCCAGATTCCTCCTTTATTTTTCACTTCTTATATTTATATTTGTAAACATACAAAATAGCCTGTAAATGATGCTGAAACATCTGCAGGCTGGCTGTTATATTTCCCCCGACAGAGCCGGTATCGTATCTGGAAATTGCCAGAATACTTTCATTTTGCCCCCCCCGATAAAAATCTGAAGCTGCAAAAAATCTGTCCGTTTGGAATATAATTAATATTTTAGAATCTTTTTCATTATTTAACTCCTCCCATTGTAAATAAATCAAAGACAAACAGAATCTCTTTCTGCCACAAAAAAGACTCTTTTTTAAAATCCAACATAAAATATCAACTTTTTATAATTCTTTCTACATTTTAGCATACCATATCTTGTGTGTAAATACATAAAAATGACTAATTTTGTCTTGAAATCAATTTAATTTCTCACAAAAAAATCCCCCTGCCAAGTATGCATAAAATACACATACCCACAGGGGGAATATTCTTTATTTATCTCTCCAGATAATTCTGCCCTTGGACAGATCATACGGAGAAAGCTCGATTGTTACTTTATCTCCCGGAAGGATACGGATAAAATTCATACGAAGCTTGCCGCTGATATGAGCGAGAACCACATGTTTGTTCTCCAGCTCTACCTTAAACATTGCGTTTGGAAGCTTCTCCAGTACAGTTCCTTCTACTTCAATCACATCTGCTTTTGACATCCTTAACCTCCTGTGTCATCTGTCATTTTGTAAGAGTCAGAATTTCCGGTTCGCCGTCTGTGATCAGAACGGTGTTTTCATAATGAGCGGAAAGAGATCCGTCCATTGTGACAACTGTCCAGTCATCGTCCTCCCAGGCCACGTCTGCGCGGCCAATATTGATCATCGGTTCAATTGCCAGAGTCATGCCCGGCATCAGCTTGATCCCACGGCGCTTCTGAGGAAAGTTTGGTATCTGGGGATCCTCATGAAGATGAGTTCCGATTCCGTGTCCAACCAGATCACGCACAATACCATAATTATATTTTGCTGCATAAGCTCCGATTGCCTTGGAAATATCATTCAGGTGATTTCCTGCCTTTGCAAATTTAATGCCTTCAAAGAAGCTCTGCTTTGTTACTTCCATAAGCTGACGGGCTTCCGGAGAAACTTCTCCTACTGCATAGGTACGGGCTGCATCAGAATGATATCCCTGATAGATCAGTCCCGCGTCGATCTTTACAAGATCTCCTTCCTGAATGATTTTCTTTTTGGACGGGATTCCGTGTACCACCTCATCATTGATGCTGATACAGAAAGATCCCGGAAATCCGTTATAATTCAGAAAATTCGGAGTACAGCCCAGAGAGCGGATCATTTCCTCTCCGATACGGTCCAGTTCCTTGGTGCTGATTCCCGGTCTGATATGAGCAGCCAGTTCATTGTGGACCTTTTCCAGTAAATGACCGGCATGTCTCATAAGCTCTATTTCATGTTCTGACTTAATTGAAACTGACATTTTTTATTCTCCTAAAACTCCCACGATTTCCTGGAATACTTCATCCAGAGAACGTGTTCCGTCTACTGTTTTTAATACACCCTGCTCTGTATAGTAATCGATCAGAGGCTGTGTCTGCTCGTGGTATACGTTCAGACGCTTCTGAACAGTTTCCGGCTGGTCATCGTCACGAAGAACCAGTTTCTCTCCGCAGGTATCGCATACGCCTTCTGTCTTGGGAGCCGCATAAACAAGATGATAAGTAGCTCCGCATTTCAGGCAGGCGCGTCTTCCGCCCATACGGTTTACGATGTTTTCATCCGGAACATCCACATCAATGGCAAAGTCGATCTTGCTTCCCAGTTTCTCAAGAGCCTCTGTCAGACATTCTGCCTGAGGAATGGTTCTCGGAAAACCGTCAAGAACATAGCCGTTCTTTGCATCATCCTGCTGGATTCTGTCTACTACAAGATCACAGGTCAGTTCATCAGGTACAAGAAGCCCCTGATCCATATAGGTTTTTGCTTTTTTGCCAAGCTCCGTGCCGTTTTTGATGTTTGCACGGAAAATGTCTCCTGTGGAAATATGGGGAATTCCATATTTCTCAGCAATTTTTTTTGCCTGAGTTCCTTTTCCGGCACCCGGCGCACCCAGCATAATAATCCTCATAATCATACCCTCCTTATATTCCAGGACAAACAGGCAGCAATAAGGCGCTGTCCTGATTTATCCCTGATAACTTAAAATGGCTGCAGCATGCAGAAGCACACCGCAACCTTCATTTCCTGTGCACAACTTCATTGCTGACAATAAATTTGCGCACTAGTTAGCCAGAAAGCCTTTATAGTTGCGGACAAGCAACTGAGATTCAATCTGTTTCACAGTCTCAAGGACAACACCTACAACGATAATAAGTGAGGTTCCTCCAAAGGAAACCTGAGCCTTAAAGATACCGTTAAAGAAGAACGGAATAACTGCCACGATGATCAGGCCAACTGCGCCTATAAATATAATGTAAGTCAGGAGTTTCTCCAGATAATCGGATGTTGGTTTACCCGGACGGATACCCGGAATAAAGCCGCCCTGTTTCTTGATATTATCTGCAACTTCCAGTGGATTAAAGGTAATGGAAGTATAGAAATATGCAAAGAATACACAGAGAACAATATATACGATCAGGCCCCAGCTGTATTTCAGCTGAGACGGATCACACCAGTTACTGGAAGACAGCCCCTTCAAAATTTCACTTCCGATTCCTGTACCATTTGCTTTGCCTGCAAACTGAGCGATCAGTCCCGGGAAAGACATAATGGAAGAAGCAAAAATGATCGGGATAACTCCGGCAGTGTTTACTTTCAGAGGAATATGGTTTGTCTGACCACCAACAAGCTTTCTTCCAACCATCTTCTTGGAATACTGTACCGGAATTCTTCTTTCAGCTCCGTTGAGAATAAGAACAAATACCACTACCACAAGAATAACTGCAAGAATGATCACACCTGCAAGCATTCCCTTGGCAATTGTTTTGCCTTTAATAAAGTTCTCATACAGAGTTACCATATCACTTGGGATTCTGGACACAATATTTACTGCAAGTACAATAGAAATACCGTTTCCGATTCCCTTTTCTGTGATACGCTCACCAATCCACATCAGCATAGCAGATCCTGCTGTCAGAGATACTACTACAACAATACCCTTAAGAATGTTCATGTCCTGAACAATGTTGCCTCTTGCAAAACCGATTGTCATTGCAATAGACTCAAACAGAGCAAGACCAACCGTTACATAACGGGTAATTGCCGTCATCTTCTTTCTTCCCTCTTCACCGTCTCTGTGCATTTCTTCCAGAGCAGGAATTGCGATGGTAAGAAGCTGAATGATAATGGATGATGTAATATATGGTGTAATGTTCAGAGCAAATATAGACATACTCTCAAAGGAGCCGCCGGTGAACGCATCAAAGAAGTTAAATGCGTCCCCGGTGTTGCTCTGAAACCACTGTCTGAATACGTCGCTGTCCACACCCGGAACAGGAAGCTGAGATCCGATTCGGATGACAAAGATCATTCCGATCACGTAAAACAGCTTACGACGCATCTCTTTTACTCTAAAGAGACTTTTGAGAGTTTCAAACATTAAATCACCTCTACTGTACCACCAGCAGCTTCAATTTTAGCTTTTGCGGTCTCGCTGACAGCGTTCACTTTTACGTTAAGTTTCTTAGTCAGCTCACCGTTTCCAAGAATCTTTACACCGTCGCCGATTTTGGAAATTGCACGGCTTTCCAGCAGACTCTCGGCTGTAACCTCTGCTCCGTCCTCAAAACGATTCAGAACGTCAACATTGATTGCAATGATCTCTTTGGAGTTTCTGTTTTTGAAGCCTCTCTTCGGAAGACGTCTGTATAAAGGCATCTGTCCACCTTCAAATCCCGGTTTCTTGTGTCCGGAACGTGCTAACTGTCCTTTATGTCCTTTTCCGGCTGTCTTTCCGTTTCCGGAACCATGTCCACGGCCTCTTCTGAAGTTATCACTGTGCTTGGAACCTTCTGCAGGTCTCAGGTTTGATAAATCCATGTTTGGCACCTCCTTTTAATATCTATACTGTGTAGAATTACTCTTCAACTTTTACCAGATGCTGAACCTGTTTGATCATTCCTCTTGTTGCAGCATTATCCGGCATTTCAACTGTTTTATGCATTTTTGTAAGTCCCATAGCAACTACAGTCTTTTTGTGTTTCGGAACTGCGCCGATTGGAGACTTTACTAATGTAACCTTAATTGTATCTGCCATTTTTCGTTTCCTCCTTATGCCAGAATCTCATCTACAGATTTTCCGCGAAGTTTAGCAACTTCTTCCGGAGTCTTCAGCTGGCTGAGACCTTCGATGGTAGCCAGGACAACATTCTGTTTATTTCTGGAGCCCATACATTTTGTACGGATGTTCTTGATACCTGCAAGCTCGATTACGGCACGTGCCGGACCTCCGGCGATTACACCAGTACCTTCCGGAGCACGTTTCAGAAGCATCTCAGCGCTTCCGAATTTGCCTACGAAGTCATGTGTGATGGAACCGTTCTCGTCTCTTGCTACTGTTACCAGTTTTTTCATAGCATCTTCTTTTCCTTTGCGGATCGCTTCCGGAATTTCAGCTGCCTTGCCTAAACCTGCACCAACATGTCCGTTGCCGTCACCTACAACAACCAAAGCTGTGAAACGGAAGTTACGGCCACCTTTAACAACCTTGGTAACACGTTTGATTGACACTACTTTATCTTCTAATTCTAACTGACTAGCATCAATAAGATTATGTTTCATGTGTCTTTTTCCTCCCTTTTAGAATTTCAGTCCAGCTTCTCTTGCTGCGTCTGCTAATGCTTTAATTTTTCCGTGGTAAATGTAGCCTCCTCTGTCGAAAACTACGCTCTCGATACCTGCTTCAACTGCTTTCTTACCGATTACAGTTCCAAGATATGCTGCTGCTTTTACATCATCTGTATGCTCAAGCTCTGCTTTTACATCTTTCTGAAGAGTAGAAGCTGATACTAAAGTTTTTCCCACACTGTCATCAATAATCTGTGCATAGATATGCTTGTTGGAACGGAATACTGCCAGTCTTGGAGTAGTTGCTGTTCCATTAAGATGATGACGGAGTCTTCTATGTTTCTTTTCACGAATTTCCGCTCTGGATGCTTTCTTAATCATGTTCTCACTCTCCTTATTTATTTCTTACCGGTCTTACCGACTTTACGTCTGATCACTTCATCAGCATATTTGATTCCCTTGCCCTTATATGGCTCCGGTCTTCTCTTATCTCTGATCTCTGCTGCAAACTGACCAACTTTTTCTTTGCTGATACCGGAAACAATGATCTTGTTTCCATCAACTTTGGACTCGATTCCTTCAGGATCTTCCATCTCTACCGGGTGAGAATATCCAAGAGAAAGCACAAGCTTTTTGCCCTGCTTCTGAGCTCTATAACCTACACCGTTTACCTCAAGCTCTTTTGTGTAACCTTCGTTTACACCTGTTACCATGTTCTGGATAAGGCTTCTTGTTAAACCGTGCAAAGCTTTCATTTTTTTCAGATCGTTTGGTCTTGTAACAACTACATGACCATCTTCTACTTTGATTTCCATTTCTGTAGGAAGCGCTCTTTCAAGTGTTCCCTTTGGCCCTTTAACGGTCACTACATTGCCTGCTGCAACATTTACTTCAACGCCTGCAGGAATAGCTACCGGAAGTCTGCCGATACGTGACATAATATTGTCCTCCTTACTTAGATTGTCGGAGAGGAGATATCCTCCTCTCTGTTTTCAGTGTTTATATCTTTATTTTAATTTTAAGATATCACAAATTTACACACATCCCTCAACTAAACTCGCCTGCACTACAGTTGGGCTCGTTAAGGTTCGGGATGGACCTCGCACTAAATTCATGCTGTGCCTGACGGCTTGTATTCATTAAGTTGCTTTCGGCCTACCATACGAATGCAAGAACTTCTCCGCCGACATGAAGCTTACGAGCCTCTTTGTCAGTGATAACGCCCTTGTTTGTGGAAATGATTGCGATTCCAAGTCCGCCAAGTACTCTCGGCAGCTCATCCTTGCCTGCGTATACACGAAGACCCGGTTTGGAAATTCTCTTCAGACCTGTGATGATCTTGTCGTTTTTAGTCTCACCGTATTTCAGTGTGATATGAAGTGTTTTGATAACACCGTCTTCTACTAAATCATACTTTGCAATATATCCCTCGTCAAGAAGAATATTTGCGATAGCAATTTTCATTTTGGATGCCGGAACATCTACTGTGTCATGTTTTGCAGTGTTAGCGTTACGGATTCTTGTAAGCATATCTGCAATCGGATCGCTCATTGTCATGTTAGTTTCCTCCTCTAATTTTCTTTTCAGACTTTACATGATATATTTTTTATAAAATAATTACCAGGATGCTTTCTTTACGCCCGGGATCTGACCTTTGTAAGCCAGTTCACGGAAGCAGATACGGCAGATACCGTATTTTCTTAAGTAAGCGTGCGGACGACCGCAAATTCTGCAGCGGCTGTATTCTCTTGTGGAGAATTTCTGTTTGCGCTGCTGTTTGATTTTCATTGCTGTTTTAGCCATTTAAATTCTCCTCCTTATTTAGCAAAAGGCATGTTGAACTGTGTCAGAAGCTCACGAGCTTCCTCGTCAGTCTTCGCTGTTGTAACGAAGATGATGTCCATACCTCTTACCTTGTCTACTTTATCGTACTCAACTTCAGGGAAGATCAGCTGCTCTTTGATACCAAGAGCGTAGTTTCCTCTGCCGTCAAATGCGTTCGGGTTTACACCACGGAAGTCACGTACACGAGGAAGTGCAAGGTTGATCAGACGATCAGCGAACTCGTACATCTTCTCTCCTCTTAATGTTACTTTACAGCCGATCGGCATACCCTCTCTGATTTTGAAGTTAGCCACAGATTTTTTAGCCTTTGTTGCAACGGCTTTCTGACCTGTGATAAGCTCCATATCTGCGATAGCAGCGTCGAGAAGCTTAGCGTTCTCCTTAGCTTCACCAACACCCATGTTGATAACGATCTTTTCGAGCTTCGGCACTTCCATAACGTTTTTGTATCCGAATTTTTTGGTCATGTTGTCCATGATCTCATTTTTGTAAAGTTCTTTTAATCTACTCACCTGTCATGCCTCCTCTCTTATTTATCGATAACCTCGCCTGTTGCTTTTGCAACACGGACTTTTTTGTCTCCGTCCATCTTGAATCCGACTCTGGTTGCTTTTCCGTCTACTACCAGCATCACGTTAGATACATGAAGAGCGGCTTCTTTCTTTGTGATTCCGCCTGCCTGGTTTGCTGCAGATGGTTTGCTGTGCTTAGTAACCATGTTGACGTTTTCAACGATCACGGTGTTGTCTTTTACGTTAACGGCAAGGACTTTGCCCTCTTTGCCTTTATCTTTTCCAGCGATTACTTTAACAGTGTCGCCTTTTTTAATCTTCATAGCTGACATTAGGCACCCTCCTATAATACTTCCGGAGCTAAGGAAACGATCTTCATGAATTTTTTCTCACGAAGCTCTCTGGCAACTGGTCCAAAGATACGAGTTCCTCTCGGAGTTAAATCGTCTTTAATGATTACGGCTGCATTTTCATCGAAACGGATGTAGGATCCGTCTTTACGACGAGCGCCTTTTTTGGAACGAACAACAACAGCTTTTACTACGTCACCTTTTTTAACAACGCCGCCTGGTGTTGCATCTTTAACAGTAGCAACGATAGTGTCGCCGATATTTGCATATCTTCTTGTAGAGCCACCCATAACACGAATACAAAGGATTTCTTTTGCACCAGTGTTATCGGCAACTTTTAATCTAGTTTCCTGCTGAATCATACTGGTTTCCTCCTTATTTAGCTTTCTCTACGATCTCAACCAGTCTCCATCTTTTGTCCTTGGACAGCGGTCTGGTTTCCATAACTTTTACGGTATCACCGATATTGCACTCATTCTGTTCATCATGAGCTTTTAATTTATATGTTCTCTTCACGATTTTTTTGTAAAGAGGATGTTTTACATGGTCTTCAATTGCAACTACGATGGTCTTGTCCATCTTATTGCTGACAACCTTACCCACACGGGTTTTTCTCAGATTTCTTTCCACGATTCTGTCCTCCTATATTCACTATTTCGCAGCGTTTGCCTGCTCAGTGATTACTGTCTGGATTCTGGCAATATTCTTACGAACCTCTTTGATCCGGCTTGTATTGTCTAATTGATTAGTTGCATTCTGAAATCTCAGGTTAAAAAGTTCTTTCTTAGCAGCTACTAATTCTTCGTTTAATTCTGCAGCTGATTTTGCTTTTAAATCTTCCACGAATTTATTAATTTTCACTGTTATCACCGCCTTCTAAGTCTGCACGAGAAACGATTTTACATTTACATGGTAACTTGTGCATCGCAAGACGTAATGCTTCACGAGCGATTTCCTCGGAAACGCCTGCGATTTCGAACATTACACGTCCTGGCTTAACAACTGCTACCCAGTATTCAAGGGAACCTTTTCCGGAACCCATACGTGTTTCTGCTGGTTTCGCTGTTACTGGTTTATCTGGGAAAATCTTAATCCAAACCTGACCACCACGTTTGATGTAACGTGTCATGGCAATACGGGCTGCCTCGATCTGATTAGATCTGATCCAGCACGGTTCGGTAGCAACAAGACCGAATTCACCATAATTGATTTTGTTACCTCTAAGGGCTTTACCTCTCATGGAGCCACGGAATTGTTTACGACGTTTTACTCTTTTTGGCATTAACATTATTTATCGCTCCCTTCCTTAGTTCCTTTTGTGGGAAGTACTTCACCATTGTAGACCCAAGCTTTTACGCCAACTTTACCGTAAGTTGTGTCTGCTTCTGCGAAGCCATAGTCGATGTCAGCACGAAGTGTCTGAAGCGGAATAGTTCCTTCGCTGTAGAACTCTGTACGAGCCATATCAGCTCCGCCAAGACGTCCGGATACGGATGTTTTGATTCCCTTTGCTCCGGCTTTCATTGTTCTCTGCATTGTAGATTTCATTGCACGACGGAAAGAAATACGGTTCTCAAGCTGAAGTGCGATGTTCTCTGCAACAAGCTGTGCATCTCTGTCCGGTCTTTTCACTTCTTTGATGTCAACGATCAGTTTTTTATCTGTATATTTCTGAAGCTCAGCTTTTACTTTTTCGATCTCAGATCCGCCTTTACCGATTACGATACCCGGTTTAGCAGTGTAGATGATGATCTTAACTCTGTCAGATGCTCTTTCGATCTCAATCTTGGAAACACCTGCGCTGTACAGTTTTTTCTTCAAAAATGTTCTGATATTGTAGTCTTCAACCAGATAATCTGCGAAGTCTGCTTCAGCATACCATCTGGAATCCCAATCCTTAATAATACCGACTCTAAGGCCATGTGGATTAACTTTCTGTCCCATGCTCTTCCTCCTTATCTTTCATCCAGCACGATGGTGATATGGCTTGTTCTCTTCTCGATTCTGTAAGCTCTACCCTGTGCTCTTGGCTGAATCCGCTTCATTGTAGGTCCTTTGTTTGCATAGCACTCTGCAATGTAGAGGTTTTCTGCGCTCATACCGTTGTTGTTCTCAGCGTTTGCGATTGCTGACTCAAGCAGCTTTTTGAGAACGCTGGAAGCATATCTCGGGTTATATGTGAGGATACCAAGTGCTGTCTGCACATCTTTGCCACGGATCGCATCTAATACATAGCATGCTTTCTGAACAGAAACTCTTGCATAAGATAATTTTGCAGACGGTCTTGTCTCTTTATTATTCTCATTTCTGGCTCTCTTAATCTGGCTTCTATGTCCCTTTGCCATTTTAAAGTGCCTCCTTTCTCGTAATCAATCATCTATGGGAATCACCGTGGCCACCCTTCACTGATGTCCGGTGACCAGGCGAATATTCTTATTTTATCTGCGAACTGCCGCTACAGTCTCACAAATTATCTGACACCGGATTTCTTCTCGTCTTTTCCGTGTCCTCTGTAAGTTCTTGTTGCAACGAACTCACCGAGTTTATGTCCTACCATATCCTCTGTAACGTATACCGGAACGTGCTTTCTTCCGTCATGGACAGCGATTGTATGTCCTACGAAGGAAGGGAAGATGGTGGAACGACGTGACCATGTTTTGATCACGGATTTATCGTTTGCAGCATTCATAGCGTCAACCTTTTTCAGCAGGCTTGCATCTGCGAAAGGTCCTTTTTTCAATGAACGAGACATTCTGTACCCTCCTTATTATTTCGCTAAAGCTTTTCCATCGCGTCTTCTTACGATGAGCTTGTTGGACTGTTTGTTTTTCTTTCTGGTCTTCAGACCAAGAGCAGGTTTGCCCCATGGTGTGCACGGACCCGGACGGCCGATACCGGTCTTTCCTTCACCACCACCGTGCGGATGGTCATTCGGGTTCATTACAGAACCACGAACTGTAGGTCTGATTCCCATGTGACGTTTACGTCCAGCTTTACCAATGTTTACAAGGTTGTGGTCACCGTTTCCAACTTCACCGATTGTTGCGCGGCATACAAGCGGAACCATTCTCATTTCACCTGACGGTAATCTTAATGTTGCATATTTGCCTTCTTTAGCCATTAACTGAGCACCGTTTCCAGCAGAACGAACCATCTGTCCGCCCTTTCCAGGATGAAGCTCAATGTTGTGGATCATAGTACCAACCGGGATAAGTTCCAGCGGCAGGCAGTTACCAACACGGATTTCTGCCTCCGGTCCGTTCATAACCTTCTGTCCAACCTTAAGTCCTTCCGGAGCAAGGATGTAAGCTTTCTCGCCGTCTGCATAGCAGATCAGAGCGATGTTTGCTGTTCTGTTCGGATCGTACTCAATTGTTTTAACTGTTGCCGGGATACCATCTTTTCTTCTCTTGAAGTCGATGATTCTGTATTTTCTTCTGCTTCCGCCTCCGCGGTGTCTTACTGTGATCTTGCCCTGGTTGTTACGTCCGGCATTTTTCTTTAAAGACACTACTAAGGATTTCTCTGGGGTGCTTGTTGTGATCTCAGAGAAGTCGGAACCAGTCATATGTCTTCTTGACGGTGTATATGGGTTATAGGTCTTAATTCCCATGGTGTTTCTCCTTTCGAATTTGTTATCGTGCTTTCGTGCACATAGTCAGGCTATCGTTTTGGATCAAAGTCCCTCGAAGATCTCGATATCTTTGCTTTCCTCTGTGAGAGCTACGATTGCCTTTTTGGTCTTGGCTGTTTTTCCAACAACCATACCGCGGCGTTTCTTTTTACCATCGTTGTTCATGGTGTTTACGCTCTTAACTTTTGTTCCTTCAAACATCTTTTCAACAGCTTCTTTGATCTGAGCTTTGTTTGCTTCCGGATGTACGAGGAATGTATATTTTTTCTCACCCATGATGTTCATGGATTTCTCTGTAATCACAGGTTTCAGGATTACGTCATAATATTTGATATCTGCCATTATGCGTACACCTCCTCAATGGATGCTACTGCATCTTTAGTAACCACTACAGTATTGTGTTTCATAACATCATATACGTTCATAGTGTTTACAGTTGCAGTCTGTACATCAGCGATGTTTCTTGCGGAAAGTACTACGTTCTTATCATCAGAAGCTGTGATAACCAGAGCTTTCTCTGCTTTCAGGTTTGTAAGCACTCTCTGCATTTCTTTTGTCTTAACCTCTGCAAGTGCAAGGCTGTCAACAACTACCAGTTTATTATCCTGAACTTTAGAAGTAAGAGCGGATTTCAGAGCTGCTCTTCTTTCTTTTTTGTTCATTTTCACTTCATAGTCTCTCGGAACCGGAGCGAATACAACACCGCCGCCAGTCCACTGTGGTGCACGGATGGAACCCTGTCTTGCATGACCTGTTCCTTTCTGTCTCCACGGTTTTCTTCCGCCGCCGCTTACTTCAGAACGAGTTTTTGCTTTCTGAGTACCCTGGCGTTTATTTGCAAGCTGACGAACAACAGCAAGGTGAACCAGATGCTCGTTGATCTCTACGCCGAACACTGCATCGTTCAGTTCCATTGTTCCAACTTCATTGCCTTCCATATTATAAACAGTTACGTTTGCCATTCTGATGCTCCTCCTTTCTCAATTATAAAGACTTTACTGATTCTTTGATGGTCACCAGAGATTTCTTAGGTCCTGGAACAGCACCTTTAACTAACAGTAAATTATTCTCTGTATCTACGCGTACGATCTCAAGGTTCTGTACAGTTACCTGAACATTTCCCATCTGACCTGGCATCTTTTTGCCCTTGAATACTTTACTCGGATCAGATGCAGCGCCGTTGGAACCTGCATGACGGTGATATTTGGAACCGTGAGCCATAGGTCCTCTGGACTGTCCGTGTCTCTTGATCGCACCCTGGAAGCCTTTACCTTTTGAGATTGCAGTTGCATCGATATGATCGCCTGCAGCAAAGATGTCAGCCTTAATTTCCTGTCCTACCTGATATTCAGCAGCGTTGTCGAATCTGAACTCTTTCAGGAATCTCTTTACATCAACGCCCGCTTTTTCAAAGTGGCCTTTTTCCGGTTTGTTGACCAGTCTCTCTCTGATCTCACCAAAACCAACCTGAACTGCTGCATATCCGTCGTTGTCTTCAGTCTTAACCTGAGTTACCACACACGGACCAGCCTGTAAAACTGTTACCGGAATCAGAAGACCATCTTCATTGAAGATCTGAGTCATTCCGACTTTTGTAGCTAAGATAGCTTTCTTCATTACATTTTCCTCCTTATAGCGGATTGCCCTGACGGGTAATCATATAGTTTTTGAAGCACTCGGAATCCCGAGTGAACTTACCTTGTTCATGTGCCGACTGACCTGAGCCAGCCAGCAAGCAGTACCGGGTACTGCTTATTTTGTTTTCATTTTGATATCGATGTGAACACCTGCCGGCATTTCCAGTCTGGAAAGTGCGTCTACAGTTTTCTGAGTAGGTGTCATGATATCGATGAGTCTCTTATGAGTTCTCTGCTCGAACTGCTCTCTGGAATCTTTGTATTTGTGAACAGCTCTTAAGATTGTTACAACCTCTTTTTTTGTCGGAAGCGGAACCGGTCCGCTTACCTTTGCACCGTTCTTCTTAACAGTGTCGATGATTTTTGCTGCGGATGCATCTACTAACTGATGATCATAAGCTTTTAATGTGATTCTCATTACCTGATTTGCCATAAAAAAAGTCTCCTCCTATTCGTACTCAATTATGCAGTACGACAAGCGGCGACTGTACACATCTCCGTGTGTGTCCTAAGACATCTCTTCACACGCCCATCCCAAGATGGTTATTGAACTCTGTACAGTGACTTGTCGTCAGTTTCCTAACTTGACATTCGCTCCACGGAAAACCTGCTAATCAAAGCAGCAACCTCGCGCTTCATTGCTATCATGTCACAGCAGTTATCAGTATACACAATGATTTCCAATAATGCAAGTACTTTTTTTATTTTTTTTATTTTTTTTTGCATATGAAGAAATCCCATGGCATATACGCAAAAACAGTACCTATATAATAGGAACAGTTTTTGTTCTCTTATAAATCCTATATAAAACAGCCGTCCTTTTTCTTTTGTATAACCATATATAATAGGAAAGATTTCCCTATTTTCACACAAAAAACAAAGCGCAGATCGGATCGTTCATACCTGTCTGCGCTTTGCTGATATTTCTTTTTATTCTTCTTCGCTTTCTTCTGTGTCTCCTCCAAGGATATCAGAATAATCAAAGAATGTTACTTTTGTAATGGAGTCTCTCACAATGTCAGGAGCGTCTCCTTCTCTTTTTGCCTTATCTGCAAGCTGGGAAGCCGTCCATACCGGCATCGCCATCTTTTTGATCTCAACAGGAGTTTCCTCTTCCTCCCATTCCTCTTCTTCTCTCTTCATACGGGCTCTATCTTCCTGAAGCTCACGGAAGCTTGGAAGCTCTTCTGTGTGATCAGCCGGGATCTCCATAGCCGCCGCTTCTTCTGCTGTAGCTGCCGCAATCTCTTTTTTCAGCAGTTCATGCGCTTCGCTTGTAGCCGCCTGCATATTCTCCGGACGAACCCCTGATCTTTCCTGGCGTCTTACCGGGCGTTCCTCTTCCAGATCGTCCTCGTAGATCTCATCTACAAATCCGCCGGTACGGATCTTCTTTCTTCTCTCTTTTTCTTCTTTCTTCGCCCTTTTTCTGCGGTCTTTTTCTCCGTAAAGAAGCTCTCTGTCCTCTTCCTGCATACGTCTTTCGCGGGCTTTTTCTTCCATCTTCAGTTCTTTCTGAGTTTTAAGATACCTGCGGTCTCCCTGGAGATCTTCATACTCATCAAGTGTTTCAGGCTTTTTCCACAGCTCTGCGATCACATAGAGAATGATCAGGAAAAGAACTGCAAGAGCAAGAACGATAATTCCCTCTGTGCTCTCTGTTGCCGCCATAAGATATCCGATCAGAGGAACTGTGACCACAACCTTGGGAACCCAGTTTTTTACAGACACATTGATATTTTCAGATGCGGCTGCCTCGGGATCAATGGCAACTCCTGTATTTGTCTGTCTGTCAACACTTACAAGGTTATAACGATAAGTACCTTCTCCGTCCTGTACAAGGATCGGAGCGCCGGCATTTACTGTCTCAGTCTTTACAGGAATCGCATAAGTAACGGAACCCATCGCCAGGTTTGTTTCCTTATTTTTATTATCAACGATCACCGTTTTTACCCCAAAAAACGGCGGCAGTGCCAGACCCAGCACTATAGCAATCGTACATATTATTACAAAATGTACGATAAATTTCAAAAATTTAGACATTTGTATATCCCTCACTTCTGTTTTTGTGGTAGTAGTGTTTTGAATACTTTAGTTATTATACCTTTTTTTTCTGCTACGGTCAACTTATAATACTTGTTTTTTTACTGCGCTCAACTTATAATGGCACATATCAAATAATAATCAGAAGGAGGACCTTTATGGATTTTCTGAATTTGCTCTCACAATATCGGACACCTGCAGGCGATGTCTTTTTTCAGGGCATTACTCTTCTTGCTCAGGAAACATTTGTAGTTGTTGTGATCTGCTGGCTTTTCTGGTGTTCCAATAAAAAGCTTGCCTATTGTCTCGGGTTTACATATTTCACTTCCGGGCTTCTTGTCCAGGGATTAAAAATCACTTTTCGCGTTCCCCGTCCCTGGCTTCTGGATCCGGCCTTTGAACCGGTTGCCTCCGCAGTGCCCGGCGCAACCGGATACTCTTTTCCAAGCGGTCACACACAGAGCATCACGGCTCTTCTGGGAACACTGGGACTGTATACAAGAAAAAAGCCCGCCCGGTTTCTGTGCGCGCTTTTTATTCTGCTTGTAGGCTTTTCCCGTATGTATCTGGGCTGTCATACTCCTCAGGATGTAATTGTATCTTTTCTGGTAACTTTCCTGTGCGTGGCGCTCTGCTACTCTTTTCTGTATAAAAAAGATTTCTCGGCCGGAAAAGAACTTTTGATTTCTCTGTGTATGGCAGCCGTATGCGCGGCTCTTCTGATCTATACAGCTGTTCTTTATAAAAACGGAACAATTGAATTTCACTATGCGCAGGACTGTATCAAAGCCTGCGGCGCCGGCTTTGCCTTTGCTGTCGGTTATTACATTACAGAAACTCATATTTCTTTTACTCCTCCGGATTCCACCCGGAAGCGTATCATTCGTTTTCTTGTGGGAATAGCAGTGACGCTGCTTATCCAGACCGGACTGAAGCCTTTGATAGGAGAATCTCTTCCAGCTTCTTTTCTGCGGTATTTTATAGTTGTTATATGGATCGTAACGGTTTATCCGTTTCTCTTTTCCAGAAAGCAGCAGACCACCTGACACAATGCTCAGATTTAAAAATCAGAGTCCCTTTACTGTTCTTTTCCATTTTGACAATGAAATCTGCCATAAAAAAACACCTCCCTGAATTGGTCTTCCTTCCGGGTGGTGTTTTTGATTTTCATTTATTTAATTTTGATTACTTAAATACCGTTCTATACTGCTCATTGCAGCTTCTTCATCTTCTCCATTAGCGGAAAGTGTAATTTCCTCACCTGAATCCAGCCCCAGAGTCATCATACCCATAATGCTCTTTGCATTGACTTTTTTCTTTCCGATCTCAACATATATTTCGCTGTTAAACTGGCTGGCTACCTGTACCAGCTGCGCCACCGGGCGTGCTTCAAGACCAGTAGACAGTTGAATAGTAACAGGTTTTTTAATCATAATAACTCCTCCTTGTCATTTCGCAGCTCATCCGCTATCTCGCTTAATTTTCTGAGACGGTGGTTCACACCGGACTTGCCAACCTGGGGATTCAGCATCATTCCCAGTTCCTTTAAAGTGGCTTCCGGATACTGCAGTCTCAGCTCGGCGATTTCGGCGAGACCTTCATTGAGGCTTTGAAAGCCAACCCTGCGCTCAATAAGCCGGATGTCCTCGATCTGCTTCACTGCTGCACTGACCGTTTTATTAATATTTGCTGTTTCACAGTTTACTTTTCGATTAACAGAATTCCGCATTTCTTTCAGTATCCGGATGTTCTCCAGATTCATCAGAGCAACATTTGCTTCCATAACTGCCAGAATATCTACAATCTGTGCGCCTTCTTTCACATAGACCACATATGATTTTTTACGCAGTACAATCTTGGCATCAATCTGAAAGCTGCGAATGAGCTCCTGCAGCTGTTCTGCCTTTTGCTGATCCGGACACACAATTTCAAAATGATATCCCTTTTCGGGATCACTGATGGAGCCGGATGCCAGAAAAGCTCCGCGAATAAACGCCCGCTTACAGCAGCTTTGCTGAGTAACCAGAGTATCGTCTGAACAAAGTGCCTCTCCGTCCTCTCTGCTTACAGAAAGCTTGGTTCCCTGAAGAATGTTCTCTATCCTGTCTGCGTCCTTTATTTCCACAAAATAGACATTTCCCTTCTTCATCTGACGGCTTTCGCGGACAATTATTTCAGTATCTATATTAAAGGTTTTTTGCAATAATGTAAAGCCTTTTCTTACGACTGCTGCATTTTCCGTCTGCAGCCTCAGGCTTCCATCAGATGTAATTCTGCCGCAGGCACTTAAAAGCGCTGCTGTCTCTGCAATTCTGCAGTGTCTGGCAGAACTGATCTGTCTGGAAAGTTCTTCTTTCACCATCCCCGAAAAAGACAATTCCACGTTCTCCTGTCTGCTTATTTTCCGCCTGCTACTGTTTTTTCAGAAGAGCATCCTTCCCAATATCCCTGTGCTCCAGACGGATTCCATATTCTCTTGTTTCCTGCAGTCTGTCATAAAGAACTCTTGCCAGAGTTACAGACCTGTGTTTGCCCCCGGTACAGCCAATGCCGATCACCAGGCTGGTTTTCCCTTCTTTTGCGTAGTTTGGAATGAGAAATTTCACCATATCTTCCAGTTTATCCGCAAAATCCGCTGCTGCCTGGCAGTCCATTACATACTGAAAAACATCCTCATCCATACCTGTGTGAGGCCGAAGCTCATCAATGTAATAAGGATTCGGGAGAAATCTAACATCAAAAACAAGATCCGCATCATCCGGTATCCCATATTTGAATCCAAATGAAAGAACTGAGATCACCATATTGCTGAATTTTCCATTGTCCACAAAGATCCGGTTAATCTCTTTTTTCAGCTCTCTTGTAAGAAGATGAGAGGTATCTATGATATAGTCCGCTCTTTCTTTCAGGAATCTCATTTTTTCCCGTTCTCTGTGAATCCCCTCATCCACTCTTCCGTACATTGCCAGAGGATGGCTTCTGCGGGATTCTTTATAACGCTTTACCAGCACACGGTCGTCCGCATCCAGAAACAGGATCTCAAACTCATATCCAGCCTCGCCAAGCTGCTCCAGTACCTTTTCCAGCTCTCCCAGATCCCGGCCGCTTCTGGCGTCAATTCCAATGGCTGCATTCTGCACATCCTCCCCCTGCATTCCCGCCATCAGAGACACAAATTTACTTAAAAGGGGAATCGGAAGATTATCCACGCAGAAATAGCGGGCATCCTCCAGCATTTTCAGAGCAGTACTTTTGCCCGCTCCTGATAATCCGGTTACAATTACAAGACGCATTCCTTATCTCCCGTTAAAGTCTCCCAGGAACTTCACCTCAGGTTCCAGGGTAATTCCGTATTTTTCTCTGACCACCTCAATCACATGCTCCATCAGGGTTCTCACATCTTCAGCCGTAGCGCCTCCTGCATTGATCACAAATCCACAGTGCTTTTCTGAAACCTGAGCGCCGCCTGCACGATATCCGCGAAGGCCGCTGTCCATGATCAGCTTTCCGGCAAAATATCCCTCAGGCCGTTTAAAGGTACTGCCTGCACTTGGATAATCAAGAGGCTGCTTTTCTGTGCGGCGCTCTGACAGATCCTTCATGACAGCACGGATCTTTTCCTCATCGCCCTTTTTCAGTGAGATCACAGCCTCAAGCACAAGATATCCGGATGTCTTGATGATGCTGGTCCGATATCCCATTTCCAGCTTATCCACAGGGATCGTAAGGAGTTCTCCCTCCCTAGTCATTACAGTAACCTCTTTCAGAACGTCTTTCAGCTCTCCGCCATAAGCGCCTGCGTTCATTACAGCTGCTCCGCCAATAGTTCCCGGAATGCCTCCGGCAAACTCAAATCCTGTAAGAGAAGCATTTCTTGCCGCAACAGCAACAGAAGAAAGCAGCGCCCCTGCGCAGGCATGGATCTCCTCACCTTCCACACGGATTTCTTCCATGTTTCGGTCCATCTGAATGATCACGCCTCTGTATCCGCTGTCGCTGACAAGAAGATTGCTGCCGTTTCCCAGAACAAAAAACGGAAGCTTCTCTTCTCTGCACAGTCTCAGCACTTCTCTGATCTGTTCATAATTTTCCGGCATGGCAAACACATCTGCCGGTCCGCCGATTCTAAAAGTGGTATGCTGACTCATAGGCTCGTCAAAAAGCACTCTGTTGTTTCCGAGAATTTCGATAAATTTCTGTCTCATTTCTTCTTTCACAGGTTCTTTCCTCTATCTTTCTATTTTTTATTTAACCCTTTTTCCATTTTCTGTCAGGATATCTCTGACAACCTCCCCGGCGATCAGCATTCCCGCCACACTTGGCACAAAGGAAATGCTTCCTCCGACTATCTCTCCGTTTCTGGCTTCTGTTACCTTTTTGGGACACCGCTCCCGGGAATACAGAACCTTTACTTTACGGATTCCCTTTTTGCGAAGCTCTGTACGCATTTTTTTTGCAGCCGGACACACATTGCCTGTTCTGGAAATATCCGTAATCTCGAATCTGGAAGGATTAAGTTTTCCTTCTGTTGCCAGACAGGAGATCACAGGCGTATGGCATAATTTTGCCTGCTCGATCAGAAGAAGCTTGGACTCCATACAATCAATGGCATCCACAATATAATCATAGCTTCTCAGGTCAAACATGCCCGACGTATCCTTATTGTAAAAGGTTTCATAGGTATGGACCAGAATATTCTCGTCAATATCCCGGATCCGTTCCTTGGCAACCTGTACTTTTTTTCTGCCAATAGTAGAATGCAGGGCAAAAAGCTGCCGGTTAATATTTGTTGCAGATACTACATCATGATCCACCAGTGTCAGACTTCCCACACCGCAGCGGGCAAGGGCTTCCACTGCATAGGACCCCACACCGCCCAGACCAAACACGGCAATCTGCGCTCTTCCCAGACGATCCACTCCAGTCTGTCCCAGTAATAATTCCATTCGGGAATATACGTCGTACATACGCAAACCTCCTGCGTCATTGTTTATCTTTTTAATTATACTATCCGCTGTAGAAAAAGTACAGTTTTTCATAGTTTTTTAAGAATTAATGTATAATTCTCATATTTTTTTACATAATACACACTAAATTCCGCGAAAGGAGAATTTCTCATGTGGCAGCAGATATTTCTGGGTGTTCTCGGGCTCTGTTCCGGAATCGTCATCGCCAGCGGTGTGGCAGGACTTCTGATCGGACTTTCCATTATCCCCCGATATGCAGGCATTACCCATACCGCTGATCATATCCTTCTTTATGAAGATATGTGTTTTCTGGGAATCTTTCTTGGAAATCTTTTTTGTCTTTTCCGGTTCCCCCTGCCTCTGGGAACTCCTTTTTTACTTTTATTCGGTGTGTTCTCCGGGATTTTCCTTGGAGGATGGATCCTGGCTCTTGCTGAAGTAGCTGACATGTTTCCTGTTTTTACAAGAAGAATCCGTCTGACACAGGGACTTCCTCTTATCATCCTGTTTATTGCCCTGGGAAAACTGACCGGTACACTTTTCTTCTATTATTTCGGGTGGCAGTAAGACCCATTATATTCATAAATATCTGAAAAGTCAAAATAAATTGAAAGGAAAAATTTATGGCAAATTCTGAACAGCTAAAAAAACAAAAAGAATATGAGAAATATGTAAAGCGGGTAACCCCTGTCCACAGCCTTCCCCTGAATATGATAAAAGCATTTTTTACAGGCGGACTGATCTGTATGTCTGGACAACTTCTTCTGAATACGGCCCAAAGCCTTGGCGCAGACAAGGAAGAAGCCGGAAGCTGGTGCTCTCTGATTCTTATTCTGATCAGTGTAATCCTCACCGGTCTGAACCTGTATTCCAAAATCGGAAAATTCGGCGGAGCCGGTGGTCTTGTGCCCATTACAGGCTTCGCTAATTCTGTGGCAGCCTCTGCCATTGAATTTCAGGCAGAAGGGCAGATCTTTGGTATCGGCTGCAAGATCTTTACCATTGCAGGACCTGTGATCCTTTACGGAATCCTCAGTTCCTGGCTGGTTGGATGTGTCTATTATATTCTTAAACTTATGGAGGTGATTGTATGACTGCCGGAAAACTGACAGGAAGCGCCAGCATTTCCTTTGAACAGCCTGTATACATTGAAAGCGCGGCTGCTATTGCCGGAAAAAAAGAAGGAGACGGCCCTCTTGGAAACCTTTTTGACATGATTTCCAAGGACCCTCTCTTCGGAACCCAGACCTGGGAGGCAGCAGAAAGCACTCTTCAAAAAGAAACCGCAGGGCTTGCAATCGGAAAAGCCGGACTGACTCCCCGTGATATCCGAATGGCCTTTGCAGGAGATCTGCTTGCCCAGACCATTGCCTCCTCTTTCGGGATTGCGGAAATGGACATTCCTTTTTATGGACTGTACGGCGCCTGCTCCACTATGGGGGAAGCACTGTCTCTGGGAGCAATGGCGGTCTCAGCCGGTTACGGAGAACATATTCTCTGCGCTGCTTCCAGCCATTTTGCCACAGCAGAAAAGGAGTTCCGTTTTCCTTTAGGCTATGGCAGCCAGCGTCCTCTGTCCGCTACCTGGACCGTGACCGGAAGCGGTGCCTGTGTCATCGGCTCCAGACCGCCGGTTCCCCAGGAGCGTTCAGAACACTCTCCGCTTTGCTGCAGTTCCGGCTGCGCCGTCATTACAGGGATCACCACAGGAAAGGTAATCGACTATGGTTTCCATGATTCTCTTAATATGGGCGGCTGCATGGCTCCGGCTGCCTGCGATACCATATGGCAGAATCTTTATGATTTCGGCCGCACCCCGCAGGATTACGACGCTGTTTTTACCGGAGATCTGGGGATGGTAGGCCAGCGGATCCTTCAGGATCTTCTTTTTGAAAAGCATATTGATATCAGCAAAGTCCATCAGGACTGCGGTCTTCTTATCTATGACAACACCTCTCAGGACACCCATTCCGGCGGAAGCGGCTGCGGCTGTGCAGCTTCCGTACTTGCAGCCTACATTCTTCCGGAAGTTGTCCGGGGCACATGGAAAAGAATCCTCTTTGTGCCAACAGGAGCCATGCTCTCCAAGGTCAGCTACAACGAAGGAGAGGCTGTTCCGGGAATTGCTCACGCAGTAGTCATTGAACACAAAGATTTTTAACAGGAGGAACATCTCATGGATTATTTTAATGCATTCTGGGTAGGCGGCCTTATCTGCGCTCTTGTCCAGATTCTTCTTGACAAAACCAAACTTCTTCCCGGCAGAGTCATGGTCATTCTCGTATGCTCCGGAGTTATCCTCAGCGCCGTCGGACTTTACCAGCCTCTTACGGACTATGCCGGGGCAGGCGCATCCGTGCCTCTGACCGGTTTCGGCCAGATATTATGGAAGGGCATGAAAAAAGCCATTGACCAGGATGGGCTTCTGGGACTTTTTACCGGCGGATTTACCGCCTGCTCTGCAGGAGTTTCCGCTGCCCTGATCTTCTCCTGGATCGGAAGCCTTATTTTCCGCCCTAAAATGAAAGACTGATCTTTCAGAAAGGACCTCCGCTATGAACGACACCTTATATCTTCAGCTCGGCCAGAACATCGAAGTTCATCATCCTCATGTATACCTTCAGGATATTGCCCGTCTGTCCTGTACCAACGCAAAGCTTCTCAACCGCCTTCGGGTTCTTCCGGTTGCCAACCTGGACCCGGAAAAACCCGGCCGGTATGTGATGACTGCCATGGACCTGGTGGATCTGATCCAGAAAAAAGAGCCGGAACTTACCATCACCCATATAGGCGAACCTGATTTTATTCTTACCTACAAAAAAACAGGAGTTTCCCATCAGCTCTTTCATATTGTCAAAACAGCTTTCGTCTGTCTGATTTCCTTTTTTGGCGCAGCCTTCTCTATTATGACCTTTAACACAGATGCGGACGTAGGAAAGCTTTTCAGACAGATTTATGAACAAATAACAGGCAGCGTCTCCAATGGCTTTACGATTCTTGAAATCACCTACTCTATAGGGCTTGGCCTGGGCGTTCTGTTTTTCTTTAATCATTTCAGCAGGGTAAAGATCACTTCCGATCCTTCCCCCATGCAGGTGCAGATGCGTATCTACGAAGACCAGGTAAACTCCACTGTCATCGAAGATATTAACCGGAAACAGGCGGCTGATCATCAGGAACCATCATAAAACTCTCTCAGCCGCTTTATGATCCGTTTTTCCATTCTGGATACCTGAACCTGTGATATTCCCAGTCTGCCTGCGATTTCTGTCTGAGTCATATCCTGAAAATACCGCATACAGATCAGCCTTCTTTCATCCTTTTCAAGTTTTCCCAGAACCTCTTCCAGCAGAATCCTGTTCAAAAGCTTTTCCTGCCGGTTTTCTTTTTCCTCAAGTCTGTCCGCCAGAGTGATCTCCGTTCCCTCTCCCTGGTACACAGTCTTATAAATGGATTCCACCGGAGCTCCTGCCTCCATTGTCATGGCCAGCTCTTCCGGAGCCATGTTGACTGCGCGGGCAAGCTCCTCCATGTCAGGCTCCCTTCCCAGACTCCGCTCCAGCTCTGCCCTGGTCTGAAATACTTTGCTGCAGTTTTCCTTTATGGATCTGCTGACCTTCAGCATCCCGTCATCTCTGAGAAATCTCCGTATTTCTCCTGCGATCATAGGCACCGCATACGTAGAAAATTTTACGTCAAACTCTGTGTCAAACTTATCCACTGCCTTTAAAAGCCCGATGCTTCCGATCTGAAAAAGATCCTCCATTTCTACACCCCGGCCTAAAAATCTTTTTGCCACACTGTAGATAAGTCCTGTATTCTCCTCAAAAACTGTATCTCTTGCCTCTTTATCCCCCTGGTGTGCAAGCCCGATCAGGGCAAGAGTATGCTCCATTCCCCCTCCTTATCTTCGGATCGTCTTTTTCATGTGGACAGAAGTTCCTACTCCCACTTCAGAATCAACAGTTACCTCATCCATAAAAGCTTCCATAAATGTAAATCCCATTCCCGAACGCTCTTTTTCCGGTTTTGTTGTATACAGGGGCTCCATGGCTTTTTTGACATCAGAAATGCCTACTCCCTGATCTGTAATGTCCACAAAGATCTCTCTTCCTTTCAGCTTCAGATCCATGCGTATCTTATGTACCTCGCCCTCATATCCATGAATAATACAGTTAGTCACAGCCTCAGACACTGCCGTTTTCAGATCCGCAACCTCCTCCAGAGTGGGATTCAGCTGCGTGCAGAAAGAAGCTGCCGCAATACGTGCCATCCCTTCGTTTACCGGACGGCTGTCAAAAACAATTGTCATTTCATTGGTGTTTTCCATGGTCACTTCTCCTCTCCCTCAGCTTTCTGAATTTCTATATATCTGTGAACCCCTGACAGATGCAGAAGCTTGTCAATATGAGGATTCACCTTTACTGCGCAGATGCACCCCTGCCTCATTCCCAGAGCCCGGTAACGCCCCATCAGAAGTCCGATGCCAGAGCTGTCCATAAATCCTGTATTCTGAAAATCAAACAGCATGGTCCTGATGTATACGTGGCTCATGATCCGGTCTGATTCTCTGCGTATCTCATCTGACACCGGATGATCCACATCTCCCGGAAGATGCACAGTCAGACTTGCTCCCTCCAGTTCAAACATTTCATTCATGATTATTTTCCCCCTTATTCTGCATTTTATTCCATTTTTCCACATTTTTTTGCCTGATGATAAACATATATTTATTTCTCCGCTGCTTTGTTGTTGTCAGAAGCCTAGCTGATACTCAGGCGTTTTTCCAGGAAGGTTCACACAAAATGTCCTGTTTTCCCGATCAAAAAAGGGATGTGCCTGCGCACATCCCCTGCTTCGAGGTTTCTCTCATGTCTTCTGTCTTATTCATAATAGGAGCCATCGTCATAGCTTCCATCGTCATAATATCCGTCATCATAGTAACCGGAATCATCAGAACTTCCCTCATCATAGCTTCCTTCTCCATAGGATCCGGAGTCGTCATATCCTGAGCCATCCGTACTTCCCTCCGTACTGTCGGAGTCTCCGCTGCTTTCCCCACCGGATGATTCATCTGTCTGCGGCTGTTCCGGATCTCCGATCCCTGCTACGCCTGTAGCGTCCCGGATAGTAATGTAAACAGGCTTCAGGGATTCCGGAAGAACATCCACCTGAACATTCTTTACCGCTACCGCTGCTTCATCCAGATTCTGCTGCTGGTAAAACGTGTAGGCTGTGAGAAGCGACTCATAGCTTTTGCTCTTTGCCTGTTCTTCCGTCAGCTGTTTCGATACCGTTTCCGCTGTATTATCCGATTCTTCTGCTTTACCCTGAACCCTGGTAAGCTCTGCCCCCTGGGTTGCCAGAGATTCACTGTACTGGACGATCTGCTGGTTTGCCTCCTGATAAATCCCCTGTTTTATAGCAGGAACTGCAAGAAGCCAGAACGCTACTGCGCCTGCTGCCATTCCGGACATGATCAGAAGGAAAACCGGAAGTCTGGATCTTTCATGATAAACCGGCGTCTGGACCGTATACTCGCTTTCTGCCGGATCATACTCCATATTTTTATTTTTGTTATCCCGGAAAAAGCCTTTTTTCTGCTTTTCCAGTCTGGTTGTCACGCCAGTCTGTTCATCTACTTCCCTTAAAAATCTGAGAGTTGTGGTATTTGTCTTGTCAATTTTTGCCGCTTTTCTGAGCGTTCTCCTTGCCCGGCTCCACTCTCCGTTTTTTATCTGGATCAGAGCCAGAAGATGATACCCCTTGATCAGCTTGGGATTCTGAGAAAGAATCCGGCGAAGCTGAATGGAGGCCATATCCTCATGACCTTCTCTGCACAGAAGAAGCGCGTGGTTATATTTCCGGATGGTGTCATTGATAGCCTTCAGTTTATTTCCGTTTGCCTGAAGTCTGCCAATATACTCAGACGCAAGATTTCTTGTGGGCTGAAGATTCTTGCTGATCACCCATTCACTGAGTGCGGCAACCACCTCGCCTGTTTCAAAATACACAAGCCCCAGAAGATTTCTTGCCCTGATGTTTCTTTTATCATAAATAAGGCTCTGTTTCAGACAGGCAATCGCCCCTGACAGGTCACGGATGCTTGCCTTTTCCAGCCCCTTATTATAAAAGCTCTTGGAAAGATAATCCACTTTTTTCTGAATCAGTACATTGTACCCGCAGCTTGGACAATAATCCAGGTCCATGTCTGTAAGAAATGCACCGCAATTCACACAATTCATCTGTAGAATTCTCCTTATTATTTTACACGCCTGTTACTCTTGGCCTCTCTTAATACTTCCTGAAGCACATCAAGAATATCAGTGAGCTCTCTGTCGTAAATCGCACCTTCTGCTTCCCGCACGTCAAGACATGGCTCAAACTTCTTCAGCTCTTCCTCATAATCTATCATTTGTTTCCGCCTCCTTGCTCAATGTTTTCCGAGCATACAGGTACACCCCTGGGTGTTTCCGCCTCCTTAGTGCTCAGTCATTTTCTGGATGATCGCTTTGATCTCTCCCACCAGATACAGAGATCCTACGCAGAAAAGCATTCCCTCTTTCCCTCTGTATTCAAGGGCTCTTCTGAATGCCATCTCCACATCCTCGCAGCTTTCTGCGCAAAGGCATCCCTCTTTCCGGAAAATATCCGCAAGCTGCTCCGCCGGAACCTTTCTGTAGCCTCCTACCTGGGTCACGATCACATGCTGAAACCGAATCCGTCCTGCAACAGTCCGGATCATGTCTGTATAATCCTTATCATCTACAGCAGAAAACAACAGCGTCAGAGGATAATCCTTCTGAAAATGTTCTGCTGTCTCCACAAACTTTTCTACTCCGTCTTCGTTGTGAGCGCCGTCCACGATCACTCCCGGAAGAACGGTTTCCATACGTCCCTGCCAGCGTGTTTCCCTGAGGCCACGAAGAACAGCGTCCTTCGGAAGGTTTACCACATCCTTAATAACCTCTGCAGTTTTCAGCGCCAGCGCCGCATTCATCACCTGATATCCTGCAATAAACGGAATGGAAAATGCTGTGTTTCCATAATACTCATTCTCCATACAAAAATCAATGCCCGCACTGGTATTTCGCAGAATTTCCGTATTTTCCTTTTTTACTTCATAATACGGACTGCCCAGAGCCTCAGCCTGCTTCCGAATCACCTTGGCTGCCTCCGGATTATTTCCGTCATAGATCACAGGCACTCCCGGAACAATGATCCCTGCCTTTTCTCCTGCAATCTCTGCAATGGTATTCCCCAGATACTGCATATGGTCAAAGCTGATGGATGTGATCACACAGGCAACGGGATCCTCCACTGCTGTTGTGGCATCCAGACGTCCTCCCAGTCCGGTTTCCAGCATGACATAATCCACACCTGCCTCGGCAAAGATCACCATTCCCATAAGAAACAGCATCTCAAAATACGTGGGATGGTAACTTCCCTCTGCCACAAGCTCGTCTGCAAGAGCCTTTACCTTTTCAAATGCGCTCATAAACGCCTGGTTATCAATATTCTTCTCATTGATCTGAAAGCGTTCATTGATCACAACCAGGTGTGGAGAGGTAAAAAGTCCACAGGAATATCCCGCCTCTCTGAAAATGGAAGTCAGAAAAGCACAGGTACTTCCTTTTCCGTTGGTTCCTGCCACATGAATGACTTTAAACTTTTTTTCCGGATTTCCCAGACGCTCCAGACACTCTTTTGTATGGGAGAGTTTATTTTTTGTTGTAAACTTTGGAGTTTCTTCAATATAAGCAACCGCTTCTTCGTAATTCATAAAAAAATTCACCACTTCATCTAATGTTTTCGCAGCGGCATCAGTCTGATATACCGCTACGATATCATTATATATGAGTGGTGAAATATGTCCAGTACCAATCGTAATCTTTTATTCGGCAGGATCAGTTATCTTCCGTCGGCAGTTTCCATTTATTTTCATCGAACAGCATATAGCAGGAACGGTCATAGCTCTTGCTCAGAGCCTTTCGTGTTGAGCTGTTGCTTCGCTGCACCACAGAAAGCCTGTCGAAATCTTCCAGCTCTGTGCCGGAGATCATCAGCGTTGTGGGATTCACATAAATGGTATCGTGCCATTCTCCATTCAGTTTTACCTGACTGGACGGCGTAAAATTGGTTCCCGTGATCCGGTAGGTATGATCCCAGGCTGATACCAGGGAAACTCCGTCCAGCGTCACATCATAAAGTCCGAGACGCATCTTTGTCCTTTTGAACGGATTTTCTCCCTCATAGGAATGCTGCTCCCCATAAAGCAGGTCATACTGAAGAGTTTCCAGATCTACCTGATAATTCTTTGTATTTCTTCTTGCCTGGTGATAACGGAAAACAGTTCCCTCATGGATTCCCACACGGTCCAGAACCTCTGCCGCCATCTGATAAGCCGCAAGGTTCACGTCTTTTTTCTCAAGCCCAAAGTTGTCCCACATAACATACTGTGTCTGGAAAAGATATTTATTGTCCACATCCTCCACAGTCAGACCCATAGTAGGAAGATGATCTCCATACATAACAAGAACAACATCCTCCGGATAATCTTCAAGCCTGTCTGTAAGCTCTTTGACAAAATTATCCATCTCATGGATCTGGTTCACATAGTACTCCCACTGGTTATTCTTGGAAGCAGTAGGAGAACCGGTCACAGTGATCTCATGCTCTTCAAGCTCCGGTTCCTCCGGGTAGGCTCCATGTCCCTGCACAGAGATGGTATAAACATAATCCGGCTGATCCTCTGTGGAATCCAGACATTTCAGGATCTCATCTGTAAGGACCCGGTCTCTTGTCCAGCCCAGCGGGTTTTTATCATCCTCCTCAGGCATATACTCTGCAGAGGTAAAGGTGTCAAATCCCAGATTCGGGAAAATACTTCTTCTTCCGTAGAAATTCGCCTCATTGTTATGTATGGCATGACTGGAATATCCCAGCTCTCCAAGAACATACGGAGCGCTTTCACAGGTTGTCTCCTTCAGAATACTCTTATAAGGATATTCTCCCGGTCCGAAATACCGAAGGCTCATGCCTGTAATGGACTCAAACTCTGTATTTGCCGTACCTGCGCCTACAGAAGGCACTTTATAATATCCGGAGGTATACTCCTTCATCAGCTTGCGGAAGTTAGGTATGGGATCTTCGGATATCTCCAGATAATTTACAAGCTCCGGATCAAAGAAAGATTCCAGCTGCAGGAAAATAATGTTGGGATATTCTCCCTCTCTGGTTTCCGGCAGGTTCTCCTCGGTTTTTTCAATCCTTTTGATTTCTTTTTCCGAGTAATCTCTCGGACAGCTGATTCCGGTATCAAAGATTGTAACCCCGAGACAGTAAGGATATCCGTAATCCTCATAGGCAAAGGCTATGTTTCCAAAATAATTGGACAGCACTCTTTTTTCCAGCGCAAGCTGTGTCACTCCGGCAAAAAGCACAAATCCGGCAAGTACCAGAGGAATATTCCAGCGGTATTTCAGCTTTCCTTTAAACTTCGGTCCTTTGACGATCAGCGCCAGAAGTGTCAGTGCAAAAAGCCCCAGTACAATCAGTGCCACAATCACTCCCCATTTGGGAAGATATTTTTCCAGAAGAGCCATTCCATCTGTCAGAAGATGAAGATCCGGTCCGGTAAACGGTGTAACACGGGTAGCCAGGATCACACCGTTTATGATTCCAAGAAGAAGCCAGAACATCACCAGCAGCACACGGATAAAGCATCTTCTTCTGAACAGGTATACAATCAGAGAAGATGTGAAGATCAGAGCCGCATTATAGGCAAACACCAGTGGCCTGCCTGTCATAAAATCCCATGCCTCAGTAAAGGAATGTCTGCTGATCGCCTCAATCAGAAAATATCCTGCTGCACTGACCAGTGCATGAAGCAGCAGAGAAATCCTGTTACATATATCATACCATTTCATCTTAACGCTCCTTTATCACTTTTGCATCTGTGAAAGCTGTACGTTTACCTTTTCCATCATTTCTTCGTATTTCTGAAGTTTTTCTTTTTCTGCGTCTACCTTTGCAGCAGGCGCTTTATTTACAAAATTCGGGTTATTCAGCATACCCTGGCAGCGGGCGATCTCTTTTGTGAGACGCTCCTGCTCTTTTGTAAGACGCTCGATTTCTTTTTCTCTGTCAACCAGATCTTCCAGAGGCAGATAAACAACTGCGTCAGAAACCACTACGGAAACTGCATCCTCGCCGATTCCGTCCTTTGTCTCCTGAACCTGGATTTCTTTAGAGAAGGCAAGGTTTACAAAGGATCTTTTGCAGGCCTCATAACGGGCGCAGGTATCTGCGTCTCTTCCCACAATATAAAGGCTGGTCTTGCGGTTTACCGGAACATTCATTTCTGTACGGGTATTGCGGATGCCTCTTACCGCCTCCTTAAAGCCCTCAACTGCCTTTTCTGCCTCCGGGAAGCTTCTCTCTTCTGTGTATACCGGCCACTGGGAGATCATAATAGAATCCTCTTCCGGCAAAAGAGTACAGTAAATTTCCTCAGTGATAAACGGCATGAACGGATGAAGCAGCTTCAGACCTTCGGTAAGAACTGTACGAAGTGTCCACAGAGCCTCTCCGGCTGCCTTTGGATCTTCCTCTGCCTTCCACAGACGAACCTTTGCCATCTCAATGTACCAGTCGCAGAGCTCATCCCACAGGAAGTCATAAACCTTCTGAACAGCAATACCAAGCTCATATTTTTCCATGTTTTCTGTTACTTCACGGACTACTGTATTCAGTCTGGAAAGAATCCACTGATCCTCCATGCACAGCTCCTTCAGGTTCTCAGGAGCAGAGACTGTTCTGCCTTCCAGATTCATCATGATAAATCTGGATGCATTCCAGATCTTATTTGCAAAGTTACGGCTGGATTCTACTCTCTCCCAGTAGAAACGCATGTCATTTCCCGGAGCATTTCCGGTGATCAGTGTCAGACGAAGAGCATCGGCTCCGTATTTGTCAATTACTTCAAGAGGGTCGATACCGTTTCCAAGAGACTTGCTCATTTTTCTTCCCTGAGAATCCCTTACAAGGCCGTGGATCAGAACGTGGTGGAAAGGCGCCTTTCCGGTCTGCTCCATAGCAGAAAATACCATACGGATAACCCAGAAGAAAATAATGTCATAGCCTGTCACAAGCACGTCTGTAGGATAGAAATATTCCATTTCCTCCGTTTTGTCCGGCCATCCCAAAGTAGAGAACGGCCACAGTGCGGAGCTGAACCAGGTATCCAGAGTATCCTCATCCTGATGAAAATGAGTGCATCCGCATTTCGGACATTTTTCCGGCATCTCACGGGCAACAACCACCTCGCCGCACTCATCACAGTAGTAAGCCGGGATTCTGTGTCCCCACCAAAGCTGACGGGAAATACACCAGTCACGGATATTTTCCAGCCAGTGAAGATAGGTTTTGCCAAAGCTTGCAGGAACAAATTCCAGCTCGCCCTTATTGAGAACGTCAATAGCAGCTTTTGCCATCTCGTCCATACGAACGAACCACTGAGGCTTGATCATAGGCTCTACCGTAGTGCCGCAGCGGTCATGAGTTCCAACGCTGTGGGAATGGGGAACTACCTTCACCAGAAGTCCCTGTGCCTCAAGATCTGCCACCATTGCCTTACGCGCTTCATAACGGTCCATTCCCGCATACTTGCCGCCAAGAGAATTGATGGTAGCGTCGTCATTCATGATATTGATCTCAGGAAGGTTGTGACGTTTTCCAACCTCAAAGTCGTTAGGGTCATGGGCAGGTGTGATCTTCACGCATCCTGTTCCAAATTCTTTATCCACATACTCGTCTGCCACAACCGGAATTTCACGGTCTGTGAGAGGCAGCTTCAGCATTTTTCCAACCAGATCCTTATATCTCTCGTCATCAGGATTTACCGCTACTGCAGTATCTCCCAGAAGTGTTTCCGGACGGGTGGTGGCAATCTCCACAAAGCGTCCCTCTTCTCCAACGATAGGATAATTGATGTGCCAGAAAAATCCGTCCTGATCCTCATGCTCTACCTCTGCATCGGAAATAGAAGTCTGGCATACCGGACACCAGTTGATGATCCTGGAGCCTTTGTAGATATAGCCTTTTTCATAAAGCTTGATAAACACTTCCTGAACTGCCTTGGAGCAGCCCTCGTCCATGGTAAAGCGTTCTCTTTCCCAGTCTGCAGATGCGCCGAGCTTTTTCAGCTGGTTGATGATCTTTCCGCCGTACTCTTCCTTCCATGCCCAGGCATGTTTTAAAAATTCCTCGCGGCCGATCTCGTGCTTGTCAATTCCTTCTTTTTTCAGCTTGTCAATAACCTTGACCTCTGTGGCGATTGCCGCATGGTCAGTTCCAGGCTGCCACAGCGCCTCATAGCCCTGCATTCTCTTAAAACGAATCAGAATATCCTGCATGGTCTCGTCCAGAGCGTGTCCCATGTGAAGCTGTCCGGTAACATTGGGCGGCGGCATCACAATGGTAAAGGGTTTTTTATCTGGATTTACTTTTGCATGGAAATAACCATTATCCATCCATTTTTTGTACAGACGCTCTTCCAGTCCTTTCGGATCGTACGTCTTTGCAAGTTCTTTGCTCATAATAAACCTCCTGTATGTGTTTTCTGTAAATAGTGAGGGGAAAAATCGTTATCATTTACCTGGAAGATCAGTACAGAACATACTGCCTTTCCGGTAAATAAAGAAGCCCCTCACACCTAAGTGTGAAGGGCGAATCTTGTCGCGGTACCACCTTCATTATGCAGGAAACCGTCAGTTTATCACACTTATTTCTCTGCACATCTCATTTTCCTTTAACGCAGGATTTACGTGAAAGCCTGCTGCCGGTTTCTGTACTTCATTTCCGGCCATCAGCCTCCCGGCTCCAAAGCTACCTTCTGCTGCGTCCTTCTGAGAATATCTTCCAGCCAGCGGATATTCCTCTCTGCCAGGGTATTCAGCATACTCCTCTTCTTCCTCGCCTTTGTTATGGTACATACTATAATTACATTTTTTACGGTTGTCAAGACGGAATACAGAAATTTCACAGATATTTCAACAACTGGTTACTGTTCCCCACCTTCACAGCCGACTGGTCAAAATACATTCCAAATCACCCCCAGGGACAATATCCTGCCCTGTATATCCCGGGATTTTGGCATATATATGTCATATCACCTCACAGGACAGTGATCCCTGATCTGTAACTCCTTTTACTCTACTGATTTCAGAGATTCTACCATGTCGATCTTTGTCAGCTTCCTGTGCATAAACCAGTTTACAACAACTGAGAAAATACAGGTTATTACAGCACAGTACAAAAAGCTTACAGGGCGGATATCACGTCCGAACATTACTGCATCCACTTCCACAGTTACAATAATATATCTGTGTAGCAGCACTCCGAATCCTGAGCCAAAAATAATCCCTGCAATAGTCAGAAGAATGTTTTCCCTCAGCACGTACTGGGAAACCTCCTTATCATAAAAGCCCAGAACCTTCAAAGTTGCCAGTTCTCTCTGTCTCTCCGTAATATTAATATTATTCAGATTATACAACACTACAAATGCAAGCATTCCCGCTGAAACGATCAGCACTACAATAACAATTCCCAATGTGCTGAGCATTCGTTCCACCTGGGCAGCCAGACTGGAGGTATAGCTGATACTGAGGGCTCCCGGCTGTTCAATAATCTCTTTTCCGATCTCCTCTGCCTGCTCCAGATATTCATCCTTTACAGAAAATACAACATCCTGATAATCCGGTTCTTCCCCAAAGGTCTGTTCATATACCTTGGGAGTCATATAGATATAGTGTCCCATGTAATTTTCTGTGATCACCGCTACCTTCGTATGAAACTCCTCATTCTCCCGCTTCAGAGTAATGATGTCTCCCACCTGAAGTTCCAGAAGCTTTGCAGTTTTTTCACTGATCACCGCACCCTCGTCAGTCAGCTCATAGACCTCTCCTGTAAGACGGTTTCTCAGTGTCACATCCTCCCGAAAGTTTTCCATATTTTCCGGTACATAGAGATAAACACTGATATTGGATTTCCCGTTGGGAGCTGTAATCTTACTGAACTGAATGTTTGTAAACCGTTCCAGTTTTTCATTTTTGTCCAGATATTCCATCAGCTTCTCTCTGTCTTCATCAGAAGCGTCCTCATCCGTAATAATAGTTCCGTCATAGTGCTGAAGCTCAGAATACTGTTTCACCACAATATCTGAAATAGAATCCCGGATGCCAAAGCCTACCAGCATCAGCGCCATGCTTCCGGAAATACCGAATATTGTCATAAACAGACGCTTTTTGTAGCGGAAAAGGTTTCTGAGGCTTGACTTCCAGGTAAAATTCAGATGTTTCCACAAAATCGTGATTTTTTCTACCAGAACTCTTTTGCCCTCTTTTGGCGCCGGCGGACGCATAAGAGAAGCAGGTGTCTCAGAAAGTACCCGATAACAGGAAATAACAGTAGCGCCAACTGTACAGACAATTGCAGCAACTGAAGCCGTCAGAGCAAATTTCAGCTCATAATGGATCTGAAGGCTGTCTCCTACATTGTGGTACATAATTCCATAGGCTTTGATGATTATATATGGAAGAATTTTTTCGCCGATCAGAACGCCTGCAGCGCTTCCTCCCACTGTGGCAAGAAACGCATAGTTCAGATATTTGGACGCAATAGAAAACTTCCCGTAGCCCAGGGCCTTCAGAGTTCCGATCTGTGTTCTCTGTTCCTCTACCATTCGTGTCATGGTAGTAAGACTGATCAGGGCTGCCACAAGGAAAAAGATCACAGGAAAAACCTCTCCTATACTTTTGATCCTGTCTGCATTGTCTCCGTAATCAGAATATTCCGGAAGATCGTTTCGGTCTGTGACGATCCATTCAGGTTCTTCAATCTCTGAAATTTCCTTTCTGGCATCTTCTATCTTCTGCTGGCCTTCCGCAATTTCATCCTCCGCCTCTTTTTTGCCGTCCTCGTATTCCTTCCAGCCATCTTTCAGCTTTTGCTCCGCTTCTTTTAAATCCTTTTCTGCATCTGCAAGCTTCTGTCTGTTTTCTCTGAGTTCAGCCTCTCCATCTGTTATTTTCTGCTGGCTGGTCTCAATCTCCTGCTCACCGGAATTCAGCTTCTGCTCGTTTGCTTCGATTTCTCCCTGAGCAGAGTTCAGCTTTTGTCTGTTTGCGTCTATTTCCGCCTGACCGCTGTTTAAAACTGCCAGACTTTCCTGAAGCTTCTTTTCATTTTCGGTCAGCTTCTTTTCGTTTGCGGCAATCTGTTTTTTTGCAGGCTCCAGCTTCGCCTCTTCCTGTTTCAGCGTTTCCCTGCCGGCATCAATGGCTTTCTGTCCTTCTTTTAAAGTCTCAACTGTCTGAACCAATTCTGTCTTTTTTTCCTCTGCCTGAGCAAGTCCGTTCCTGGCAGCCGTAAGTCCGGCTTCCAGCTCCGGCTTCTTTGCTGCTGCCGCTGTACAGGTATCCAACGCTGCCTGTGCCTGAGAGACAGCTCCATTGGCTGCATTCAGTTCCCCCCGGGCTGTTTCCAGATTTCCCTGAGCTGCTTCCAGATTTCCTCTTGCTGTTTCCACTGCTGTCTGATAGGAAGCAAGCTCTTCTTCTGTGATCTCTCCGGCTTCAAATCTTCGGACAGCCTCTTCCAGAGCCGCCTGGGCTGTGTCAAAACCGGCCTGCGCTTCACTGACTGCTGACTGAGCCGCATCAAAAGCGGCCTGTTTTTCTGCCGCAGTACGCTGAGCTGCTTCCAGAGCCTGTGTCAGCGCCGGAATCTGCGCCTCCGCCTCTTCCGCCTGACGGATTCCTTCTTCAAGCTGAGAAATCTGATCCTGAAGCTGCGCAATCTGACCTTCAACAGCCTGAATTCCCTTTTCGGCCTGAGCAAGACCGGTATCCAGCTGATCCTGCTTTTCATCCAGAGCAGCTTTGCTCTCCTCTATTTTCTGTTGTCCGTCTGCAAGCTGCTTCTTTGCCTGATTTAACTGGCTGCGTCCCTCCTGAAGCTGTTTTTTACCGCTGTTATACTGACTCCAGCCATCTGACAGCTTTTCCTGAGCTTCATTTAGCTGGCTCCAGCCGTCTGCGGCCTGCTGCTTGGCTGCTGCAAGCTGGTCTCTTCCCTCTGCCAGAGTCTCCTTTGCAGAGGCAAGCTGCTCTTTGCCGTCGAAGATTTCCTTTTCCCCGTCTGAAAGCTGTTTTTTACCGTCCTCGTATTCCTTTTTGCCGTCTGAATACTCTTTTTCACCGTCTTCAAGCTCTTTCCGGGCGTCTGCAAGTTCTTCCTCCGCTTCCTTTTTACCGTCTGAAAGCTCCTTCTCTGCATCTGCAAGCTCTTTTTCCGCCTCAGTCATCACATCCTCATATCTGATCTGACAACGTTCCGCCTGAATTCCCTCCACCTTGTCCTGAAGCTTCTCAATAAGCCGGTCATAGGCGTCTGTGTAGCTGGTCACCTGATCCACACCATGAGCTCTGATATAGATCTGGGTAAAAACCTCCTGGTCAAAATCCTCAGGCAGCACATAGGCAAATCCGTTTACCTCGCCGGATCCCAGGGTTGTATTTCCTCTGTTAAAGGATATGTAAAGAGGGGCTCTGCCAAGTCCGGTGACGGTATATGTTTTCTTTTTCAGAAAAGGATCGTCTGTGTCCTCTCTTAATTCAATCTGATCTCCGATCTGATATCCCTGCGCCTCTGCAAATTCCACATCCAGAAAGCATTCTCCGCTTTTTTCCGGAATATGCCCCTCAGTTACGGTAAGGGTGTTTACATCCTGGTTGACAGCTTCTACATGGAGAACCTTCTGCGCCTCTGCCTCCCCGCACAGCACATCTATTGACCAGGCTCCCTCAGCCCATTCTACTCCTTCGACTTTGCGTATGGCCTCTACATCCTCCTCAGTCAGTCCCAGAGTTCCCATCACCTTCAGATCCATCATTTTGCTCTCTGTATAGTAAGCATCTCCAGAAAGCCTCATATCAGGGGAGCTTGCCTGGATCCCGGAAAAAAATGCAACACCAAGGGCGACGATACAGAAAATAGAAATAAAGCGCGCCTTTGTTTTTCTTATTTCCACCCAGAAATCTTTATGCAGTGCCTTCTTCATCACGCTCACCTACCATTCGATTTCTTCTACCGGAGTAGGAGCTTCATTCTGTACCATAGAAGATACTTTTCCGTTTTTGATCTTGATCACTCTGTCCGCCATAGGAGTAAGGGCAGAGTTATGAGTAATAACGATTACTGTCATGCCTCTTTCCCGACACATATCCTGCAAAAGCTTCAAAATTGCCTTTCCGGTCTGATAATCAAGCGCTCCTGTAGGCTCGTCACAGAGAAGAAGCTTCGGATTCTTGGCAAGAGCCCTGGCTATCGACACCCTCTGCTGCTCACCTCCTGAAAGCTGCGCCGGAAAATTCCCCAGTCTGTCCTTCAGCCCCACATCCTCCAGAACTGCTGCCGCATCCAGCGGCTCTTTACAGATCTGAAGAGCCAGCTCTACATTTTCCAGAGCTGTAAGATTAGGCACCAGATTATAAAACTGAAATACAAAACCAATATCCTCTCTCCGATACCCGGTAAGCTGTCTGCTGGAATATTTGGCAATGTCCACACCATCTACCAGCACATGCCCGGAGGTTGCCTTATCCATACCGCCCAGAATATTCAGCACAGTAGTTTTTCCTGCGCCGCTTGGACCTACAACCACCACAAACTCACCCTTGTTGATTTCAAAACTGATGTGATCCACTGCCACGATCTTTACTTCCCCGGAGCCATAAACCTTTGACACATTTTCAAGCTTTACATATGCATGATCCTGACGCTCCATTCTCATCGCCTGCTTTCTGTTGTATGATAAAAAAGAAACCCCTGCCTGAGAGATTTCTTTTTTGTTTACATTCAGTATAACAGTTTTAAAATATTTCTTCAATCAACAGAGGTCCAGAAAGATATAAAAAATGTATAAACTGCTATTGTTCACACAGCACTGTCCCGCGGGGTGTTTGGGCATGTATATGCCAAAATCTCAAGATATACAGGGCAAAACGCCATCACCGAAGGTGATTTGTCTTCCGGTAACAGCTGCATTATTTACCCAGACTGCTTCCGTTAAAGCTCAGAGGAAGCAGTTCCTTCAGAAGATAGATTTTATAATCCTCTGTACTTTTTGCTACAATTACCTGAAATGTATCCGGATCACAAAATTCAGCCATTACCTGACGGCAGATACCGCAGGGCGCGCAGTAATCAAATTCCTCTTTTTCCTGCGATTTTCCCACAATGGCTATGGCGCAGAACTCCTTTTTCTCTTCATAAACTGCCCGGAACAGAGCTGTCCGCTCCGCGCAGTTGCAGGCTCCATAGGAAGCATTTTCAATGTTGCAGCCTCCGTAAATACTTCCGTCTCTGCACAAAAGCGCCGCCCCTACCTGAAAATGCGAATAGGGAGCATACGCCCGTTTCTGTGATGCAAATGCTTCTCCGATCAGTTTGACAGCCTGCTGCTGTGATAACCTGTCTGTGTTCATAAACCGTACCTCCATTGTAAGTTCAGCTCAGTTTCTTGTCCAGTTCTTCTCTCAGTTTTTGCTTCATTTCCTCTAATTCCTGCTTCTGGCTCCAATCTTTTACTGTTTTCCACAAAATATTGATCCGAATGTGCGCAATACTCTGTATGTAAAAAATTGGAAGCTATCTTCGTGTCAGATATCTGTCAAGGATTCTCATAACATTACTGGTATTCATTCGATATGTATTCACAGATAACTTATCCGGATTAACGTTTCGAATTAATTTCTTTGCCTTAAACTTTCCGGCCTCTTTACTTTTTTGCCCTGCGTCAACCTTTTTGCCTAAGTACGCACATTCCACATCTTTACAAAACCAGACAAACTCATAGTCCTTCTCTCTGCAATACCGCCTTGCCTCTGACAAAAAATCTGCATCCTCCTGTTTCATATCATAATCATCACAGTCAAAACAGTAAATAACTTTAGACTTATTTTTCTTAGATGTGGAGGCATACTGAGAAATCAGTTTTAAAATTTCTTTTTCTTTATTTTTGTATTTCCCTCTTCCATTCATATACACCGGACTAAATTTAAACTGGGCCTGATCATAGCAGTAGAAATAATCTATAGTATCTTTCATATAAATCCAGTCTGATTTACTTTTTTATCTGCCTCAACAGCAAAAATCAGTTGGAGTCCCATTATTCATCCTCCTCACTATATCCAAAAGCACCTATAAAATCAATGGAATCTACATTAAATGGCGATCCCTCAATCATGCCATTTCTGTAAAGCCTGGAAGGTGAATAATTACCATTTGTTGTCCAGGAATAAACTTTATGATCCACAGACAAAAAATCAATAGATTTTTTATGCTGCTTTAAAATGTCCATAGGACCTACATTATGGGTGGTAAAACAAAGCTGTCCTGCTCCATACTGCATCAGATATTCCAGCAATGCGCATAAGTATACATCGTGAAGATTCGAATCAAATTCGTCAATAAAAACAATCCCGCCTTGCACCATTTCCTTGATATATGCAAATAGTTTAATAAGCTTTTTGATGCCCGTACTTTCAAATTCCGCATGTATTCTGTACGAATCATATACCATAATCAAACTACATATGAATGCGTCATGGTATTCCTTTTTATCTATTTCAATGCCCTGTAAATCTGATTTAAAAATGCGAAGAAACTCATACAAGCTATCTACTGATCTTTGAAAATCTCCGTACATGGATTTCAATACAACGTTTTTGGTCACTGCAATAACATTAAGGCATTCTCCATCCATCTCCAGAAAATGGCTGAACAGAGAATCTTTACCTACGTTACTGCTTTCCAATTCTTCTGAATATCCACATGATCTTTGCATCAGATAATCTCTGTGATAATCTCTGTGATCATCTGACTGATCTAAATATACATGTATTTTTTTTCCAAATATCAATAATGCAAGTAAACTTTTAAATAAATCGTTTCTATGTATTTCCTTTTCTGAAATAACAATTTTATCATAAAACAAAGCACACATAGATGCGTTTATCAACAGGTTGGTTGTCTTTTGCCGCAGCATCCGGGCAAACATGTCGTTTTCATTTTCCCCAATTGAAACAAATTCCCCATCTTTCACTTCAAAAACTGTTTCCATAAAATCATTTTTAGAAAGTGCTTTTTTTGAGGTCAAACATTCATGATCTATTACATATTTCCCGTTTTTATCCTTTAATAGCTTGATCTCATATCGAAAAATCATAAACAGATCCTTTAAATTTACCAGATACTCTGCTCCTATAAACAGTTCTTCTGTTTTCTTATTGATTATTTCCCCTAAATTTCCCTGCACAATAGGATTGTTCAAATATCCTGGATTAATCAGAAGATTCCTCAAAATATCTACGGAGGTAATAATCGCTGATTTACCCGAACCATTCATACCGTAAATTCCTTTGACATTATAATCCTGTGTATCAGGATTTTTAGAAATTGTTTTTTTATAAAAAGATAACGTAATCAACTGGTCCAGTGTTTTTATTCCCTTAACAGAATAATTAAGCAAATATATGTCCTTCATTTCCCTGTACCTCCTCTGTGATTCTAATATATCACAACAAAAAAGAAAAACAAATACATTTTGTATTTATTTTTCTTTATACAACCACCTTATTAAACTATGTATTATATTATACCACGATATTTAATAACCTAATCGCCTGGACCTGAGAAATAAACAGTATGAATGTTCATATTTCTTTCTTATCCAGCTCTTCCCTCAGTTTTTGTTTCATTTCCTCTAATTCCTGCTCTGAAGGACGATTTTCCTCACTGTACATTTTTTCCATAGGATACCACCATACCGGCCCTTTTCCGTTGCTTCCATACTGCTCCAGATCTCCGGCTATTCGCGGAAACAAATGCCAGTGAAGGTGTGTATCACCATTTCCCAACAGCTCGTAATTCATTTTTTCCGCTCCAAAAGCACTAGAAACCGCCTCCGCAACCAGAGACATTTCTTCTAAAAACTGCATCTTTACTTTGTCTTCCAGTTGAAATAGCTCTGTTCTATGCTCCTTGCATAAAAATAACGTATACCCTTTAAAATGTTGATGATCACCGATTACAACATATCCTGTTTTCAGTTCTTTTACAAAGTACGGGTTCCTGTCTTCTTTTATCATTTTTATTCTGTCACAAATCAGACACATGGGGTTCTCCTTTCTTCCCAATTAAAAATAGCTTAAGCCTTCCCAGAAGATTCTTCATATGAATCTTATTTTCATATATTATTGTTTCTCACCTATAATAATCACGTGGTTACTTGCTCCAAGTATGGATTCCTCACGACATACGCTATAATGATACTGACACCAGATCTGAAATTCTTCTTCATTCCACTGATCTACCTTTTCATCCAGAAGGGGAGCAAGACCATCCTGGGCAAAATGATCTACAATTTTTAAATTCTTTTGACTGTATAATATTTCCATCTCTTCCTTAGATGAATAATATGTGTCTGTCCAAAAGCATTTTTCATCAGAATGTTTCAAAACACCTGTTTCTGTCAGCTGCTTTGCCAGTTGAAGATCCAGATATTTTGGATCACTCATGGCAATATATTGGAAAATAAAAAACCTCGGAATATATGCCGTTGCAAGAATATCTTTTCTTTTTAGCACTCTGACACATTCGTTCATGCACTGCTCTCTTTTTTCTTTTTCTACCAGATGATATAACGGTCCCATATTTAATACAACATCAAAAGACTCATCATCAAAAGCAGACAAATCGACTGCGTCGAGAACTGCTGTTTTCATATCATACTTTTTATTAATCAGTTTTTCATTCATAACTGCAACGTGCCTTGGCGTAATATCTGTAGCAGTTACACTATGGTTATTTTCTGCAAAATGAAATGCATATATCCCTGTTCCGGCAGCACAGTCAAGTATTTTACTGTTTTCCTTTATATGTTCCTCCAAAATCCTGACTGTATTTAAAAACTCTATTTTTCTTGCATTATTCGTTGTAAGTCTGTCCTCCTCTCTGTACTTCTCATAACTTTCTACCACATAATTTTTCATAATCTCTCCCTGTTCCTCTCACAACATCTGTTTTACACCTTCGGTCGATATCTGAGATCCGACACCGTATACACAGTAATAAACGCCTCCGGATCTTTATGGTTCATGTAATCCATAAGCTTCTGGTACTCACCTTTATCCACAATTGTGATAATTTCATTTCGTTTTTCCATATTGTAAGCGCCCACGGCCTCGTAAATCGTTGCCCCGCTGTGCAGATTATGAAGAATAAAATCTCTGAGTTCTTTTTCATGTTTTGTAATAATGCACACTCTCCGCTTGATATTCTGTCCAAAAATAAAGTGATCCAGAAGAAGTCCGTTAAAATAGGTACCAAGAACGCTGAGAACAACAGACTTTTTATCATACACAAGCGCTGCAGAAAGAGCTATGCACATCCCGGAAAGCGATATGGCCTTTCCAAGCTCCATATGCAGATATTTATTCATAATCTTTGCCACAATATCCAGTCCCCCGGAGGATGCATTCCGGTTAAAAAGAATACTGCAGCCTGCGCTCGCAGCCAGAATGTAGCAGACTACATCCAGCTCCTGGCTTCCGGTCATGGACTGATAAGCCGGAAAAGCTTTTTCATACACTCCCAGAAAAACAGGAAGCATAATGCTTGTATATATGGTTTTTACTCCAAATTCTTTTCCACAGGTCAGAAAACCAATAATCAGAAGCATCACATTCATAATCATGGTAATTGTGGAAAGAGGCAGCTGTACAAAGTTGGACAGTATAATTCCCAGTCCGGAAATGCTGCTTACTGATGTTTTGCTTGGCACCAGAAAAAAGTAAACTGCTGCTGAGATTACTGCCATAGCTCCTGTAAGAATAACAATTTCTTTCAGCAGCTCCGTATAATTTATTTTCTGTTTCATGATAAAGTCTCACTTTCTGTCAGGTTTTGTCTCTTATTGATTTTCTGCTCTGAATAAAACTTTTTTCCTGTTCCAGAGTAAGCTTCACCTCATCCGGCTCCCGGATGAGAAAAGGCGTTTCTTCTGCGATAACCTTCATATACCGAAGCAACGCCTCCCCGTCCTCTGCATCTGCACTACGTAAAATAACTATCCTGTTTAATTTGTCTTTTTTCTGTACTGGTTCAAATTTCATAATTTTCTTTCCTGTTGGCTTCTGCTGTCACTTAACTGTTTTTCTGCCACAATCAGATAGCGGTGGATTGTTCCCTGAATTTCTCCATTCTTTTCCAATATTTTCTGCATTTCAACTAATTTTTCAAAGCAGCATTCTACTGAAAAACCAGGAAATTCCCACTGAATAATGCGCGCAAACCACACAAAAGCACCAACATCATAAAATAAAATTGGTCTATACGCTTCTTTTGCACATATAGTACGGAACCCAGCCTCCTCAAATATTTTTTTCTGCTCTTTCAAATTCATATGTGGAAAAGGTGGCTGAGTTCCAGGAAGAACCATTTCTACTAAATCTCTGTCATTGTCTCCTCCAACCTGTTCTGTAATAAACATTCCTTTGTTCTTTAAAAGACGATATGTTTCCTGTACATTAAAATCCCCATGTCGGTTAATAATGATGTCAAAGCTTTGATCCTCAAAAGGGATATTAGCAGGATCACTGCACTCCTTAAACTGAATCCCCAAAGGAAGAAGTCTTTCCTGACATATCTGTACATTAGTTTTATATCCCTCTGTTGCTGACGTATTATTACAGGGATGTCCCAATGACAGTAAAAATTCGCCTCCCCCTGTATCATAATCTAAAAGATTAAAAGAATCCTTCAGATATGATTTTATAATTTTTTCATAATCCCATGGCAGATCATTCTCTTCCTCATATCGCCCATTAATATGAGAAAAATCCCATCCATGAATATGGGCAGCTTCCTCTTCCTTTTTCCATATTTCTCTCAATTTCAGTTCATCCATCTGATTTTTTCCTTTCTATACATCACAATCCTTCCTAAGAAACTGTTTCAGATATTCTTCCACTGACCGGGTCATTTCTTTTGAAAAATCAGAATTATATTTACGGCCGCAAAAAGCTGCAGTCCAGTCCTCAAAGCTTTTCTGTCCGCAGCGGCCTTCAAACATATTTCGAAGTTCTTCTCCGTCCATACTGCGGTATGTATTTTCATGTACAATGTGCTTCTGTTCAAACCGTACTGGTTTTGGTCTGTGTTTCTGCTGCTCTGTTGGCCATCCAAACACCAGCATCACGGCCGGAAAAACATATTCCGGAAGCTTCAGAAGTCTGCGCTGTTCCTCACAGTTTTCCATAATATCACCTATATAGCAGGAACCAATACCAAAGCTTTCCGCCGCCACAACTGCATTTTGCGCTGCAATCGCCGCATCTGTTACTGCCAGCATAAGATCCCCGGCTCCAGGTTTTCGGGGTGTACACCCGGCTTCCAGATATGTGTCATACCATTTTTTACAGTCCGCACAAAATACCAGAACCATTGGCGCTTTTGCAATAAACGGCTGATTATCACAGGTCTCTGATAATGCTACCTTTAACTCTTTATCCGTAATATCCAGAATTGTATAAAGCTGCTGACATCCTGCACTGGGAGCCTGTGCAGCAGCCTCCAGAATTATTCTCTTCATTTCCTCAGGAATCGTTCTTTCCTCATAAACCCTCATGGATTTTCGTTTGTACAAGCTTTCAATAATTTCGTTCATTTTTTCCCCTTTTCTGCTGCAAAAATCATTCTGATACACCAAGTACTAAATAACAATAACCATTATATCAACCTGCATTTGGAGTAATGGTTCTACGCCAATATGGCAGAAGCTTAATATTCGTTACACCAGCTTCTTTCTCAAATATACCATGTCCTTTAACTGAATACCCGCTTCATAAATTGGATGGTCATAATTTTCAGTAAAAAAATTTTCCACCACATGAGAACGTGAAAATCCGCACTTTTCATAAAACGGAACCGTTAAAGGACTGTCTCCTGTTCCTGCCTGCAAAACAGAATATTTCCCCTGATATTTGCTGCTAATAAAATCAATCAGAGCTTTGCCATATCCCCTTCTCTGACTGTCCGGATCAGTGGCTATATTTTTGATCTCAAGAATTCCATTCCCCTCATCTGTAACCACACATTCCGCCTTTATCCCCTTATCATCCAGTACATACATCGTTCCATGTTCCAGATAACGATCCACCATATTTTCCTGTTCATCCGCCAGCAACAAAAGAGAAAGATACTGCTTTTTATTTCTCTCCACTTCTTTGATTTCCATACTGCTTTCTTTATCTTCTCCTGTCCGAAAATTCTTCTGTTTATCGTCTTATATTTTTACATTTTTCTGTTTTCAGAATATCACAGAACAGACTTACTTACAATGAAAAAAAGGACTCCCTCTTCCCAGGAATCCTCTTTACTGCTTCTGTTCACCGCGTTTCCGGTAATTACCTGTGAACAGCTGCTTTCTGCTTTCTTATTTTTCTTGTTTTTTTCTGCGGGTCATCAGTCCGCCAATCCGCCCGGTTTCCTTTGCCGAAAGGCTTTTCCATCCATTTTCCAGCACCTGGTCCAGAAGTCCCAGTTCTCCGGCGATCTCATATTTCAGCTTTTCCTCTTCAGGAAGTTCTCCCTTCAGATAGCTTTCCACTTCCTTATCTTTATTCAATGTTCTCACACTCCTTATCTGTATTCATCAGGAGTATTGACACTTTCAGGAAAGGTTATACTTCAATATTCTCAAATATCTCTTCCAGTTTCATGGTGATATTAGGAAACTCTCTCAGATAGATCACAGTGTCTGCATTATAATATATATCTTCTGGATCATCCTGCAAAATATAACTGTATTTCAGAATATAATTGTCCTGTTCCAGATAATAAATCTCTACTGCCCTTTCTTTTGGGGATACGATCCAGTATTCCGAAACTCCTGCTGCCTGATAAATTTCTTTTTTCACTGTTTTGTCTTTCAGGGCTGTAGCCGGACTTAGGGTTTCCGCAATAAAACGGGGTACTCCTGTGTAGGCTCCTCCTTTCAGGTGTTTTCTGTCACAGATAAGCATAACATCCGGGATTACGTAATCATTATTTTTTTCAGGCTGGTATCTGTAATCCAGATTTTCCATAAAAGAAAGACATAAACTGTTTTTCAGATGCTGCTTCAGTATTGCATGAATATTGCTGTTTACAATTCCATGGCGATAGTCTGCAGAGGGAGACATATCATAAACTATCCCGTTTATTCTTTCTTCTTTTCTGTAGTCTTCTTTTAATTCTGCCATATTTTTCTCCCCTTTCACACTTAATCAGCTTTTTTATTATCATATCAATTTATCTTTCTTCGTACAAGCAATATTTCCTTATGATTTACATTCTTCACAATAACAATTACACGTTCTTTCATATAAAAAATCCTGCCAGACTGCTCCGTTCCCCAAATTGGATTTACAGGGTTGGTTCAGACTGACAGGATTTTTCTCTATTATTTATCCTCTCGGAATAATAATTGCAGCTATGATATATGCCCAGATTCCCGCGCCGCCGAAACAGGTAAGGATTACCCATGCAAGACGCACCAGGGTGGGATCAATGTCAAAATATTCTGCAATGCCGCCGCAGACTCCGCAGAGCATACAGTTTACTGAAGATTTATAAAGACGTTTGTTGCTCATATTTTTACTTCCTTTCTGTGGGTTCCTGCATACCGGACCCACTGAAAACTGATTGTCGTTTTACAGGCTCTGTCCCGGAAATCATTCAGTAAAGCTTACTTCCAGGGTTCCCATACCGCACTCCAGCTGCATTTTGCGGGCAGCGCCATCATTATCTACTATTTTGCTTCCGCCCAGACCGGCAAATTCCTCGTCTTCCAGACTGAGTGTTCCCGCACCACAGGAAAGCCGGTAATTATAATCTGTTTTTTTGCCTGCTGCTTCAAGCTCCATAGTTCCGATTCCACATTCTGCCTCAATGTATTCCGCATCAAGTTCTGTAAGAGACAATGTTCCTACTCCAACCTCAACATCTGCTTCTCTGGCTGTAATCGCTCCATAGTTTTCCAGGGTTCCTGCACCTACCGATACACTGAATTCCCGTGTGTTCAGATCATCGTCCAGAGTTGCTGTTCCTGCCTCCACGTCAATGTTCACCTCTGTGAATTCCATTCCTGCCGGATAGAGAACAACTACCTGTCTTTCTTCCGGCTTTGTTTTTCCTTTGCTTTCAATTTTCAGCTCTGTACCTTCTGTAGTGACCCTTACTTTATCTGTATAGTCTCCTGAAATACTGACTTTTACATTTTTACCGTCATATTCCTGAAGGATCAGTTCATCATAATTAAGTTCAATGTCCATGGAGGAAATATTTTCTAGCTCATATGTTCCGTCTTTACCTGCCGGAGCTATATCTTCAATTTCCCAGTCGTCATCATCCCAATCATCATGGTCGTCCCAGTCATCATCGTCCCAGTCGTCATGGTCATTCAGGCTTTCCGCAACTCTTACCATACGATTCACAACCTTCTGAACAGAACTGCCCTCATATCTCATATCGTCCATGGTTGCTCCCATGGCAACTCCGCCTGCGGTAAGTCCTAATCCTGCAACTCCAAGAACTGCTGCCGCGCCTAAAACAATTTTTGAAAATTTTCTCATACCTGATTACCTCCTTTTTCTCTGTGGATCAATCCGCTGCAAAAATCTGTAAACTTATTCAACAGTCTGGGTAAAAGTCTGCTGAGCACCCAGACAATAAAAACCAGTCCCACAAGTCCTATGGCTGTAACAATGCTTCCGAGTCCGACAGTAAAAATTCCAACCGGCGCTGCGCTGAAGCAAAGTCCGATTCCGGCAAACACTGTAACGATTCCGCCAACCAGCAGTCCGATTACTCCGGCACCAATTCCAAATGCCAGGATAAAGGGTAAAAGGATGATGGTTACAATAAATCCGACCACACCTCCTATGGCTCCTGACAGAAACGGTGAAAGGAACACCAGAAGAATCAGTACCAGAATCATCATCCCACTGCCCCGTTTCTCCCTGGGGCGGTAACCTCTGTCTTTTCTGCCGGCTGTCCGCTCTCCCGGAACCTGTCCCGGCTCTTCTGTTCTTTCATCATAGTATCCTTTTTCTGTGTATGTTCCGGCGGAGCTGCTGTTCTCTTTCAGATCTGCCTTAATAATAGCAGCCACCTTCCCGGGACTTCCAAGCTTCTGTATCACAGATGCTTCCTCTGCTTCTCCGGCCTCATCAAAATAACTTTCATAATAATCAAGAGCTTCTCTTCTCTCATCCTCTGAAATATCAGAGAGGAGCTTTTCCAGCTGGTTCATAAATTCTTTTCTGTTCATAAATCAATTCCCCCCTCAAACAGTCTGGATATTTTTGAAGAATAGTTTTTCCATTCCACTTTATATAAATTCAGCTGTGCAGATCCTTTTTCCGTCAGTTTATAGTATCTGCGGTTTCTTCCTTCATATGCCATATCATAGGTTTCCAGACATTCATCCTTTTGCAGCCGTCTCAGCACCGGATAAAGTGTGGATTCCGAAACATCCAGAACACTGCGTACGTCCTGAGTAATCTTATACCCATAGGTTCCGTCCTGTTCCTTTGATACAATAGCCAGAACAATGGCATCCAGAAGGGCTGCGCCTGTATTAAATACCATGGGCTCACTCCTTTTTGATTTCTGTATAATATTATATCAATCACCAATATTATTTTGTTAATAATACTATATATCATATAATATAGTTTTGTCAATAGTATCTAATAAAAATTTCCGGATAAAGCACAGAACTTTTATTCTTCTTTTCTCATCCAACAATTATCATAATCTGAAACTTCATTCAATTATATTTCGGAAACAGCCCTGTAACCAAACATTCTCTTTGCTGACGACCGTTACTCCGACATATAGAACCAGAAAAAGCTCCCGGTGTGATCTGCACACCAGGAGCTTTCCTCAGATTTTTATTATTGATTTTTATTATTGATTTTTATCTGTAATAAACAGAATTCCATTTCAGTTCATTTTTAAAGCTGCGGATCGTTGTATCGTTATCAATATATACAGCTTCAATTCCCATTGCATTTGCCCAGTCTCCCATCTGTTCGGCAGTAAGATCATAAGAAAATGCCGTATGATGAGCGCCGCCTGCCAGAATCCACGCTTCCGCGCCTGTGGTAAGATCCGGTCTTGGAGTCCAGAATGCAGATGCCACCGGAAGTTCAGGCATGGATTTTTCCGTATGTTTGCAATCCACTTCATTAATAATAAGTCGGAAGCGATTTCCCAGATCCACAAGAGAGGTTGCAATAGCCGGGCCTTCCTTTGCTTCAAACACCAGCCGCGCCGGATCCTCACGGTCTCCCATGGAAAGAGGTTTCACGCGGATGCTGACAGGTCCCTCTGCAATGGTAGGGCAGACTTCCAGCATATGTGACTGTAAAATTCCTTCTTTTCCCGGAACAAGGTTATACGTATAGTCTTCCATAAAGGAGGTTCCTTTCGCATCAGGAACGTTCTGAGTCATGATCTTCATCAGACGGACCATGGCAGCGGTTTTCCAGTCTCCCTCTGCACCAAATCCATAGCCTTTTTCCATCAGACGCTGAATTGCAAGGCCGGGAAGCTGCTGCAGGCATCCCAGATCTCCAAAGTGCGTAACAATAGCCTGATAGTTCTTTTCTTCCAGGAATCGCTCAAATCCAAGCTCAATCTGAGCCTGTACCGCCACATGTTTCCGGAATTCCTTTTCGTCTCTTCCTTCTGTGATGATACGGTACTTGTCATAGTATTCTTCTACCAGAACATCCGTATCTGCCTTGGAGACAGCTTTTACCGCCTCGGCAATTTCATTAACCGGATAGGCGTCGATCTCCCATCCGAATTTAATCTGAGCTTCAACCTTATCGCCTTCTGTTACCGCAACATTTCTCATGTTATCTGCGATTCTCATAACACGGATATGGCTGCTTTCCATAATGCCTACTGCCGTCCGCATCCATGAAGCAATACGTTTCTGTACTCTGCTGTCATTCCAGTGTCCTACTATAATTTTCCGCTCGATCCCCATTCTGGTAACAATATGACCAAACTCGCGGTCGCCATGAGCGGACTGATTTTCGTTCATAAAGTCCATGTCAATGGTATCATACGGAATTTCTTCATTAAACTGTGTATGTAAATGAAGAAGAGGCTTTCTGTATTCCTGAAGTCCCAATATCCAGGACTTTGCCGGAGAAAAGGTATGCATCCAGGTGATCACGCCCGCACACTCTTCATCTGCGTTTGCCTCATTAAAAGTACGGCGGATCACTTCGTTTGTGATCATGGTAGGTTTCCATACTACTTCATAGGGAAGAATGCCTGATTCATTTAATTTTTCTACAATAATTCTGGAATGCTCTGCCACCTTTTTCAGACATTCATCCCCATAAAGATCCTGAGAGCCTGTGGCAAACCAGAATTTATAATTTTTTTGTGTTTTCATGGTCATGTTCTCCTTATATTTGATTACTGTTCCGCACATCGGCAAACAGACCGCCGCTCTTTCAGAGAAACAGGAAACTCATATGTTACATCACATCCCGGCTCTTTTATCAGCCGAAGAATAGCCTCTGCCGCACGGCTTCCCAGTTCTTCCATGGGATGACCTATACTTGTCAGGGGAACCGGATTCAGTTTTGCCAGTTCGGAATTATCAATACCGATTATGGAAATATCCTCCGGGATTTTTTTTCCTGTTTTCAAAAGGCATCTTGTCAGTTCATGCGCTACTTCATCATTGTAGCAGACGCAGGCCGTACATCCGGAAAGCCGGTATTTCAGTTTTTCCATGATCCTGGAAAAATCTTTCATTTCCAGTGTATCGATCCACGTCACTCTGCTTTCCTCCACTTCAATCCCTGCATGGCCCAGCGCTTTCAGATAGCCGAGATAGCGTCTTCTTCCCTGACCGTCGTCTGTTTTAAAAATTCCTCCGATCCTGGTGTGACCTTTTTCAATCAGATACTCTGTTGCAGCTCTGCCTGCCTGTACATCATTCATACTGATATGAGGAATATCCAGATTTTCATAGAAACTGTTGAAAAACAGAATTGGAATTCCTCTTGCCAAAAGTCTTCGATAAAGCTTCAGGTTCGGATTGGGAAGACCGCTCATAACCGGTTCTGCGATCAGCGGATCACGGCTTCCCTCATCCAGCATTCGTTCCAGAAGTCTCCGCTCTGTTTCAATGCGGTTGCCCGTAAACATAATGCGCGCACTGTAGCCTTCCTTTTCCAGTCGTTCTACCATCGGCTGCAGGATTCTGGGAAAAATATATCCATCCACATAGGTGGTCAGAATATCCACTGTATGAGACAGCATCTTCTTTTCTTCCTGCTCTGCCTGTTCATCCCGCACAAAGGTTCCGCTTCCCTGAATACGTGTCAGTATTCCCTGCTGCTCCAGAAGGCCAAGTGCATGGCGTACCGTCTGACGGCTAATACCAAACGTACGGCTGATATCATTTTCTGATTCGATCTGATCTCCCCGGTTCAGCTCTCCGGTTGCTATTCTGTTTTGAATCCATTCCGTCACCTGACGGTACTTAGCAATACCCATATTTTATACCAGATTAATTCTTTTTCTTCTTTGTTGTTACGTCAAGTACAACTGCTCCCAGAAGTACCGCACCTTTTACAACCTTCTGAAGGTCTGTTGACATACCGCACATGGACATACCGTTGTTCAAAACACCCATTACCAGAGCACCGACAACAGCGCCGATGATCGTACCAACTCCGCCGGATGCAGCAGCGCCGCCGATATAACAGGAAGCAATCGCATCCATTTCAATACCATCGCCCATTTTCGGGTTTGCGCCGCCCTGACGTGCGGATAATACGATACCTGCAAGAGCTGCAAGAACGCCCATATTTACATATACCCAGAAAAATACATGTCTTGTGTTGATACCGGAAAGTCTTGCTGCCTTTGCGTTTCCTCCCATTGCATAAATCTGACGGCCTGCAACGGTTCTGCTTGTAATAAAATGATATACTGCAACTACAACACCAAGAACGATCAGCTGAATCGGAATACCGTTATACTGTCCCAGTTTTATAAAGAAGAACCATACGATCAGAAGGATCACAACATCTTTTACTGCCATCTGCCATGGAACAATATTGGCAAATCCATATTTGTTATTTGTTTTAATCGTGTTCAGCTCAGTAAGAATAAGACACACGGTAACAACAGCGGCCACACCCACACATACCAGGTCCAGCGTTCCTCCTGCAAAGTCGATCTTGATCGTTGGAAGGAATCCTGTTCCGATAAATGCATAATCCTGAGGAAGAGGACCTACAGTAAGAGATTTTAAAAGCGTATATGTAAGACCACGGCCCATAAGCATTGTAGCCAGAGTTACTACAAACGGAGGGATGTCCAGATATGCAATAAAGAATCCGGAAAAAACACCAACTCCAAGTCCGATGGCAATAGCTACCAGCCATGCAAGAGCTACCGGCCACTGCTGCTCTACAACAAGCTTTGCAGCACATGCAGCGCCAAGAGCTACTACAGAGCCAACACCCAGATCGATATATCCGGTCAGTACGCACAAAAGCATACCGGTTGCAAGGATGATAATGTAACCATTCTGCATGATCAGGTTGTTAATATTGGTAGGGGTGGCGTTTGCTCCGCCTGTAAGTACGTAAAAAATAGCAAAAATTACAACAAGTGCTACAATCATTCCAAGGGATTTCAAATCCAGATTTATATATTTTTTCTTAGTATCTGTTCCCATTACTCTTCTCCTTTCGCATTACTGTCCATAATGCACTTCATGATACTTTCCTGACTAAGTTCAGCGTGACTGAGTTCTCCTGCTATACGGCCTTCATTAATAATGTACGCCCGGTCACAGGTTCCTATAATTTCCTGCATTTCAGAAGAAATTACGATCACAGCCTTACCGGCGCGGGCCATATCATTGATAGCGCAGTAAATTTCATATTTTGCGCCCACATCAATGCCTCGGGTCGGCTCGTCCAGGATCAGAACATCCGGCTGCGTCATCATCCATTTTGCCAGAACAACCTTCTGCTGATTTCCTCCTGACAGAGAACCCACTGTCTGATGAATAGAAGTTGCTTTTACATTGATTTTTTTCTTGTATTCCTCTGCTTCCAGATTTTCCTTCCGTTCATTGACAATGGCTCCGTTGGAATAGTAATTGCGTAATGCGGCCATAGTCATGTTTGTTTTGATATCGTCGATCAGTACCAGTCCGTAAGTTTTCCGGTCCTCTGAAGTATACGCGATCTTATTATTGATGGCATCCTTCACTGTTTTTGTACTGACCTTTTTTCCGTGCATATATACTTCTCCGGAAATTTTCTGACCATAGGAATGACCGAATAAACTCATGGCAAATTCTGTTCGCCCTGCTCCCATCAGTCCTGCAAGTCCCACTACCTCGCCTGCCCGGACTTTGATATTGATATTTTTGAGGATCTGCATCTCCGGAATTTCCGGATGATAGGCATTCCAGTTTTTCACCTCAAGGACCACATCACCGACAGGACAATTATCACGAACCGGATAGCGGTTATTCATCTCACGTCCAACCATTCCCTTAATGATCCTGTCCTCTGTCCACTCGTCCACACCCTTTTTCAGGGTTTCAATAGTCTTTCCGTCTCGAATGATCGTAATGGCATCTGCAACGTAGCTGATCTCATTCAGCTTATGGGAAATAATAATACAGGTAACGCCTTTCTTCTTCAGCTCCAGCATAATTTCCAGAAGCTGTGCGGATTCTTCATCATTAAGAGCTGCTGTAGGCTCGTCCAATATCAGAAGATCAACATTTTTTGCCATTGCCTTGGCAATCTCGATCAGCTGCTGCTTTCCTACGCCCAGAGTATTCACTGGGGCATTGAGGTTTTCATTTTCCAGACCCACATGAGCCAGGGCCTCCTTTGCCTCTCCTCTGGTCTTTGTCCAGTCGATCACGCCTTTCATGGAAACACGTTCGTTTCCCATAAAAACATTTTCCGCTATAGATAAGTATGGGCTTAACGCAAGTTCCTGATGAATAATAACAATTCCCTTATTCTCACTGTCCTTGATCTTGTGGAACTTACAGGTCTCGCCTTTGTAAATAATGTCTCCCTCGTATGAACCATAAGGATATACGCCGGAAAGAACATTCATCAGGGTCGATTTGCCGGCTCCGTTCTCACCACATAACGCATGAATTTCTCCCTTCTTGACCTGAAGGTTTACATCGTCCAGAGCTTTTACACCGGAAAATGCTTTTGTTATGTGTTTCATTTCCAAAATAACTTCAGACATGTCTTTCCCTCTCTCCTTTTCTGCTTTTTATGAAAAGAGACGGCAGATTCTTCCGCCGCCTCTCTCAGTTTCACATTCAGCTTAACTCATTATTTTAACTGATCTTCTGTATAGTATCCACCATCGATCAGAACTTCTTTATAGTTGGACTGATCTACTGCAACCGGTGTGCACATATAGGTCGGAACTACCATTTTTCCGTTATCATACTGCTCAGTATCGTTGATTTCCGGCTCTTCGCCCTTCAGAACTGCGTCTACCATAGTAACTGCTTTTTCAGCAAGGAGACGGGTATCTTTGTAAATAGACATTGTCTGTGTTCCGTCGATGATGTTTTTGGTAGCCATAACTTCTGCATCCTGTCCTGTGATCAGCGGCCAGTTTTCTTCTGTGTATCCTGCACCCAGAAGAGCAGCTTTGATTCCATATGCAAATCCGTCAAATGCGGAGCATGCAATATCAAGATCTTCATCTGCATAATTTGCTGTCAGAATGTTCTCGCAGTTTGCCTGAGCTGTTTCCTGAGACCATCTGAGGATACATGTATCTTCAAAAGATGTTCTGCCGGATTTACATACAAGTGTTCCGTCATCCAGATACTCCTGAAGAACTTCCATAATACCGTTGTACAGGAAAAGTGCATTGTTGTCATCCGGTGATCCCATAAAGAACTCGATTGTGTAGGACTCTCCTGCTTCACGGGCTGCGTCCAGATCTTTGGTATCCTTAATATAATTACCGATAACAGTACCAACGCCTTTATTGTCAAAGGTTGCATAATAAGAAACCGCATCAGTATCCATAAGGAGACGGTCATAAGCAATGATAGGAATGCCTGCTTCTTTTGCCTGTGCCTCTGCATTTACAAGCACACCGGAGTCAATTGCCGCAATAACAAGACAGTCAACGCCCTTGCCCACATAGTTCTCAAGCTGAGATACCTGCATTGCCGTATCGTCTTCTGCGTACTGAAGCTCTACCTTGTAGCCTTTTTCTTCAAGCTGTTTCTTCATGTTCGCGCCATCGTTGATCCATCTCTCTGATGACTGAGTCGGCATCAGGATACCAACTGTTTTCTGCTCTTCTGCTGATACTGTGGTAGCGGAAGCTGCTCCCATGGAACATACCATTGCTGCTGCAAGTGCTGTACTGACTAACTTTCTGTTCATTTCTTTTCCTCCCTGTCCATTTCTGTACAAGTCGTCTGTAACTTGTACGGTTTTTGTGTCACATCCTGTACAATAGCATTGTTGTTTTTTGTATGTTTTGTACATCTGCGCATCACTTGTTACGTTTAACTGTGAGCATATTGTATACCTCCTCCCGTATATTTGTCAAGTATTTTTTAGATACATCTGTGATTTATGTATATTTTGCATATAAACTTGTATGTACATTTGGTACTTTTGCCAGTCACTCGCTTATACATCTTTTCCATTCAACAGGCATAAAAAACAGGCTGGCAAATACCATCACCAAAAGTAGTTTGGAATGCATTTTGGCCAAAGTACCGGAAACTAAGTACACAGTAACTGAACTCCGGAGTATTGCCATAATATCCCTGATCCGTACTTGATTTTTAAAAGATCAAAAATTATAATCAGGAATACAGATGTCAAAAATCACCATATATGATATGATTAAGTAACTGTTCACAGTCCACTGCTGTAAGCCTGATGAACTGTGGCATGATTCACATACAAAATGACGTAATCCACACCAGGAGGTTATTTATGGAAGATTTATCCAGAATTGAGGTTCTTCCCCAGGCTTTTCTTGCCCGGATGAGGGAAATGCTTGGAGATGAATATGAAGAATTTTTAGAAAGCTATAAAAAGCCCCGTACCTACGGGCTTCGTGTCAATACATCAAAAATCACCTGTGAAGAATTTGAAAAGCTTGTTCCGTTTCCGGTAACGCGGATTCCATGGACAGAGAACGGATACTTTTATTCTGAGGATATCCGTCCTTCCAGATGTCCTTTGTACCAGGCAGGGCTTTATTATCTTCAGGAGCCCAGCGCCATGACTCCGGCCGCCTGTCTTCCGGTAAATCCAGGCGAATCTGTTCTTGATCTCTGCGCTGCTCCCGGAGGAAAAGCCACGGCTCTTGGCGCAGCTCTGAATGGTCAGGGGCTTCTGATCGCCAATGACATCAGTTCTTCAAGAGCCAGGGCGCTGCTTCGCAATCTGGAGCTTTTCGGCATTTCCAACAGTTTTGTCACAAATGAAACGCCGGCCCGCCTTGCAGAACAGTTCCCGGAATTTTTCCACAAAATCCTTCTGGATGCTCCCTGCTCCGGAGAGGGAATGTTCCGAAAGGAAGAAGCTCTGGCAAAAGACTGGACTCCTGAAAAATCTCATGAATTGTCCGGAATACAAAGGGAACTGATTCTTCAGTCTGCAGACATGCTCCGTCCCGGAGGACTTCTGCTGTATTCCACCTGTACCTTTGCGCCGGAAGAGGATGAGGGAACTGTTTCTTATCTTCTGGAACAAAGAGATGACATGGAGCTTCTGGAGCTTCCTGCATATGAGGGATTTTCTCCGGGTGTACCGGAATGGGGAAACGGAAATGAGAATCTCAGAAAATGTGTACGCATTTTCCCACACAAAATGAACGGCGAGGGACATTTTCTGGCTCTTATGAAAAAACAGGGACAGCCAGATATGGTTCAGCAGCCATCTTCTGTCCGCCCGGATGCCAACACCAGAAAATGGCTGGAGCTTTTCCTTGAAGAAATCGGTTTACAGACCTTGGGTGGAAAAGCCTTTGACTGGAACCGGGTGGAGACAAGAGGAGACAAGGTCTATTATCTCCCTCCTGTAAACACCGGATTTCGCGGACTTACCTTTCTCCGCAACGGCCTGTATCTGGGCGATCTGAAAAAGAACCGTTTTGAGCCCTCTCAGCCTTTTGCTCTGGCTCTTTATAAAAATGATGTGAAGGCTGTGATCTCTCTTCCTGTGGCCGATTCCCGTCTGACCCGGTATTTAAAGGGAGAAACTCTTCTCATTGAAGAAGGTGAAGCCTGTGGCAAAAAAGGCTGGCATCTTCTCTGTGCAGAGGGATACCCACTTGGCTTTGGCAAGCTGGTAAACGGTACTCTGAAAAACAAATATCCTGCAGGCTGGAGAGTCTGAGTAAAAAAATCCCCGGGCAGAGCTTACTCTGTCCGAGGATTTTCTGTCATATTCATAGCGGATCACTTGATTTTATTCTTTTGTCAGGAAATGGAAGAAAGATCTTTTACCGGGATTTCCTTTTGCAGGCTAAAGGAATAAATAATCTTTTCTTTTACTTTTTTCTTCAAAAGTCTTTCCAGCGCCTGAGCATAATCATCAAGCTGTGTACGGTAACGTTCTTCCAGCAGCTTTTCTTCGCCCGGAAGAATCCGGTCTGTCTTATAATCCACAAGGATCAGTTCGCCATCTTCTTCAAAATATGCATCAATGATACCCTGAACAAGAATTTTTTCACCTCCTGTCCAGGAATCATTCAATTCTGAGGCCTGCACAGATATCACAAAAGGCTGCTCACGGAAAAGCTTTTGTTCCTGAGCTGCTTTTTTCATTCTGTGCCCCAGATCTGAGCGCACGAAGCTCAGAATATCTTTAATATAAATACATCCTGCTTCTTCCTTACTCATTTTTCCCATTTCTTCCAGATGGCTGATCTGTTTTTTAATTCCTTCAAAGGAATTGTCTCCTGTATAATCCAGACATTCCATAACCTGATGATAGGCAGTTCCCTTAGCCGCTCCCCGGACAGTCTGATCTTCTGCTGCAAACCGCGGAACCAGCGGCACAAATTCTTTCTGGAAAAATACAGTCTCTTCCTGCTCTTCATCCTGCCAGCTTCTTTTTTTCAGCTCAGATACACTTACTTTTACAGGCATCTCTGCCAGATAATCACAGGGATACTGAAACTCGAACCGTTCTTCAAGCGCCTGCCGTATTTCCTGATCATACACTTTTTCACAATCCCAGTTTTTTATTACCTGCTCACGGATCTGAAAATCTGTCATATCCACAATCTGGCCCTGAATAAGGTCTGCCGCCGTAACCTTTCTTATTTTGAACTCTGCATTTTCATCTCTGCACTCCTGTATACTTCCTGCCGGAATCCCATAATCCAGATAAAGCGTTCTCATTGCACTGTGGCCTGCAAGAGCGGGAAGTATCACATCCCAGAAATCCCTTGCCCCACAACGGATTCCTCCGGGCAGCAGCGTTTCCTCTCTGTTTTTTCCATAGGAAATCCGCGCCAGAGTTTCTTCCAGCTTTGCTATGGTGCCTGTAATATAAAGCTTTTCTTTTGCGCGGGTAAGGGCAACATAGAGAACTCTCAGTTCTTCGCCCAGACTTTCTCTTTTCAGTTCTCTGCGGATAATCTGTTTGTGAAGAGTAGGCGCGATCAGCCTTTTTTCCGGAAGTATGGCATCAGCTCCAAATCCCAGCTCCGGATGGATCAGAAGCCGGGCGTTTATATCCTGGAAATTAAACTGTTTTCCCATTCCCGCAGCAAACACCACAGGAAATTCCAGTCCCTTGCTTTTATGGACCGTCATGATCTGTACTGCTCCGCTGCCGGCGTCTGTCACATTCACTTCGCCAAAATCCACCTCATATTTCTGAAGACTCTCAATATATCTGACAAAATTAAACAGTCCCCTGTAGCTGGTTTTTTCATAATCCATTGCTTTTTCCACCAGCATACGAAGGTTGGCTCCTCTCTGATTTCCGCCGGGAAGAGCTCTTACATACGTTTCGTAGCCTGTCGCTTTCAGAATATACAGAATCAGCTGGTGAACCGGAGTATAGGCTGCCATATGGCGAACTTCCTGAAGCTGACTGTAAAATTTTTTCAGCCTGTCTCTGAGCATCCTTTTTTCCTGCTCTTCCCTATTTTCAGTTTCCCCTTCTTCCCCGGCTTCTTTTTCAATAAAAGCGCAGAGACTTTCATACAAAAGCCCTTCCGGACTTTCCAGTCTGATCAGAGACAGATCCTGAGCTGTACAGCCCACCAGCGGAGAATGCAGCACACCTGTAAGAGGAATATCCTGCAGAGGGTTGTCACAGACTCTCAGATAGTTCAAAAGAGTTACTACCTCCTGTGCAGAAAAATACCCGGTTCTGGATGCGGTATATGCGGGAATCCCATTTGATTCCAGCACCTCCCGGAAGGTATCTGCCCATCCGTAGGCTGAGCGGAGCAGGATCACAATATCTCCATACTCCAAAGGTCTGTATGTTCCGGTTTCTTTGTCAAGAATCTGCTCTCTGCCTGTAATTCTGTTTATTTCTGCGGCAATGGCAAGGGCTTCCAGCTCCTGCGGCGTCTGCCCGGAATCTTCATCCTGAAGCTCTTCACTGTCTTTTTCCACCAGAAGCACTTCCGTTTTCAGAAACTCTCCACCCTCAGGGAAATCCGCTCCGGGATAAAGAGCGTTATTGTCATCATAGGTAATGCCTCCCAGATCTTCTCCCATAATCCTGCGGAAAATATAATTCACACTTTCCAGAACCTGAGCGCGGCTGCGGAAATTTTTGTGAAGCTCAATTTTCTGTTCCCGGCTGTCTTCTGTGGAATAGGTCTTATACTTTTCCATAAAAAGTTCAGGTCTTGCCAGTCGGAAGCGGTAAATACTCTGCTTCACATCTCCTACCATAAAAATATTTTTTCTGTCCTGAGACCATCCGGAAACCATGGAGGTGATCATCTCCTGGACAAGATTGCTGTCCTGATATTCATCAACCATGACCTCCTCATATTTTTCCGAAAGCTCCCTGGCTGCCTGGCTTGGATTTCCCTCCTCATCCATGAGAATGTTAAGTGCAAAATGCTCCATGTCTGTAAAGTCCAGAATATTTTTTTCCCGCTTTTTCTGAGAAAATTTTTCCTGAAACCCACAGGTAAGCTTTACAAGGTTCTCCACCGGGCTCCTGCAGCAGTAAAGAAGCTCCAGTAATTCATCCTCACTCCAGCAGAAATATCTGGCAGAAAGCTCTTTGATAATATCTTTTTCTTCCTCTCTGAAGGTTTTTGCCTGAGTTTTTTTATCCTCATCCTGTTCAGGAATCTTTTTTGCAGAAAGCCGCGCAAAAGAGGGTTTTTTCAAAAGCTCTGCAGTTTTGTCATAGTCCTTTTGTTCTGCAGCCTGCTTTATCTGTCCAATCAACAGAAGATCACTGTCCAGAGCCGCCTCATACTGCCAGGGACCCTCCGGCGATTCACAGACTGCCCTTGCCTGGTCTGCAAGCCGTTCTGCTTCTTCCAGACGTTCTCCTGTTTCTTCCCACAAAAGACTGATCCACCGGGTCTTTCGCAGTTCCTCTTTGCTGTCCACCCTGTAAACTTCCAAACACTGCTGAAGCCATTTTTCCGGAAACGGATGGCTGACAGAGGCTTCATAAACCTTTTGTATCAGCTCCTTCAGTCCCTCATCTGTTTTTCCGGGAGAATAACATTCCACCAGTTCCAGAAACGCTTCATCTCTCTGCTCATAGGCTTCTTCCAGAAGCTCCTCAATGACCTCTTCTCTTAAAAGCTTCAGCTCGCCCTCATCTGCTGTGCGATATCCGGGATCCAGTCCGATCATATGAAAATAATTTTTGATAATATAGGAGCAGAAGCTGTCAATAGTAGTGATCTGGGCTGTGTGTATCAGAGTCATCTGCCTCTGAAGATGCTCGTTGTCCGGTTCCTCAAAAAGCGCCTGTTCCAGAGCCGCAGAAATACGCTCCTTCATTTCCCCGGCCGCCACCCTTGTAAAAGTCATGATCAGAAGCCTGTCAATATCCACCGGATGCTCTTTATCCAGAATCTTACTGAGAATACGCTGTACAAGCACTGCTGTTTTACCAGAGCCTGCGGCTGCGGAAACCAGAATATTTCTGTTTCTCAGGGAAATTACTTTCTGCTGTTCTTCCGTCCATGTCACTGCCATATCAGCGTTCCTCCTCTTCCAGATGATTCCATATTTCCTGATCCGAAAACTGTTTCAGCCGTCTGTACTCATAGCCTGGGATTTTCCGGTCAAATCCGCAGACGCCCTGATAGGAGCAGTAGGTACAGGCCGTTCTTTTTCCCAGCTCATAGGGCGATATCTCCGTATCTCCGGAAAGAATCTCTCCACGGATATCTGAAATTTTTCTTTTTACATATTCATTCAGAAGACGGAACTGCTCCCTTGTGGCAACAGAGGAACCTTTTCGGAAGGAACCGTCCTTATTATAGGTTACCGGCAGAGAAACCAGACTTCTGTCCATTTTCTGGATCACCTCAGAATTTGCAGCCACAAGTCCGTTCATTTTCAGTTCTTTCAGAAGCCCCGGCTGGATGCTGTCCATATCAGCCTGAATATTTTCCTGGATCATGGGATCTTTCACATTGTAATAAAAAATTCCTGCCGGCTGTATGTCACAGTCCGGGTGCTTTCTCTGTTCTGCATCCAGAGCAGCGTCCATATATACCACAAGCTGAAGCTGAAGACCATGATACAGGCTGACCAGGTCAAAGGAAGTGTTCCCCGACTTATAATCTATGATTTTTACATAGACCTTTTTGTCCTCTTTCAGCACATCAAGACGGTCAATCCTTCCCCCTCCTATGGAAACCTCAAAACCTTCGGGCAGAAATTCTCCCTGGCGAAGCTGCTCCTGAAGCGCCCATACAGTACGCTTCAGAATACGGGAGGTTCTCTCTATCATATACTGGTTTCTGGCGCTGCTTTTTAATATTGTGTTTCCATAATCTGCCGCTACCTGGTTCAGACATTCTTCCACAATGCTGTTTCTTTCCTCCTCATCAAGCTCGCTCCACCTCAGTCCCTTTCGCTGGAGCTCTGCGGCAAATTTCTCCAGTGCCTGATGAATTACATTGCCCATATCCATTGCGCGAAACTCATATTCTGCCCGCTCCGTGATCTCAAGACCATACCTTAAAAAATGGGCAAAGGCACAGGCTGCAAAGCGCTCCAGTCTGGTGGCGCTGTTCGGCGATACCTCCCCGTAAAGAGCCCTGGCAACACTGGCGCTGATTCTGTCTGCAGGCTTTCTCATAAATGCCGCATCTGTCAGCTTTTTTGTAAGCTCCTGATATTCCGGACTTCTCAGATACCAGCTGTACAGTTCCTGAAACAACGGTTCCTCATATTTATCCGTATGGCTTCCAAGGATTTCCAGAAAATAATCCATGCCTGTAGAAGGTGTTTCCAGAAGCTCCAGAAAGCTTTCCGGCTCCTCTGCCCGCTCCGGGTGCAGCTGCGGATAAAGCCGTCTGACTGTATGGATCAGATAGGCCGGGCTTACCGCCTCCCCCTTCATGTTTGAATTTGCAAAGGAGAGGCAAAGGTGTTCTGACGGCTTGGTAAGATTCAGATATAAATAAAATCTCTGGATATTCATCAGTTCCTTTGGTCCGGGAGCCAGTTCCACTCCCTGGTCCGCAAAAAATTCCCTGTCCAGCTCTGTGAGGATTCCCCCGGACTCTGTATTCTTTGGAATATTTCCTTCATTCACGCCTACAAAAAATAAGGCGCGAACATCCTTCAGACGGGTTCTCTCCATATCTCCCACAAGAACCTGATCCAGTCCCGGAGGGATCAAAGCTACTTTTGCCTGGCTCATTCCCGTTTCCAGAATCTGCCGGAATTCCTCCGGGGATACTGTTTCCTCCCCCAGAATTTCCGTCATTTTATCAAGAAGCTCCATGACAATTCCGTAAATCTGAGCATATTCCTTTTCCATTGCCCGATCGCCCTTCCAGCAAAATACCTCTTCCTGCTCATAAAGTTTTTCCTGGATACGGCTTCTTACAATAAACTCATAAAGAAATCCGCAATATTCTTTTACTGTTTTCTTTTTTCCGGAAAATCCCCGGGCAAGCTCTTCTGTTTCCCGGACAAAACGCTCACGGATCTCATTCAGCTCCAAAATAGATTCCTCTTTCATTCCCCGATAAATCCGCACCCACTTTTCCTTCCATTTTTTGAATCCCCGGATTCCAAGGGCTACCACATAGTTTTCCAGCCAGTCTGTTTCCTGTCGTGTGATATCCGACATTCCGCATCGCAGATACCGGAACACACTTTCATAGGAAAATCCCTGCGCTGCCATTTCCAGAGCTGCCCTTACATACTCTACAAAAGGATTCATAAGAATGGAGTGCTTCTCATCAATAAAACAGGGAATTCCACTATTATCAAAGGCCTGTCTGGCCAGATTTCCATATTCCTCCAGATTGCCTGTGATCACAGCAATTTCTCCAAACCTGTACCCCTCTTTTCGTACAAGGCGAAGAATCCTTCTTGCAGTTTCTTCCATTTCCTTCAGCGGAGTTCCCGCAGAAAAAATACTGATTTCCTTTTGTTCCTGTTTATAAACCTGTCTGCGATACCGGAACAGATTTTTTTCCATAAAAGAAAGAGCAGGAGAATGGGCAAACCGTGACTTTTCACCGGCTTTTATCCACACAGGCTCTTCTGTTTCTTTTGTAAGCTCACAAAGTCCCCGTATCATTTTGTGGCTCATGTAAAAAAGCTGGTGGGATTTTTCTTTTCCCATAAAAGGTTCCTGTACATCCATAGTCACAGTCACCAAAACTTTACTGCACACAGCCAGAAGCTCTTTTACCACCTTCATCTGCACAGGAGTAAAACCAGTAAAGCCATCCAGAACAAGCACGCTGCCTCGAAGCTTCTCAGAAAAAACAATCTCTTTTGCCAGAACCTCCAGCACTTCTTCCGGTGTCATGTAATGTTCTCTCAGATAATCCCGAAATGCCTGATAAAGAACTGTCACATCCTGAAGCTTCATCTGAAGAAGAGCTCTGTCAGAAGCGTCCTCCTTCATTCTTTCCAGTTCCTGCTCTCCTACCTCATACTGCATAAATTCAGAAATCAGAGATTTTACCTCGTCCAGATATCCGGGCTTTTTCATCTGATTTTTCAGATAAACCAGATCTTTCTGATGCTTCTGGACCAGCTTCTGAAGAACCATATTTTTCCCTGTCTCTTCCAGAATCTTTCTGGTATCTCCGCCTACCTCCTCAAAAACACGAAAGGCAAGGCGTTCAAAGCTGAGTACGTCAATATTCAGGATTCCTCCGTCCGGATGCATTTCTACCAGTGTTTTTTGCGTCTGCATGGTAAACTGTTCCGGCACGATCACATAAAAAAGCTGTTCCGGATGCTCTCTGGCTTCCTGAATCACGCTTTGAAAAACTGTGTAGGACTTTCCGGAACCGGAATTTCCAATAATAAACTGAAGCGGCATAATTTCCTCCATACGAAAACTTTAACTGCACATATTCCCATTGATGTTATACAACTGTTAAAATAAATGCGAAAATATACTTTCACAGTATCTCTTATATACTGTTTCTGTATTGTAGCACATATGTTCGATAATTGCAATCATGCTAAAATAGCATATCCATATGCTTAAATATTTTTAAATACAAAAAAACCAGTACCTCTGTTCAGTACTGGTTAAGTTACATCTTCAAAACTACATACATGTTGACATTGAGATCATATGACCTTGCTTACGCTTGATCGCGGTCACCTCATGACTTTGTCATTCGGTGCCTTTTGCTTCGCAAATGTCCAATCCAGTTAAGAACCACTCCTTCACAAGCTAGCTTGTTCCGTCCTGTTTCTTTCCTGTCTTGACCGCTTTCTCGCTTTTTGGTCAAGCCCTCGACCGATTAGTAGCAGTCAGCTCCATACGTTACCGCACTTCCACCCCTGCCCTATCTACCTCGTCGTCTTCAAGGGGTCTTACTTCTTTCGAATGGGATATCTCATCTTGAGGGGGGCTTCACGCTTAGATGCCTTCAGCGTTTATCCCTTCCAGGCTTGGCTACCCGGCCGTAGACTTGGCAGTCTAACCGGTACACCAGCGGCCCGTCCATCCCGGTCCTCTCGTACTAAGGACAGCTCCTCTCAGATATCCTACGCCCACGCCGGATAGGGACCGAACTGTCTCACGACGTTCTGAACCCAGCTCGCGTACCGCTTTAATGGGCGAACAGCCCAACCCTTGGGACCTACTACAGCCCCAGGATGCGATGAGCCGACATCGAGGTGCCAAACCACTCCGTCGATGTGAACTCTTGGGAGTGATAAGCCTGTTATCCCCAGGGTAGCTTTTATCCGTTGAGCGATGGCATTCCCACTTAATACCACCGGATCACTAAGCCCTACTTTCGTACCTGCTCCACCCGTCGGTGTCGCAGTCAAGCTCCCTTCTGCCTTTGCACTCTTCGAATGGTTTCCGTCCATTCTGAGGGAACCTTTGGGCGCCTCCGATACCCTTTCGGAGGCGACCGCCCCAGTCAAACTCCCCGCCTGGCATTGTCCCACCGCCGGGTCACGGCGGATGGTTAGAAACCCAATACTGCAAGGGTGGTATCCCAACAGCGACTCCCACACAACTGGCGTTCTGTGTTCTCAGTCTCCCACCTATCCTGTACATGCAGCACCGGATCCCAGTACCAAACTGGAGTAAAGCTCCATGGGGTCTTTCCGTCCTGGCGCAGGTAACCAGCATCTTC